>Ga0209472_1000004_pt1 | contig 141281 bp, 125 predicted proteins | sample GraSoiAngelo_130_FD_185887 | JGI IMG/M metagenome (GOLD analysis project Ga0209472, IMG submission 185887) | Grasslands soil microbial communities from the Angelo Coastal Reserve, California, USA - 14_0929_02_20cm (SPAdes) (version 2) | ecosystem: Environmental > Terrestrial > Soil >... | reverse complement strand
CGCTTCCACCGCAACCCTTTGCTTCTCCGTCAACGTCTCCGTCATCGCGTACCTCCACATCCCCGTGGCAGGTACAGTGCCCGCATCGAGCTCACGACGAAAGAACGTGCTTCTTTAAGCGCTTACAATGCGAAGCTGCGAAGCTGCGAAGCTCTCGGCCCGTCAGCTGAGCTGTTGGCGCGTTGGCGGGTTGGCGCTGCACAATGGGCGCGACGCTCAGGAGGGATCTTTGCGGAGCTGAAATCCCAAACGCAGATGGACTACGTGCCCTGCAACCGTCGCAGCGCCTGCAGCGCCAATCAGACTTGGCTGCTCTCGGCGATCATGGCCCACAATCTGAATCGGGAGTTGCACATGTCGGCTGAGCAGCCCGAGCGAGCCACCACCGAACAACGTGCGCCGTGGTGGTCGTTCGTGCGCCTGGCCACCCGGCGCATGCGCTTGATCCAGCGTGCAGGACGGCTGACCAGCCCGAAGGGCTGCTTCACGGTTACACTGAGCGCCAATCCTGCCGCTCAAACCGAGCTGTTGCATTACTTGAAGGCCGCGGCCTGAGGAAATCACGCTGATTTAGGCCACGATTGGGTTAATTGTGCGCCGGCGGTGCCGCGGGCGGTGCCGCGGCTGTCCCGTCGAGCGCTGCAAGCGTGGCGAGCGAGGGCGGTCGCGCCGCCCGCAGTCGCGCACTCACGCCTTCCGCCTGGCGCAGTACGCGCAATAGGTTCGCGCCGGCAACCTTGGCGAGCTCCGCATCGCCCCAGCCGCGGCGCCCCAGCTCCTCGAGCAGCGCCGGAAACTTGTCGACGCCCTCGAGCCCGACGGGCGCTTCGGGGATCCCGTCGAAGTCTGAGCCTATACCCACGTGATCGACGCCCGCGACTTTGCGGATGTGCTCGATGTGATCGGCGACGTCGCCGATCGTGGCCTGCGGTTTGGGGTTAGCCTGCTCCCAGGCTTTCGCCGCGGCCGCGATGCGTTCGGGCTGCCCGATGTAGAGCCCGCCGAAAGGCGGACTGTTGTCGCGCGCCTTTTCCGCGGCGCGATCCGCATCCCAGCGCCGCCGCGCCTCCGAGACGTAGCCGGGGGCGAAGTTGACCATGACCACGCCGTCATTTTTTGCCACGAGCTGCAGCACGTCATCCGGGACGTCGCGCGGGTGATCGACTAGGGCGCGGGCGGAGGAGTGCGAGAAGATCACCGGCGCCTCGGTCACGGTGAGCGCCGCGCGCATGGTGTCGGCCGAGACGTGGGCGAGATCCACGAGCATGCCGAGACGGTTCATCTCGCGTACCACCTCTCGCCCGAAGGGCGTGAGTCCGTGGTGTGCGGGTGTGTCGGTGGCGGAGTCGGCCCAGTCGGTATTGGAGGAGTGCGTGAGCGTCATGTAGCGCGCGCCGCCCTCGTAATAGGCGCGCAGCACCGCGAGCGAGTTGTTGATCTGGTGACCGCCCTCGACGCCGATCAACGCGCCGATGCGGTGCGCCTTGTGCACACGGACGATGTCCGCCGCCGTGTACGCCATGGCCAGGTCTGCCGGATAGCGCGCGCACAGCGCCTTGACCAGATCGATCTGCTCGAGCGTCGTCTGCACCGCCTGCGCGCCCTTCACGTCCACCGGGATCCACACCGACCAGAATTGCGCCCCGACGCGGCCGGCGCGCAAGCGGGGAATGTCGGTCATGAGTGGCACGCCATCGGGCGGGGCCGGCAGCGCGGCGGTGGAGGCGGCCAGATCGATCTTCGCCAAATCACCCCCGAAGCGCGCGCGGATCTCCCAGGGCAAATCGTTGTGGCCGTCGATGAGCGGCGTCTGCGCGAGGACCCGCTCGATGCGCTCGGCGTCGGTCGCGGCGCGTGCGATGAGCGGCGCGGCGAGCAGCACCGCGAGCGGCCAGGCCGCGATGAGGCCGGCGCGCACGGCCGAGCACGCCGTGCCCCTCGCCGACGCGGGGCCGATCACTCCGCCGTCGGCGGCGAGCACGAGCGCGTCCAGTCCTGCGCCGTGGCGCCCGGGTTGTGCCAGCCGCAGGGACCCGTCAGGAGTCCTTCCGCCCGCGGCGGTCCCCAGCTGCCCGGCGCGTAGAGCGCGGGCGGCTCGGTCGGGTGCAGCACCGGATCGACGATCTTCCACGCGGCTTCCACCTCGTCCTCGCGCGCGAAATGCGCGGTATCGCCGATGAGCGCGGCGCTGATGAGGACCTCGTAGGCGTCCATGTCATCGCCGCGCTGCTGGGCGAGGAAGAGCTCGATCGGCCGACCGGTCATCACGGGCCCCGGCCTCTTGGTGTGCGCGCCGAGCGCGATGGCGACCTCAGGGCCGACGCGGAAGCGCACGTGATTCGGCTGCTCGGGACCCAAGTCGCCGAACACGTTGACGGGCGGCGGCTTGAGGTCCACGACCACCTCCGTGGCCGTCACCGGGAGGCGCTTACCGGCGCGCAGGTAGAACGGCACCCCGCCCCAGCGCCAGGAGTCGATCGCGAGCGCCAGCGCGGCGTAGGTCTCGACCTGCGAGTCTGCGGCCACGCCCGGCTCCTCGCGGTAGCCGATGAACTGCCCGCGCACCACCTGTGCCGGCGCGAGCGGGCGCACCGCCCGCAGCACCTTCACCTTCTCGTCGCGCAGCGCTTCGCCCTCGGTGTTGACCGGCGGCTCCATGGTGAGCAGCGCCATGATCTGCAGCAGATGGTTCTGGATCACGTCGCGGATCGCGCCGGTCTCCTCGTAGAAGCGGCCGCGGCCGCCGATCCCGATCGCCTCGGCCATGGTGATCTGCACGCTGGCGACGAAGTTGCGGTTCCACACCGGCTCGAGGAACGAGTTGGCGAAGCGGAAGTACAAGAGGTTCTGCACCGCTTCCTTGCCGAGGTAATGATCGATGCGAAAGATGCTGCCTTCGGGAAAGTGCGTGTGCAGGGTCTCATTGAGCGCGCGCGCCGAGGCGAGCTCGTGCCCGAAGGGCTTCTCGACCACCACGCGCGCCCCGCGCGCGCTGCCGGAACCGCTCAGGTGCTCGATGACCGCCGGGAACATGCTGGGCGGAATGGCGAGATAGTGCAGCGGCCGCTGTGCTTCCCCGAGCGTGCGGCGCAGCTTGTCGAACGTGGCGCGGTCGTTGTAGTCGCCGTCCACATAACGCAGCAGCTCCGTGAGGCGCCCGGCCACCGTCTCGTCCGCGCCCGGGACGAACGCCTTGACACTGTCCCGCACGCGATTGACGAGCCATTTGACGTCGCATCCCTGGCGCGCCACGCCGACCACGGGCACGGCGAGCAGGCCGCGGCGCAAGAGGTGATAGAGCGCCGGATAGATCTTCCGGTAGCACAGGTCGCCCGTGGCTCCGAAGAGCACGATGGCATCGCAGTCCCGGCGTTCCATGGTCACTGCGCCCTCAGCCGGACTTCTCGGCGTGACCGCCGAAGGCGAGACGCATCGCCGAGAGTACCTTATTGGCAAACTCCGCCTGCCCGCGCGATTCGAAGCGCGAGTAGAGCGCCGCGGAGAGCACCGGGGCCGGCACGCCGGTCTCGATCGCCGCCTCGAGCGTCCAGCGCCCTTCGCCGGAATCCGACACGCGCCCCCCGAAGGCGGTGAGCTTCTCGTCCCGCGCCAGCGCTTCCGCGGTGAGATCGAGGAGCCGCGAGGAGATGATGCTGCCGTGGCGCCAGACTTCCGTGATGGCCGCGAGGTCGAGCCGGTACTGAAAAAAGCGCGGGTTCGCGAGCGGCGCGGTCTCGGCGTCCGCCGCCGCGGCGCTGAGCCCGGCGTCGGCATGGGCGAGCACGTTCAGGCCCTCCGCGTAAGCCGCCATCAGCCCGTACTCGATGCCGTTGTGAATCATCTTGACGAAATGGCCTGCGCCGGGCGGGCCGCAGTGCAGGTAGCCGAGCGCGGCCGCCGCGGTGCTCGCGGCCCGGCCGGGGGCGGCACCCGAGGCGGCCCCGCCCCGGGCTGCGGCCGGCATCCGGCCTCCGGGCGCGAGCGTCGCCAGCGCCGGCTCGAGCAGCGCGACCGCGTCCGGCTCCCCGCCGATCATCAGGCAGAACCCCTGCTCGAGCCCGAGCACCCCGCCGCTCGTGCCGACGTCGAGGTAGCGGATTCCGGCGGCCTTGAGCTCATCGGCGCGACGGATGTCGTCCCTATAGTTCGAGTTGCCGCCGTCGATGAGCACATCGCCCTTGGTGAGGAGCGGGCGCAGCTCGCCGATCACCGGGTCGACGATCGCCGCCGGCACCATGATCCACACGGCCCGCGGCGCAGGAAGCACACGCACCAGCTCCGCCAGCGAGTTCGCCCCCTGCGCGCCCTCCGCGGCCAGCGCCGCCACGGTCGCGGGCTTGCGGTCGTAGGCCACGCACTCGTGACCGCCCTTCACCAGGCGCCGCACCATGTTGGCGCCCATGCGCCCGAGCCCGATCATCCCGATCCGCATCGCCGCCTCCTCGTGCCCACGCAGCCGGCAAAAGCCACGCCTTTTGCCGGCGGCAACGAAGCTGATGTCCGCAGAAATCGCTTCCTGCGATTTCTGCCAATTAACTAGTTCGGCACGCGCCGGATCTGCGCGCCGAGCTGCGCCAGCTTCTCCTCGATCGCCTCGTAGCCGCGATCGATGTGATAGATGCGCTCGACGTCGGTGCGTCCCTCGGCGATGAGTCCCGCGAGCACGAGGCTCGCGGACGCGCGCAGGTCGGTCGCCATCACCGGGGCGGCGGTGAGCTTGTCGACGCCGTGAATGATGGCGGTGTTGCCCTCGAGCCGGATCTCCGCGCCCATGCGCCGCATCTCCAGCATGTGCATGAAGCGATTCTCGAAGACGGTCTCGGTGATGGTGCCCACGCCGTCGGCGACCGTGTTGAGCGCGGCGAACTGCGCCTGCATGTCGGTGGGGAAGGCGGGGTACGGTGCGGTGCGCACGTCGACCGACTTCAGCTCCCGCCCGCGCATGTCCACCTCGACCCAGTTCTCACCCACGCCGAGCTTCGCCCCCGCCTCCTCGAGCTTCGCGAGCACCGCATCGAGGTGCTCGGGGCGCGTGCTCTTGATGCGCACGTGCCCGCCGGTGATTGCGCCTGCGACCAGGTAGGTGCCGCTCTCGATGCGATCGGGGAGCACCTCGTAGGTCGTGCCGCGCAGCTTCTTCACGCCCCGCACGATTATCTTATCGGTGCCCGCGCCCTGAATGTTGGCGCCCATCGCTGTGAGGAAGTTCGCGAGATCGACGACCTCGGGCTCGCGCGCGGCGTTCTCGATGACGGTCTCCCCGTCCGCGAGCGTGGCCGCCATCATGAGATTCTCCGTGCCGGTGACCGTCACGGTGTCGAGCACCAGCCGCGCGCCCCTCAAGCGCGCGGCGCGGGCGCGGATGTAGCCGCCCTCGATGGTGATGTCGGCGCCCATCGCCTGCAGACCCGCGACGTGGATGTTCACCGGCCGGGCGCCGATCGCACACCCCCCGGGGAGCGAGACGTCGGCGCGCCCGTAGCGCGCCACCAGGGGCCCCAGCACCAGGATCGAGGCGCGCATCGTTTTCACGAGATCGTAGGGCGCGAAGCACTCGCGCACGCTCGAGGCGTCGACCTCGATGCGCATGCGCTCGTCCACCGTGACCGTGGCGCCCATCCTGCCGAGGAGCTCGACGGTGGTGGTGACGTCCTTCAGATGCGGCACGTTCGCCACCACCACCGGATCCTCCGCGAGGAGCGCCCCGGCGAGGATCGGCAGCGTCGCGTTCTTGGCGCCGGAGATGCGTACTTCGCCTTCGAGGGGCACGCCGCCCTGGATCTGCAACTTGTCCATATTTATTGGCTGAAAGTCGCCTGCGGCGCTTTCAGCAGCCACCCCACTGACAGTCTCACACACGCGGGCAAAAAGCGTCGTTTTTGCCCGCGAAAAGCATGCCGGTTCACGTGCTTCATTCTTCCGCCGCCTCGTCGGGCGTGAGCGCCTCGATCGAGAGTGCGTGGATCTCGCCTCCCATGGCCGCACCCAATGCGGCGTAGACCAGCTGGTGGCGGGCAATGGCGCGCAGCTGCGTGAATTCCCGCGCGACGATCCGCGCGGCAAAGTGGGTGTTGTCGTCCGTCTGCACCCGTACCTGGGCCCCGGGCAGGCCCGCGCGGATGAGCCGCGCGACTTCTTCAGCGGTCATGGGGCGGGATTTTACATGCCCGGGAGGTGATCTGCGTCTTCAAGACGACCGCCCGACCCGAGGAAAGGACCGTGCGTCCGCGGCTGTTCTATGGCATCATGACCATGACTTTATGACCATGGATGTCTGAATGCAGATACCCGCGGGAGAATTCAAGGCCAAATGCCTGCAGCTGATGGACAAGGTGGCCCGCACCCGCGAGCCGATCGTGATCACCAAGCGCGGCAGGCCGGTGGCCAAGCTCGTCCCGCCCGATGACCAGGAGCCGCATCAGCCGCTCTTTGGCTACATGGGCGGAAGCGCCGAGATACGCGGTGACATCGTTCGTGCGCCGGACCTCGACTGGTCGGCCGTGACCGGGGAAGAGGACGAGCTGTACACGGATCTGGGCACAGCGGCCCCCTCGGAGGTGCGGGAGCCGCCGCGCAGGACTAGGCGAAAATGAGTCGACCGGAACGCGTGCTGCTCGACACGCATGTCTGGCTATGGCTCGCCCTGGGCACGCCAAGACGGATCCCGCCGGCCGCTCTGAGAATTCTCGAGGAGACCGGCAAGTCGATCGGGTTGATGGTGTCGATTGTCTCGATCTGGGAACTCGCACTGCTCGTGACCCGGCAAAGAGTCGTGCTGCCGTTGCCTCTCAATGAGTGGGTGGCGCTCGCCCTCGGGCGTTCCGAGATCAGGCTCGTCGGGCTGAGCCGGCCGAATACGGTCATCGATGCCGTCAATCTACCGGGCGAAATCCACGCCGATCCTGCCGATCGGTTTCTGATCGCCACGGCGCGCAATCGCCGGGCGACGCTCGCCACCCACGACGACAGGATCCTGGCTTACGGGGAATCGGGGCACCTCAAGGTTCTTGCGATCTGACGGGCGAGCGCCGGGCCTGCGCCACACGCACGCGGTGCGCACTGGTAACGCGCCTATAATGACCCCCATGGATCCGCACCCGGCGGCCGCGGCCGCACCGGCCGCCCTTCCCGATGATGCGCAGCTGATCGCCTCCGCGCGGCGTGCGCTCGCGATCGAAGCGCGCGCGATCGAGGCGCTGCCCGGTAGAATCGGGGCCGCCTTCGCGCAGGCCTCGAGGATCTGCCTCGGCTGTCACGGACGCGTCGTGGTCACCGGCATGGGCAAGTCCGGGCACGTCGCGGGCAAGATCGCCGCAACTCTCGCGAGCACCGGAACGCCGGCTTTCTTCCTGCACCCCGCCGAGGCCGGCCATGGCGACCTCGGCATGATCACCCGCCAGGATGCAGTGCTCGCGCTCTCCAACTCAGGCGAAACTCCGGAGCTGGTGCTGCTGCTGCCGCACCTGAAGCGCCTCGGGGTCCCCCTCATCGTGATGACCGGCAAGAGCGAGTCGACGCTCGCGCGCGCGGCGAGCGTCGCGCTCGATGTCGGCGTGCCGGAGGAGGCCTGCCCGCTGAATCTCGCGCCCACCGCCAGCACCACCGCGACGCTCGCCATGGGCGATGCGCTCGCAGTCGCGGTGCTGGAAGCCCGCGGCTTCACCCGGGCGGACTTCGCGCGCTCACACCCGGGGGGCGCCCTCGGCCGGCGACTGCTGCTGCACGTCGAGGACCTGATGCGCACCGGAGATGCCGTCCCGCGCGTCGCGCCCGATGCGCGCTTGAGCGCCGGGCTCATCGAGATGTCGCGCAAGGGGCTCGGAATGACCGTGGTGGTCGATCCGGGCGATCGCATCCTCGGCGTCTTCACCGACGGAGACCTGCGCCGCGCGCTCGACCGGCAGATCGACGTGCACTCGACGCTGATGAGCGCCGTCATGACGGCGAGTCCGAAGACCATCGGGCCGCGGGAACTCGCGGCCGAGGCCGTGCATCTCATGGAGGTCCACCGGATCACGGCGCTGGCGGTGAGCGATGCGCACGGCCGCCTGGTCGGCGCGCTGAACGTCCACGACCTGCTACGCGCCGGCGTCATGTGAGACGCCGCCGCCGTGCGCGCATGAGGCAGGCGATAAGGCTCCTGGTGCTGGACGTCGACGGCGTGCTGACCGACGGCCGCCTCTACTACGGCCCGCGCGGCGAGGCGCTGAAAGTTTTTCACGTGCACGACGGCGTGGGGCTCGTCGAGTTGCGCCGTGCGGGGGTTCAAGTGGCGGTGATCTCGGGCCGTCGCTCGCCGATGGTGCGCGCGCGCTGCCGCGAGCTCGGTGTGCGCCACGTGCATCAGGGCGTGACCGATAAGCTGGCGGCGCTCGCGCGGCTCTGCGCGCTGCTCCGGCTCCAGCCGGCGGCCTGCGCCTGTGTGGGCGATGACCTGCCGGATGTGCCGCTGATGCGCCGTGTGGGCCTCGCCTTCGCGGTCGCCGATGCGCACCGCGAGGCGCGGCGCGCCGCCGACATCGTGACCCGCCGTCCCGGCGGGCGCGGTGCGGTGCGCGAGGTTTGCGATCACCTGCTCGCGCTCGGCAAGCGCAGGGCGCGAAGCTGATGGCCTACAGGCTGCTCGCGATCGTCGCGGCCGTGGCGCTGATCATCGGCGTCATGGTGATATCCGCTCCGCGCCGCGAAGGCGGCGGGCAGTCGACCGCCTCAGGTGTGCCCCACGACCCCGGCTACGCCGCCCGCAATGCGCGCCTCACCCAGACCGGCGCGGACGGCGAGGCGCTCTACACGCTCGACGCCGCGCAGGTCGAGCAGCAGCCGGACGGGAGCAAGGTGAGCCTCGACCAGGTGCGCCTCGGGTTCCGCGACAGCACCGGGAACCAGTGGAACGCCCGCGCCGACCGCGGCGAGCTCGCGCAGGCGAGCGGCGTCGTCGAGCTCGAGGGCGGCGTGCACGTGGCGGGCGTGCTGCCCGACTCGGGCCAGCCCGCCGAGATCGCCACCGAACATCTGGATTTCGATACGCGCGCGCAGATCATCGCCACCGAGGATCCGGTGACGCTGCTCGTGTCGGGGCGGGAGCTGCACGCGCTGGGGCTCATCGCGAGCTTGAAGGAGCGTCGCGTGCAGTTAGAATCGTCCGTGCATGGCTCGTTCCTGCCCTAAGCTGCTGTTGGCCTCGGTGCTCGCCGGCACGGCCACGGCGGCGCCGCCGCCGCAGGCGGCGCCCGCCACGCAAGCGGCGCCACCGGCGCCGGCGGCCCCCGACCAGCCGATCAACCTCGATGCGGCCTCGACCGAGGTCGACTACCGCACCAACACGCTGGTGTTCCGCGACGTCGTCATATCGCAGGGAAGCACGCGCGTACAGGCCGAGCATGCGCACGCCACGGGACTGAACTTCGCCAACAGCCGCTGGACCTTCGAGGGCAAGGTGCGCATCGACGGCGAGCAGCACGGCGCGCTGCGCTCCGACCAGGCGACGGTCGAATTCCGGGATAACCGCATCGCGCGCGCCACCATCACGGGCAAGCCGGCGGAGTTCGAGCAGAAGCGCAACGACTCCGACCAGCTCGCGCGCGGCCACGCCGACGAGATCGTCTACGACGTGAGCGAGGGCACGGTGCGGCTCTCGGAGGAGGCCTGGCTCACCGACGGACAAAACGAAATCTCGGGATCGCTCCTGGTGTACAACGTGCGCGCGCAGCGCTGGCAGGCGAGCGCGGCGCCGGGCACCGACGAGCGCGTGCACATCACCATCGCGCCGCGCAGCGCACCCGGCGCCGGCAAGAGCGAGGCGGCGCAGCCGCCGGATCGGAAGCCCGGCAAGGACGAGTCCGCCTCGCCCAAGCCCACCGCGCAGCCATGAGCGCGCTTGAGGCCACGGGACTCGCCAAGAGCTACAAGTCCCGCCAGGTCGTGCGTGATCTGTCGCTCGAGCTCGCGCGCGGCGAGGTGGTCGGCCTCCTCGGTCCGAACGGAGCCGGCAAGACCACCGCCTTCTACATGATCGTGGGCCTCGTGCCGTGCGACGCCGGCCGCATCCGACTCGAAGACACCGACGTGACGCTCCTGCCCATGCACCGCCGCGCGCAGCTCGGCCTCGGCTACCTGCCGCAGGAGGCCTCGGTGTTCCGCAAGCTCAACGTCGAGGCGAACGTGATGGCGATCCTCGAGACGCGCTCGGACCTCGAGCGCGCCGCGCGCGAGGAGCGTCTCGAGCAGCTGCTGGAAGAGCTGCGCATCGGTCACGTGCGCCGCACGCTCGGCATGGCGCTTTCGGGCGGGGAGCGGCGGCGGGTCGAGATCGCCCGGGCGCTCGCCGCCGAGCCCCGATTCATGCTGCTCGATGAGCCGTTCGCGGGGGTCGATCCGCTCTCGGTGCTCGATATCCAGCGCATCATCCGCGAGCTCACCTCCCGCGGCATCGGCGTGCTCATCACTGACCATAATGTCCGCGAGACCCTCGGGGTCTGCGCCCGCGCCTACATCGTCAATCAGGGCAGCGTAATCGCATCCGGCAGTGCGGAGGAAGTCCTTGCCAACCCCCAAGTCCGTGAGGTGTACTTGGGCGAGTCGTTCCGGATGTGAGCGTCCCGGCCGGAAATGAAAATCACGTGGTATTTCAATTAGGTACGAAATGAACCGGACGAGCCTGCGCCGGCCCTTCCCCCGTCTCCCATGCTGAAACCCTCACTGCAGCTGAAGCTGGGTCAACAACTGACCATGACCCCGCAGCTGCAGCAAGCCATCCGGCTCCTGCAGCTGCCGGCGCTCGAGCTGCAGGCGCACATCCGCGAGCTCCTCGAAACGAACGTGATGCTCGAGCCCACGGAGGAGGCCGAGAGCACGGGCACTTTCGAAGTGCAGGTGACCGCCGCCGAGCACTCGCAGCCCGCCGAGCGCGCCGCCGAGAGCCGCGTCGAGGTACTCGAGGAGAGCTGGAGCGAGCACGGCGCGGGACCCGCTGAGACCCCGTGGAGCGGCGACGACGAGGAGCGCCAGCAGGAATACGCCGACGCGAGCGGTCAGTCGCTGCAGGATCACCTGCTGTGGCAGCTCGAGCTCGCCCGGCTCGCGCCCCGCGAGCTCGCCGTGGCGCGCGCCATCGTCGATGCGATCAGCGACGACGGCTACCTCACCGAGTCGCTCGCCGAGATTGCGCAGACGCTGCGCCCGGAGCTCGAGTGCTCGGAAAGGGAGGTACAGCGGGTGCTGATGCGCGTGCAGGCGCTCGATCCGTCGGGCGTCGGCGCCCGTTCCGTGGCCGAGTGCATCGAGCTGCAGCTGCGGCAGCTGGATCCGGAGACGCCCGGTCTCGCCACCGCGCTCGAGATCGCGCGAGCGCACCTCGAGCTGCTCGCCGGGCGGGAGTTCACGCTGCTGCGCCGGGAGCTGCGCGTGAGCGAAGAGGAGCTGGCCGCGGCGCTCGCGCTGGTGCGCTCCTGTCATCCGCACCCGGGCGCCATCGTGAGCGCCGGGGCCCCCGAATACGTGGTGCCCGATGTGTTCGTGCGCCGCACCGAGCACGGCTGGGGCGTCGAGATCAATTCCGCGACGCTGCCGCGCGTGCGCCTCAACCAGAGTTACGCCAGCCTCATCGGGCGCAACGCGAGCCACGCCACCATGCGCGCACAGCTGCAGGAGGCGCGCTGGCTCCTGAAGAGCCTCGAGATCCGCCACGAAACCCTCATGAAGGTCGCCCGCTCGATCGTCGGGCGGCAGACGGCGTTCCTCGAGCACGGCGAGGAGCACATGCGGCCGATGATTCTCAAGGACATCGCCGAAGCGGTCGGGATGCACGAGTCGACCATCTCGCGCGTCACCTCCGGCAAGTACATGCACACCCCGCGCGGCGTGTTCGAGCTGCGCTACTTCTTCTCGAGCCAGGTCGAGGGCGCCGACGGCGCCGGAACCTCCTCCACCGCCATCCGCGCGAAGATCAGGAAGCTCGTCAAGGACGAGGACCCGGAAGCCCCCTTGAGCGACGGGCGCATCGCCGAGCTCCTCTCCGCCGAGGGCATTCCGGTGGCGCGGCGCACGGTCGCCAAGTACCGCGAGGCGATGAGCATCGCGGCCTCGAACGAGCGCCGGCGGGCAGTGAAACAGATCTAGACAGGAGATCAATCATGCAGCTCAGCATCACCGGTCACCACGTCGAAGTCACCCCGTCGCTGCGGAGTTATGTTGAAAAGAAGCTCGAGCGCATCGGCCGACACTTCGATCAGGTGATCGATGTGCACTGCGTGTTGACCGTCGAGAAGCTGCGGCAGAAGGCCGAGGCGACGCTGCACGTGAGCGGCAACGACATCCACGCGGACGCCACCGAAGAGGACATGTACGCCGCGATCGACCTGCTCGCCGACAAGCTCGATCGCTGCATCAAGAAGCACAAGGAAAAGCGCACCGATCACCACGCCGTCGAGGGGCGCCGGGCGCTGCGCATGTGACGGGCGGCGGCCGCACCGGCCGCCAACGGCTAGGGACTTGCGGGCCCGCGGCACGCTGGACGACCATTGAGCCGTGCGCATCATCATTCTCAGTGGGTTGTCCGGCTCGGGCAAGAGCGTCGCGCTGCACATGCTCGAGGACCTCGGCTTCTACTGCATCGACAACATCCCGGCGGCGCTGCTGAAGCCGTTCATCTCCTACACGGTCCGCAGGCCCGAGACCACCTACGAGCGCACCGCCGTGGGGCTGGACGCGCGCAATACCGCCGCCGAGGTGGCGAGCGTTCCCGAGCTGGTCGACGAGCTCAAGCGGAGCGGACTGCAGTGCGAGGTGATCTTCCTGATCGCGACGGAGGATGAGCTGCTGCGGCGCTTCGCCGAGACGCGCCGCAAGCACCCCATGAGCCGCAGCGACGTGGGGCTGCGCGAGGCGATGAGCATGGAGCGCGCGCTCCTCGAACCCGTCGCCTCGGTCGCGGACCTCCTGATCGACACCTCGCGCATCTCCGTGCATGCGTTGCGCGACATCATCCACAAGCGAATCGAGCAGCGCAGCGCCGGCCGGCTGTCGATCAGCTTCGTATCCTTCGGCTTCAAGCGCGGCATCCCGGGGGACGCCGACTTCGTGTTCGACGCCCGCGCGCTCCCCAACCCGTACTGGGAGCCGGGCCTGCGCAACCTCACGGGCCGCGACGCAGAGGTGATCCGCTTTCTCGAGAACCACACGAACGTCGCGACGCTCGTGGCGGACATCGCGCGCTTCATGCGTGGCCGGATCCCGGAGTACCAGGCGAGCAACCGCGGCTACCTCACCGTCGCGGTAGGCTGCACCGGCGGACAGCATCGCTCGGTCTACATCGTCGACCGCCTGGCCGAGGAGTTCGCCGCCGAGTTCCGCAACGTCACCGCGCGCCACAGCGGTCTGCCGGACGCCAAGCTCTTCAAGCCGCGTGCGCGCAATGCCGCCGCCGCAGAAGCTCCCTGAAGAGCTGCGGTCGGGTCCTTAGTGCTGCCTCAGGTCGCCTGCGCGACCCCGGCGGCGGTCATGACCGTCGGCAGCTTCTCGCCACTCATGAAGGCGGTGATGCCGCCGCGCGCCTCCATGGCGTCGCGATACCCGAGCTCGATGAGAGCGCGGGTGTAGCCGGCCTCGAACATGAGGTAGCTCGCGAGCTGGTAGCTCGAGGTGTCGCGCCCGCCGATCACGCGCAGCAGAGCCCGCAGTCCCCGCGGCATCTCCCGCACGTGGCGGCCCGCGATTTCGCGCGGATCGACGCTCGGCGCCAGCATCAGCGTCTCGATGGTCCGCTCGCCGCGGGCGGCCTCGGGCGCGCTGTGCACCAGCGTGTTGATGCGCTCGAGCTGCTCGAGATCGGCGTAGATCTGGTCGGTGAACAGCGTGTCCAGCATGTAGCCGAAGATCTCGCCCGGGGTCGGCATCACCGACTGGTGGCGGTTGACGGTCACCCCCGCCGCGCGCCGTGCACGCACGCCGATGATCAGCAGCCGGTCGGCGCCGAGATGGATCGCCGGGCTCAAGGGGTGGAGCTGGCGCATCGCGCCGTCCCCGAAGTACTCCTCGCCGATCCGGATGGGCGGGAACAGCAGTGGAATCGCCGCACTCGCCATCACGTGATCGACGGTGAGCCCGGTGCGGCAGCCGACGCGCTGCACCCGCGCCCAGTCGGGGATGGAATCGACGCCGTCGAAGAAGGCGACCGAGTGGCCGGTGCCGTAGCTGGTCGAGCACAACGCGAAAGCCCGCAGGTGCCCGCGCTCGATGCTGCGGCGGATGCCGGCGCAATCGACGTGCGTGCCGAGCAGCTCCCGGAGCGGGGTGTTGTCGAGCATCGACCTCGGCGGCGCCAGCACCAGCCCGCCGGACATCAGCGCCAGCACCCAGTGCGCGCCGGCGCGCAGCATGTGGCGGGAATCGACGTGAAACACCTGACTCGAGCGGAAGTTGGCCCACACCCGCTCGAGCCCCGCGACCGCCCGCCGCCACTGATGCGCCTCGGCGGCCAGCACCCCGGCCGCCACCCCGCCCGCCGAAGTGCCGACGATGATCTGGAAGGGATTGCGCGAGCGCGGCCAGAGCTCCGCGAGCGCGAGCAGCACCCCCACCTGGTACGCCGAGCGCGCACCGCCCCCCGTGAGCACCAGCCCGAGGGTCCCCCGGTAGCCGGGTCGGAGCGCAGTTTCGGCGAGGCTATCCATGTGAGTCTATCCGCCGGCCATTATGAAACCTGCGGCGCCGCATCCTGTGTGATGAAAGTCGCGCGCCGGTGCGCGCACAACCCCAACACTGCTCAAAAGCGCTGGAGCGAGCCCAAGTCTAACCGTGAACGGCTGAACGGTTGCAAAACGTGGAAGCCACGAACGAAACGTGACCCAACCCCGTCTCACTTCGGCGTCAGGGTCAGCGCGTGCTCGGCCGGCCCCGGCAGAAACGGCAGCGGCTCGCCCCGCGCCCACTCGATGAACCCCGCACGGTAATAGGGCGAGAGCGGATGACCGCTCTGCCCGCCGGGCAGGTGCAGGTAGCCCTCGCTCTCGTGGCCCGGCGAGACGGCGAAGCGCTCCGAGGCGCCGGTCGCGCCGTCCTGCACGCGCGGCATGTCATGGTCGCCCGGCAGCTCGAGCGTTGGCATATCGAGGAAGGAAGCGAGCCACGGCAGCGCCGCCGACAGCGGATGGCGGATGCGCACCACGTTGCGCGCGCCCCAGGTGCAATAGGCGAGCTCGGGACAGCGCCCGCCCAGATCGGCGAGCGTGACGTCCACCTGCGCGCGCAGGAACGCGGGCCAGTCGGGATAGGCGCGGGCGAGGAGGTGCAGCGGCTGCGTGCCGATCAGCTGCCACAAGGGACCCTCGAACTGCGCCGGCGGGGCGCTGCCCTCCTCCGCCGGCAGGCGCAGTCCCGCGAGAATCATGTTCCATACGGCCTGCTGGGTGCGGTCGTGATAGGCGCGCACCAGGCGGTAGCCGACCGAGTCGACGCCGGCGCGGGCATCCCAGTCCTCCACCAGCCGCCGGAATTCGGCACGGCCCGGGTGATCGCGCACGGTCTCGGGATCGAGCACGCCCAGCAGGAGGGTGCGCCAGCGGCTGAGGAACAGCGCGCGGTCATCGAGCTGGATGCCGAGCATGTCCGCGGGCGTCATGTTGCTGTGCAGCGCGATGAGGTCGTCGCGGATCTGCGAGGCACGCGCGCCGAGGTCGTACTCCGCGCCGAAGGCCGTGAGCTCGGCGCCGATCAGCTGTTGCTGACGCTCATCGACCGCCACGCGGGCGTTCGCGGTCCAGATTCGCCCCAGCGGCGGATCGACGATCCGCGGGTGATCGGCCGCGCCGGTCCAGGCACTGACGCCGCGGGCGCGAGCGGCTCCGGTGTCCGCCGGAATGCGGCCGAAGATGGTCCAGCCGATGTGACCCCGGGCGTCGCCGATCACGGCGTTCTGGTGCGGGATGCCCACATCCGGGGCGAGCGCGAGGGCCTGCTCGACGGAAGTCGCCTCCTCGAGCGCTATGAGTCCGAGGTTGGTCGCCGCCGGCTGCTGCGCCAGCCACGAGCCGAACCAGCAACCGTGCTCGGCCTCGTCCACGCGCAGCAGCACGCCCTCGGCAGCCGTTTTCACCTCCAGTGCCACGGGGGCCTCGCCCCGCACGCGAATCTCTTCCCGCACCACCGAGAGAGGCACGGTGCCGGTCCCGCCCGTGAGCGCCCGGGGGCCGACCGCCGTGCAGGGAAGGCGGCTGACGCCGAGCCAGGTGCCGTTGCTGTTGGTGAAGCCCCAGGCGATGTGCCCGTTCGATCCGGCCACGAGCACCGGCGCTCCGGGCAGTGTGACCCCGTTGAGATCGACGGGCGTCGAGCCGCGCCCCGGGACGAGCATGAGCCGCGCGTGATACCAGATGGTCGGTACCCGCTGCCCGAGATGCATGTCGTTGGCGACGAGCGCCGCGCCCGTCGCGGTCAGCGGGCCGGCAACCGCCCAGCTGTTGCTGCCCGCCGCCCCGGCACGCAGCGCGACCCCGGACGCGGGCGCAGGCGGTGGACCTCCGCGCACGTCGAGCACCTCCCGTGAGGGGACTTGGGGCCCTGCCGGAGCGAGCGCCAGCTGGGCGGACGCCGTGAGAGGGGCGTCCCAGCTCGTGCCCTGCGGATAGAGAAATCCGAGGGCGCATTTCCAGCCCCCGCCACACTCCCCGTCCTTGAGGCGCGCGTTGATCTCCTGCCGCTGGATCTCGCGCCGCAGACCGTCGGCCTGCAGATCCCACCACATGGCGTAGGTGACCAGAAAGGTGTCCTCGGCCTGCCAGGGCGAGGGCCTCGCGTGGAGCAGCCAGTACTCCCAGGGCCGGGCGGAGAGATCCCGGAGCCCCGCGTTCACGCCGTGCGCGTACGCCTCGACCGCGGCGCGCTGCACGGGGGTGGCGCCGGCCAACACCTCCCGCGCGAGAGCGCGGAAGCGGAACACGCGCACCTTCCGGTCCTGCGCGAGGGCGTTCGGGCCGAACAGCTCCGCCAGCTCCCCGGCGGCCAGCCGGCGCGACAGGTCCATCTGGAAAAACCGGTCCTGCGCGTGCACGAAGCCCGTGGCGAAGGCGAGATCGAGGCGGTTGGCTGCCTCGATGGTGGGCACGCCGCGGGAATCGCGCTCGATGCGCACGGGGGCGGTAAGCCCCGCCACGCGAAGCTTGCCGTCGAGACGCGCAAGCGAGCCGCGCAGCACGCCGTACGTGGTGGCGAGAGCGGCGAGCAGGAGGACCGCCACTGCGGCGCCGACGTATTTCAGCGTCCGCATGAGCGCCGCCGGCTCAGTCGAGCGCGACTTTGAGGATCATCATCGAGTTGGTGCCGCCCTGCACGCCCGACAGCTCACCCTTGGTGAGGATCACGAGGTCGCGCTTCTTGACCAGCTGCAGCTCGAGCAGCCGCTTGAAGAGAGCGCGGTAGAGCTCGTGCATGGAGTCCGGGGAGGTGACGTCGAAGATCACCGGGTACACGCCGCGGTAGAGCGTCACCCGACGGCGGGTCGACTCGTGCCGCGTGAAGGCATACACGGGAATGTCGGAGCGGATGCGCGACATCCACAGCGGCGTGGCGCCCGATTCCGTCAGCGCCACGATGGCGCGTACCTTCATGTGGTTGGCCGTGTACATCACGGCCATGGCGATCGCCTCCTCGGTGCCTTCGAACTGGCCTTCGATGATGAGCTGCCGGTGGCGGGTGTGGGTGAGCTGATACTTCTCGGCCCCCCCGATGACCTCGGCCATGGCCTCCACGGCCTTCACCGGATAGCGACCGGTCGCGGTCTCGGCCGACAGCATCACCGCATCGGTCCCATCCATCACCGCGTTGGCGACATCGCTCACCTCGGCGCGCGTCGGCGCGGGGTTCTGGACCATCGACTCCATCATCTGCGTCGCCGTGATCACGACCCGGTTGCGCGTTCGGGTCTCATGGATGATGGTCTTCTGGAGCCCCGTGAGCTCGGCGTACCCCATCTCGACGCCGAGGTCCCCGCGGGCCACCATCACCACGTCGCTCGCCTCGATGATGCCGGCGAGATTCTCGACCGCTTCGTGCCGCTCGATCTTGGCGACGATGCGCGCCTCGCCGCCCGCGGCGCGCAGGAGCGACCGCGCCTCCTCGATGTCGGCGGCCTGGCGCACGAAGGACACGGCCAGGTAGTCGACGCCCACCTCGGCCGCGAACTGGATGTCTTCGCGGTCGCGCTCCGAGACTGCCGGCGCCGAGAAACCGCCGCCCTGGCGGTTGAGACCCTTGCGATCGGAGAGCTCGCCCCCGACGCGCACGCGCGTCCCGATGGTGGTGGCGCCGACGCGCTCGACGTCGAGCACGATCTGCCCGTCGGCGAGCAGCAGCCTGTCCCCGACGACCACGTCGCGGGGCAGATTCTTGTAGGCGACCCCCACGCGGTCCACGGTCCCGGCCTTCGGATCGAGCTCGGTGTCGAGCGTGAAGACCGCCCCTTCGGCGAGCAGCACCCGGCCGTCGCGAAAACCCTCGATGCGGATCTTCGGCCCGCCGAGGTCGAGCAGCACGCCGACGCAGCGGTCGGCGCGCTGCGCGGCCTCGCGCACCAGCGCCAGCCGCCGCCTGCGGTCCTCGACCGTGCCGTGCGAGGCATTGAGGCGCGCGACGTCGACACCCGCGCGCATCATGTCGATGAGCGTCTCGAGCGAGTCGGTCGCGGGACCCAGGGTCGCGACGATTTTCGTGCGCCTCAACACGGTGTCGCGCGCCTCAGCACGGGGTCGCGGCCGCTCAGGCAAGGGCGCGCCGCTCGAGAATGGCGACCGCCGGCAGCGTCTTGCCCTCGACGAACTCGAGGAATGCGCCGCCGCCGGTCGAGATGTAGGAGATGCCGTCCTCGACTCCGTACTTCTCGATGGCGGCGAGCGTGTCGCCGCCGCCGGCGAGCGAGAAGGCCTTGCTGCGCGCCAGCCCCAGGGCGATGGTGCGCGTGCCCTCGCCGAACTGCGCGAACTCGAAGACTCCCACGGGCCCGTTCCAGATGATGGTGCCGGCGCGCTGCAGCGCCTCGCTCCAGCGGTCGGCCGTGTCCGGACCGATATCGAGGATCATCTCGTCGCGGCGCACCTCGCTCACCGGCCGCACGTCGGCGTGCGCCGTGGCCGCGAATTCCCGCCCCACCACGACGTCCGTCGGCAGCGGAATCTGCGCGCCGCGCGAGCGCGCCTTGTCGAGGAGGCGGCGTGCGACATCGAGCATCTCCGCCTCGTAGAGCGACTTGCCGACATCGACGCCGGTCGCGGCCAGGAAGGTGTTGGCGATACCGCCGCCGACGATCAGATTGTCGACCCTCTCGAGCAACGCCTCGAGCACTAGTAACTTCGTCGAGACCTTGGAGCCGCCGACGATCGCCATCAGGGGCCGAGCGGGCTGCTTGAGCGCCCGCTCGAGGGCCTCGAGCTCGCCCACCAGCACAGGCCCCGCGCACGCCACCGGCGCATGGCGCGCCACGCCGTGGGTGCTCGCCTCGGCGCGGTGCGCGGTACCGAAGGCGTCCATCACGAACACCTCGCAGAGCGAGGCCATGCGACGCGCGAGCTGCTCGTCGTCTTGCTTCTCGCCGCGCAGGAAGCGCACGTTCTCGCACAGCACGGCGCTCCCGGTCGGGCAATCGACTCCGTCGATCCAGTTCTTGCGCAGCGGCACGGGCTTCCCGAGCAGCTCCGAGAGCCGCGCCGCCACCGGCGCCAGGGTGAGCGCTGGATCCTCCTGGCCCTCCTGCGGGCGACCGAGGTGCGAAACGATGAACACTCTGGCGTTCTGGTCTAGGGCGTAGCGGATCGTGGCGAGCGAGGCGCGGATGCGGGCATCTGACGTCACCACGCCGTCCTGCACCGGCACGTTCAGGTCTTCCCTGATCAGGACCCGCTTGTTGCGCAGGTCCGTATCCGTCATGCGCAATAGCTTCATGAGGCCCGCGACCACGCGAGCGTGGTGTCGATCATGCGGCTCGAGAATCCCCACTCGTTGTCATACCAGGCGCATACCTTTACGAGCGTGCCCTCGATCACCTTGGTGAGCGTCGCATCGAAGACCGAGGAATGCGCATCGTGGTTGAAGTCCACCGACACGAGCGGCGCGTCGTTGTAGGCGAGAATCCCCTGCAGCGCCCCGGTCGACGCCTGCCTGAGCGCCTGATTCACCTCCTCGACGCTGGTGGCGCGCTTGGCGGTAAAAGTCAGATCCACGAGCGAGACGTTGATGGTCGGCACCCGCACCGCGAAGCCGTCGAGCTTGCCCTTGAGCTCGGGCAGCACCAGCCCGACCGCGGCGGCGGCCCCGGTCTTGGTCGGAATCTGCGACATGGTCGCGGAGCGCGCGCGGCGCAGGTCCGGGTGGTAGACGTCGGTGAGGACCTGGTCGTTCGTGTAGGCGTGGATCGTGGTCATGATGCCCGCCGCGATGCCGATCCTGTCGTGCAGCACCTTGGCGACCGGCGCCAGGCAGTTGGTGGTGCAGGAGGCGTTCGAGATCACCGTGTAGGAGCTCTTGAGCACGTTGTGGTTGACGCCGTAGACGATGGTGGCGTCGACGTCATCGCCGCCCGGAGCCGAGATCACTACTTTCTTCGCGCCGCCCTTCAAGTGCGCGCCGGCCTTGGCTTTGCTCGTGAAGAGCCCGGTGCACTCGAGCACGTACTCCACTCCAACCTCGCTCCACGGGAGCTTCGCCGGATCGCGCTCGGCGAACACCCGGATGCGGTCGCCGTTCACTACCATGTAGTCGCCGTCGACCTTGACCTCGCCGGCGAATCGGCCGTGCACGGTGTCGTAGCGCGTCAGGTGCGCATTGGTCTTCGAGTCGCACAGGTCGTTGAGCGCGACGATCTCGAGCTGCCCGGTGCGCTTGCCCTCGTAGAGGGCGCGCAGCACGTTGCGTCCGATACGCCCGTAACCGTTGATGCCGACCTTGATAGCCATGCGCTCAGTCCTCCAGCAGTTGGCGTATCGCCAGCGCGACATTATCGGCCGTGAAGCCGAAATAGGGGAACACGTCCGCGGCCTTGCCCGAGGCGCCGAACCGATCGATGCCGAGCACTCGCCCGGAGGCGCCGACGTAACGCCACCAGCCGGCCGTCGCGCCGGCCTCGACCGCGAGGCGCCGCGTGACCGCGCGCGGCAGCACGCTCTCGCGATAGCCGGCGTCCTGGGCGTCGAAGCCTTCCGCCGAGGGCATCGACACCAGGCGCACCCGGCGGCCGGAGGCGTTGAGTGCGCTCACCGCCTGCGCCGCGATGCCGACCTCGGAGCCGGTCGCGATCACGACGCACTCGGGCGTACCGCTCGGGTCGATCAGGACATACCCTCCGCGCGAGATGTTGCCGAGCTGCGCCGGGGAGCGCGGCTGCTGCGGGAGAGCCTGGCGGGTGAGCACCAGCGCCGTCGGCGCCCGCCGCTCCACGGCGAGCGTCCAGGCCACGGCGGTCTCCGCCGCATCGCACGGCCGCCACACGTTCATGTTCGGCATGGCGCGCAGACTCGTCAGGTGCTCGATCGGCTGGTGAGTCGGCCCGTCCTCGCCGAGTCCGATGGAGTCGTGGGTGTACACCCAGATGACCTTGAGCTTCATCATGCAGGCGAGGCGCACGGCGTTGCGCGCATAGTCGGAGAACACCAGGAACGTCCCGCCGTAGGCGAGCAAGCCGCCGTGGAGCGACACGCCGTTCATGATCGCCGTCATGCCGAACTCGCGCACGCCGTAATGCAGGTAGTTGCCGGAAGGCCCGCCCGGCGTCAGCGTGCGCGCGCTCTTGAAGAGCGTGTTGTTGGAGCCCGTGAGGTCGGCGGAGCCGCCCAGGATCTCCGGCAGCGCGGGAGCGAGAAGGTTGAGCACGGCCTGGGAGGACTGCCGCGTCGCCTGCGGCGCGCTCTGCTTGGCGAGCGTCTCGAGGATCTCACCCGCGCTCTGCCGCCAGCCGCCCGGCAATTCCCCGCGCGTGCGGCGCTCGAGCTCGCGCGCGAGCTCGGGAAAGGTGCGCGCGTAGCGCGCGAAGAGCTCGCGCCACGTGGCCTCGAGCTTCGCCCCCTTGGCTCGCGCGTCCCAGGCGGCGCGAATCTCCCCCGGTACGACGAACGGCGGGTAGGGCCACCCGAGAGCCTGACGCGCCGCGGCCACCTCGTCGGCGCCGAGCGCCTCGCCGTGCGCCTCCTTGGTGCCCTGCCGGTGCGGCGCGCCGTAGCCGATGATGGTCTGGCAGCAAATGAGCGAGGGACGATCCTCGACCGCGCGCGCCGCCTCGATCGCGCTCGTCACGGCGCCGGCGTCCAGGCCGTCGACGCGCGGCACCACGTGCCAGCCGTAGGCCTCGAAGCGTCGCGGCGTGTCGTCGGTGAACCAGCCGGCGACCTTGCCGTCGATGGAGATGCCGTTGTCGTCGTAGAAGACGATGAGCTTGCCCAAGCCCCACGTGCCGGCGAGCGAGCACGCCTCGTGCGACACGCCCTCCATGAGGCACCCGTCGCCGCAGAACACGTACGTGTAGTGATCGATGACATTGAAGCCGGGACGATTGAACTCACTCGCGAGCAGCTTCTCGGCGAGCGCCATGCCGACCCCGTTGGCGAGTCCCTGCCCGAGCGGCCCCGTGGTCGTCTCGACGCCGCACTCGGGATCGTGCTCGGGGTGGCCCGGTGTCCGGCTGCCGAGCTGGCGAAAACGCTCGAGGTCCTCGAGGGTGAGCGGGTAACCGGTGAGATGCAGCAGCGAATACAACAGCATCGAGCCGTGCCCGTTCGAGAGCACGAAGCGATCGCGGTCGGCCCATTGCGGATCGGTGGGGTTGTGCCGCAGGAAGTCCGACCACAGCACCTGGGCGATGTCGGCCATGCCCATCGGCATGCCGGGGTGCCCGGCGTTGGCGCGCTGCACGGCGTCCATGGACAGGGCGCGGATGGCGTTGGCGAGTTCGCGGCGTGTTGTCATGCGGCTCTTCCGGGCGGCTCGGGGTGCACACCGCAGGGGCGCGCATTTTCCACCACTCGCGGCCGATGCTCAATCGCTCACCTGGGACTCGAGGCTGGCGGCGCTCGCCGCGCGACTAAAGGGACGGCCGCGGCGGCCGCGCGCACCGGAAGGGCGGGCGGGCGGACCCGCACCGGCGGTGCGGTCCGGGTGCGTTCCCGAGGCGACTTAACTACCCGCCGCGCGCTACCCGGAGCGCGTGCCTTTTTCACATTAATCCGGGGCGGCGTTCAGAATTATCCGCAGCAGCGCACGTTTTTCGCGCGTGTCGCGAGTGAGGGACACCGGTTGCGGGGACCTGGTTCACGATGGGGCCGGCGGAGGTCTGCTACGCTGTCTTCATGAGCGCCGTGCGTATCATTCAATTCACCGACCCGCATCTCTACGGCGGTGAGGGCGAATCGCTGCGCGGCGTGGCGACGCTGCCGGCGCTCACCGCGGCCATGGCGCACGCACACGCGCACGCCTGGCCGCCGCACGCCTTGCTGGTGACCGGTGACCTGGTGCAGGACGATCCGTCCGGCTATCCGCACTTCCGCCGCCTGTTCGGCGCGCTGGGACTCCCGGTGCTTTGCCTGCCCGGCAATCACGACGAGCCCGAGGCCATGCAGCGCGAGCTGGACGGAGCGCCGTTCGTGCTCGGCGGTTTTGCGGACTTCGGCCGCTGGCGTATCGTACTGCTCGACAGCTGCCTGCCGGGCTCGGCGAGCGGCGCGCTCAGCGCGCAGGCTCTGGCCGGGCTCGAGAAGGCGCTCTCGAGCGCGGGCGCGCGCCATTGCCTGGTGTGCCTGCATCACCATCCGGTGCCCATGGGCAGCCGCTGGCTCGACCGCGTGGGACTGACGAATGCGGCCGAATTCCTGCATGTCATCGACCAGCACACCAACGTGCGCGCCATCGTGTGGGGTCACGTGCACCAGAGCTACGACGCGCTCCGCAAGGGAGTGCGGCTGCTCGCGACGCCCTCCACCTGCGCGCAGTTCCTGCCTAATTCCGACGACTTCGCCGTCGACCGCCGCCCGCCCGGCTATCGTACGCTCGAGCTGCGCCCCGATGGCTCGTTGCTGACGGAGGTGGTGTGGGTCGCACAGCATCGCGACGGCTCCTCGCGCTCTGCCTGCTCGGCAGCCTGAGCGCTCACGCCGCGAGCCCCGTGTGGGCGATTCGCGGCGCCCACAACACCGTCTATCTCGCCGGCTCGGTACACCTGCTTCCGGCCGAGGACGCGGTGCTGCCGCAAGGCTTCGACCGCGCCTATGCCGACTCTTCGAAACTCGTGATGGAGCTCGACCTCGGCAAGCTCGATCCGCTCGAGGCGGCCGGCTGGATGATCGAGCACGCAGCGCTGCCGGCGGGCACGACGCTCCGCGGCATCCTCGGCGAGCAGCGCTACTCGCGCGTGAGTGCGGCGGCGGCGGAGCTCGGCGCGCCGATCGAGCTCCTCGACGGCCAGGCGCCGTGGGCGGTCGGCGTCGAGCTCGCCGATCTCGAGTTTCTGCACCAGGGCTTCGACCCCGAGCAGGGCGTCGAGCAGCAGCTCGTACGGCGCACCCACGCCGACGGCAAGGCGACCGCAGGCCTCGAGACCCTCGGCGAGGAGCTCGGCAGCCTCGAGGCGCTCGCGAGCGAGGATCAGATGCGCTTCCTCGACCAGACGCTGAGCGAGCTGAAGCGATCGCAGCAGGAGCTCGAGGAGGTGCTGCACGCCTGGCGCGGCGGCGACGCCGCCACACTCTCCCGGCTCCTGGCGCACGAGTTTCGCTCCTTTCCCGCGCTCTATCGCCCGCTCGTGACGATGCGCAACCAGCGCTGGCTGCCGCAGGTTGAGCAACTGCTGCGCGAGGACCGCAACGCCTTCGTGGTCGTGGGCGCGCTGCACCTGGTGGGCGACGGCGGGTTGCTCGAGCTCTTGCGCAAGGACGGGTTCACGGCGCAGCAGCTGAACTGACGGCAGAGGCAGCCGCGAGCGCTCTCCTTCACCCGTGCACCGCCCGTGCGGCGCGTCTCGAGTAGAAGCGCCACAGCGGCCACGCGAGCAGCACGGTCCACCCTAATACCAGCCACCCGACGAAGCCATCGAAGCGGCTGAGGAGAAACGCGAGCGGCGCATCGCGCGCGGGCTCGAACAGCTCGTGCGAGACGAGCATCGCCCAGACCCAGCCCGCGTGCAGCCCGATGCAGGCGGCGATGTTGCCGGTCGCGGCGCGCACCAGCCCGAGCACCACGCCGACGGCGGCGAGCGCCAGGAACGCATCCGCGATCCGCGCAGGACTCGCGAGCAGCTGCAGCGTCCCGGCGAGGAGCTCGAGCCCGCTGTGCGCCGTGACGTGCTCCGCCGCGATGTGATAGCTGGCGAAGAAATGCGTGACCGAATAGAGGAGCGCCGTCAGCAGCACGGCAGCGCGCGTGCCCGATTCGCGCTCGATCGCGCTGTGCATGGCCCCGCGCAGGAACGTCTCCTCGATCAGCGCGACCGCAAGCCCGCTCAACGCGCGCAGCGCGATGAGCCTGAGCAGGGCGGGGCCCGCCACGGGCGCGCCGCTGCGCCATTCGAGCAGGCCCAACACCGACATGAGGCCGACCGCCGCCGCCATGCTCGCCACGCCCAGCGCAACGGCGAGCGACGTCTCGCGCAGAAACGCGCGCCGGGGGAGCCCGTAGCCGAGGCTCCTGCGATCGGCGAGCCCGAGATACCGCGCCAGAGCGAGAAAGCCGATGAGGAGCGCCAGCATGCCGATGCGCTCCCCGACACGGTGGAAGGGGAAGTTGAAATGCGGATAGAGGAGTGCCCACGCCGGGTAGGCGAACACCGCGACGCCGAAGAGCGCCGCGGCGCACAGCCCGAGAAACCACGCAAAGGCCCGCATCGGAGATTTACGACTCGCTTGCCACCGCCGCCCCGCCCCGAATAGCTTATGTGCTTCCGCGAGCGGTGAGGAGTCATGACGGCGCCCCCTCTGCACCCGATCGTGATCTGGTTCGGCCGGGTGGGCGACATGATCCTCCTGTCGGCGTTGCTCGATGTCCTCGCCGCGCGCTACGGCGGGGGCTGCCACGTGATCGGCGCCGGCTCCTGGCCGGGGGAGCTCTACGCCACTCACAGCGCGGTCGCGCGCGTGTCCGCTCTGCATCGCTACACCGCCTGGGTGTTCGACCCGGCCTGGTGGCGGACGGCAAGGGCGCTGCGCGCCGCGCGCGCCGATCCCGTGTACGTCTGCGAGACCGACCCGCGCAAGCTCGCGCGCATCCGCCGCCTGCTCGCCGCGAGCGGCACCGATCCGCGGCGCTGCTTGATTCTCGCTCCGGAGCCGGCAGAGGCGTGCTCGCACTGGGTCGATCGCCTGGTGAGCCTCGGGCGCCTCACGCCGCCCGCCTTCGATGCGGCCGCGTATCCGTGGCCGAGCCCGGCTCCGCCCGGCGCACCGCGGCTCGAGGTGTCGGCGGCGGCGCAGGCCGACTGCGACGCATGGCTCGAGGATAAGGGCTGGCGCGAGCGGCCGCTCGTGCTGGTGCAGCCCGGCAATCGCCGCACCATGCGCGGCAGACGCCTGCGCCTCTCGGCCGCGGACGACAAGGCCTGGCCGCTCGAGCGCTGGGGAGCGCTGCTGCACCGCCTTCACGCGCGGCTGCCGCAGGCGCTGATCGTGCTGTGCGGCGCGCCGCGCGAGTCGCTGCTGCTCGAGTGGATCGCCGCCGCCGCCCCTCTGCCGGCGGTGGTGGCCGCGGAGTTGCCGCTGCCGCGCCTGCTCGCGCTCTGCATGCGCGCGCACAGCATGATCTCGGTCGACAGCGGTCCCGCCCACGCCGCCGCGGCGCTCGGACTGCCGCTGGTCGTCATGTTCGGCGCGCACTCGCAGCGGCAGTGGCTGCCCCGGAGCGGGTGCGGTTCGCAGGTGCTGGGAGTGGGCGGACCGCCGCACTCGCGCCGTCTCGACGAGATCTCCGTCGAGACGGTGTTCAGCGCCTGGTGTGCGCTGGGAGCGCAGCGGCTCGCAGCTACCCGAGCAGCGCCTCGAGCGCCGCCAACACTTCGTCCATGCAGTTGCGGACCGGACAGCGCCTGAGGCGCTGCTCGATTCGAGCGCGCAGCGGCTCGGCCTCGAGGAGAGAGACAGCCGTCTGCTCGATGCTCCGCGCATCGAGTGCCGCAGGGAGTGCGAGGCCGGCGCGCACGCAACGAGCGATGCGATGCGCCTGGTCGCCTGCGATCGGTACGGCAACGCAAGCACGGCCGCAGGCGAGCGTCTGCAACAGTGTGTCACCCCCGTTGCAGACCACGAGGCGCGCGCTCCTGATCAGCTCGCAGAGCTCGCCGAGCGGCAGCAGCGCCGTGCGCTCGAGGCGCGGAGGATCGCGACCGTCGCCGGGCGCCGCGCCAGTCAGTACCGTGCTGTAACCGCGCTGCGCGATAGCGCGCGCACCGCCCGCGACTATCGCCGGGGCGTCGGCGGCCCCGGGATGGCCGGTGCCGCCTCCCGGAACGAGCAGCACGTACTCGCCCGCCCGCAGGTCGAGGCGCCCCAGACACTGCGCATTCAGCGCAGGATCGGCCGCCGGCACGATTGTATCCACGAAGCGCACACGCGGACGCCTGCGCAAGCGCAGCTTCAGACGTTCCACCGGGGTCAGTGAGCCGGCCATGAATTCCGGCCAGGCGATCCAGTGCTCGTCGATGAGTCCCATCCAGCGCAGACGGAACGCCTTGCGGCGCTGGCGCGGCCGCGAGCTCACGAATATGACTCGTGCACCCGCCGCGTGCGCGGCCCGCAGCTGGCGGGTGCGGCCGGCGTTGTCGAAGACCACGACGTCGGGCCGGAAATCGCCGATCAGCGCGCACACTTCACGCGTATGGAAGGTGGGCGAAGCAGGCAACAGCGTGGCGGGAAACGGCGCCGTCGCCGCCTGCGGGGCCGCGCGGCTGAGCGCGAAGTGGATCACGAGGTCCGCACGGCGGCGCGCCATGGCTGTGGCAACGACGAGGCACCGTGCGTATTCTCCCATGCCTCGTGGGCCGGACACCGGCACGAACAACAGCCGGTTTCCGTGTTGCATTCCCTGAATCGCGGTGCTCATGGTTCCCGTGCTGTTCTTCGACCCGCTCTGCGTCGCTCCTTACAGCGCGCAAACGCTGCGCGAGCAGGGCCTGGGCGGCAGCGAAGCCACGACCGTGCGGGTGGCCGAAGCGCTCGACGCCTTCGTTTCGCAACACAACCGCACCCGCGCCGAGGGCAGGTACCTGCCACCGGCAGCCCTTGCGGACGTCGAGGACGTGATCGTGCTGCGCGACCCGCGCGCGCTGGCGCGCGTGTCGCAACTCTTCCCGCGGGCGCGCACGCACCTGTGGGTCCACGATCGCATCGAGCCCGGATCGGCCCGTTCGCGCTGGTTCAAGGCCGCAGCGCCGGATCTCGAGCGCCTGCAGCCGGACGTGATCTGCGTCTCCGAGTACCAGCGTGAGTTGGTTGCGGCGACATTGCGCGGCATCGACGGATGTCAACGGCTGAGAGTGAGGAGAATCTACAACCCGGTCGACGACCGTCTCGTCCCCGATGGCTCCCCCGTCGACCCGACGAAGCTCGTGTTCTTCTCTTCTCCCAACAAGGGGCTGTTGTTTACGCTCGATGCGTTCCGTGCCTTGCGCCGCAGCATACCAGACCTGCGGCTGTGCGTCGCCAACCCTGGCTACCGGCAATACCCGGAAGCGAGGCTCGTCGGAGTCGAGTGGCTCGGGTCGCTGCCGCACGCGCGGATCATCGCCGAGGCACGCACGGCGCTGTGCACCTTCAGCGCCAACTTCGTGATCCCGGAGACTTTCGGGCTGGTGTTTGCCGAGTCCAGGGCGGTAGGTACTCCGGTGCTGACGCACGACTGCGGCGCAGCCCGCGAGGTGCTCGGGGATTCGCGGCAGGTCCTGCCGGTCACGGTTGCGGAGCGACTCTACGAGGCCGTGCTTCACCGCGTGGCGCTGCGCTGGCGCGCACCCGCGGCTCGTGTCGCGGCGCACTTCGGTCTCTTCGACGGCTACATCGAGCGTATCCGCGCCTGGCGCAACGGCGGCCGACCGAGCGTCGGGCCCGATGCGCGCTTTCGGCTGTCGACCATCGTCGGGGAATGGCGCGCGCTCCTTTCGCCCTGACGTGCGTCTATTTCGCCGGCTGCTCGGCCCGCGTCGACCATGCGGCCACCTGCTCGAGGCGCGCGCGCGGATCATCGAGCTCGAGCAGCTCGAGTCGCTCCGCGGGCGTGAGCGGCAGGATCTCGGCCCAGCGGTTGCCGACCCAGCTGGCGTCATCGTAGCGGCCGTCGACGTGCGCGTAGGCCCCGCCGAGCTTCGGCACCACCTCGCGCAGGAGCTCCCCGAGGTGCGAGAACTCCGCGGGTAGTGCGCAGCGGGCGTCCTCGGGCAGGTAGTCGACCTCCGCCAGGTTCAGGCCGTCGCTCTGCTGCCAGCGCCGCCTCACCCGGAAGCGCCGCTCGCCGATGCAGGTGATGCCGAGGAGGCCATCCGGCAGAGTATCGAAGTCCACCACCCGGGCGCTCGTGCCGATGTCGGCGACCGAAGGAGCCGCATCGGACTCGGTGCCCGCGAGGATGAGCACCACGCCGAAGGGAGTGTGCTCCTTCAGGCCGCGGCCCACCATGTCGAGGTAGCGGGCCTCGAAGATCCGCAGCGGCAGCGGCCCGCCCGGAAACAACACCGTTTTGAGGGGAAACAGCGGCAGCGTCGCCGGCTGCATGGCTCTTTAGGGCCCGCGCGCCGGACCCGCGGCCGCGGGAGCAGCGCCGGCGGAGCGCTCGAGCTCCGCGAGGAGCTTCTCGTGCAGGCCGCCGAAGCCGCCGTTGCTCATGATGAGCACGTGGTCGCCCGGCCGCACGGCGCGCGCGAGCTCGCGGGACAGCCCGTCCACCTCGGCGCTGCCGTGCCCCCGGGCGCCGAGCTCGGTGAGCACGACGTCCGTGTCCCAGCCCAGGTCGGGCGGCGTGTAGAGCCACACCTGGTCGGCGCCGGCGAGCGCCCGGGGGAGCGTGTGCCGGTGCACGCCCATCCGCATGGTCTGCGAGCGCGGCTCGAGCACCGCCACGATGCGCGCGGCGCCCACGCGCCGGCGCAGGCCGTCGATCGTGGTCGCGATCGCCGTCGGGTGGTGCGCAAAGTCATCGTACACACGCACCCCGCTCACCTCGCCGCGCAGCTGCATGCGGCGCGCGATGCCGCGAAAGCCCTGGAGCGCATCGAGCGCCTCTCGCACCTCGACGCCGGCGTGGCGCGCGGCGGCGATCGCCGCGAGCGCATTCTCCACGTTGTGGGTTCCTATCAGCGACCAACTCACCGTGCCGCGCGGCTCGCCGCCCTCGAGGACCTCGAAGCGCGAGAAGTCGGCCGCGCCGCTCGCCGGGCGCGCGCTCCAGAGCGATTCCGGGCGCGCTTCGCGCGAGAAGCCCTCGAGCGGCGTCCAGCAGCCCATCGCGAGCGTCTCCGCGAGGCGCGCGTCGGCGGCGTTCCACACGATGCGCCCGCTCCCCGGCACGATGCGCACCAGGTGGTGAAACTGGCGCTGGATGGCGCCGACGTCCGGATAGATGTCCGCGTGGTCGTGCTCGAGATTGTTCAGGACGACGGTGCGCGGACGGTAGTGCACGAACTTCGCGCGCTTGTCGAAGAAGGCGGTGTCGTACTCATCCGCCTCGATGACGAAGCACGGCCCCGCCCCGAGCCGCGCGCTCACGCCGAAGTTCTCCGGCACCCCGCCAATCAGGAAGCCGGGCTCCCGGCCGGCGTGCTCGAGGATCCAGGCGAGGATCGAGGCGGTCGTGGTCTTGCCGTGCGTGCCGGCGACGGCGAGCACCCAGCGCGTCTTCAGCACCTCGCGGGAGAGCCATTCCGGCCCCGAGGCGTAGCTGAGGTCGCGCTCGAGGAGCGCTTCGACGACCGGCTGCCCGCGCGTCATGACGTTGCCGACGATCACGATGTCGGGCGCGGGGTCGAGCTGCGCGGCATCGAAGCCCTCGGTCAGCGCGATGCCGAGCGCCTCGAGCTGAGTGCTCATGGGCGGGTAGACGTTGCGGTCGGAGCCCGTGACCCGGAAGCCGGCGCGCACGGCGAGCGCGGCGATGCCACCCATGAACGTGCCGCAGATGCCGAGGATGTGGACGTGCATCGGGTCTTCAGGCCTTGGCGGACGGAAACAAGGCGACCAGCAGCATCTGGCCGGTGAGCACCTGCAGGATCGCCAACACCACGCTCGCCGGGCTCGACCATTCGAGCGCCGCCTTCACGATCTGGCTGTAGGCGGCGATGAGCCAGATGAGCAGCAGCAGCGACGCGCTCACCACCGGCACCTGCCACAGCGCATCCTGCCGGAAGCGCAGCACCAGCCAGGCGGAGGCGGTCAGAAGCGGCGACAACACCACCTGGAATCCGAACACCGCGGTTGCGGTCTGCAGGATCCGCTCGGAGCGGCCGAAGAGCTTCAGCAGCGCGACGTACCACACGAGCGTGAACACCGTGTCGACCGGCACCTGCGCGGGTTCCGGCCAGCCCTGAACCGGGGGCATCAGGCCGCTCACCACGAGGTTCACGCACAGGTAGCCGCCCACCGTGAGCGCGAGCAGTAGCGTCGAGGCCGGCAGGTCCTGCGGCCCCCGGCGCAGCAGCGCGATCTGCGCAAAGAGCTGGATGAGCTGCTTCACGTCTTTCGATGCCGCCGCGTGCCTCGCATAATGGGTCGGATTGTACAGGTCATCCTCCGGATCCGTTTGCAGCGCATCGTCACTAAAGCTCCGGACCTCGCAGCGCTCGCCGCGCGTCTCGCCGCGGAGCCGCGCGTCGGCCTGGACACCGAATTTCTGCGCGAGCGCACCTATCGCGCGCAGCTGTGCCTCGTGCAGCTGTCGTCGCCCGGCGACGCTGCATGCGTCGACCCGCTCGCGCTCACCGACCTGACGCCGCTCGCCGGCGTGTTGGCCTCCTCCGCCGTCATCAAGGTGATGCACGCATCGCGGCAGGACCTCGAGGTGCTGATGCCGTCGACCGGCCTGGTGCGGCCGGTGTTCGACACCCAGATCGCCGCGGCGCTCACCGGCCTCCCGGCGCAGATCGGCTACGCCGAGGCGGTGCGCAGACTCCTCGGACAGCAGCTCGCCAAGTCCCACACCCGCACCGACTGGTCGCGCCGCCCGCTCTCGTCCGAGCAGCTCGAGTACGCGCTCGATGACGTGCGCTATCTCCTGCCGCTCGCTGCGCGCCTCGAGGAGGAGCTCGGGCGCCTCGGCCGCCTCGAGTGGCTCGCCGAGGAGCTCTCGACGCTCGAGGACGCCGGCGCGCCCGGCACCGACCCCGACGATGCGTGGCGGCGCTTGAAGGGGCTGAACGAGCTCGATCCGGCGCGCGTGCGCCTGGCGCGTGCGCTGGCGGCGTGGCGCGAGCGCCGCGCCGTGGACTCCAACCGTCCCCGCGGCTGGATTCTCGATGACGCCGTGCTGCGCGAGATCATCCTGCGCCTGCCGCGCTCGCTCGAGGCGCTGGCGCAGATCCCCGGGATGCCGCCGGCGGTCGTGAAACATAGCGGCGAGGAGCTGCTCGCGCAGCTGCGGGGTGCGGACATTCCGGACCCGCCGCCGCCGCCGCCGGGCCGGCCGCGGCCCGATCCAGCCAAGGCTGCGCTGGTCAAGAAGCTGGCCGCGATCATTCAGGCCACCGCCCGCGAGCTGAACCTCGCGCCGGAGGTGCTCGCCACGCGGCGGGATCTGGAGCTGCTCGCCGACGGCTCGCGCGATGTCGCGCCGCTGCACGGCTGGCGGCGCCGGGCTGTCGGCGAGCGGCTGCTCGCGGCGCTTTAGTGCATGCCGGGCGGCAGGCACCGTTCGTGGTCAGCGCGGTTTCCCCTTGGGCCGCCCCTGTCCGGCCCGCGTCGTGCGCGGTGATTTGCCGCGCGTGTTAACGCGCAAGCCCGCGCGCGCCTTGCCGCGTCGCGGCGCGCGTCGGGTCGCACTCTTGGCCCGCCGGCGCGCACTCTTGGGCTGCGCAGCTTTGCGGCGAGCGCCGGTGCGGTGCGGCGCCCGGCGCGGCGCTGACTTCGCGGCGCGTGCCGCGCGCAGCGCCGGCGCGCCGAGCGCCTGCGAGAGCCGCCGCGACACTTCCTCCACGTCGCCCATGGCATCGATCACGCGCAGGAGCCCCCGCGCGCGATAGAAATCGATCAACGGGCGGGTTTTCTCCTCGTACACCCGCAGTCGCTCGGCGACCGTCGCCTCGTTGTCGTCCGGCCGCTGCGTGAGGCGGTGCGGCGCGCCGGTCTTGGGACACAGCTCGCTCTCGATGGCCGTCCGCGGCGACGTGAAGAGATTGAACACCCGCCCGCAGTCCGCGCAGCAGCGGCGGCCGGAGATGCGGCGCACCAGCTCGGCGGCGTCGACCTCGAGCTGCACCACCGCATCGAGCGGCTGCGTAAGGTCCCGCAGCAGCCGCTCGAGCGCCTCGGCCTGGGCCAGGGTGCGCGGGAAGCCGTCGAGAATGAACCCGCGCCGGGTGTCGCCTTCGCCGAGGCGCTCGCGGATCATCTGCAGCACCAGCGAATCATCGACCAGCCGGCCGCCGTCCATGGCCTCCTTGGCGCGGCGGCCGAGCTCGGTCCCCCGCGCCACCGCCGCGCGCAGCAGATCTCCGCTCGAGACCTGCGGAATGCCGAGCCGCTCCACGAGTCGCTGGGACTGGGTGCCCTTCCCGGAGCCGGGCGCGCCCAACAGCACGATGCGCATGTGAGTCAAGTCGCGAGAGCCGGTAAGCAGCCACAAAGGCTCGCCACGTTACCGGCGGCCTCGGGTGAGGTCAAACTTAGGCTCACCTTACGCTATCCTTCGCGCCACCCTCGGCGGTAAGCCGTGCGGAGCATCGACCGCCATGAAAAAGATCGCCCGCAGGAATGCCTTCTACGCCCAGTCGGGCGGCGTCTCCGCCGTCATCAACGCCTCCGCGTGCGGGGTGATCGAGACGGCGAGCGGCAAGCGGCAGATCGGCAAGGTGTACGCGGGACGGCACGGCATCGTCGGGGCGCTCACCGAGGATCTGATCGACGTCGGCCGCGAGAGCCCCGCCACCATCCGGGCGCTGAAGCACACGCCGGCAGGGGCGTTCGGCTCGGCGCGCTTCAAGCTGAAGGGCATCGAGGAGAACCGCGCGGAATATGAGCGGCTGATCGAGGTATTCCGCGCCCACGACATTGGCTACTTCTTCTATAACGGCGGCAACGATTCCATGGACACCGCGCTCAAGGTGTCGCAGCTCGGCGCCGCGCTCGGCTTTCCCATCACCTGCGTGGGCGTGCCGAAGACGGTCGACAACGATCTGCCGCACACCGATTGCTGTCCCGGCTTCGGCTCGGTCGCGAAGTACGTCGCCGTCTCCACGCGCGAGGCGGCTCTCGACGTAGCCTCCATGGCGCGCACCTCGACCCGCGTGTTCGTGTTCGAGGTGATGGGTCGTCACGCCGGCTGGATCGCGGCGGCGGCCGGGCTCGCCGGCCGCGGCGAGGCCGAGCCGCCGCACATCATCCTGCTCCCGGAAGTGCCGTTCGAGCTGGAGAAATTCCTCGAGCGCGTGCGCGGCTGTGTCAGCGACTTCGGCTATTGCGTGATCGTGGTCTCCGAGGGCGCCGCATACGCCGACGGCCGCTTTCTCGCCGAGGCCGGGACGCGCGATGCGTTCGGTCACGCGCAGCTCGGCGGCGTGGCTCCAGTGGTTGCCAACATGGTGCGCGAGGCGTATGGGTACAAGTACCACTGGGCGGTCGCCGACTATCTGCAGCGCTCCGCGCGCCACATCGCATCGCAGGTCGACGTCGACCAGGCGTACGCGGTCGGCAAGGCGGCGGTGGAGCTCGCGGTAAAGGGCGTGAACGCGGTGATGCCGACGATCGTGCGCAAGGCCTCGAAGCCTTATAAATGGGCGATCGGGCATGTACCCCTCGCCGAAGTTGCCAACAAGGAGAAGAAGCTCCCGCCGGCCTACATTCGCGCGGACGGCTTCGGCATCACCGAGCCCTGCCGCCGCTACCTCGAGCCGCTCATCGCCGGCGAGGCGTACCCGCCGTACCGCAACGGGCTCCCCGACTACGCCCGGATAAAGGGGGTCGCGGTGCGCCGCAAGCTCGCCACCGAGTTCAAGGTGTAGCGGACGAGCGGCCGCGGCCGCCGTGTTATAGTGCGCGGCCTTTTTTGGGGGAGAGCTCTCGATGGATGTCAGCATGTGGCTGTGGGTCGCCATCGCCGCCGGCGTGCTTGCCGTGCTCTACGGAGTGTTCTCGATGACCGCGATTCTGCGCCTGCCGGCCGGCAACGCCCGCATGCAGGAGATCGCAGCCGCGGTGCAGGCCGGCGCCAAGGCGTACCTCAACCGCCAGTACCGCACCATCCTGATCGTCGGCGTCGTGCTCTTCCTCGTCATCGGGATATCGAGGCTCGGCTGGCCGACGGCCGGCGGCTTCGCGGTGGGTGCGTTGCTGTCGGGCCTCACCGGCTACATCGGCATGAACATCTCGGTGCGCGCCAATGTGCGCACCGCGCAGGCGGCGACCCTGGGGCTGAACGCCGCGCTCACCGTCGCTTTTCGCGGCGGTGCGATCACCGGCATGCTGGTCGTGGGCCTGGGGCTCCTCGGCGTCGCAGGCTACTATCTCGTGCTGCGACAATTCGCCGCCATCGACGCAGCAGGCGCGCTGCACGCGCTCGTCGGCCTGGCGTTCGGGGGCTCGCTGATCTCGATCTTCGCGCGTCTCGGCGGGGGCATCTTCACCAAGGGAGCCGACGTCGGGGCGGATCTCGTCGGCAAGGTCGAAGCCGGCATCCCCGAGGACGATCCGCGCAATCCCGCAGTGATCGCCGACAACGTCGGGGATAACGTCGGCGACTGCGCCGGCATGGCCGCCGACCTCTTCGAGACCTACGCCGTGACCCTGGTCGCCACCATGCTGCTCGGCGGATTGTTGTTTGCGGATCGGGGGCCGGGAGCTGTGTCCGCGGCGGTCATCTATCCCCTCGCGCTCGGGGCGGCCTCGATCGTCGCCTCGATCATCGGCACCTTCTTCGTCTCGGCGCGCGCCGGCGGCAAGATCATGACCGCGCTCTACAAGGGGGTCATCGTCTCCGCGCTCGTGTCGGCGGTGGCCTTCTACTTCATCACGCAGCGCATCATGCCCGGCGACGTCGCCCGCCTCTACGGGTGCGCCCTCATCGGGCTCGGCCTCACCGCGGCCATGATGATGATCACCGAGTACTACACCGCCACCGACTACCGTCCGGTGCGCAAGGTAGCCGCCGCCTCGCAGACCGGACATGCGACCAACATCATCGCCGGCCTCGGCGTGTCGATGAAGGCCACGGCGCTCCCGGTGATCGCCGTGTGCCTCGCTATCTGGGGCGCCTATTCGCTCGACGGGCTGTACGGCCTCGCGATCAGCGCCACCTCGATGCTGTCGATGACCGGCATGATCGTGGCGCTCGACGCCTACGGGCCCATCACCGACAACGCCGGCGGCATCGCCGAGATGGCAGGGCTCCCGCGCCAGGTCCGCGACATCACCGATCCGCTGGACGCCGTGGGCAATACCACCAAGGCGGTCACCAAGGGCTACGCCATAGGCTCGGCCGGGCTTGCGGCGCTGGTGCTGTTCGCCGACTACACGCACAACCTCGAGGCGGCCGGCAAGATGGCGGTGTTCTCGCTGTTGGACCCGGCGGTGATCATCGGGTTGTTCATCGGCGGCCTCGTGCCCTATCTCTTCGCCGCCATGGCGATGGAGGCGGTCGGGCGCGCCGCGGGCTCGGTGGTGAACGAGGTGCGCCGTCAGTTCCGCGAGATCAAGGGCATCATGGCGGGCACGGCCAAGCCCGACTATTCGCGCGCGGTGGACCTGCTGACGCGCGCCGCGATCCGCGAGATGATCGTGCCGTCGCTGCTGCCGATCCTGGTGCCCATCGCGCTGGTGCTGGTGGTCAACGCCCTGATGGGCAGCGGCGCGGGCATCCGCGCCCTCGGCGGGCTCCTGATCGGTACGATCGTCACGGGACTCTTCGTCGCGATTTCCATGACCACCGGGGGCGGGGCGTGGGACAACGCCAAGAAGTACATCGAGGAAGGGCACTTCGGCGGCAAGGGGTCGGAGGCGCACAAGGCGGCCGTCACCGGGGATACCGTCGGCGATCCCTACAAGGACACCGCGGGTCCCGCCATCAATCCGCTGATCAAGATCATCAACATCGTGGCGCTGCTCCTGGTGCCGCTGCTGTGACGAGTCCCCAGGGCGAGCATTTCCCGGTCGAGAAGCCCGACGAGGAGTGGCGGCGGGAGCTCACGTCCGAGGCCTACCAGGTGCTGCGGGCGCACGGCACCGAGCGCGCCGGCAGCAGCCCGCTGAATGAAGAGAAGCGCGCCGGCGCCTTCCGCTGCGGGGGCTGCGGCCAGAAGCTCTTCGGCTCGGACACCAAGTTCGACAGCGGCACCGGCTGGCCGAGCTTCTTCAGGCCCCTGCCGGGGGCGGTGGGCACGCGCGAGGACCGGAATCTCTTCATGCGGCGCACGGAAGTGCATTGCTCGCGCTGCGGCGGCCACCTCGGCCACGTGTTTCCTGATGGGCCCGAGCCGACGGGCGAGCGTTACTGCATGAACGGCGTGGCGCTTCGGTTCGAGCCGCTCGAGCGGTAGCCTGAGGCTAAAGGCAACTCCCCGTATCGCGGCGTAGTTTCGGCGCGCGTTTCAGGCCGCGAGCTGCAGCGGCTGCGGCCGCCCGATGGCGTATCCCTGGAGATAATCGACGCCCATCCGGCGCGCGGCCTCGACCGCGCTCCCGTCCTCCACCTGCTCGGCGATCACCTTGAAGTTGAGTGTGCGGGCGAGCTTGATCATCGCCCCCACCATCGCCTGATTGACCGTATCGCGCGCGAGGTTGCGCATGAAGGAGCCGTCGATCTTCAGGTAGTCGAGCGGCAGGTTCTTGAGGTTGGAGAACGAGCCCATCCCGGAGCCGAAGTCATCGAGGGTGAACTGACATCCCATGCCGTGCAGCACGCCGACGAAGCGCCGTGCGTGATCGAGGTTCGCCACCACGGCGTTCTCGCTGATCTCGAAACAAACCTGCGCAGGCGCGACGCCGGAGCTGTCGAAGCACTCGACCACGAACTCGAGGAACTGCGAGTCGTCGAGCGTCTGACCGGAGACGTTGATCGCGACGCTGCGGCGGGCCGGCACCGGCATGGCGCCGCTGGCGATAGCGGTGAAGGTCTGCTGCACGACCCAGCGGTCCACGAGTCCCATGAGGCGGTAGCGCTCCGCCGCGCGCATGAACTCCGCGGGGTGCAGCTCGTGGCCCGACTCGTCGAGCAGCCGCACCAGCACCTCGAGCGCGGGCCCCCCGTCATCGCCGTGGGTGGGAACGATGACCTGGTGATACAGCTGGAAGCGATTCTCCCTGAGCGCCCCCTGCAGGCGCTGCAGCCACTGGATCTCGCCCGTGTGGCGGGCGAGGGCCTCATCGCGCGCCGAGTACACCGCCACCTTGCCCGAGCCCTGCTTCTTGGCGACGTAGCAGGCGGTATCCGCAGCCGCGAGCAGCTCTTCCAGCGTGCCGCTCTCGCGCGAGATCTCGACCAGCCCGACCGAGACGCCGATGTTGAAGATCTTGTCCTTCCACACGAAGCGGTACTCGCCCACCGAGCGGGTGAGGTCATCGGCGATCTGCCGTGCCTTGTCGAGCGGGCAGCCGATCAGCAGCGTGCCGAACTCGTCGCCCCCCAGGCGCCCCACCGTGTCGCTGTCGCGCACTGCGTCGCGCAGGAGCTTCGCGACCTCGCGCAGCATGCTGTCCCCGGCGACGTGGCCGCCGGTGTCGTTGACGAGCTTGAAGCGGTCCAGGTCGAGATAGCACAGCACGTGCTGCCCATCGCCCCGGTGGCCGCTGTCGATCGCCTCCTCGAGACGCCGCTCGAACTCGCGGCGGTTGACGAGTCCCGTGAGCGCATCGTGAGTCGCCTGGTACGACATCTGCCGGGCGAGACCGCGGAGCTCCGTGACGTCGTGCAGCAGCACGACCGCGCCGATGAGCTCCTGTGAGCTGTTGCGGATGGGCGAGGCGGAAAGCTCTATGGAGCGCTCGTGGCCGTTGGCGCGCGACAGCAGCAGCGCCCGGCGGCTCAGGTTGACGGGTGCGCCGCTGGTGAGCGCCTGGTGCACCGGATCGGAGAGCAGCCGCCGATCGGTCTCGTCGACGAGACTCACGATCTCCTCGAGGAGCTTGCCCTGTGTCGCGCTGGCGGGGCTCCCGGTGAGCTGCTCGGCGGCGGGGTTGAGGAAGGTGATGCGACCCTCCTTGTCGGTGGCGATGATCGCCTCGGCCAGCGAGTGCAGCGCGAGCAGCTGCGGCTCGGCGGCGGCTTCTCCGCCGAGGCCCAGCTGCTGCTGTGTCTGGGTGGGAATGATCTCGACGCCGGTGATCAGCAGCGCCTTGCCGTGGTCGTATGCGACCGGCGTCGAGGCGATCTCGAGGCGGCTCACCTGGCCCTGCAGGCCGACCATGTCGATCTCGTAGCGCTCGGCGGCCGGCTCCCCCGCGAGGCGGCGGCGGATGTTCTCGCCCACCAGCTCCGCGTATTCCGGCGGCACGAGATCGGCGAGCTTGCGCCCGACGAGCTCCATGCGATCGACGCCGATGAGGTTCGCGAACTGCCGGTTGGCGTACACGATCACTTCGCGGTGCATCAGAACCGCTTCGTGAATGCGCTCGCCGAGCTCGGCGAACAGCGCCGGAGGGGGCTCGCCGTCGCGCTCCGTCCCGCGGGCGGCGCGGACGAGCAGATGGTTGACGGCGCCGACCAGGGCGGCGATTTCAGGCCTGCCGCTCTCGAGGTCCACGCGCCCCGGCAGCTGCCCGTTGCCCGCGCTGCGCTGCAGTTGCTGCGACAGCCGCGCGAGCGTACCCAACGCGCGGCGCTGCAGCCCATACAGCACCAGGGCGAGAGCGGCGATGAGCGCGAACAGCAGGCACAAAAGCCCGAGAATCGACATCTAGTTCTTCTTCAAGCCTTCCGCTTGGATGCCCCGCGCGGTAGTGTCAGGCACTCTAATTGGACTTGTAGTGCCCGCGGCTTGTGGTCCAGGCAAGCATAGCGCAGGCACCCCCTCGCCCCGTCGGTATTTCACCATATCTCGTCGCAAGCCGGCTTGGCAGGGCACGGGAAAACCCTTACCTTCTCCGGCCTTTGACCGCACGTGCAATAAGTCCAATCCCCGAAGGGTGTGCGATGCAGATGGCGGATGTCCGCGAGAAGATGACCCAGCAGCAGGTGCGCGCGTGGGACGTGCTCGATGAGCGCGTGCTGGACGTCATGCGGCAAGTGCCGCGTGAGCTGTTCGTGCCGGCGGGATACGGCTACCTCGCCTACGCCGACCTCGAGGTGCCACTGCCCCGCGGGCAACACATGTTGCGTCCGAGCGTGGCCGGCAGGCTCCTGCAGGCGCTGCTGCCCGCACCCGACGAGCCGGTGCTGGAGATCGGGGCGGGCACTGGATTCGTCACCGCGTGCCTGCGCGCCATGTCGGCGCAGGTGCGCTCGCTCGAGGTATTTGCCGAGCTGGCCGACGCGGCGCGCCGCAACCTCGCCGAGCTCGGCATGCGGGATGTCGAGGTGGCGGACGCGGACGTCTTCAGTGTCGAGAGCGGCGCGCGCTGCGGGGCCATTGCGGTCACCGGGTCGCTTCCGCACTACGACGCGCGCTTCGAGCGCATGTTGAGCTTGGGCGGGCGGCTGTTCGTCGTGGTGGGCGAGGCGCCGGTGATGGAAGCCCGCCTGGTGCGTCGCACGGCCGAGGATGCCTGGGCCACGGAGAGCCTGTTCGAGACCGTGATCGATCCGCTGGTGAGCGCCGCCCGGCCGCCGCGGTTCACTTTCTGACCGCCGCTCGCCGCGGACCGTTCAAAGAAGGGAGTGTCATGATTCGCGCCCTGATTATTGCCCTGATGCTGCTCACACTCTCGGGCGTCGCCGCATCGAAGGATCTGGCCGGTGTGTTCGAGGACGCGGTGCACAACGACCCGGTCATCCGCCAGGCGGATGCCAACCGCCTTGCGGCGCGCGAGGCCCGCCCGCAGGCGTGGGCCCAAGTGCTGCCGCAGCTCACCGGAACCGCGAGCGCCACGCGCGATCATAACTCCGGCTATCAGGACGAGATCTTCGCGCCGCCGGCCGTGCAGCGCTTTTTGACCACGACCGACACGACCACGCAAAAGTGGGCGGTGAACCTCGAGCAGAGCCTCTTCTCGTGGGAGAAGTGGATGACGCTCAAGGAGGCGGGCCGCGAGGTCGCGCAGGCGGAAGCCAACTACCAGGCCGCCGAGCAGCAGCTGATCCTGCGCGTCGCGCAGGGTTACTTCAGCGTGCTCGCGGCGGTCGACGGCCTGGAAGCCAACCAGGCCTCCCTCGAGGCGATCTCCCGCCAGCTCGATCAGGCCAACAAGCGCTTCGAGGTGGGGCTCATCGCCATCACCGACGTACAGGAAGCCAAGGCGGCCCGCGACACGGCGGCCGCGGCCGTGATCGCCGCCAAGCGAACGCTCGCCACCGCCGAGGATCAGCTCCTGGAGATCACCGGGCAGAAATACGACCACCTCTCCAAGCCCGGCACCGACATGCCGCTGAAGAGCCCCGAGCCCGCCGACGAGAGCCGCTGGGTCACGATCTCCCTCGAGCAGAATCTCTCGCTCATCTCCAGCCGCCTGGCGGCGGAGATCGCGCGCGATAACGTGCGGATCGCCATCGGCGGCCATCTGCCGACGCTCGACCTGGTCGCGGGGCGCTCGTACCTTCACTCGAGCGCCAGCGAGATCGTCGACGCGCCGCCCCCCTCCTCCATCGACAGTAAGCTCAACGACCGCTCGATCGGCCTGCAGCTCACGCTGCCGATCTTCAGCGGCGGCTTCACGCAGTCGAAGGTGCGGCAGACCCAGTACCTGTGGATCGCCGCCAGGGAAGCGGTCGTGCAGAGCTCGCGCGCGACCGAGCGTCAGGCTCGCGACGCCTACCTGGGCGTCATCAGCGGCATCGCGCGGGTGCAGGCCCTGGGCCAGGCGCTCGAGTCCAGCCAGACGGCGCTGAAGGCCACCGAGGCGGGCTACGAGGTCGGCACGCGCACCGCGGTCGACGTCCTCAACTCGCGCAAGACGCTGGTGCAGGCGAAGACCGACTACTCCGGCAGCCGCTACGATTACATCGTGAGCGTGCTGCAGCTGCGCCTCGCCGCCGGCAATCTCGACCGGGCGCAGCTCAACGAGGTCAACACCTGGCTGACGCAGGCGGTGGCGACCTTCCCCGCGGAACCGACGCCCGAGAGCCTGGCACCGACCGTGCCCGCGCCCCCCGGCAACCCCGCGCCGCCGCCGAAACGACCGCCGCGAGGCTAGACATCGGACTCATCGAGCAGCGGCTCGATGAGGGCGAGGAGCTTGTCGAGCGCACCGCGGTTGCTGTCCACGCAAGCGCGTCCGGCCGCGCCAATCCGGGCCCGGGCCGCGGGGTCGGCGAGCAGCGCGCTCACGCGAGCGCGCAGCCCGGCGGCGTCCCGCACCACTTCAGCGGCTCCGCGCGCGATGAGGAGTTGCGCGATCTCTGCGCTGTTGGTGTTGTAGGGGCCGGTGAGAATCGGAAGCCCGAGAGCTGCGGGCTCGAGCAGGTTGTGGCCGCCGACCGGCGCGAGGCTCCCTCCGACGAAAGCGAGATCCGCGGCGGCGTAGAAATCGAGGAGCTCGCCGAGCGTGTCGAGCAGCAGCACCTCGCAGTCGGGCGCGGCGGCAGGAGCCTCCGAGCGGCGCGCGTAGCGCATGCCGGCACGGGCGAGCGTGCCGGCAACCTCGGCGAAGCGCTGCGGATGGCGCGGCGCGATCACGAGCAGCGCGCCGGGGTGCGCCGCACGCACCCGCCGCTGTGCCTCGATGATGGCCTGCTCCTCGGCCCCGCCGTGCGTGCTGCCCGCCACCCACAGCGGCCGATGCGGCGCGTACTGCTCCCGCAACCGCGCCCCGCGCTCGAGGGTGCCGGGCGGCAAATCGAAATCAAACTTGAGGTTGCCGGTCACGTGGGTGCTGGCCGGATCCGCGCCGAGGGCGCGAAAGCGATCGGCATCCCCCGCACCCTGCGCCGCCACCACACGAGCCTCGGACAGCGTGGTGCGGAACAGCGCGCCGAGTCGCCGATAGCGACCGACCGAGCGCTCCGAGACTCGTGCGCTCGCCAGCACGAGCGGCACGCGACGCCGGCCGCACTCGCGGTACAGGTTCGGCCATAGCTCGGTCTCGAAGATCACCGCGAGTCGCGGCTCGACGCGGGCGAAGAAGCGCCGCACGGCGCCCGGGGTGTCATAGGGGAGGTAGCGCACCTGCGCGATGTCGCCGAACAGCGCCCGCGCGCGCGCCGCACCGGTGGGCGTGAAGGTGGTGACGGTGAGCGGCAGGCGCGGATGGCGCCGGGCGAGGGCGCTCACCAGCGGCGCGCAGGCCTGCACCTCGCCGACCGACACCGCGTGCATCCAGACCCCGAGCGGGGCGAGCCGTGCGCCGAAGCCGAAGCGCTCGCCGAAGTCGTGCCAGTAGCTGCGGTCGCGGAGCCCGCGCCACAGAAGCATCGTGGAGACGAGCGGAACGGCGAGATATACCGCCAGCAGGTAGACGAATCGCACGCCGCTCCCGCGCCTCTTCAGGACGGCGCCGCCGCCGCGCTCGCTGCGGCCTCGCGGTAGCCGTCGAGCAGTCCCTGCCAGTCCGCCTCGCCGAAACGGTCCGCCGGCAGCGCCCACGTGACCTTCTCGAGCGAGCGGCGCAGTCTCACCAGGCCGGCGTCGCACCAGAGCCCCGGCCGGCGCAGCTCCCCGCGGTCGAAGTCGATGAGGTACACGGCCTCTTCGCTCAGCAGCACGTTGTGCGCGTTGAGATCCCTGTGGCACACGCCGAGGTCGTGGAATCTGCGGACGCAGCGCCCGATGGAGATCCAGGTGAGCACCGAGAGCGCTCCCTTGCGCAGGCATTCGGCGAGCGAGCCGACTACGGCCACCCGCTCGGTGAGGAGGTCGCCCGTGTAGGTGAGGCCGCGATGGCGGTAGCGCGCGGCGAGCGGCGCCGGCACCGGCAGCCCCGCACGATGCAGACGGTACGTGAGCTGCCATTCCTCGAACGGCCGGGTGTTCTCTGCGCCCCGCCAGATATACTTGTCGGCCGCGAGGTGCGCGATCAGCCCGCCGCGCCGGTAGTGGCGCAGCACGAAATGCCTGCCCGCGGACTTCACGAAATGCGTCGTGCCGCGGCCGCGCGCGGCGCCGTCGAGCTCGCCGCGCTCCTCCCAGTACTTCGGATCGAACCAGCCCGGATTCAAATTGCCGACGCGCGAGGCGTCATATAGCATGGCGCCGCCCTCGAGCTGGCCTTGTTTGACCTCGGGGCCCAGCGGCCAGCGCCCGCTCATGAACCCTGCTCCATGATCCCGTCCCGGGCCGAACCGCCGCGTACTCTTTGCATCCTCAGGCTCTCGGCGATCGGCGATACCTGCCACGTCGTGCCGGTGGTGCGCACGCTGCAGCAGGCGTGGCCCGCGACGCAGTTGACCTGGATCATCGGCAAGAGCGAAGCGCGCCTCATGAGCCTCATCGAGGGCGTCGAGTTTATCACCGTGGACAAGAGCGCAGGCCTCGGCGCGCTCGCGGCGCTCCGCAGGCAGCTGCGCGGCCGGCGCTTCGACGTGCTGCTGCACATGCAGTTGGCGCTGCGCGCGAGTCTCGTGGCGGCGTGCGTGCCGGCGACCGTAAAGCTCGGCTTCGATCGCGCGCGCGCCCGCGAGCTGCAGTGGCTGTTCACCAATGCGCGCATCGCCCCGCGCGTGCGCGAGCATGTGCTCGACAGCTTGTTCGGCTTTGCGGTCGCGCTCGGCGTCGGCGAACGGCTGCTGCGGTGGGATCTGCCGCTGCCGAGCGCGGCGCGCGCCTACGCCGAGCGGCTGATACCCGACACCCGTCCGACGCTCGTCATCAATCCGTGCTCGCGGCACGTGCGGCGCAACTGGCGTCCCGCGCGCTTCGCGGCGCTCGCCGAGCACGCCGCCGGGGCCCTGCGGATGCGCGTGATACTCGCCGGCGGCCCGAGCGAGCTCGAGCGGCGCACGGGCGCCGAGATCGAGCGCGCCTGCCCCGCGTCTCTCATCAACCAGATCGGCAAGGACACCCTGCCTGAGCTGCTCGCGCTGCTCTCGCGCGCGACGGTGCTCGTGAGCCCGGACTCGGGCCCGGTGCACATGGCGACCGCGGTGGGCACGCCGGTCGTGGGGCTCTACGCTGCGACCAACCCGGCGAGGAGTGGCCCGTACCTCTCGGGCCGCTGGTGTGTGGATGCCTATCCGCGGGCGGCGCGCGCCTTCCGTGGCTGCGATCCCGCCGAGCTCCCGTGGAACCACAAGATCGAGGAGCCGGGCGTGATGGACCTGATCGGGGTCGATGAAGTCGCCGCGAAGCTCGATCAGTTGCTAGGATCGCGCCCATGAAGGACATCCTGGTCCCCATCTCACCGGGAGAGCTGCTCGACAAGATCACCATCCTGAGGATCAAACAGGCTCGCATCCTCGATCCCGGCAAGCTCGCCAACGTGAAGCTGGAACTCGCGCTGCTCGAGCAGACCTGGCGCGACCGCGGCGGCGGGAGCCACGACCTCGCTCAGGATGAGCGCGCGCTCGAGGACGTCAACGAGCGACTGTGGGATATCGAGGACCGCATCCGCGACAAGGAGGCGAAGCAGAGCTTCGATCGCGATTTCATCGAGCTGGCGCGCGCCGTGTACGTCTGCAACGACGAGCGCGCCGCGATCAAGAAGCGCATTAATCTAGTGCTCGGGTCGCGCCTCGTCGAGGAGAAGTCCTACAAGCCGTACCGCTAGGGCACCCCGCGGAAATCACACATCCCACGAGCTATTCCCTTCGGACCCCGCCCGTGTCAGCGCTTCAGCGTGTACTCGGCTCCGCAGTACGGACACTTCGCCCAACCGCTCTCCTCGACGGCTAAATACACGCGCGGATGCGAGTTCCAGAGGTACATCTGCGGCATCGGACAGCTGAGCGGCAGGTCCTCGGGGCCGATGTCGTAATGATTCTGCGCGTTGGGCTCGATGAGGGGCTTGGTCGTCGCGACCATGGGCGTTGGACGGGCGTTGCATGCGACCGGCGGCCGGGAGGCGGGAATTATACCCGCGCGAGCGCGCCTCAAGCGGCCATCGTGCCGCGCGCCTCAAGCGGCCATCGTGCCGCGCGCCTCAAGCGGCCATCGTGGCATTCCACAGCCGCGTCACCTCCTCGCGCAGCTCGCGGAACTCCGCCGCCGGTACGATCGGCGCCGCGCCGTCGAGGGCCAGGTGATGGGTGCGGGCGCGGTAGGCGCGGTACGCGCGGGTGAGGAGATCCACGCTCGCCTGCGGAACCAGGTCGGCCGACGCCACCGACTCGAGCTGGCGGATGGTGTCGGAGTACATCGCCACCGGCGGATACTCGGCGGCCCACTTCAGCGCCCAGTACTGGGCGAGAAACTCGATGTCGGCGATCCCTCCGGGATCCTGCTTGATGTCGAAGCGCAGCGCATCGCCCCGGGAGAGCTCGCGGCGCTGCCGCTCGCGCATGCTGCGCACCTCCTCGCGCAGGCGCTCGCGGCGCACGTGGTGGGAGAGCACCTCGAGCCGCACGCGCTCGAAGCGCGCGCGCAGCTCCGGCGAGCCTGCCACGGCGCGCGCGTGCAGCAGCGCCTGGTGCTCCCAGGTCCACGCCTCCTCGCGCTGGTAGTCGGCGAACGCGTCGATGTTGGTGACCAGCAGCCCTCCCTTGCCGCTCGGCCGCAGTCGCACGTCGACCTCGTAGAGCCGGCCGGCGGCGGAGTGCATGGTCAGCAGGTGCACGATGCGCTGCGCGAGCCGCACGAAGAACAGCTGGTTGTCGATGGGGCGCGCGCCGCTGGTCTCCTGCCGCTCGCCCTGCGAGTCGTGCAGGAACACCAGATCGAGGTCGGAGGAGTAGCCGAGCTCGATTCCGCCGAGCTTGCCGTAGCCGACGGCGCAGATGTTCACGGCGCGCGCGCTATCGGCGTCGCCGCATCGTGGCAGGCCGAACTGCGCGGTGATCTGCCGCCAGCCGAGATCGAGGGCGCGCTCGACGATGAGCTCGGCGATGTCGGTGAGCCGGTCTGACACCTGCATGAGAGGCAGCGCCCCGGTGAGATCGGCGACGGCGACGCGAAACAGCGCCGCCCGCTGGAACTGCCGCAGCGCCTCCACCTGCTGCTCGGGGTCTTCCTCGCGCGGCTGCTCCATGCGCGAAGCGAGCTCGCGCTCGAATCCTGCGCGGTCCGGCGGCGGCGTCTGCAGCCGCTCGTCGATCAGCTCATCGAGCAGCAGCGGGTGTGCGGCGATCTGCGCCGCGAGGAACTCGCCGTGACCGCAGAGCTCCACGAGGCGTGCCCGAGCCGCGGCGTTCTCCTTGAGCAGCGCGAAGTATGCCGAGCGCTTGCCGGTCGCCTCGATGATCGCAAGGATGCGCCGCAGCACCGGCAGCTGCGCGCCGCTGCGCGAGATGTCCGCGAGCAGCGCCGGCAGCAGCGCCTGGAGGCGTTTGCGTCCGGGCTCATCGAGCCTGCGCACCAGCGACGAGGAGCGCAGCTCGAGCAGCAGCCGCGCGGCCTCCGCGCTGTCCTCGAAGCCGGCGCCCGCGAGCGCCTCCGCGAGCGCCGCGGTCTCGGCCTGGCTGTCCCAGAACCGTCCGAGATCGATGCGCACCGCGCCCTCATCGGGCTCCGCCCCGCCGAACACCACCAGGCGGAAGTGCCGCGTGACCCGCCCGCGGTGCTCATCGAGCTCGGCGAGGACTGTCGGCCAGTCGCGCGAGCCCATGGCGAGCGCGATGCGCTCGCGGGAGAGGGCCTCCGCGGGCACGCGGTGCACTTGGGCGTCGGCGAGCATCTGCAGGCGATTCTCGAGCCGGCGGAGGAAAGTGTAGGCGGCCCCGAGCTCCTCGGCGGCCTGCCGCGGCAGCAGGCGCGTCTCGCCGATGCGCGCGAGAGCGGCGAGGAGCGAGGGCGTCTGCAGGCGCCGGTCGCGCCCGCCCCGCGTGATCTGCAGCGCCTGGACGATGAACTCGATCTCGCGGATGCCGCCGGGTCCGAGCTTGATGTGGTCGGCGAGCTCGCGCCGCTGCATCTCGCGCTCCATCAGCGCCTTCATGTCGCGCAGGCTCTCGAACACCCCGTAGTCGAGATAGCGCCGGTAGACGAACGGGCGGATGGCGGCGGCGTCGATGTCGCCATAACGCTCAGCGCTCGTGACCGGGCGGGCCTTGACGTACGCATAGCGCTCCCAGTCGCGTCCGTGGCGCGGCAGGTAATCCTCGAACGAGGCGAAGCTCGAGACGAGCGGACCGGAATCCCCGAAGGGGCGCAGCCGCAGATCGACGCGCAGCACGAAGCCCTCGGGGGTCGGCGTTTCGAGGAGACGCACCAGCGCCTGCCCGAGGCGGGTGAAGAACTCCTCGTTGGCAATGCTGCGCGCGCCGTCGGTCTCACCGTGCTCCGGGAACAGCAGCACCAGATCGACGTCGGAGGAGAAATTGAGCTCGCCCCCGCCGAGCTTGCCCATGCCGATGACGACGAGCGGCTGAGCCTCGCCGCCCGCGGAGCGCGGCTCGCCGTAGCGCGTCACGAGTGCGCGACGGGCGTAGCCGAGCGCGGCGGCGATCGCGGCATCCGCGAAGGCGGTGAGATCGCCGAGCGTCTCGGTGAGGTCCGCCCAGCTCGCGAGATCACGCCAGGCGATGCGCACCAGCTCCCGCCGCCGCCAGCGGCGCAGCTCGGCGAGGAAGCTCGCCTCGGGCGCCGCCGGATCCGCGGGCAGTGCGGGAGCGCGTGCGGCGAAGTCCTCCGCCGCCAGGCGCCGCTCGAGATCGCCGCTCTCGATGAGGCCGGCAAAGACTTGCGGGTCACGCGCGCAGGATTGCGCCACGAAGTCGCTCGCGCTGAAGACCGCAGCAATCGAGTCGCGAACGGTGAGCGGCGCTCCCCCGAGCGCCTCTCTCGCGACGTCGCTGGCGTTGAGCGCTTCGAGCGACCCTGCAACGACCGCGGCCAGCTCGGCGCTGAACGGGAGTTCCCGACCCCCGCGGGTCAATTCCAGATGTTGCCCCCGAGATCGTGGAACGAGGCGCTGTCGGCCCGGCGGCTGAGGCCCCGGAAGCGCGTGGACGTCGCATACACCTGCGCGCCCTCGGAGGCATCGATGGCCGCGGCGTCGCCCTCGATCAGGCTGTTGTCGATGTGCACGTTGGCGGCGCGCGCCGACACCCCGACGCCGGTGGCGCTGATGTGACTGTTGGTGATGTGAATCTCGCAGCCGTCCTGGGCGCTCACCGCGTCGCCGTCGAATTCGAGATTGCGATTGTCGATGTGCAGGAGGCGCTGGCCCTGGCACACGATCGGCTCATGCCGACGCTCGATGGCGGCGCTCGTGACGGCGGTATCGCGCAGCCGCCCGCCTGCGGCGGGCGCCGGGGCTGCGGACGCCTTGATGCTGTAGCCCGGTCCGGACTTCAAGACCCGTCCGCCACCGGGCGCCTCCACCTTCGCCCTGGCCGGCGCGCTCTCCGCGGGCCGCGCGGGCTCGGTGCTGGATGGCTCGGGGACTGCGGCCTCGTGCACCGCGGCCGCGCCGGTGTCGGCGCCGAGCGGCTCTGCGGAGGCCGCCGGGCCCGCCGAGGCGGCGGGCGCCGCCTGGGGCGCCGTCTTCGCGGACGCGGAGCCCGTCGCCAGCGCCGCCACGCCGGCGATCAGCTGGTCCGCACGCACCACGCGCAGCTCGCCCGTGTCCTTCATCCGCACGGTGAAGGTGCGGCTCTGCTCGTCGGCCGCTACGACTTCGACCGCAGCGTTCCGCTCGAGGGCCGACCGCGCCCAGCTCATCTCGCCCTCACCCTGACGCGCGCACGCAGCGAGCGCCAGGAGCGCAACGCACGCCGGAGCTCGCAGGGCCCGGTACCGGACAGTAGCCATGGCTTGGCCTCCTTTGCCTCCAGACGATAAACCCGCTCGGGGGTGTGTGGAAGTAGGTGCACTGCGACATGGCGACGAAAAAAAACAGGCCCCTGTACAGGGGCCTGCGAGGAATGCGCGGAATAGGGGGTCTTGTTCCGCGGCTTTCGGGGTGGAGCCCGGATGAGTTCCGGGCACGACCCTTAACTGTTATGTAAAGCGTATCGGCTGCTGATTGCGGAATCGATACCTCTTTAGAGGGGGTGTTACATGTCCATTCCGCCCATGCCGCCCGGCGGTCCGCCGTGGCTGTGCTCCTCCTCCTTCGGAGCCTCCGCAACCATGACCTCGGTCGTGAGCAACAGTCCCGCCACCGAGGCGGCGTTCTGCAGCGCCAGGCGCGCCACCTTGGTCGGATCGAGGATGCCCTCTTCGAGCAGATCCCCGTACCTGCCGGTAGCGGCGTTGTAGCCGAAGGCGCCCTTGCCTTCCTTCACGCGGTTGAGAACCACCGCGGCGTCCTCGCCGGCGTTGTCGACGATCTGGCGCAGCGGCTCCTCGATGGCGCGGGCGAGAATGCGGATGCCGACCGTCTGGTCCTCGTTGGCGGCCTCGAGCTTCTCGAGCACCCTCTGCGTCCGCAGCAGGGCCACGCCGCCGCCCGGCACCACGCCTTCCTCGACCGCGGCCCGGGTCGCATGCAGCGCGTCCTCGACGCGCGCCTTCTTCTCCTTCATCTCGATCTCGGTGGCCGCGCCCACCTTGACGAGCGCGACACCGCCGGAGAGCTTCGCCACGCGCTCCTGCAGCTTCTCCTTGTCGTAGTCGGAGGTCGCCTCTTCGGCCTGCTGGCGGATCGACTCGATGCGCGCCTTGATGTCGGCGGGCTTGCCGGCGCCGTCGATGATGGTCGTGTTCTCCTTCTCGACGACCACCTTCTTCGCCTCGCCGAGGTCGTTCACCGTCGCCTTCTCGAGCGTCAGTCCGACCTCATCCGAGATCACCGTGCCGCCGGTGAGGGTGGCGATGTCCTGCAGCATGGCCTTGCGGCGATCGCCGAAGCCGGGCGCCTTGACGGAGGCGACCTTGAGGATGCCGCGGATGTTGTTGACGACGAGCGTCGCCAGCGCCTCACCCTCGACGTCCTCGGCGACCACCAGCAGCGGCCGGCCGGATTTCGCCACGGCCTCGAGCAGCGGCAGCAGCTCGCGGATGTTGGAGATCTTCTTGTCGACCAGCAGGATCAGCGGCTTTTCCAGCTCCGCGGTCTGGTTCTGCTGATTGTTGATGAAGTACGGCGAGAGGTAGCCGCGGTCGAACTGCATGCCCTCGACCACTTCGAGCTCGTTGTCGAGCCCCGAGCCTTCCTCGACCGTGATCACGCCCTCCTTGCCGACTTTCTCCATCGCTTCAGCGATGGTCTTGCCGATCGACTCGTCGGCGTTCGCCGAGATCGTGCCGACCTGCGCGATCGCCTTGGAGTCCTTGCAGGGCTTGGAGAGCCTCTTGAGCTCCTCGACGACGGCGATGACCCCCTTGTCGACGCCGCGCTTGATGTCCATCGGGTTGCGCCCCGAGGAGACTGCCTTGAGCCCCTCGCGAATGATCGCCTGCGCGAGCACGGTGGCGGTCGTCGTGCCGTCGCCGGCCTCGTCGGAGGTGTTGGACGCGACTTCCTTCACCATCTGCGCGCCCATGTTCTCGAACTTGTCCTTGAGCTCGATCTCCTTCGCCACTGACACCCCGTCCTTGGTGACGGTGGGTGCGCCGAAGCTCTTCTCGAGCACGGCATTGCGGCCCTTGGGGCCGAGCGTCGCCTTGACGGCGTTGGCGAGGATGTTCACGCCGCGGAACATGCGCTGGCGTGCGTCATCGCTGAAACGAACTTCTTTCGCTGCCATTGTCGTGATCCTTCCGGTTACTTGCCTTCAATCACGGCCATGACGTCTTCCTCGCGCATGACCACCAACTCATCCCCCTCGACCTTGACCTCGGTTCCGCTGTACTTGCCGAACAGGATCTTGTCGCCGACCTTCACGTCGAGAGGCCGCACCTTGCCGTCTTCGAGAATCTTGCCTTTACCGACCGCGACGATCTTTCCCTGGATGGGCTTCTCCGCCGCGGTATCGGGAATCACGATACCGCCCGGGGAGGTACGCTCCTCTTCCAGGCGCTTTACGATGACGCGGTCATGAAGAGGACGAATCTTCATGGTTAACGCTCCTTAAGGTCTTTCGGTGAAAATGGTTGAACTTAACGCCCCGGGGGCTGTTAGCACTCCCCCGTCGCGGCTGCTAATGATATGCAGGGGAATTTGGAATTCAAGTCGTCGCCGGGGTTTTTTCGATTCCTTTGCCCCCCTCTGGGACCTGCGGCCGGGGCGGGGGCCTGCGGCCGGGCCGGGTGCGCCGGCCGGCTTCCGGGGAACCCGTGGCCGCTCGCTAAGGATGAACCGCAGTTCCTGCCGTTCGTCAAATGGCTGAGCTATAAAAGCCGCCGAAATCCGTAGGACTTCCCGAATACCACCCGTGACCCGACATATTCCGACTGCGCTGCTTCTCCTCTGCGTGAGCCTGGCCGTGCGATCCCCGGCCGCGCCCCCGGATCCGACTCCGGCACCCGCTCCCGCTTCGGCCGGCAAGGGGGGCCTCACGGCGCTCATGGACTCACTCAAGCCGAGCGGGGACGAGTTTCTGCAGCCGGACCAGGCGTTCCGCTTCGATGCGCTCGCCGATGGCGCCGACCGCGCGCGGCTCAACTGGGAGATCGCCGAGGGCTATTACCTCTATCGCACCCGAATCAAGGTGAGCACGCCGAGCCGTCAGGCCCAGCTCGGCGCGCCCCAGATGCCGGGCGGCGAGTTCAAGACCGACGAGTACTTCGGCAAGCAGGAGATCTACCACCACGAGCTGGCCGCCACGGTGCCGGTCGCACGCGCGGGCGGAGGAGCGTTCGAGCTGCCGCTCGAGGTCACGTACCAGGGCTGCGCGGAGGCGGGCCTGTGCTACCCGCCGATCACCAAGCGAGTGAGCGTGACGCTGCCCGCGGGCGGCGCCTCGACCGGCACGGCTTCCCAGGGCTCGCCCGGCAGCTCCGCGGACGGCCGCCTCGGCGGCAGCTCACCGGGACCTGCCGAGCAGGACTGGTTCGCCTCGCTCATCCGCAGCGGCAGCCTCCTCAGCATGCTCGGCTGGTTCTACCTCGCCGGGCTCGTGCTCGCCTTCACGCCTTGCGTGCTGCCCATGGTGCCGATCCTCTCCGGAATCATCGCGGGCGGCGGCAGGCACATCACCCCCGCGCGCGGTTTCGCGCTCTCCGCAGCGTACGTGCTCGGCATGGCGCTCACCTACACGGTCGCCGGCATCGCCTGCGCCGCGGCGGGCCATCAGGTGCAGGCGGTGTTCCAGCAGTGGTGGGTCCTCGCGCTGTTTGCACTCGTCTTCGTGGTGCTGGCGATGTCGATGTTCGGCCTGTTCACGTTGCAGATGCCGGTCGCGATCCAGACACGCATCGCCAGCCTCAGCAATCGCCAGTCCGCGGGCACCTTCGGCGGAGTCGCCGTCATGGGCGCCTTGTCGGCGCTCATCGTCACCACCTGCGTGGGGCCCGCGCTCGTCGGAGCGCTGCTCGTGATCAGCCAGAGCGGTGAGCTCGCGCGCGGCGGCGCCGCGCTCTTCGCCATGAGCATCGGCATGGGTACACCGCTTCTCGTGGTGGGCGCCTCGGCGGGCCGGCTGTTGCCCAAGGCAGGCCCCTGGATGGAGCTCGTCAAAAAGCTCTTCGGCGTCATGATGCTCGCGGTGGCCGCGTGGATGCTCGTGCGCATCGTGCCGGAGCGCGTGGCGCTCCTGTTGTGGGCCGTGCCCGCCCTCGTTCTCGCGGCGCTCCTGTGGGTTGAGTCGCGGGCGCGCTCGGCCGCTGCCTGGGGTTTACGCGTGGCGGGTGTCGTCGCGGGCCTCTACGGTGTGGCGCTGACCGCCGCCTCCGCGCTCGGCGGAACCGATCCGCTCGCGCCCCTTCCCGCCCTCGGCGCGAGGGCCCACGCGCTGCCGTTCCACATCATCAAGTCCGTCGCCGATCTCGATCGTGGCGTCGCCGAGGCGAAGGCGAGCGGCCGCACCGTGCTCGTGGATTTCTCGGCGGACTGGTGCACCTCGTGCAAGGAGATGGAGCGTTACACCTTCACCGACCCGGCGGTGCAGGCAGCGCTCCGCAGCACGGTGCTGCTGCGCGCCGACGTCACGCGCAACGACGCCGACGATGAGGCACTGCTCCGGCGCTTCGGGATCTTCGGACCGCCGACGATCGCCTTCTACGGGGCGGACGGCCGGGAGCGCAGCGGCTATCGCGTGGTGGGATACATGAAGGCGGACGCCTTCGCCTCGCGCACCCGCGCGGCGTTCGGCTCGCCGCCGTGAATGACCGCCAACCCCGACGCAGCCGCGCCGGCGCGGGGGGCGCGTCGTTCGCTGCCGCCGTGTTGATCGCGAGCGCCGCCGGCGGTTTCCTCGCCTATCGTCTCGCGCACCCGACGCGCGCGGCGCTCCGTGCGACATCGCCCGTGCCGGCCGCTCCGGCAGCGGCGCCTACGGGGCCGCCCGCCGCCGAGGCAACGCCCGCTGCCGCCGCCTCGGCCGCATCCCCGGCGGCTAAGATCCCCGAGGTGTTGCCGGAGCTGACTCTGCCGGGACTCGACGGCACACCCCACCGGCTCACCGACTGGAAGGGCCACGCGCTGCTCGTAAATTTCTGGGCCACCTGGTGCGAGCCCTGCCGGCGGGAGATCCCGCTGCTCAGGAGCCTGCGCCGCGAGCGCTCGGCCGACGGCCTCGAGGTCATCGGGATCGCGATCGACTATTCCGACGCGGCTGAGAAGTACGCCCGTGAGGCACGCATCGACTACCCTGTGCTCCTCGGCGAGCAGGGAGGCTACGAGGCGGCCGCCGCCTTCGGGATGGAGCCGGTGCTGCCCTTCAGCGTCTTCGCCGATCGTACCGGGAGAGTCGTGACGCTGAAGGTGGGCGAGTTGCACCCGGATGAGGCAGGCTTCATCCTCGATCGGGTTCGGGATGTCGAAGCCGGCCGCTTGAGCCTTTCGGCCGCGCGCGAGCAGATCGAATCCGGAATCGGCCGCCTGAACGTCCGCCGGGCCGCCTCCGCCCGGGAGGGGGCGCATTAGACCAAGTCCTGCCAGATCCTCGCAAATCGCAACAAGAAGTACCCAAATACCGGCGAATTAGGTTACATTCGCGCGGTTTCGCAGGTCCGAAGGACTCCCGAAGAAGTCGCGCGCATGGCCCGAGTGCTGCTGCTGAACGGCCCCAACCTGAACCTCCTCGGCACCCGGGAACCTGCCCTGTACGGCACGGACACGCTCGTCTCCATCGAGCAGCGCGCCCTCGAGGTGGCCCGGGAGCTCGGTCACGAGCTCCTCGCCTTCCAGAGCAACGCCGAGCACGAGCTCATCCAACGCATCCAGCGGGCGCCCGCCGACGCCGTCGCGTTCATCATCATCAATCCGGGAGCGCTGACCCATACCAGCATCGCGCTGCGCGACGCGCTCGCCGGCGCGGCCCTGCCCTTCATCGAGGTGCACCTGTCCAACATCTTCGCCCGCGAGCCGTTTCGCCGGCATTCCTATGTCTCGGACCTCGCCGTCGGTGTGATCACCGGCCTCGGAGCCTGCGGCTACGAGGCGGCGGTGCGCGCGGCCGCGGCGAGACTCGCGCGCTCCCCTTGAGCGGGCGCGCATTTTCGCAGTTTCCGGTTTTTCCCGAGGGCATGAGCGGCATGGACATCAGAAAGATAAAGAAGCTGATCGAGCTCCTCGAAGAGTCGGGCATCGCCGAGATCGAGATCAAGGAGGGCGAGGAGGCGGTGCGCATCAGCCGCATGCCGACCGGCACCGGCGCCGCTCCTCAGCTCACGCACGTGGCGGGCCTCGGGTCGCCGCCGGCCGCCGCCGGCAGCGCCGGGGGTGCGCCCGCGACGCCGCCTGCGCTCCCTGCGGCCGGGAGCGCGGCCCCGAAGCCGAACGAGCATGTGATCACCGCCCCGATGGTGGGGACCTTCTACGCCTCGCCCACCCCGGGAGCCAAGCCCTTCGTCGAGATCGGCGATGAGATCAAGGTCGGGCAGGTGCTGTGCATCATCGAGGCGATGAAGATGATGAACCAGATCGAAGCCGACAGGGCCGGGCGCATCACTTCGATCATGGCGCAGAGCGGCGACCCGGTCGAATTCGGCCAGCCACTGTTCGTCCTCGAATAAGCCGCTCATGATCGAGAAGATCGTCATCGCCAACCGCGGCGAGATCGCGCTGCGGATCCTGCGCGCCTGCCGCGAGCTCGGCATCAAGACGGTCGCCGTGCACTCGACCGCGGATTACAGCTTGAAGCACGTGCTGCTCGCCGACGAGTCGGTGTGCATCGGGCCGCCGCCTTCCATCGCCAGCTACCTCAACATGCCGGCGATCATCAGCGCGGCCGAGGTCACCGACTCGGTGGCGATCCATCCGGGCTACGGCTTCCTCGCCGAGAACGCGGACTTCGCCGAGCGCGTGGAGAAGAGCGGCTTCGTGTTCGTCGGCCCGAAGGCCGAGACCATCCGCATCCTGGGTGACAAGGTCTCCGCGATCCAGGTCATGAAGTCCCACGGGGTACCGTGCGTGCAGGGCTCGGACGGGCTGCTCGGGGACAACTCCGACGAGAACCTGCGCATCGCGCGCGACATCGGCTACCCGGTGATCATCAAGGCCTCCGGCGGCGGCGGCGGGCGCGGCATGCGCGTGGTGCACACCGAGGCCTCGCTTCTCAATGCGATCGGCATCACCCGCACGGAAGCGCGCGCCGCCTTCGGCAACGACCAGGTCTACATGGAGAAATTCCTCGAGCGGCCGCGACACATCGAGTTTCAGGTGCTCGCGGACGCGCACGGCAACGTCATTCACCTCGGCGAGCGCGACTGCTCGATGCAGCGGCGCCACCAGAAGGTGCTCGAGGAGGCGCCAGCGCCCGGCATCACGCCGCGCCAGCGCCGCTTCGTGGGCGAGCGGTGCGTGGAGGCGTGCCGCGCGGTCGGCTACCGCAGCGCCGGCACCATGGAGTTCCTCTATCAGGACGGGGAGTTCTACTTCATCGAGATGAACACGCGCATCCAGGTCGAGCATCCCGTCACCGAGCTCATCACCGGCATCGATCTCGTGAAGGCGCAGCTGCTGATCGCCGCGGGTGAGCGGCTGCCCTATAGCCAGAGCGACGTGCAGATCCGCGGTCACGCCTTGGAATGCCGCATCAACGCCGAGGACCCGAAGACCTTCATGCCCTCGCCTGGGCCGATCCGGCTGTGGCACGCGCCCGGCGGCCCCGGCATCCGGGTCGACAGTCACGTGTACTCCGGCTACAACGTGCCGCCCTACTACGATTCGCTGGTCGGCAAGATCATCGCGCACGGCGATACGCGCGAGACCGCCATCGCGCGCATGAAGAATGCGCTCGCCGAGATGGTGATCGAGGGGATCAAGACCAACGTGGCGCTGCATCAGGAGATCTGCAACCACGCGGCATTCCAGAAGGGCGGCACCGACATCCATTACCTCGAGCGGCGTCTGGGACTGCGCTGACCCAAGCGCGCGCCGCCGCGCCTCGGGTGAGCCCCGCGCGCCGGGTGCGATTCCGATGCCGGCGCATAATCCGCCCATGTATCTCGAGCTCTCGTTCGATCTCGGGGCGGTGGACAGCCAGGCAGCGGAAGGGGCCTGCTGGGCGTGCGGCGCGAGCGCGCTGACCTTCGTCGACGCGCGCGATGATGCCGTAAACCACCCCACGAAATCCGGCCCAACGTGCGAGGCGAACTCCTCGCCACTCGACAACACGCCGTATTTCGTGGGGACCCCGGTGCTCGAACCCGCCCCCGGGGAGTTTCGTCTCTGGCCGAGGACGCGCCTGAGGTGCCTGTTCGCCGGCGAGTGCGATGCGCCGGCCATCGCGCGCGCGCTCGGCGCGGCGCTCGGGCTCGACCCGATGAGCATCGAGGTGCGGGCGGTGGCCGACCGCGTCTGGGAGCGCGAGTGGCTCGAGCACTTTCATGCGATGCGCTTCGGTCACCGGCTCTGGATATGTCCGCGTCACGAGCGCGTCGGCGCTCCCGGTGCCGTCGTCGTGGCGCTCGATCCGGGACTCGCATTCGGCACCGGCACTCATCCGAGCACCGCGCTGTGCCTCACGTGGCTCGATGCGCACCTCGCGGTGGGTGCGCGCGTCATCGACTATGGCTGCGGCTCGGGAGTACTGGCGCTGGCGGCCGCCAAGCTCGGGGCGGGCGAGGTCCACTGCTTCGATATCGACCCCCAGGCGCTCTGCGCGGCGCGCGAGAATGCCGCAGCGAACCGCGTCACTCGGGAGGTGCAGGTCCACGAGCACGCCGGCACGCTGCCGCCCGCGGCCGACGTGGTGCTCGCGAACATCCTGTCGGGACCGCTCTGTGCCCTGGCCCCGCGGTTCGCGTCGCTCCTGCGTCCCGGTGGGGAGATCGTCCTGGCAGGGCTCATGCAGCACGAGGTCGAAGACGTGACAGGTGCTTATGCCCCGTGCTTTGATGTTGCTCCGTTCGGCGAGAGCGACGGCTGGGTGGGCCTCGCGGGACGCCGCCATTGATGCCCCGGCGGGGCGCGGCTCAAGCCCATGCTTACGATCTGTCCGAAGTGTGCCCTGACTCTGCTGGTGACGGCCGAGGACCTGCGCGTTGCGCAGGGTTACGTGCGCTGCGGGCGCTGCTCGAGCGTGTTCAACGCGCTCGCGCGGCTCACCGAAGAACGCCAGGAGCCGGAAGGCCCGCCGGAGAGTGCGCCGACGCAGCCCTCGGTCGAAGAGAGCCCCACGAGCACCCCGACGTCGGTCGCTTCGGCGCCGGGAGAGGCCCGGGAAAACGACGCGCCGCCGCCACCACCCCCACCCGCGGTGAGCGATGAGGACGCCATCCCGGACGATGCGCTCGAGTTCGATCCTGCGAGGACGGATGCGTCGTCGGTGTTCGTCGAGCCCGCGCCGAGCCCCGAGTGGTCGGCGGCGACCGGAACTTTCAAGGCCATGATGGCCGCGAACCAGGAGGCGGTGCAGCCGCCCGAGATAGAGCCGCAGGCTCTCAAGGAACCGCGCCCCGCAAAGCGGGAGCAACCACCCGCGGGGCGGCCGCCGGAGGCCGCGCATCCGCCGCCACCGCAGGCCACGCGCCCGCCGCCGCCTGACGCCACCGCCTCGCCACTCGAGCTTGCTTCCGCGCATGAGGAAGGGCGCGCCCCGCAGCGGGCGCAGGACACGCCGCGCCCGAAAGCGACGTCCGCGCCGGATCTTGATCCCGACATCGAGGTCGAAATCGGTCCGGAGATGCTCGCTTCCATATTGCGCGTCGAGACGGCGGCCGAGCCGCGCGCGCCGGCGAGCCCGAAGCCGGCGCCCGCCGCGCCGCCCCCGCCGCCCGCGTCACGAGCACCGTCTGCGACGGTGAGGCCGCTGCGCTCGAGGCCGGGCGAGCGCCCCAGGGCGCCGCCGACGCCGTCCGCGCGATCCGCGCCCTCGACGCCCCGGCCCGCTGCCACCGCGCTGATGCCTGCGGAATCGGAGGCGCCACCCGCGCCCGCGCCGTACAGGCGGGTGTTGCGTGTCGTGCGGCCTCCCAAGGGCGAATGGCTCGTGTCGGTCGCCTGGGGCGCCGGCGCAGTCGTGGCGGCGCTCGCCCTGCTCGCGCAGATCGTGGATCACCATCGGGACGAGCTCGCCGCGAACGCACGCTTCAACCGTCCGCTCACCGCGCTCTACGCCGCCCTCGGGGTGCATCTCGTGCCGCGCTGGGACGTCAAGGCGTACGACGTGCGCCAGCTCGGCGCGTCCGTCGAGCCGGGGGCCTCGGGTCTCATCACGGTGCGCGCCAGCGTCAAGAACGCGGCGGCGCAACCGCAGCCGCTGCCACTCCTGCGGGTGACGCTGCAGGATCGCTTCGGCAACCGCATCGCCGCGCGCGATGTGGCGCCGCGGTTCTACCTCTCGCGCAGCGCGCCCGCCTTTTTGTCGGCGGGTGAGCGCATCGACGCCGAGATGGGTTTCGTGGATCCGGGCGCCAATGCCGTGGGCTTCGAAATCGACGCCTGCCTGCCAATCCGAGACGGCGCCGTCACCTGCGCCAACGACGCCGCGGCGCGCTGATCCCGTAAGAGGCGCGCTTGCGGATCGGACCTTACGTCCTGCCCTCGCCCGTGGTGCTCGCGCCGATGGCCGGGGTAACCGATCGCCCGTTCCGACTGCTGTGCCGCGCCCTCGGCGCGGGCCTGGCGGCGTCCGAGATGATCACCTCGGACATGCGGCTGTGGCACACGAGCAAATCGCGCCAGCGCATGGACCACGGGGGCGAGCCCGAGCCGCGTGTGGTGCAGCTCGCCGGCGCAGACCCCGCAAGGCTCGCCGCGGCTGCGCGCGCCAACGTCGCCCTCGGCGCCCAGATCATCGACCTGAACATGGGCTGTCCGGCCAAGAAAGTCTGCGGCCGGCTGTGCGGCTCGGCGCTGCTCAGGGATGAGGCGCTGGTGGCGCAGATACTGCATGCCGTAGTGAGCGCCGTGGACGTGCCGGTGACGCTCAAGATCCGCACTGGCTGGGACCGCGAGCACACGAACGGCGTGCAGATCGCGCGCATCGCGGAAAGTTGTGGCATCGCTGCGCTCGCGGTCCACGGGCGCACACGCGCGGATTTCTACGCAGGGTCCGCCGAGTACGACACGATCCGCGCCATCAAGTCGCAGCTGCGCATTCCGGTGTTCGCGAACGGCGACATCGCCGCGCCGCAGAAAGCGCGCGAGGTGCTTGATTTCACGGGTGCCGACGGAGTAATGATCGGCCGCGCGAGTCATGGTGCGCCATGGATCTTCCGCGCTGTCAACTCCCATCTGAACTCCCATCTGAATGAGCGAAATGCGCCGCCGCCACTTCAGCGCGCCGACCTGCGTGATATCATCCTGGCGCATCTTGACTCCCTGTACTCCTTTTACGGCGAGGAGAGTGGAGTGCGGATCGCGCGCAAACATCTTGGCTGGTATTGCGAGCTGCTGGATGAGCCGGCGCAGATTCGCGGGGAGCTGATGGGGGCTGCGAACACGGCCGTACAGTTCGCGCAGGCGCTTAAGCATTTCGAGCACTGGGTGGGCGCGGCTGCCGCGGCGGCCTGATGAGTCGTTTTTCCGTTTTCCAGGGGGACCCGCAATGCCGGCAAAGAGAAAGACGCGAGCTCGCGAAGCCATCGTCACCAGGGTGAACGGACGGGAGCTGCCGCTGCGCAATCATGCCGAGCGCGCCCTGAGCGAGTACTTCACCAGCCTGAACGGCCACCGCCCGGCTGAGCTCTACGACCTGGTGCTGCGCGAGGTCGAAGAGCCGCTGTTTCGCGTCGTGCTCGATTACGCCCAGGGCAACCAGAGCCGCGCCGCCGGGATCCTCGGCATCAATCGCGGCACGCTGCGAAAGAAACTGAAGCAGTTCGGACTAGCCGGCTCCTGACAGCGGAATGCCCCCGCCGGTACGCCGCGCACTCCTCTCGGTTTCCGACAAGACCGGCCTCGTCGAGCTGGCGCGCGAGCTCGCCCGGCGCAACATCGAGATCCTCTCGACGGGCGGCACCGCGCAGCTGCTGGCCGCCAATGGCGTGGCGGTGCGCGAGGTCGCGAGCTACACCGGCTTTCCCGAGATCATGGGCGGGCGTCTCAAGACGCTGCATCCGAAGATTCACGGCGGGCTCCTCGGGCGGCGCGGCATGGACGACGGGGTCATGGCGCAGCACGGGATCGCGCCCATCGATCTGCTGGCGGTGAACCTCTATCCGTTCGCGGCCACGGTGGCCCGACCCGGCTCACGCTACGCGGAGGCCATCGAGAACATCGACGTGGGCGGTCCGGCGATGCTGCGCGCCGCAGCGAAGAACCATGAGTCGGTGCTGGTGGTCGTCGACCCCGCGGACTATCCGCGGCTCCTCGCGGAGCTCGATGCGCATCAGGGCGGGAGCGCCGCCGAGACTCGCGCGCGCCTCGCGGCGAAGGCCTTTGCCCATACCGCCCGCTACGACGCCATGGTCGCCGGCTACCTGAGCGCAGAGCACCCCGAGCCGGATCAGGGCCTGCCCGCGACCCTGCAGCTGCTGCTCGAGAAGGCGCAGGATCTGCGTTACGGGGAGAACCCCCATCAGCGGGCGGCGCTCTACCGCGAGCCCGCCGCGCGCGGCGCCGGGGTGGCCGCCTCGAGCATCCTGCAGGGCAAGGACCTCTCCTTCAACAACATTGCGGACGCGGACGCGGCCATCGAGTGCGTGCGCCAGTTCGGAGACTGCGCGTGCGTCATCGTCAAGCACGCGAACCCCTGCGGAGCGGCGCTCGGCGTCACGGTGCGCGAGGCCTACGAGAGCGCGTACCGGACCGATCCCACCTCGGCGTTCGGCGGCATCATCGCGTTCAACCGCGAGCTCGATGCGAGTGCGGCGGAGGCGATCCTCGAGCGTCAGTTCGTCGAGGTGCTGGCGGCGCCCGCGGTGAGCACGGAGGCCGCGCGGGTCCTCGCCGGCAAGCCCAACGTCCGCCTGCTGGAGCTCGGGGACCTCAACGCGCGCGGCGGCGGCGAGTTCGAGCTCCGCAGCGTCAGCGGGGGACTCCTGATGCAGTCGCGCGATGTGGCGGACCTCTCTCCCGCAGAGCTCGAGGTGCCCACGCGCCGCAAGCCGAGCGAGGCGGAGCTCGCGGATCTCATCTTCGCCTGGCGGGTGTGCAAGTTCGTGAAATCCAACGCCATCGTCTTCGCGCGCGCCGGGGCCACCATCGGCATCGGCGCAGGTCAGATGAGCCGCGTGTACTCGACTCGGCTCGCGGCCATGAAGGCCGCGGATGAGAAGCTCACCATCGCCGGCGCCGTCATGGCCTCGGACGCGTTCCTCCCGTTCCGCGACAACCTGGATGTCGCCGCCGCCTACGGCATCCGCGCCGTGATCCAGCCGGGAGGGAGCGTGCGCGATGGCGAAGTGATCGCCGCCGCCGATGAGCACGGCATGGCCATGGTGTTCACCCGCATGCGGCACTTCCGACACTAGCGTGGGCCTCGATGAAGGTTCTAATCGCAGGCGGCGGCGGTCGCGAGCACGCCCTCGCCTGTAAATGCGCCGCCTCGGACCGCGTCGCGGAGGTGTGGGTCGCTCCCGGCAACGCCGGCACCGCCGGCGAGCCGAAGGTTCGCAACGTCAGCGTGGCTGCCGAGGAAGTCGCAGAGCTCCTCGCGCTCGCGCGCTCGGAGCGCATCGACCTGACGCTGATCGGTCCCGAAGCACCCCTGGTCGCGGGCGTGGTCGACGCCTTCGCCGCGGCGGGTCTGCCCTGTTTCGGGCCTCGGCGCGCGGCCGCCCGGCTCGAGGGCTCGAAGGCCTTCGCCAAGGAGTTCATGCGCCGCCACGGCATTCCGACGGCCGCCTCACGCACCTTCACCCGCGAGAGCCTCGATGCGGCATGGGTGCGCGGCCAGCGTGCACCGCTCGTGGTCAAGGCGAGCGGGCTCGCCGCAGGCAAGGGCGTGGTGGTCGCCGCTACACCTGAGGAGGCGCTCGCCGCGGCGAGCGCGATGTTTAGCGGCCGGTTCGGCGAAGCCGGGCGCGAGGTGGTGATCGAGGAGTTCCTGGAAGGCGAGGAAGCGAGCTTCATCGTCATGGCGGACGGCGCGCACGTGCTGCCGCTCGCGAGCTCGCAGGATCACAAGCGCCTCCACGACGGCGATCGCGGACCCAACACCGGCGGCATGGGCGCCTACTCGCCGGCGCCGGTGGTCACGCCGGCGATGCACGCGCGCGTCCTGCGCGAGGTCATCGAGCCCACCGTCCGCGGACTCGCCGCCGACGGCACGCCTTACACGGGGTTCCTGTATGCCGGGCTCATGATCGCGCCCGATGGCACACCGCGTGTGCTCGAGTTCAACTGCCGCCTCGGCGATCCGGAGACGCAGCCGATCCTCATGCGGCTCGAGTCCGACCTGACCACGCTGTGCGAAGCCGCCCTCGGCGGCCGGCTCGACGCGCTGAGTGTGCAATGGGATCCGCGTGCGGCTCTCGGGGTGGTGATGGCCGCGGCCGGCTATCCCGAGCGCGTACGCAAGGGCGATGTGATCGAGGGCCTCGAGCGCGCCGCGCAGCTGCCGGGCAAGATCTTTCACGCGGGCACGCGGCTCGAATCTGGCAGGGTGCTCACTAACGGCGGCCGCGTCCTCACCGCGACGGCGCTCGGCGCGAGCGTCGGCGAGGCGCAGCGGGCGGCCTATGCGCTCGCCGATACGGTTCGCTGGTCCGGGCTGCAGTACCGGCGCGACATCGGTTACCGTGCCGTGGAGCGCGAGCGGGCCGGGGCCGCCGGCGTGTAAACTCGCGCGGGCGCCGCCGGCCAGGCGTGCCTTCGAGGAAGGCCATGAGAACGCTCCGATACGCGCTGCTGATGCTCGCGCTGTGCGGCAGCGGCCGCGCTGCCCTGCCTCCCCTCATCGACCGCGACGCGTTCTTCGGCGACGTGCAGATCGCCAACGCGCAGATCTCGCCCGACGGCCGCTATCTCTCGTTCGTCAAGCCCTACCAGGGAGTGCGCAACATCTGGGTCAAGAAGACCACTGAGCCGTTCTCCGCCGCGAAGCCGGTGAGCGCCGAAACTCACCGGCCGATGCCTGGCTACTTCTGGAGCCGCGACGGCCGGTACCTGCTGTACGTGCAGGACCACGACGGGGATGAGAACTTCAACGTCTACGCCATCGACCCGGCCGAGGCGCCAGCGAGCGGCCGGGAGGTGCCGCCGACCCGCAACATCACCGACGCGAAAGGAGCGCGCGCCGAGATCTATGAGCTGCCGAGGAACGAGCCGGACATCATGTTCGTGGGGCTCAACGACCGCGACAAGGCCTGGCATGACCTCTACCGGGTGCGCATTTCGACCGGCGAGCGCACGCTTATCCGCAAGAACACCGAGCGCATCGCTGGATGGGCGTTCGACCACCAGGGGCGGCTGCGCCTCGCGCTGCGCACCACGGACGGTGGCGCCACCGAGATCCTGCGCGTCGATCAGGACGCGTTCGCGCGCATCTACAGCTGCGACATCACCGAGGAGTGCTGGCCGGTCGGCTTCGATTCGGACAACCGCCTCGTGTACCTGCACACCAACAAGGGTGTGAATCTGGCCGCGCTGGTGCTGCTCGATCCGGCGAGCGGAGCGGTAAACCCGGTCGAGAGCGACCCACTGCAGCGCGATGACCTGAGTGGCGTGCTGTTCTCCGAGGTCACCGACCGACCCATCGCCACGCTCTACCAGGACGACCGGGTGCGGATCTACTGGAAGGACGCGAAATTCGCGGCGGACTACCGCTGGTTGAAGGCGCGCTGCGGCGACGCCGAGGTGGCCTTCGGTGCACATACGCGCGACGAGAACCTCTTCGTCGTCGTCGCCTATGGCGACGTCGAGCCGGGAAAGACCTATCTGTTCGACCGCACTCGCCGCACGCTGCAGCTGCAGTTCCAGGAGCGCGAGGAGATCCCGCGCGCCGCGCTCGCGCCCATGCAGAGCATCCGCTACAAGTCCGTCGACGGGACGGAGATCCAGGCCTACCTGACGCTGCCCAAGGGCGTGCCGCTGAAGAAGCTGCCGCTGATCGTCTGGCCACATGGTGGCCCGTGGGCGCGCGACACCTGGGGCTTCAGGAGAGAACCTCAGTTCTTCGCCAATCGCGGCTATGCGGTGCTACAGCCCAACTTCCGCGCGTCCACCGGCTTCGGCAAGGCGTTCCTCAACGCCGGCAACGGCCAGTGGGGCCGGCGCATGCAGGAGGACGTGACTGCCGGCGTGCACTACCTGATCGCGCAAGGGGCCGTGGATCGGAAGCGGGTGGGGATCGCCGGCATCTCCTATGGCGGCTACGCGACGCTCGCCGGCGTCGCCTTCACCCCCGATGTGTACGCCGCCGCGGTCTCGTTCGTCGGTCCGTCGAACCTCATCACTTTGCTCGAGGCGGTCCCGCCGTACTGGGAATCCTTTCGCAGGATCATGTATCTGCGCATGGCGGACCCGGGCACGCCCGAGGGCAGGAAACTCCTGAGCGAGGAGTCGCCAGTGAACTCCGCCAGTCGCATCAGGACGCCGCTCATGGTGGTGCAGGGGGCGAACGATCCGCGCGTCAACAAGCGCGAGTCCGACCAGATCGTTATCGCGGCCCGTGATCACGGCGTGCCGGTCGAGTACCTGGTGGCGCCCGACGAGGGGCACGGCTTCGCCCGTCCGGTCAACAATCTCGCCATGGTGAGCGAGATGGAAAAGTTCCTGGCCGCGCATCTGGGCGGCCGTTACCAGCAAAGCATGCCGCCCGAGGTGGCGGCGCGGGTGCGGGAGATCACCGTCGATCCAAAGAGCGTGGTGCTCGCAGGCAACCCGCCCGGGCAGCTCTAGGCCGCCGCGGTGCGCACGTGCACTTCGATCATCCGGCTCCCCACGTCATCGAGCTCGCCGTTCAGCCCGAGGACATCGACGCCTACGAGCACGTCAACAACGCCGTCTACCTCACCTGGCTCGACCGCGCCGCCTGGTCGCACTCGGGGGCGCTCGGCGTGCCGCTCGAGCAGTGTGTCGCGCTGCGTCGCGGCATGGCGGCGCAGCGCATCGAGATCGAGTACCTGCGCGCGGCGGTGAGGGGCGACGTCGTGCAGGCCGCTACCTGGATCGCGGACAGCGACGGGCGGCTGCGCGCCGAGCGGCGCTTCCAGGTGCGGCGCAAGGGCGACGGACAGACTCTCGCCCGCGCCCGCATCGACTACGTGTGCATCAATCTCGACTCGGGCCGTGCCGTGCGGATGCCCGACAGCTTCGCGCGCGCCTACGTGCCGACCCGGAGCGATTGACGGGAGGACAAGTCATGGCGCTTGCTCCGCTTCAGAAGCTGATGCGCACGAACGCCTCCGGGCCGCTGATACTCATCCCGAACACCCCGGGAGTAGACCCGCCCCGGCGTGTGAGCGAAGTGCGCATCGAGGTGTACCCCAGACCGAGCGCCAGGTTGGGGTTGAAGCGGTACTGCACGTCCTCCTCGAGATCGGCGTACCAGCCGCGGAAGCGGCTCAGGTTCACCCGGAGAAACGCGGCGCGCGCATTCGCGGCCCAGCGGCTGGAGACGCGCCACGTGAGGTCGAGCGGCACCGCGGGAAACGGGGTTGCGGTCGTGACCTCCTGGCGCTGATTCTGCGCCGGGACCTGCGCGATCGCGTCCACCTGGAGGAAGTAGACGGCGAAACCCGTTCCCAACTCGAGGCGGTCGTTGCGAATGGGCGAGTAGCTGTAGGTGATGTCGAACTGGCGCCAGTCGAGCGAAGTCTGGGTCAGCTGGCCGGCGGCGAAGGTCTGGTTGTTGAAGACGACATCGTGGGCCAGGACCTCGCTCCCCGAGCGGTCGGCCTCGAAGTAATCGACGCGCAGGCGGCTGCGCTCGCGCAGGCGGAACATGAAGTCGACGCGCCCCTGGCGTAGCCGCCCCGGCATCCCGAGGTCCCGCTCGCCGCTCACCGGCGTGCCGGTCACCCCGGGGGACGCGAAGGACGGATCGATCCGCAGGTAGGTCCGCAGCTGCGGGTCGTAGAAGGTGCCGCGGATGTAGAAGCGATCCCGGATCGGGCTCGGGGTCTCTCGCCCGCGCGGCGGCAGCGGCGCCCCCGAGTACGGATCCCGGTCGGCCTGGGCCCACGCCGGGACGGCGGTTGTCGCGATGATCACCGCGGCGAGCGCGAGCGGGAAGCGCATGCGGGCCGCCGCAGGTGCGAGCGTCAGCGCTTCATCGCCTCGAAGAAGTCCCCGTTCGACTTGGTGTCCTTCATCTTGTCGAGCAGGAACTCGATCGCCGCGAGCTCGTCCATCGGGTGCAGGAGCTTGCGCAGGATCCACATCTTGGCGAGCTCGCCCTGGTCGGTGATGAGCTCTTCCTTGCGGGTACCGGAGCGGTTGATGTTGACCGCGGGGAACACGCGCTTCTCGGAGATGCGCCGGTCGAGGTGGATCTCGCTGTTGCCGGTGCCCTTGAACTCCTCGTAGATGACGTCGTCCATCTTCGAGCCCGTGTCGATGAGCGCGGTGGCGAGGATCGTGAGGCTCCCGCCCTCCTCGATGTTGCGGGCGGCGCCGAAGAAGCGCTTGGGACGCTGCAGCGCGTTGGCGTCCACGCCGCCGGTCAGCACCTTGCCGGAGGACGGCACCACGGTGTTATAGGCGCGCGCGAGCCGCGTGATCGAATCGAGCAGGATCACGACATCCTTCTTGTGCTCGACCAGCCGCTTGGCCTTCTCGATCACCATCTCCGCCACCTGCACGTGCCGGGCCGCGGGCTCGTCGAAGGTGCTCGAGACCACTTCGCCCTTCACCGTGCGCTGCATCTCGGTGACTTCCTCGGGCCGCTCGTCGATCAGCAGCACGATGAGATAGACCTCGGGATGGTTGGAGGTGATGGCGGTGGCGATGTTCTGCAGCAGCATCGTCTTGCCGGCCTTCGGCGGCGAGACGATCAGGCCGCGCTGGCCTTTGCCGATCGGAGCAACCAGGTCGATGGTGCGCGCGGTCAGATCCTCGGTGGATCCGTTGCCGCGCTCGAGCTTGAGGCGCTTGGTCGGATGGAAGGGCGTCAGGTTCTCGAACAGTACCTTGTTGCGCGAGCTCTCGGGCGAGTCGAAGTTGATTTCGCCCACCTTGAGCAGCGCGAAATAGCGCTCGCCGTCCTTCGGCGGGCGGATCAGGCCGGAGATGGTGTCGCCGGTGCGCAGGTTGAAGCGGCGGATCTGGCTCGGGCTCACGTAGATGTCGTCAGGACCGGCGAGATAGGAGCCGTCGGCCGAGCGCAGGAAGCCGAAGCCGTCCTGCAGGATCTCGAGCACGCCGTCGCCGTAGATGTTCTCGCCGTTGCGCGCGTGCGCCTTGAGGATCGAGAAGATGATGTCCTGCTTGCGCGAGCGGGCCAGACTCTCCAGGCCCATCGATTCGGCCTGCTTGACCAGCTCGTGGATGGGCCTGGACTTGAGCTCGGTGAGGTTCATCGAGCTGCGCGACTGCGTCAGCTCGGCCGGACTGATGATTTCGGAGTCGTCGACCTCGAACACCTCCGGCTCCTGCATCGGCTCGTCGGGGCGTCCGTTGCCGCGATTGCCGTCACGATTGCCGTGGCGCGGGCCCTTGTTGGGCCGGTTGCGGCCCTGATTGCCGAGGTAGCCTCTCACAGGTTGCTGTCCAGAAATGCCGAAAGTTGGGATTTGGATACGGCGCCGACCTTCTGAGCCTCGACCGTGCCGTTCTTGAAGAGAATCAGCGTCGGGATGCCGCGGATACCGAACTTGGGCGGTGTCTGCGGGTTCTCGTCGATGTTGATCTTCGCGACCTTGATGCGGTCCTGATACTCGCTCGCGATCTCATCGAGGATCGGGGCGATCATCTTGCACGGACCGCACCACTCGGCCCAGAAGTCCAGCAGCACCGGCTTGTCGGACTTCAGGACATCCTGGGAAAAAGTGGCGTCCGTGGTATGCACTATGTGCGGGCTACTCACGCGGTTTCAACCTCCGTCAAACTGCAGAGCGCGTCAAATCGATCAGGTAGTTTCCGGGTATCCGCGCGCGGGCCGCAGCTGGCCTAAAATGAGGTCCCAGAACGCCGCGCCAAACGGTTAAACTAATAACTCGCGAGAGGTAATGACCTTACGGGAATTAAGGAAACCGCGGGGGGCAAGTGGGACCCAAGTTGGCCCCCTGACTAGGACACTTTGTAGCGCTTCCGAGCCCCTTTTGCAAGCCTCGAGCGCTCTTTTGCAACACACTCCAGATCCATTTGATGACTGAAGCACACTTAGGTCCCGTCGCATTTGCCGCGCTCGGGCTGCACCCGAAGGTCATGGATGGCATACGGCAGGCGGGCTTTACCCAATGCACACCGATCCAGGCTCAGACGCTGCCGATCGCGCTCGCAGGCCGCGATGTTGCCGGCCAGGCGCAGACCGGAACCGGCAAGACGGCCGCGTTCCTCGTGGCGCTGTATCAGGCGCTGCTCACGCGTGCCCCTGCAGCGAGCCGCAGCCCGACCTCGATCCGCGCCCTGATCGTGGCGCCGACCCGCGAGCTCGCGGTGCAGATCCATCGCGACGCGCTCACCCTCGGCGCCCATACCGGCCTCAAGCACACCGTCGTGTTCGGCGGCATCGACTACGAGAAACAGCGTCTGGAACTCGGCCAGGGGTGCGATGTGCTGATCGGCACACCGGGCCGGCTGATCGACTACTTCAAGCAGCACGTGTTCGATCTGCGCCACGCGCAGGTTCTGGTGCTCGATGAGGCCGATCGCATGTTCGATCTCGGCTTCATCGCCGACATCCGCTACATCCTGCGCCGCCTGCCGCATCCTGAGCGGCGCCAGTCGATGCTGTTCTCCGCCACGCTCTCGCACCGGGTGCTCGAGCTCGCCTACGAGCACTTGAACAACCCCGAGCTGGTGCGCATCGAGCCCGACAAGATGACCGTCGATGAGGTGCGCCAGCTCATGTACTACCCCTCCATGGAGGAGAAGGTGCCGCTGCTCATCGGGCTGCTGCACCAGAGCGAGGCGGTCCGCACCCTGGTATTCGTGAACACCAAGCGCACCGCCGAGCGGCTCGAGAGCACGCTCAAGGCCAACGGTTTCAACGCCCAGGCGCTCTCCGGCGATGTGCCGCAGAACAAGCGCCTGCGCTTCCTGCGCGATTTCCACGACGGGAAACTCGCAGTCCTGATCGCGACCGACGTGGCCTCCCGCGGCCTGCACATCCCGGATGTCAGTCACGTGTTCAACTTCGACCTGCCGCAGGACGCGCCCGACTACGTGCACCGCATCGGTCGCACCGCCCGCGCCGGCGCCGAGGGCGATGCCATCAGCTTCGCGTGCGAGGAGTACGCCGTGTCGCTCCCGGAGATCGAGAGTTATGTCGGCCACAAGATTCCCTTCGCCCCGATCTCCCCGGAGCTCCTCGCCACCGGGGTGGTGGCCGGCCCCGCGCATTCGCACCGGCCGCGGCACGCAGGCGGGAACCGTCACGGTGGCGGGCGCGGTCACGGGGGTGGTGGGCGCGGCCACGGCGGCGGGCCGCGCGGGCGCCGGGGCGGGCACCCTCCCCGCGCGCACCGTGGCGGAGGTAGTTGAGCCGTCCGATGAGACAGCCGTGGCGCTCGGGACACCGCTTGCGCTAAGCTTCTTTCTTTGGAGGCCGCCGCCAGCAGCCTTGAGGCCGTCCCAAGCCCATCTAGCGTCACACCGTGGGCCGTTTCCCGCATGGCGGAAATCGAAGACAACGTCGACCGCGAGCTGTTCCGGAACATGGAAAAGCTGCGGCAGCTGCGCATCGAGCATCGTGATCTCGACGAGGTCATCTCGCGGCTGTCGCTCGATCTGCACGTCGACGAGTTGCAGCTGAAGCGCCTGAAGAAGCGCAAGCTCATGCTCAAGGATCAGATCGCGCGACTCGAGAGTGAGCTGATCCCGGATCTCAACGCCTGATGGACCGCGCCGACAGCGCCGTCAGCGGCGCCCTACAGCGACTGACGTCGCCGCCCGTGCTGCTCGCCGTGCTCGCGTTGATTGTCGCGGGCGTGATCGCGTTGCTGGTAGCACGGGCGCTGCGCACCCGGGCGGCGCGCGCCGCGGGAATGCCCCCGCCGCCGGCGCACTGGCTCGACCGCTCGCTGCGCGGCGCCGTGATCCTCGCGCCTTTTCTGGCGGCACTCGCGGTGCTGTTGGGCTCGCACGTGGCGCTGGCCGCGCTCGGCGGCTCTACCGAGGTCATCGACGGCACCGTGAGGATCGTCGGCGCGCTGGTGCTGGTACGCCTCGCCGTATTCGCGCTGGGTCTGACGCTCGGACCCGAGTCCTGGGTGGGCACCCGCGAGAGTCGCATCACCCTCATCCTGTGGGCCGTCGCCGCGGTGGCGATGCTCGGCTGGCTGGACGCGCTCGAGACAGCTCTAAACGGCATCAGCCTGCTCCCCGGGAGAACCACCCTGAGCGTATGGGGCCTGCTCAAGGGGTTGGTGGTGGTGACCGCCTTCGTGATCGTGGCCAGCCTGGTCGCGCGCGCCATCGAGCGGCACGTCATGAGGCTCGACCAGCTGGCGGTCTCGACCCGGGTCGGCGTCTCGAAGTTCACCTACTTCCTGCTGCTCGGGCTCGGCGTGCTGCTCGGGGTCAACGCGGCGGGGGTCGACGTCACCACCCTCAACGTGCTCACCGGCGCCATCGGCCTGGGGCTCGGTTTCGGTCTGCAGTCGGTCGCCAGCAACTTCGTCAGCGGCTTCGTGCTGCTCGTGGACAAGTCCATCAAGCCCGGTGACGTCATCAGCTTCACCGGCACCGCCGGCGCCAACACCGGGGCCAGCACCGGCAATTTCGGCTGGGTTCAGGAGCTCCGCGGCCGCTACGTGGTGGTGCGCGACCGCGACGGCGTCGACACCCTGGTGCCGAACCAGAACCTGATCACGAGCCCCTTCATCAACTGGAGCTACTCGGATCAGCGGGTGCGGCTTAAGCTCCCGGTGACCGTGAGCTACGAGGACGATCCGGAGATCGCCCTGAAGCTGCTGGTGCAGGCGGCCGAGAACCATCCGCGGATCCTGCGCGACCCGCCGCCGGTCTCGCGCCTCATCAGCTTCGAGCCGAACGGCATGCTGCTCGAGGTGCGCTTCTGGATCGCCGATCCCGTGAACGGGGTCAACAACGTGCGCTCGGACGTGAACCGCGCGATCTGGCGCATCTTCCGCGCCCACGGCGTGACGATCCCGGTCGCTCAGCAGGACACCCGCATCCTCAGGTCGCGCCCGGTGCAGGCGGCGGCCCCGGCGGTCACGCAGGGATCGGTGGGTCTCGACCGGGCGGCCGACTAAAGTCCGCCCCTGAAGAGCTCCGCTCTTGTCGCTGCGCGTCGCCGACGGCGTCGAGATTCCGGACAGCGAGTTGTCGCTCTCGTTCGTGCGCTCCGCCGGTCCCGGCGGCCAGAACGTCAACAAGGTGGCCACCGCGGCGCAGCTGCGCTTCGATCTCGAGCGCAGTACGGCGCTCGCGAGTGGCGTCAAGGCACGGCTGCGCGCCCTGAGCGGTCGACGGCTCACCACGGAGGGCGCGATCCTGATCGTCGCGCGCAGCCACCGCACGCAGGAGGGGAACCGCCGCGATGCGCAGGAGCGCCTGATCGAGCTCATCCGCCGCGCCCTCGTCGCCCCCAAGCCGCGCAAGCCGAGCCGGCCCCCGCCGGGGGCGCGCGAGCGCCGGCTCGATCACAAGCGCCGCGTGCGGACCACCAAGCGACTGCGCGCGAGGCCGAGCTGGGAGGAGTGAGGCTCGATAGCCTCGATAACAAGGAGTGCCGGACATGTACTCATCCGCCCTGATGGCCTTCCTGCATCACCTCGCCGCTTTTACCCTGGTCGCGGCGCTGGCGGTGGAGGTCGCCCTGTTCAAGCCGCCGCTTTCCGTGCTGCAGGCGCGGCGGCTGCAGCGCACCGACCTCATATTCGGCATCGCCGCGGGCGTGGTGCTCGTGGTCGGCATGCTGCGCGTCGCGTTCTTCGAGAAGGGGCCTGGGTACTACTGGCGTGACGCGTTCTTTCTCATCAAGCTCGGCGCCTTCATTGTCGTGGGGCTGATCTCGATTTACCCGACGCTGACCTTCCTGTCCTGGAACAAGGGCCTGAAGGCTGGAGTGGCGCCGGAGGTAGCCGGGGCGCGAGCCCGCTCGGTGCGCATGTGCATGATGCTCGAGCTCACGGGAGTCGTGGTGATCCTGGCGTGCGCGGCGCTCATGGCGCGTGGATTTGGTTAGCTGCGCTGATTCACCCGGAATCAGTCCTGCTTGTAGATCGCGCCCTGCTTCATCACGAAGCGGACGTCTTCGAGCACGCGCACATCGGCAAGCGGGTCGCCACGTACCGCGATCAGGTCGGCGAGCTTGCCGCGCTTGACCGACCCTAGCTGCTCCGCCATGCCGAGGAGCTCCGCGTTCACTACGGTCGCCGCCCGGATTGCCTGCATCGGCGTCACGCCGTTTTCCACCATGAGGCGGAACTCGCGGGCATTGCGGCCGAACGCACAGACCCCGATATCGGTGCCGAAGCCGATTTTGACTCCGGCCTCGACCGCCTTGCGGAAGTTGCGCAGCTGGGCCGTCATGATCCGCTCGGCCTTGGCGACGAACTCCGGCGGGTAGTTGCCGCCGACACATTCGCGTATCTCCAGCGTCGGCACCAGGAATGTGCCGTGCTGCTTCATGAGCATGCGGCCCTCGTCGTCCATCAGCGTACCGTGCTCGATCGAGGCGGCGCCGGCGCGTATCGCCGCCTTGATGCCCTCGGCCCCGTGCGCGTGCACCGCCACCCGCAGGCCGAAATTGGCCGCCTCCTCGACGCCCGCGCTGAGCTCCTGCGGCGTCGCTTCGCGCGCCCAGGGATTGCTGTTGTGAGTGAGGACCGCGCCGGTGGCGAGCATCTTGATCAGGTCCACGCGCTGGCCGGCGAGCGCCCGCACCCGCTCACGCACCTCGTCCGGAGAGTTGGCGACACCGTAGCGCAGGTCCCATGGCAGCGTCACGTCGGGGGCAAAGCCGGTAACGGCGCCGGCTCCGCCGCTGATGGTGATGTAGGCGCCGGCGACGAACATGCGCGGCCCGATGACGTCGCCGCGATTGATGGCGTCGCGCAGCGCGACGTCGACCAGCGCCCGGTAGGAGCCGAGATCGCGCACCGTCGTGAAGCCGGCGAGCAGTACGGCGCGCGCGTTCGGCAGCGAGCCGAGCGCTCGCTCGGCCGCGGTATGCTGCAGCTCGGCGAGCGGATCCTGGTTGTGGAAGTCGATGGTCAGGTGCGTATGGGCATCGATCAGGCCGGGTAGCACCGTGTAGTCGCGCAGATCGACGAGGTGCGCGCCGGCCGGTGCCTCCGCCTGCCCGCCGACCTCGGCGATCAGCCCATCCCTGACGATGATGGTCTGCCGCTCGAGAGTGCGCCCAGCCTCGGTGTCGATGAGATGTCCGGCGCGGATCACCGTGACGTCGGCGCGGGCGAGCTCCTCCCCGCCAAGAGCAACCAGGCCACAGCCGATCAGGATGCACAATCTCATGTCGCCCCCTTTATCCGAAAGTTGTCGCGGCACTCATGGCGCGCGGCTTCGGCTACCTGCGCTGAGTGGCGGGGATCAGCCACGCCGCCAGCGCCGGCAGCAGGATGATCGCGGCCAGCATGTTCACCAGGAACATGAAGGTGAGCATGATGCCGATGTCGGCCTGGAACTTGAGGGGCGAGAACACCCAGGTCGAGACCCCGATGGCGAGCGTGATGCCGGTGAAGATGATGCTCGCTCCGGTGACGTGCAGCGTGCGCTCGTAGGAGTCCCGCACGGAGAGCCCCTGGCGCAGGAACTCCTGCATGCGGCTGAATAGATAGATGCCGTAGTCGACCCCGATGCCGGCGCCGAGCGCGACCATCGGCAGCGTCGAGACCTTGAGGCCGATGCCGACGAGGGCCATGACGGCGTACACCAGCACCGACACCAGCGCGAGCGGCAACACCACGAGCACGGTGCCGGTCACCGAGCGGAAAGTCACCAGGCACATGACGAGCACCGCGGCAAACACGCCGGCGAGGATCAGCAGCTCCCTCGCCTTCACGGTCTCGTTCGTGGCGGCCATCACCCCGACGTTGCCGGCGGCGAGGCGCACCACGGCGCCCTCGAGCGGGTTCGCGGCGCGCCAGCGCTTCACCTCGCCGACCACCCGCTCGACGGTGCCGGCGCGGTGGTCGGCGAGGAACATCATGACCGGCACCACGTCGCAGTTCTCGTTCAGCAGCCCCGTGCTCGTTTCGATGTAGCGCGTCGATTGGGTGAGCTGGGTCTGCTCGCGGGGGATGCTGCGCCACTTGAGGCTCCCCTCGTTCCAGCCGGCGATCGCGACCTTGGCGACGAAGGGCAGCGTGATGACCTCCTGCACGCCGGAGACGTTCCGCAGGCGCCAGCCGAAGCGGTCGATCGCGGTCATCAGATCGTGACTGACGCACACCGGCTCCTGCGACTCGACGATGGCCGTGAGCACGTCCACGCCGATGCCGAACTTCGAGGTGATGACGTCGTTGTCGCGGTTGTAGCGCGAGTCGGGGCGCAGCTCCGGGACCCCGGCGTGGATGTCGCCGATCGGTGTCTCGCGCCCCTTCCACCAGCCGAGGACCGCGAGCAACGCGGCGAGCGCGATGATCGCGAGCGCGGGGCGCGGTGCGGTGATGGCGGAGAGCTGCCGCCAGCGCGCCGCGAGGTAAGCGCTGCGCCGTTCCACCCGCCCCTGATAGCCGGCATCGAAATGCACGTAGGACACGAGCACCGGCAGAAGCACCAGGTCGGTCAGGATCACGATGGCGACGCCGATGCTCGCGGTGATCGCCATCTCGCGTATCACCGGCACCGGGATCACGAGAATCGTGACGAAGCCCACGAGATCCGCGAGCAGCGCGACGACCGCCGGCGCCAGGAGCTGGCGGAACGTGCGGCGCGCGGCCTCCATGCTGTCGAGACCTGCGACGGCCGCATCGCTCACGGCGCTGATCTTCTGCACCCCGTGGCTCACGCCGATCGCAAACACGAGGAACGGCACCAGCAGCCCGATGGGGTCGACGCCGTAGCGCAGCAGCACCAGCGCTCCCAGCTGCCAGATCACCGCCACGCTCGAGCACAGCACCGGCACGAAAGCGACCCGCCACGACTGGCAGTAGACGCGCACCGCCAGCAGAGTCAGGAGCAGCGTGATGACCGCGAACAGCAGCACCGAGGCCACGCCGTCGGCGATATCGCCCATCACCTTGGCGAAGCCGATCATGCGCACGTCGATCCCTTGGCGCGGAAATGCGAGCGTGTCGAGCCCGCTGCTTGCGGCGCTGTGCACGCCGATGCGAGCGCCCGGGGGCGCTGCGGCCGCTGGCTCCTCGATTGCCTGTCGGACCTTCAGCTCGAGCTCGCGCGCGACCTGGATCGGATCGACCGCCGTACCCTGCGCATCCTGGTCGAGCACGATGGCGCTCACCAGGGCGCCGGAGAGATCGTTCGCGACCAGGCGCCCGATGATGCCCGCTTTGCGGATGTTGTCCCGCACGCGCGCCATGTTGGCGGGAGTGGGCGTGAAGTCCGCCGGCACGACGTTGCCGGCCTCGATGCCCTCCTCGACCACCTCGAGATAGCGCACGTTCGGCGTGAAGATCGACTGCACCTGAGTGCGATCGATGCCGTCCATGACGATCACTTCGTCGGTCGCCTTGCGCAGCGCGGCGAAGAACTCGGGCGTGAACATGTTGCCGTCGCGCGCAATGAGCGCGATCAGCACGCGGTTGGCGCCGCGGAACTCGGCGGCCTTCGGGTCGAGGTAGGTGCGCATGTACTCATGGCGCACCGGCAGTGTCTTGTTGAACGAGCAGTCGATGCGCAGGCCCCAGCCGCAGAGTCCGGCAAACAGCGCCGTTCCGAGCGCGAACAGCGAAAGAATCAGGGTCCGGTGGCCGAAGATCAGCCGCTCGAGCCGCGCGATCAAGGCGCCCGGCACGAGAACGCCGCCGCCGGCTGCGCCCGTCGTCACGGCGCGGTGGCCGCGCCGTCCGGCGCGCCCTCGAGGCTGATGAGGTTCGCCCCGTCCTCACCGACCGCCGCCAGCTCATCGTCGCTCACGGCCAGCACGGCCGAAAGGCCGCCGCGGTCGGCCTGCCGGAGCAGCCTGAACGTGCGCCCGCCGTCGTCGCTCGCGAGCACGACGCCCCCGAGGCCGACGATCGCGACGCCGTGCCCGGCCAAGCGCGCTGCGCCATCGAGCAACGCCACGGTGCCGGTCGGAATCTTCGCCCAGGTCGCGCCCGCGTCCGCGGACCGGTAGAGATTGCCGCGGAGACCGAAGGCCAGCAGCGCCCCGTCAGTAAGCGGCAGCATCCCGAAGAACGAGCCCTCGTAGGGCGAGGTGAGCCCTGCCCAGCTCGCGCCGCCATCCTCCGAGCGGTAAAGGTGCCCCGCTTCGGCCGCGATATAGAGTCGCGAGTCGCCCGAGGAGACGATGCGGTTCAGGTGATAGCCGCCCGCGGCTTGCGTCCCGACGGACTCGCCGCGCGCGCGCGTCGCGGGCGGCGGCGCCGGCGTGAATTTGCGGGTGGCCCAGCTCTCGCCGCCGTCCTGGCTCACGAAGTAGGCGCTGTAGGCGCCGACGGCGATCGCGCGCCCCCCGCCCCCGCACCACACATCGAGCAGCGGACGCTGCGCCTCGGGTGCGAAGTGGGTGCGCTTCCAGGAGTGTCCGGCGTCGGCGGTGATCAGGATGACCTCGTCGTGGCCGACGGCCACTCCGTGTGCGTCATCGAGGAAGCAGACACCCGTGAGCAGCGCCTGGGTCGGCACATCAAGCGCCTGCGCCCAGGTTCTGCCGCGATCGTCGGAGAGCACGATGACGCCCCGATCGCCCACCGCGACCAGCCGCGGGCCGGCCGCCGCCACCGCGATCAGCAGCGACCGCGCGGCGAGCGGCGCATGCTCGGCGGACGGCTCGGGTGGCTGTGCAGCCGGTGCGCCCGCTACGACCGCGAGCGCACACCCGAGCGCAGGGAAGGGCTTGCGGGGCCGGCGTGGATCCATCCTCAGGAGGCTAACGGATTCCGCGCCGCTCCAGCACGCTCGGCTGATAGTCGACGGGCGTGCGCTTGATGTTGAAGTCGTAGGACTTCGGCTCCTCGCTCTGCAGGCCGAGCGCGAGATAGCGTCCGTTGGACAGATCCATGACCAGCTCGAGGTCCGTCCACAGGGTCGGCAGGTTGTAGTAGTTCATCGCGTGCCCTTCCTGCACGCGGTAGAGCTGCCCGCGGGTGTCATAGCAGTCCACCGCCAGGATCTGCCACGAGTCCTCGTCCACGTACAGCGTGCGGCGGCTGTAGAGATGGCTCACGCCGGACTTGAGCGTCGAGTCCACCACCCAGACGCGGTGCAACTCGTAGCGCGCCAGATCCTGGTTGATGTGATTCTTCTGCAGCAGCTCGCCGTACCTGAGCTTCCCGTCCTGCAGGCGGTACGCATTGTAGGGAACGTACATCTCCTTCTTGCCGACGAGCTTCCACTCGTAGCGCTCGGGGCTGCCGTTGTACATGTCGAACTGATCCGAGGTGCGCAGGTTGTCCGAGTTCGTGCCGGGATTGTCGAAGGCGACGTTCGGAGCGCGCCGCACGCGACGCTGACCGGGATTGTAGACCCAGGCGCGCCGCGCTTCTTTCGCCTGATCGAGCGTCTCCTGCACCAGCAGTACCTCGCCCGCGAGGCGCGCAGGCCCGGTGGTCTCCTGGGTGAAGAACAGCAGGATGTTGTTGAGCGCCGCTTCCGTCATGCCCGGCTGGTAGTACTGGAAGTAGAACTCCTCCTTGAAGTTCACCAGCGTATAGCCGCCGCCGGCGGTGAGCGGCGCCTGCCCGACCTGCAGCCCCGCGGCGAGGCCCCGATAGCGCGTCACATGGTTCCAGAACACCTCCACTCCGACCTTCGGGATCGGAAAGGGCACGCCGCCGATCGCGCCCGTCACGCCGTTGCCGTCCGGAACCAGCTTGCCGGTGGTGGCGTTGCGCTTGGTAGCGTCGTAGACGCTCTGGGGAGCGGCGGCGCTGCGGTGGGTCGGATAGACCAGCATCTTGTAGTCGGCGTACTTCCTGAACAGCGCCTTGTGACCCTCGGTGAGCTTCGGGGCGTACTGGGTCAGGTTGGCCGAGTTGATGGTGAGGAGTGGCTTGTCGTTCGCGTACGGATCGGGGTAGTGATCGCCGGGATGGTAGTTGGGGAAGCCGGCTTCGGCGGCGGATTTGAGGCCCCCGGTCCAGGCGGGAATGCTGCCATCGGCGTTGCCGGCCTTCTCGCCGCCGAGCGGCGTGAGCTCCGCACCCAGCCGCGCAGCCTCTTCCGGACTCACCGCCGCCCGGAGCAGCGCCGGTGCGAGCAGCAGCACCGCTGCGGTCAAGCGGATCAGCGTCTTCATTGCGGCCCCTCCATTATTCGCCTGTCCGCGCGCGAGCGCAGCCTCAGAACGAGAACTTGATGCTGGCTGCAACGAAGCTGCGATCGTTGAGCAGGTTGTACTGGCCCGCACCCCCGTAGTTGGTGTACGAGACGTCCAGATCCCACCTGTGGCGGACGCTGGCCGTGAGTCCCACGGTGCTCGCGTACCGGCCGCTGACAAAAGCTCCGCCGGGACCGGGGGAGTTTCCGCTCGCGTCCTGGGTCCAGGTGAAGTGCGGGAGCAGGTTCCAGTCGCCGATCACGCCGTCGTACTCGAGCCGCCCGGAGATCACGTAACCCCAGGCGAACTTGGTGGCGAACGCGGAACCTGGCTCGACCTGGCTGGGAAACTCGGGGTAGCCGCCGAGGTTCGGATTGCCGCTGAGGTTCGTACCCGGCCCGTCGTAGCGCAGACCAAGGCCCACGGGGCCGCCGCTCAACCTGTCCTCGAGACCCGGCACGTAGTCCCCGCCGGCTTCGACGAGCAGCACCGCCTGGGAAGCCTTGAGAACATTGGCGAAGACCTGGGTGGCCGTGACATCGAGGTGCCAGGTGTTCTTCAGCTCCCAGCCGCGGATGGTTTGTCCGACAGCGAAACCGCCGAACTGATTGTTTCTCGTGATCGGCGTCAAGGCCGCGGGCGGCGCGGGCGTACAGCTGCCCGCGGCGTTGATCGGACGGCCGAGCTGCAGGCATTGCAGCCCCGACTCGAAGGGCGTCAGCGAGGCGTAGATGAGCTCGACATCGTCGAGTTGCAGCGGCACGTTGTGGCGGAATGCAACCTCACCCTGCAGTGCCGTGCCAGTCTTCTGGATCTGGGTGTTGAAGGACAAGCCCAGCATCTTGATGTCGCGCGGGAATTCCTCGTAGATCCCCTCGGTCATGCTGTACTCGGTCGTCGCGATATTGGCAGCCTGGTTGGCAACATTGCCGCCCGCCTGCAAGGTGTTGGCGCCGATGGTGGCGTACTGCTGGGCCGTCGCCGCGCTCAGGTTCCCGCCCTGCGCGGCGGCACGTTGCTGGCCGACCGCCGCGCCGGTCGCGACCGCCGCCGCGAACGGCAGGCCCGCCGCGAGCGCCTGCGCGGCCGCACCCACGGCGCTGGCCGCTCCCCAGGCGTTGCCGAGGCCCGCCTGCGTACCGGTGGCGAGGGAGACCACGGGCAGGCGGCTCGTGTAGTTGAGGAAGTACAAGCCGAGCTGTGTGCCCTGGCCGAAGTTCGGCAGGTAGAGCTTGAAATTGACACCGAACTGGCCGGACTGAAGCGGCTTGTGATCGCCGAGGCGCGGGATGGTCTGGAAGTCGCCGATCAGCGGGCCGCCCAGGGAGCTGAAGTCCACGCCGAAGTCGGAAATGGCGCCAAAGCCGAGGATCACGCGGTTGCCGCCCGGCCCGGCTACGTCGCTCGTGCCGAAGTACGCTCCGTCCGGCTCGATGATGTCCTTGTGCCAATCGAAGAGGTACAGCAGCTGGCTGCTCAGGTTCTTCGATAGCTGCAGGTTGAGTACCGCCATCTCGTCGGGGAGCAGCGCTTGGCGGAGCTCCGCCCCCGGTACCTGCAGCGCCGTCACGTCGAAGTAGTCGACCGCGTTCAGCCCGCCGGGAATGAAGGTGCTCTCGCCCCAGTCGACGACTTGCCGGCCCACGCGCAGCTCGGATGACATCCCGCCGAGTGTGAAGCGGTAGAACCCAAACGCGTCCAGCAGGCGCGTATAGCTGCCGATCACGCCCTTCGCGTCGTGCGTGAGCGGCACGTGCGCGGTGTTGTTATCCATGAGCTTGAAGTCATAGAGTCCGGAGCCGCGCACGAAAACGCCGGCCTTGTCGCGGTAGTTGAGAGAGAGCTCCGTGACGCCAGTCAGCGCCTCGGTGAACGTGGCCTTCTGCAGATAGTTCAGATCGCCGTCATCGATGTTGGGGGAGTAGCCGCAGCCACCGTTGGCGATGGCGATCAGCCGGCAATCTGGACGCGAGAGCCGCCAGCCCTGGCCGTAGCCGATCGTTGTGTCCCAGCTGAGGGTCCAGTTGCCGGACTCGCCCTGGAAACTGACGGCGTGAGCCAGCGGCGCGACGCCGCCCGCCAGCAAGGCGGCGCCCGCTGCGACGGCCAGCCGCGGACGGCCCCGCGTGTGAACTTTCCTCATGTGTTCTCTCCACACGTTCCTTGGGCTGCGGAGCTCACGCCCCGGTGCGGTTGAAAGTCAGCTGCCTGCGTCGAAGGTAGGTCGCATTCTTGTTTGTTGCGGCCACACAAAAGTACGCGTGCGCGGAGTCTATTACTCGGCTACGCGGTGCGGCAAGCCGTTGAAGGAGCGGGGCGCCCGGGGCCCGCACGCGGCGGAGCTGCTGCGCGCCTCGCGATGGCTTGCCGCGCAACATCGCATCGCTGCGCCGTTATGATGGCGCTACTCGAAGGCGATCGCCGGCAGATCGAGCGCGACCAGGAAATACTCGAACAGGTACTTGATGACCCTGATCTGGTTGTGCAGCCGATGATCACTCTCGACCAGGTGCAGGGTCGCCCGATAGGCCTGCGCGAAGCGCATGCTGTGCTCGAAGGGCACGACCTCGTCGCGCCAGCCGTGCACCACGGCCGCCGGGCAGTCGAGCACGCTCGCGCGCAGCTCGGGCAGCCCCTCGAGGTAGAGCGCCGGAGCCAACAGGAACACCCCCCGCGCATGCAGCAGCGAGGCCGAGGTCACGGCGACGTAACCGCCGAGGCTCGAGCCGACGAGCACGAGATCCCCGGTCAACTCCTTGCAGAAATCCACCAGCCGCGCGACGCGCGCGCGCGGCTCGTCGATGCCGCGATAGTCGACCGAGTGCGTGTCGTATCCCTCGCTGCGCGCGACCTCCGCGAGCGCGCTGATCTTGCGCCCCCACGGCCCGCTCTCCTGGCCGTGAGAGAAGACCACATGGCGGAAAGCCATGGGTGTCTCGATCGTCGGCTCGGCATCGGGAGGGGCAGGATCGCTCATGGGCACGCATAATGCAGGCAACGCAAACCTTAAGCCAACCGCCCGCGGGTGAGGCAGCGCCGGATCCGGCCTGGCAGTTCTGGGTCGACCGGGGCGGCACGTTCACGGATGTCATCGGACTCTCGCCCCAGGGCGAGCTGCACGTGCGCAAGGTGCCATCGAGGGCGGGCGGGGGCGCGAGCGGCGAGTCCGGCGAGCTCGCCGCGGCCCGCCGGATTCTCGAGAGCGCGGGGGGCCGGGCCCGGGCGATCGCGGCGGTGAAGATCGGCACCACCATCGCGACCAATGCGCTGCTCACGCGCAGCGGGGAGCCCGTGGCGCTCGTCACCACGGCGGGCTTCGCCGACGCGCTGCGCATCGGGTATCAGAATCGTCCCAACATCTTCGCGCTCGAAATCCCGCCGCCCTCGCCGCTGCACGCGACGGTGATCGAGGCGCACGAGCGCATCGATGCGCATGGCGTGGTTTTGAGACCTCTCGACACCGCGCGACTCGAGGCGGAACTGACACGCGCGCGGAGCGCGGGACTGCGCGCAGTGGCCATCGTGCTGCTGCACGGGTGGGCCCATCCGCAGCACGAGCGCGCGGCGGCGGAGTGCGCGCGGCGGCTCGGCTTCGACGAAGTCTCCGTATCGCACGAGCTGTCGCCGCTCGTTCGCTACGTCCCGCGCGGCGACACCACCGTTCTCAACGCCTACCTCGCCCCGGTGCTGCGGAGCTTCGTCGCCGCACTCACGCGGGAGCTGCGGACTCTTGATGCACGCGCCGAGCTGTCACTGATGCAGAGCAACGGCGGGCTGGCGGCGGCCGAGAGCTTTCACGCCATGTCGAGCGTCCTGTCGGGGCCCGCGGGCGGACTGATCGGCATGCATTGGGTGGGCGAGCGCCTCGGCGAGCGGCGCCTCATCGGCTTCGACATGGGTGGCACCTCGACCGACGTGTCGCTGGTCGACGGCGAGCTGCCGCAGCGTTTCGAGCACCTCATTGCGGGCGCGCGTCTCAACCAGCCGATGCTGGATGTGCACAGCATTGCGGCCGGCGGCGGCTCCATCCTCAGCTACCACGACGGGCGCTTCGCGGTGGGACCCGCCTCCGCGGGGGCGGACCCGGGGCCGGTCTGTTACGGGCGGGGCGGGCCGCTGACCCTCACCGACGTGCAGGTGCTGCTCGGACATCTGCGCACCGACACCCTGCCGGCGGTGTTCGGGCCCGAGGGCCGCTCACCCATCGATGCGCAGAAGGTGACCGCCGCCTTCGCTACGCTCGCCCGGCAGCTCGGCGAGCCAGGCGCGCAACCCTGCCCGCTCGAGATGCTCGCCGAGTCCTTCCTCGAGGTCGGAGTCGAAGCGATGGCGAACGCCATCCGCCAGGTCGCCACACGCCAGGGACGCGATGCGGGCGAGTTCACGCTGTTCTGCTTCGGCGGCGCCGCCGGCCAGCACGCCTGCCGGGTGGCGCGCGCCGCCGGCGCGCGCCGGATCCTCGTGCATCCGCTGGCGAGCGTGCTCTCGGCGTTCGGCATCGGCGTGGCGGATCGGCTCGCCGTGCGCCGCGCGAGCCTGCGCCGCCCGCTGGATGAGGCGGGCCTCGCCGCAGCCCGCACGGCGCTCGATGAGCTCGAGAGCGAGGCGCGCGCCGAGCTCACCCCGGGCGGAGCCGACGGCGCCCGAGTGCGCATCGCGCGCCTCCTCGAGGTGCGCGCTGGTGACAGCGACGTCGCCCTCTCGGTGCCGCTCGCTGGCCTCGGGGAGCTTCGCGAGGCGTTCCACGCCGAGCATTTGCGGCGCTTCGGGTTCTCCGCTCGTGCGCTCGAGGCGGTGATCGAGTCGCTCCGGGTCGAGGCGCGCCTCGCCTCGGTCGATGCCGCCACCCTCGTGATGCCCGAACCCGCGGCCGCGGGCGAGCTGCCGCAGCGGGTGCGCGCCTGGTTCGGCGGCTGGCGCGAGGTGCCGCTCGTGCCGATGGGCGCGCTGCGCGCCGAGCTCGAGGGACCGGCGCTGATCGTCGAAGCGCACAGCACCGTGGTGCTGGAGGAGGGCTGGCGTGCCCGGCGTCTTCCCGGCGGCGAGCTGCTGCTCGAGGAGAGCGGCGCGCGGCGACGGCCGCGGGTGGCGGCGGCGGCCGACCCCGCCCGCATCGAGATATTCAACAACCTCTTCATGCACATCGCCGAGCAGATGGGCGAGGTGCTCAGGTCGACCGCGCAGTCGGTCAACATCCGCGAGCGCCTCGATTACTCCTGCGCGCTCTTCGACGCCGACGGCGGCCTGGTGGCCAACGCGCCGCACATGCCGGTGCACCTCGGCTCGATGGGCGCGAGCGTGCGGGCCGTGATCGCCGCACGGCGCGGAAGGCTCGAGCCCGGGGACTCCTGGCTCCTGAACAGCCCCTACCACGGCGGCACGCATCTGCCCGACATGACGGTGGTCACGCCGGTCTTCATGGGCGCAGGTGCGAGGCCGCGCTTCTTCGTCGCCTCACGAGCGCATCACGCCGACATCGGCGGCATGACCCCCGGCTCTATGCCGCCCTTCAGCCGCACCATCGAGGAGGAAGGCGCGCTGTTCGAGTGCTTTGCGCTGGTGCGCGGCGGGAAGCTGCGCGAGAGCGGGCTGCGCGCGGCGCTCGCGGCGGGTCCGTGGCCGGCCCGCAAGCCGGACCAGAACGTCGCCGACCTGCGGGCGCAGCTCGCGGCCAACGCGCGCGGCATTGCCGAGATCGAGCGCGCGGTGCGGCGCCACGGGCTGGATGCGATGTGCGCCTACATGCGCCTGGTGCAGGACAACGCCGCGCACTCCGTGCGCAACGCCATCGGGCGATTGCAGCCCGGGAGCTTTCGCTACCCGATGGATGACGGTCAGCTCATCGCGGTGCGCGTCGACATCGATCGCGAGCGGCGCCGCGCGCGCGTCGACTTCACCGGCACCTCGCCCGAGGGCGCACACAACTTCAACGCGCCGCGCGCGGTGTGCACGGCGGCGGTGCTGTATGTGTTCCGCACGCTCATCGAGCGGCCGATTCCGCTGAACGAGGGCTGCCTCGAGCCGCTCGAGCTCGTGATTCCTCCGGGGTCGCTCCTCGACCCCCGGACGCCGGCCGCGGTGGCTGCCGGGAACGTCGAGACCTCGCAGTGCATCGTGGATGCCCTCTACGGCGCGCTCGGGATTCTCGCCGCCTCCCAGGGAACCATGAACAACCTGACCTTCGGCGACGAGCGGCTGCAGTACTACGAGACCATCGCGGGCGGCGCGGGAGCGGGAGCGGACTTCGACGGCTGCGACGCCGTACAGACCCACATGACCAACTCGAGGCTGACCGATCCGGAGATCCTGGAGAGCACGTTCCCGGTGCTGGTGCGCGAGTTCGCGATCCGCCGCGGCTCGGGCGGCGCCGGCCGGCACCGCGGCGGCGATGGCATCCTGCGGCGGCTCGAGTTCCGGGCGCGATTCTCGGGAGCGCTGCTCGCGAATCACCGCCGCGTCGCCCCCTTCGGGCTCTCCGGGGGAGAGCCGGGCAAGCGCGGCGAGGCGTTCATCCGGCGCGCCGACGGTACGGTGGAGCCGCTCGGCGCCACCGCGCGCTTCGAGGTGGGCCCCGGCGATGAGCTCACCATCCTGACACCGGGTGGCGGCGGCTTCGGCCCACCCGACCGAGCGCCACCACCCTAAGCGATCTTTTCGCCGGCAAAAGCCACGCCTTCTGCCGGCGTGCCCGAGCGCCGCTGCCGCACGCCATCTGTTCGCCGCCAAAATCCACGCATTTTGGCGGCGTGCCTGAACGCGCTGATGCGTTGGCCTGCCGAAGGCGCCGCTGCCGCACGCCATCTTCTCGCCGGCAAAATCCACGCATTTTGCCGGCGTGCCTGAACGCGCTGATGGGTTGGCCTGCCGAAGGCGCCGCAGGCGCCTTCGGCCTATTAACGAAGTATTGAGGTTTCGATCTCCCACTCCACCTGATGCTTCGCGGTCGCGGAGCGATTCACCGTCACGGGTCGCACGCGGCTTGCGCCGGGGCGATGGGTCACGAGCCAGGTGTCGAACGCGCCCGGCTTGCTCGTGGCGAATCCGAACAACAGGTTGAATTTGCCCTCCGCGAGAGTCTGCGGCCGGTTGACGCGCTCATCGGCGATCACGAAGTGGCTGTCGTCGGCGGCGGCCTCGGCAAACGCCCCCTGTGCGGCCAGGGCGTCGAGAAAGCCTGCAACCTGGGCCCGCGCGCGCTCCCAGGTCGCGGGCCCGTTGTGCTCGAGCAGCACCCAGCGCGTGCCCTGCTCGATGCTGGCCGCGACGAACAACGCGAGTCGCCGCGCCGAGAGATACTTCCAGTGCGAAGCACCGCTCCCTCCCGCGGTGAGGATGCGCGGGCTCACGCCGTTGCGCGACCCGACGCGCACGGCCAGGAGCGTATTCACGCCCACCTGCGCGAGGCGCGCACGCTCTGCCTCGCTCACGGCGACCGCAGGACGCAGCCCCGGACGCAGGACCGCCTCCTCGCCCTCGGCCGTCGACCAGACCGGCCGGGTCTCGTCGGCCCGAGCGATCATGCCCGCGGCGGCGCCGCACGAGCCGAAGATCTCGATGCGGCCGCGCAATCGGTCGAAAGCCTGCACGCGCGGGTAGTACATGACGGCGCTGTCGCTGCGGAAGGGCCAGCTCCGGAGCGCATCGAGGGCGGCGCGCGCCGTGGTCCAGGCGGCCGGCGGATCGAGCAGCACCAGGGCCTGGCGGTCGCGGCACAAGCGCGCCGCGACCAGCAGCGTCGAGAGGCCGACATCCCGCTCACGCGTCAGTGGCGGAATGCACAGCATGTTGAAGCGCGGGACCCCCTGCAGCGCGAACAGCCCGGTGGCGGCGCCCGCCGCCCCGATGACGTCGTAGTCGGTGAGCGGCGCCCCGTCGTCACCGTCGGGATTGGAGAGCGTGTACCCGACCGCTACACCACCGGGTCCGCCGGCGGTGCGATCCGGGCGCTGCCCCGGAACCTCCTCCGCCACGCGCACCAGGCGCGACTGCAGCAGCACGTCGGTCACGTAGCGCGGGCAAGCCGGCAGCACCGAAACCCGGCGGTAGATCTCCTGGTCCTCGACCAGCTCCGAGCCCGCCGTGCGCACCCGCTGTACCACCAGGTTGAAGCGGTCGCGCTCGGCGCCGTTCAGGCCGTCATAGTCCACCGAGGCGCGCAGGTACTCGCGCGAGCCGGGATTCAGCGCCACGAGCCGCAGCTGCGCTCCTCCGGCGGGAAGGGAGACGGTCGGCGGGCGCGCGCCGTTGGCGATGCGCACGATGAGCGCCTGGCGGCCGCCGTTCTCGAAGAACTGCTCGACCGCGTAGGCGACCGTCGACGGCTGCCACAGCCCGCCGAAGTGCCGCTGGAACTCGCCGAAGCCGCCGACGGAGAGCGCCTGGTTGACCGGCCCCTTGAGAGTGCGGCCGACGAAGGCGGCGACTCCGGTGGTCACGCGCTCGATGGCGTGACTGTCGCGGCTTTCTTGTATGAGTTCTACGCCGGACGACTGGCTAACGGCCACTCAGGCCTCTCTTGGCATCTGCCTGCCAGACTCTAACACAAGCTCAGCGGTCAGTCCGATGCTCGCGCCGCTCCCGGCTCGCCGTGCCGCCGCGCGGCTTCGCTTTCCTCGAGGCGCTGCGCCTCCTCGGCGCGCGCGCGTTCCAGCTCCTCCCGCTTGCGCGCGATCTCGGCCAGCATCAGCTGCAGCCAGTCGGACATCGCGCTCACGCGGCAGACCCCTCAGCCGCCGTTCTTCGGACGAAGCGGCTGCGTCTTCGCGGCCGCTCCGGGCGCGTCCGCACCCGCCGCTCCGCCCTCCTCCCCCGGCGCTGCGGGCTCGGTTTCCGACAGCATTTGTTTAAACGAAGCCTCGTCCATCGGCAGATCCGACTTGCCGTCCCAGGTCGAGCCCTCCGGGAGCACGTTCCGCACCCGCGGCGCCGCGGCCAGCACCTGCTCCATCGTGGCGGCCGAATCCGTGATCGGCACTGGCACGCCGCGCGGGTTGCTCGCGAGGCTCGCGATGAGCGACCAGTCGACTCTCTCCTTTTGCGCCTGGAGCTCGCGCTGCAGCCGCGCCGCGAGTGAGCTGCTGAGGAGCTTGCGCTGCGCTTTCGCCCAGTCGCGCGTGTCGTCCTCCAGAACGTCGAAGGGCTGCATATACAGCTGCGCGTCGCGCCAGCCGAACACGAAGGGCTGATTGACCACGCGCACCTGCGTGCCGATGGGCACCAGGTCGTAGAACTGCTCGATGTCTTCCGGGTACAACCGGATGCAACCGTGGCTCGAGCGCAGCCCGACTCCGGCCGGCTTGTTGGTGCCGTGGATCAGGTAACTCGGCCACTGCAGATAGAAAGCGTACTTGCCGAGGGGGTTCTCGGGGCCGGGGCCGATGACCGGATCGAGATCCTCACCGTTGTCGTGGTGCTCCTTGCGCACCGACTCGGGTACGCGCCAAGTGGGATCCTTCTGCCGGCGCACGATCTTCGTGACGCCCTCCGGAGTGCGCCAACCCACCTTGCCGATGCCGATGGGATGAGTGATGACGATCGCCCGCTCGCCGCGCTTGACCGGCGGATAGTAGAAGATGCGCATCGCGGCGATGTTGATGACGAGCCCGGCACGCGGCGCATCCGGCAGGATGAACTGCGTCGGAACCACGATCTCGCGGCCTTCCCCGGGGAGCCATGGGTCGACCTTCGGATTGGCGCGCAGGAGCTCCTCGTAGCCGACGTTGAAGCGCCGCGCGATGTCGGTCAGCGTATCGTCCTTCGTGGCTCTCACCACCTGCACCACCCCGACGACGTCCTGAGCGGCCTCGAGCTCGAAGCGCTCGTTGGCGAGCGGCAGCGGTTCCTGCGGGGCGCCGGGGGAGACCGGCGCCGCGGGCGCGGCGGCGGGGTGGCGCAGCCCTTCGAAGAGCGAGCACCCTGCGATCAGGCAGCTGAGCGCTGCCGTTGCAGTACGGACCCCGGCGAACCTCATGGCGGAATTATGACCGATGTCGCCGCGTACCGAACGTCGGGATGCGCTACAGCAGCACCGGCTGGTCCGGCAGCTCCTGGCCGCCGCCTGGGGACCCTGGGAAATGCCGCCCGAGGAGCGCCCCGACGCCCAGGACACCAACGACCGAGCCCTCGCTAAAGCGACCTTCGCGGTAGTGGTGCTCCATCTGGCGGCACACCGCCTGCCACTCAGCCGGCGCGATGCGCGCGGCGATGCCGCGGTCGGCGACGATCTCGACCACCCGATCCGCCATCAGCACGTAGATCAGCACGCCGTTGTTGTGCTCCGTGTCCCAGACCCCGAGCAGCCCGAACAGCTGCAGCGCGCGCTGCCGTGGCGGCAGGTCGTGCCACAGCTCGGGCAGATCGAGCGCCGTCTCGACCACGAAGCGAATCTCACCCTCGTGCCGGGACTCACACTCCCGAACAGCCTGCCCGATGGCCTGGCGAACCTGAGGCGTGAAGTGCCGCCGGGTGCTCCAGCGGGTCGTAGCGAGGTGGCGCAGCAGGCGCAGGAATTTCATGCGGCGGCCCTCCACTACCAGCTTCCGGAAGCGCCGCCGCCGGAAGACACGCCCCCGCCGCCGCTGAAACCACCACCGCCGAGACCGCCACCGCCGAATCCCCCGCCGCCGAACCCGCCCCAACCCCCGCCCAAGCCTCCACCGCGCGGATAGCTCGACCAGCCGCTGCCGCGCGAGAGCCCGGCGAGCAGCGTGAAGAGGAAGGCCCCCGCCGCGGCGAGCAGCGCGAGAGCCAACGCGTAGCCGGCGAGGAAAACCAGCAGCCCCGCACCGGCGCCCGTGAGCGCCGAGCCCAGCGTGCGGCCGAATATGCCCCGCAACACTACCGAGCCGGCGAGCACGGCGAACAGGACGAACGGCAGTGGGCCTCCGCCGTGAGAGCGTTCGCCCGGATGCCAGCCGCGGTCGGGAGGCGGCAGCGGCTCGCCCTGGATGAGGCGCATCATCTGCTCCAGGGCTGCGTCGATGCCGCCGTAGAAGTTACCCTGGCGGAACGCCGGGCTGATCGTCTCCTCGATGATGCGGTTGCACATGGCGTCGGTGAGCACGCCTTCCAGGCCGCGCGCAGGCTCGATGCGTACGCGCCGATCGTTCTTGGCGATGAGCAGCAGAGCTCCATCGTCCACGCTCTTTCGGCCGAGCTTCCACTCATCGAAGACGCGGATCGAGTACTGAGCGATGTCCTCCGGCTGAGTCGTGGGCACGATGAGGACGGCGAGCTGCGAGCCCTTGGCGGACTCGAACGCGGCGAGCTTCTGCTCGAGCTGCGTTTGCTGCTCCGCGGTGAGCGTGCCGGTCAGATCGGTCACCCGCGCCGTCAGCTTCGGAATGGGCTGCTGGCCCGGCCCCGCGGCCGGCATCGACTGCGCGGCCGACGGCGCCGCGGGCGTGGTGCCGAGCACCGCGAGCAGCAGCAACGACAGGGCGCATCCGGCGCCCGGGCGCGCGCCCCTCGAGCGCGGAGTCATTTCGTCGCGGGTTGCCCTTGACGAGCGTCCGCGGGCGCGCCTCCCGCGGCGGGCGGCACCGCCGGTGCACCGGGCGTCGAGGTGTCGAAACTCACGGTGGGCGCGATTGCGATCTGCTGCTCGTTGGCGACGGTGAAGTTCGGCTTGACCTGGAAGCCGAACAGCTTCGCCGTGAGGTTCGACGGGAAGCTGCGCACCTGCACGTTATAGCCCTGCACCGCCTGGATGTAGCGATTGCGGGACACGGCGATGCGGTTCTCGGTGCCTTCGAGCTGCGACTGCAGATCGCGGAAGTTCTGATCCGACTTCAGCTGCGGATAGTTCTCGACGACCACCATCAGCCGGCCGAGCGCCTGCGTCAGCTCGCCCTGCGCGGCCTGGTACTGCTGGAAGCGTTGCGGATCGTTGAGCAGCTCGGGCGTCACCTGGATGGAGTTGGCCTTGGCGCGCGCCTCGGTCACGCCGATCAGAACCTTCTGCTCCTGCGCCGCGTAGCCCTTGACGGTGTTGACCAGGTTCGGGATCAGGTCGGCCCGGCGCTGATACTGATTGACGACCTCGGACCAGGCGGCCTTCACCGCCTCGTCCTGTTGCTGCAGGGCGTTGTAACCGCACCCTGACAGTGCCACCACCGCAGCCGCCAGCAAGGCGCCCATCCACGCACGCATCGAGATTCTCCTTATGCAAACGGCCCGCCGCACCTGAGCGGGGGGCGGGATTGTCACACGGCGGGGAAAGGCGCGTCGATTTAGGGCGTCGGAGCCAAAAAAAACCCCAGGTTTTGAGGCCTGGGGTTTATAAAGGCGGACCTTCGATGAAGGGAAGGAAGTCCGCCAGGGGATCAGTGCAATCGTGCCCAGTGCAGGATCCGAATGTCGTCCGAGTCCAGATCGAAACTCTGTGCCAGCAGCGCGCGCAGCTCGCGGCTGGCGCGCGTGTTGCTGAGGGGCTGACGAAGCTCTACTACGCCGCTCCATTCGTTGCTGAAGCTCGAGCTTTGCGCCCTGCTGTCACCGGTGACGAAGTGCGTGTAGTACTTGGTAGCCACGGTTGGAGGTTAGTAGCGCAGCGGCGTTCCCGTCCGTGAGATGCTCCACAGAAACTTCGCTTTCTGTTAAAGCGAGTGCGACATAATTCACAGGAGCGCCCTGCAGATGGCACGTGTGCCGCCCGTCAGCGCCCCTCCCGGCTCGAAGTACATCACTCCCGAGGGTGCGCGGCGGCTGCGCGAGGAGCTCGAGCGGCTGTGGCGCGAGGAGCGCCCAAGCGTGTGCCGGGCCGTGACCGCGGCGGCCGCCCAGGGCGATCGCTCCGAGAACGCCGAGTACACCTACGGCAAGCGGCGCCTCCGCGAGATCGATCGGCGGGTGCGGTTCCTGCGCCGTCGGCTCGACGGTATGGTGATCGTGGATGGGCCTCCGGCCGATCCGGCGCGCGTGTTCTTCGGCGCCTGGGTGGTGCTCGAGTCCGAGGACGGATCCCGCACGCGCCACCGCATCGTGGGTCCCGACGAGTTCGACCTGTCGCCGGGCTACATCAGCATGGACTCACCGCTCGGCAAGGCCCTGATGCGCAAGAGCGTCGACGACGAGGTGACCGTCGAGGCGCCCGGGGGCAGCCGTGATTTCCTTGTCGTGGCCATCGAGTACGAGTCGCTTACCAGATCACCCGGACGTTCTTGAACTGCCAGGGGTCGTTCCGGTCGATGTCCTCGGGGAACAGCCGCTCGCGCTCGTGCAGCGGCGTCCAGTCGGTGTACTCCCCGACCATCGGACCGAGGTACGGCGTGCAGATCTCGAGGTTGCGCCGGAAGTCCATCTCGTCCGGCTCGACGACTCCGAGATTCGGATTCTCCATCGCCCACACCACCCCCGAGAGCACCGCCACGCACACCTGCAGGCTCGTGGCGTTGTTGTAAGGGGCGAGCTGACGCGCCTCGCCGATCGAGAGCTGCGAGCCGTACCAATAGGCGTTTTTCTTGTGGCCCGCGAGCAGCACCCCGAGCTCGTCGATGCCGCTCACGATGTCGTCCATGAGGATGCGCTGGCGCTCCTGCTGCACGTAGTTGCGCCCGGCGAGCTCGTGAATCGACATGACCGCGGCGGCGCACGGGTGGTAGGCGTAGTGCACCGTCGGCCGATATGCCACCTGCGAGCCCTCGCGCACCGTGAAGTAATCGGCGATGGAGATCGACTCGGCGTGCGTGATGCAGAAGCCGTGAAAATGCCCGGCGCGCGGCGTCCAGGTGCGCACGCGGGTACCGGCGCCGGGCTGCATGAGGTAGATCGAGGCGAGGCTCCCGGAGTCGTGGCGCTTGCCGTCGCGCGGGAAGTTGCGCTCGTGGGTCCCCCAGCCCATCTCGCTCGGCTGCGAGCCCTCGCTCACGAAGCCGTCGATCGACCAGGTGTTCACGAATTCGCCCGGCTGCTTCGGGCTGCTCGAGATCTGGGTGTCGCGCTCGGCGATGTGCACCACTCTCAACCCCAGGCGGCGCGCCAGATCGCCCCACTCGGCGCGCGAGGCGGGCTTGCCGGCATCCACGCGCGTATCGGCGGCGATGTTGAGCAGCGCCTGCTTGACGAAGTGCGACACGAGGCCGGGGTTGGCGCCGTGGGTGAGCACGGCGGTCGGGGCGCGCGCGTTGCCCGCGCGCAGCGCAAGGGCCTCCTCGCGCAGCGCGTAATTGGTGCGGCGGGCGGCCGGCACCGTCGGGTCCGTATAGCCGCCCGGCCAGGGCTCGATACAGGTATCGAGATACATCGCGCCCTTCTCCCAGCACAGCTTGATGAGCGCGACGCTCGAGACCTCGAGCGAGACGTTGATGAGGAAATCCCCTCGCCCGAGCAGCGGGCCGAGGACGCGCCGGAAGTTCTCGCGCGTCAGACGCTCCTTGATGAACTTGATGCCGTACTTCGCCGCCTCCTCGCTCCCGTTGTCCTCGGCCGTCACGATGGTGAGCCGATCGGGCGTAATGCCGACGTGCCTGAGGAGCAGTGGCAGAACCCCCTGGCCGATGCTGCCGAAACCGACGAACAGGATGCGTCCGGGAAATTCGATGTAAATCTTGTGATCGCTGCTCATGATGCTCCGAAGGTTAGCAACCGGACTCGCGCGACTCAATTTCCGCGCGCGGCGCTGCGCTCAGCGCCAGTGAGGCGGATAGGTGCGCTCGTACCCCGGCAGCGCCGCGACGCGCGCGAGCCAGCGCCCGAGCGCCGGGTAGTTCACCTCGACGGGCATGAAGCGCGATGACAGCTCGCGCGCCACCGGCCGCTCGAGCGCGCGCTTCAAGAGCTGGATGCCCGGAAAGATCACCATGTCGACGGCCGAGTACGCATCCCCCACGATCCAGTCGGACTTCGAGAGCCGTCCCTCGATGGTGCGCGCGTCGCTCGCGACCGAGTGCATCGCCTCCGTGATCTGGTCGCCGGAGAGGTCCACGTCGCCGTCGAAGATCGCCGAGGTGATGCGCCTCAGACGCGGCTCGATATACGCCTGATACTCGCAGATGACCCGCATGATGGTGCCGGCCTCCTCGGGCGTGCGGCCGAAGATCGGCGGCTGCGGGTACTTGAGGTCCAGGTAGTACAGGATCGCGAGCGACTCGAAGCAGACGTAGTCCCCGTCCTTCAGGACCGGCACGCGGCCGCGCGGATTGAGTGCGAGCATCTGCGGGGATTTGTGCTCCTGCTTCGAGAACTGCAGCAGGTGGCTCAGGTACGGCAGCCGCTTGTACTCGAGCGCCAACAGCACGCGCCACGCGTAGGGACTGCCACTGCCCCAGTAAACGTCGATGGCCATGGTGCGCCCCGCTGGAGGTGGTGACGGGATTGTAACGACAACCGCACAGCGCCGAAAATGCGCGGCGGACCCTCGCGAGGGATGCGCCGTGACGACGAACCTCATCGAACCCGGCGAGCTCGGCCGGCATCGCGCCGATCCCGACTGGGCTATCATCGACTGCCGCTTCGAGCTCGCGCGCCCCGATTGGGGCGAGCAGGCCTTCGCCGCCGCTCATATCCCGAACGCGCTCTACGCTCATCTGGATCGGGACCTCTCGGGTCCACGCACGGCGCTGACCGGCCGGCACCCGCTGCCCGAGGTCGGTGCGCTCGCGGCGGCCTTCGGGCGCTGGGGAATAGATGACAGGGTGCAGGTCGTGGCCTATGACCAGGGAGGGGCCGTCGCCTTTGCGGCGCGCCTGTGGTGGCTGCTGCGCTGGCTGGGCCACGGGAAGGTGGCGGTGCTCGACGGGGGCCTCGCGGCCTGGGAGCGCGCCGGGTTGCCGCTCGACAGCGTGACCACGGCCCGCGCGCCGCGGCGCTTTCGCGCCGCGCCCGCCGCGGACGTGGTGGTGACGAGCGCCGCGCTCGAGCGCCTCGTGGCCTGCGGCGCACTCGAGCGCGGCGAGCAGCTCCTGGTGGACGCGCGTGGCGCGGATCGCTTCGCGGGCGAGAACGAGACGCTCGACCCGGTCGCGGGCCACGTCCCGGGCGCCCGCAACCACCCCTTCGCCATGAACCTCGACGCGCGGGGTCGATTTCTCGACGCGGCGGCGCTCGAGCGACGCTGGACGGAGCGGCTGCGCGGGCGGGGTGCGGCGGAAGTGATCGCGATGTGCGGCTCGGGCGTCACGGCCTGTCACAATCTGCTCGCGCTCGAGGTCGCGGGACTTCCCGGCGCGCGGCTGTACGCGGGGTCCTGGAGCGAGTGGATCCGCGATCCGGCGCGTCCGGTGGCGCGCGGCCCCGAGGCTCCCGCCGGTGCCGGGGCCGAGGCGCAAGCCGCGGTGGCGACACCAAACACTCGAACTTCGTGAGCCAGCACTCTTACTGGACACGTAATTTTGATATAAGGCGCCCGTGGCCGCCGATCCCAAGAGCGCCGTCAACGGCAATCGCAAGTTCAATCCCGCGCAGCCCTGGCGGGTCGAGGACTCGCTCGAGCTCTACCACTTGCGCGCCTGGGGTCAGGGTTACTTCAGCGTCAATCAGAGCGGTCACGTGGTGGTGCGGCCGGACACGACCGAGCAGCACGAGATCGATCTGTACGAGGTCGTCGAGGGCCTGCTGGCCCGTGACCTGACGACGCCGGTGGTGGTGCGCTTCTCCGACATCCTGGCGCACCGCCTGCGCCGGCTCCACGACGCGTTCGCGCAGGCGATCGCCGAAAACGACTACAAGAACCGCTACGCGGCGGTGTACCCGATCAAGGTGAACCAGCAGCGCCTCGTGGTCGAGGAGGTCTACCGCTACGGCCAGGAGTTCGGCTTCGGCCTCGAGGTGGGGTCGAAGCCCGAGCTGCTCGCGGTGATGGCGATGACCGAGAATGCGCCGGAGCGGCTCATCATCTGCAACGGCTTCAAGGACGACAGCTACATCGAGGCGGTCACGCTCGCCACCAAGCTCGGCCGCACCATCATCCCGGTGGTGGAGAACTTCGAGGAGCTCGGGCTCATCCTCGAGCACGCCCGCGTCTACCAGGTGCGGCCGCGGATCGGCGTGCGCGTCAAGCTCTTCAGCGAGGGCTCGGGGCGCTGGAGCTCCTCGGCCGGCGAGAAGTCCAAGTTCGGCCTGTTCATCACCGAGATCCTCGAGCTGTTCAACGTGCTGAAGCAACACGACATGCTCGACTGCCTGCAGCTGGTGCACTGCCACCCGGGCAGCCAGTTGCAGGACATCCGCCGCGTCAAGGACGCGATCAACGAGCTGGCGCACGTGTATGCCGAGCTCAAGCTCATGGGGGCGGGCCTGCAGTACATCGACGTGGGCGGGGGCCTCGGGGTCGATTACGACGGCAGCGGCACCAACTTCCCCTCTTCGATCAACTACACCCTCAACGAATACGCGAGCGACGTCGTCTACCGCGTAGCGAGCGTGTGCAACGCCCGCGACATTCCGCACCCGATGATCGTGAGCGAGTCCGGCCGCGCGGTGGCGGCCTACCACAGCGTACTCATATTCGATGCCCTCGGCTCCTCGGCCCTCGATAAGTTCCGGGTTACCGGGGATCGCGCCGAGGACTACGGCGGCGAGGAGGAGCTGCCGCAGCCGGTTCAGGATCTCTTCGAGGCCTTCCGCGCGGTGAGCGACCGGCGTCTGGTCGAGTGCTATCACGATGCGCTCACGGCGCGCGAGCAGGTGCTGCAGATGTTCAATCTGGGGCTGCTGTCGCTCGAGTTCCGCGGGCTCGCCGAGCGGCTCTACTGGGCGACCTGCGCCAAGATCCGCGACTCCTGCCGCAAGCTCGAGCGGCTGCCGGAGGAGCTCGAGGACCTCGAATCGATCCTCTCCGACACCTACTTCTGCAACTTCTCGGTGTTCCAGTCGCTCCCGGACAGCTGGGCGATCGACCAGCTGTTCCCGATCCTGCCCATCCACCGCCTGGACGAGCGCCCGACCCGTACCGCGGTGCTCGCCGACATCACCTGTGATTCGGACGGCAAGATCGATCACTTCGTGTCGCTGCGCGACGTGAAGCGCACGCTCGAGCTGCACGAGCTCAGGGGCGAGGAAAAGTACTACCTGGCGGCGTTCCTGGTCGGCGCCTACCAGGAGACCCTCGGCGATCTGCACAATCTCTTCGGCGACACCCACGTGGTGCACGTGCGGCTGCATGATGAAGGCGGCTGGTGGATCGAGGAGATCGTCAAGGGTGACACCGCCAACAAGGTGCTCGAGTACATGGAGTACGACGTCGCGGAGCTCTACCCGGCCCTGGCGCGCGACTGCGAACGCGCCATCCGCGACGGGCGCATGACGCTCGCCGAGAGCCAGACGCTGAAGCGCTTCTACGAGAGCGAGCTCGACGGCTACGCGTATCTCGAGCCCGCGGGCGCGTGAGCGGCTGCTGTTGCTTTTTCGGCACGCGGCGCTGGTTTGCGTCCCGCAGGGCCCGGGAGTAGCATCCGCGGTGCGTTCGTTCCGTAGTGGATGAGTGCGCTTTGTTGAATGTGTTGACTCCATATCCCGCCCCGCGCATCTCATCCGCGCGCGAACGCAGGTGCAGGCCGCTGGCCCAAGCGCTGCGCATTGACTGAAACTGCCGATCGTGTGCCTTGAAGCCTTGACCTGTTTGAGTGTTCACGCGGTACATGCGACGAGGCTCGCCCGCCGCCGCTGTCCGCTTTTGCAAGAGAGACTTCCGGATGACGACGATTTACGTGGGAAATCTCCCGTTCAACGCCACCGAGCAGGACGTGAAAGCCCTGTTTGAACGTCACGGCAAGGTGGAATCGGTGAAGCTCATCAACGACCGGGAAACCGGTAAGCCGCGTGGTTTCGGTTTCGTCGACATGCCGCAGGCCGAGGCGCAGGGCGCGATCCAGGCCCTGAACGGCTTTCAGATGAACGGCCGGCCGCTGCGCGTGAACGAAGCCCAGGAGCGCCCCCAGCGCCCGCGCCAGGGCGGTGGCCCGTTCCGTCGCTGACACCTGCGGGGCAACCCAAGGGGATACACAAAACCCCGCTCCACGCGGGGTTTTTTTATGGCGCGCAGTGCGTATCGCGCCTCGCCCGGGCGAGGCGCACCGACGGGGACGACCGATGATGCTCGAGAAGCGCATATCCGGCGCAGCCGCCCTTGCCAGCGCGGTGCTGGCGGCCGCGTGCGCGACCGGCGGCAGCTCGCGCCAAACCACCGCCGAGGCTCTGACCGCGATCCTGGCCGCCGACCACCGCTCGGCGGAGAATCGCGCGCGCGACCGCTACCGCCATCCGAAGGAGACGCTGCTGTTCTTCGGCATCCGCCCGGAGATGCGGGTGCTCGAAGTGTGGCCGGAACCGGGGTGGTACACGGAGGTGATCGCGCCGCTCGTGCGCGAGAAGGGCAAGTACTACGCGGCCGTCATCGCGGCGGATCCCACGAGCAAGTACATCACCGAGCGACTCGAGGCCTACCGCAGGAAGCTCGCCGAGCGTGCGGACCTCTACGACCGCGTCTCGGTGGTCACCTTCCCGACGGATGGCGGGAATGCGGTGCCGCCGGGGTCGGTCGACATGGTCGTGACCTTTCGCAACATCCATAACTGGATGTCCCGGGACAGGGCCGCGCAGGCCTTCACCACCATGTACCGGGCGCTGCGGCCGGGCGGCGTCCTCGGTGTGGTCGAGCACCGCGGCAATCCCGCGCTCCCCCAGGACGTGTCCGCGAAGAGCGGCTACGTGATCGAGGACTACGCGATCAAGCTCATCGAGGCGCAGGGCTTCAGGCTGGTCGCGAAGTCCGAGGTGAATGCGAACGCCAAGGACACCAAGGACTACGAGCAGGGTGTGTGGACGCTGCCCCCGACGTACCGACTCGGGGACAAGGATCGGGAAAAGTACACCGGCATCGGCGAGAGTGATCGCTTCACGCTGCGCTTCGTGAAGCCGAAGAAATAGCCCTCACCACATCTCGCGCAAGCGCGCGCCGACGTCGAGCGTCACCGGCGCGCTCGAACCGCGCAGCGTGTCGGCGGCGCCGGGCGCCGAGCCATGGAAGCTCACCGCCTCCAGCGTCTTCACCACCTTCTCCGTCAGGAAGCGGCTGCGGCCGCCGTAGACGTGCGCGTCTCCCGTGCGCGGCTGCTGCGTGAGATGGAATTTGAGCGGCACGATGAGCATCAGATCGTTCTCGGCGCGCGTGAGCGCCACATACAGCAGCCGCCGCTCCTCCTCGATGAGCTCGGGTTTGCCGGTGGAGAACTCGGACGGAAAGCTGCCGTCTACCAGGTTCAGCACGTAGACGGTGTCCCACTCCATGCCTTTCGCCGAGTGGACCGTGGACAGCACGAGGTAGTCCTCGTCGAGGTTCGCCCGCCCGGCGAGGTCGCCGGTGGCGTGCGGCGGATCGAGCGTCAGCTCGGTGAGGAAGCGCTCGCGGGAGGGATACTGGCCCGAGAGCAGCTCGAGCTGCTCCAGATCCCCGAGGCGGGTGTGACGCTGCTCGTAAATCCGCTCGAAGTGCGGCCGGTACCACTCGCGCACGAGTTGCACCTGCCCCGCCCAGGGCCGCTCGGGGACGGCGAGCGAGCGCATGAGCTCGATCAGCCGCGCCCAGTCGCCCTCTCCCGTCTCCGGTGGCCTGAAACCCTCGAGCGCCTCGAAGGTGTGGCCGGCCGTCTCGAGATGCTCGATCGCGAGGCGGGCATTGACCGGACCTACGCCCGGCAGCAGCTGCAGGGTGCGAAACGCGGCGAGCGTGTTGCGGGGGTTGTCCGCCCACCGCAGCACCGCCAGCAGGTCCTTCACGTGCGCCGCCTCGAGAAAGCGCAGCCCGCCGTACTTCACGAACGGCACGTTGCGCTTGGCGAGCTCCACTTCCAGCAGGTCGCTGTGGCTCGCGCTCCTGAACAGCACCGCCTGCCGCTTGAGCGGCACGTTCGCCTCGCGCCGGCGCAGCACCTCGGTCACAACGTACTCGGCCTGCGTCTGCAGCTCCTCCACCGTAACCAGGCGCGGCCTCGCCCCGGCGCCGCGGATCGACAGCAGGTACTTGCGGTGCTGGCGGGGCGCCTCGGCCAACAGGGCGTTGGCGACATCGAGCACCTGCTGGGTCGAGCGGTAGTTCTGTGCCAGCGTGACCACGTTCGCCGGCGGCTGGAAGCGCTCCGGGAAGCCGAGAATGTTCTCCACCGCGGCGGCCCGAAAGGAGTAGATCGCCTGGGCGTCGTCGCCGACCACCGCGACGCCTGCCCCGTCGGGCTTGAGAGCGTGGAGGATCTCGGCCTGGAGCCGGTTGGTGTCCTGGTACTCATCCACCAGCACGTGATCGAAGTGCGCGCCGATGTGCTGCGCCAGGCGCGGCTCGGACATCATCGCGTGCCAGTACAGCAGCAGATCATCGTAATCGAGCAGGCTCGCGTGCTGTTTCTGCTCGACGTAGGCGCGGTACAGCCGCGTGAGCTCCTCCTCCCATTGCGCGCACCAGCCGTAGTGCTGCTCGAGCGTCTCGCGAAGCGTGGCGTGGGTGTTGACCCGGTTGGAATAGATCTGCAGGCAGGTCTCCTTGCGCGGGAAGCGCTGCTCCTTGCCCGCAAGTCCCAGCTCCTCGCGCACACTGTCCATGAGGTCCGCGGCATCGCCGCGATCGACGACGCTGAAGTGCGGATCGAGCTTGAGGTGCGGCGCGTAGTGGCGCAGCAGCCGGTTGCCGATCGAGTGGAAGGTGCCGGCCCAGCCGAGGCGCTGGGCGATGCTCTGGCCGGGGCCGCCGAGCGGCTGGTCGAGCGCCCGGCGCGTGATCTCGTGCGCGCGACGGCGCATCTCGAGAGCCGCGCGGCGGGTGAAGGTCAACATCAGGATGCGCGCCGGGTCGACCCCGTGGATGACCAGGTGCGCCACGCGATGCGCCAGGGTGTCGGTCTTGCCGGTGCCCGCGCCCGCGACTATCAGCAGCGGTCCCGCGCGATAGCCCTTCTCGGGGAGCGCCTCCCCATGAGTCACCGCCTTGCGCTGCGCGGCGTTGAGTTTGTCGAGGTGGGTCGTAGTGCTCATCAGTGCGAAGCGCCGACTATACCCGCCGCCAACATCCGCTGGCGACCCGCCCGCCGCCTCGGGACAGCGGTTACGATAGCCGCATGAAGCCGGACCATGAGACCCTGCACTTCAGCGGACGGGTCATCCGCGTCACCACCGACGAGGTGCTGCTCCCGAACGGCCACCGGACGCTCCTCGAGGTCGTGCATCATCCGGGTGGTGCCGCCACGGTCGCCCTGGACGAGGAGGGATGCGTGTGCCTCCTGCGGCAGTATCGCTATGTCGCCGGCGGCTGGCTGTGGGAGCTGCCCGCCGGCAAGCTCGAGCCCGACGAGCCGCCGCTCCTCACCGCACAGCGCGAGCTCGCCGAGGAAGCGGGCCTCAAGGCGCGCGAGTGGCTGGGTCTCGGCGAGTGCCTGAGCTCGCCAGGCGTATTCACCGAGAGGCTGCACCTCTACCTCGCGACCGGGATCGAGCGGGTCTCGAGCGCGCACGAGCGCGCCGAGGTGATCGAGGTCCACCGGGTGCCGCTCGAGGAGGCCTGTCGGTGGGCACTCGATGGCACGATCACGGATGCCAAGACCGTCATCGGCCTGCTGCGGGCCCGCTACGGCGCGCCGCCTGTCCCTGGCACAGAAGTGGCGGGGATTCCGTGACCGATCTCGCGGCGCCGCTTGCCACCCCCCGCTAGGCTGTTACCCGGAAAACAGGCTGCAGGTGCAGCAGGTGTCATAATCCGTGGGCAAAACATCAAAAATCCCTCCCGCGCCGGCGGAGAAGAGCGCCGCAACCAAGCGCCGGCGGCTCGGTAAGGTCGTGCACGATGAGCGCGGCAACGCCTCGGTCCAGTGGGAAGATGCGCCCGCCGATTACGAGCGGGTCGTGCTCGAGGTGATCAACGACGGCCGCGCGGGGCGGGCGGAGGACTTCAACCCCTACGCGCAGCGCGTCCCGCGCGCTCGCGACAGCACCGGCGCCACCACGCGCACTGACCTGCGCAAACTCTCCGACTGGATCAAGAAGACGCGCGAGCTCGAGGAGCGCAAGCGCAACGCAGACGATCAGGACGAGGACTGACGCTCGATGTGCGCGCGCTTGCGCGCATGCGTCAGCCGATAGAATCTCCTCAGCTCCGCGAGCACCCCGCTCTCTCCCGCCGCCGCAGCACCGCCCGCGGCGCGCGACAGCGACTTCTCGAGCCGCCGGCAGAATTTTTCCGCATAGCGACTCGCCTCGCGATACAGCCCCGCCCGCCCGCGCGCCAGGCGCGGATCGATCCGCGTACGCTCGAACAGCATGCGGCGCAGCTCCGCCGGGAAGCGCTGCGGAAACTGCCGGCGCAGCAGCCAGTAGCTCACGACGTACTTGTCGACTTCCGCCTGCATCTCGAGCTCGAGCAGCGACACCGGCCGGTCGTGCCCGGCATTCCAGGCGAGGTACAGGAAGTGACTCACGCCCTCGAGCGCTGTCCAGCAGTCGGCGAGATTGCCGGCGTGGAGCCGCCGCAGCGGATCTTCGCGCCTCAGGCGCTCGAGCAGCGCCGGATCGAGGTACAGCGACATGACGACCTCATCGCTGCCGTCGGCCGGCTGGGCGACGAGCAGCTCCTCGTCGGCAACGCCGCTGCGCGCGGCATGCGGCAGCCGCCCGCGGTCGGTGACCAGGAAGTCGTAGACGTCGTGAGCGATCCTCACGTCGTAGATGCCGCCGAGCAGATGCTGCAGACGCGAAAGCAGCATGCGTCAGTGCTTGAACGCGGTCCCGCCGGAGCGGGTGGGGTCGACGCCGAGGCGCTTCAGCAGCGCGTAGCTGCGGGCGCTGCCGGTCTTGAGCCAGATCTCGTAGAGCCTGAGGGTGTCGCGGTCGGAGTGCGTGTACGAGGTCTCGCTCACCTCGTTCAGCGCATCGACCATGGGCTGGAACTTCTCGGCGAGCTCGGCAAACACCGCCCCGAGCACCCGCGCCCGTCCGCGCGAGTTCGCCTCCGCGAGCACCGCGTACGCGCGCCCGCCCATGCCGATTGCGTAGTCGATGTCGATGAGCCTCTCGGCGAAGCTGTGCGCGAAGAACCCTGCGATGAAGAGTGATACGTCACCGAGGCGCTGCAGGGCGCGGTTGCGCTCGGTGCGGCAGGTCGCCTCTAGCGCCTCGCCGAGGAGCGCGACGAGGGGCCTGAGCCGCATCCCTTCGGGGGTACTGTCGTAGAGCGCCTCGGAACGCGCGAACAACGTCAGCACATTGACGACGTAGTGCTCCGTCTGATCTTCGACCGAGACGCGCTGCTTCGTGAGTGCCCCGTGCAGCGAGTCCTTGAAGAACTCCCGCAGGTTGGCAACCGGCAGCACGCGTTTGTCAGCCTCACTCATCGACGTCCGACCTCCTACTTATATTGAACGTCGGCGCCAAGATAAGGTTCACCCCCCGATCCGGCCAAGTCCGTGATGCGCTACACTGATTGGGGAATTGGGGGGAATCCCCCGTGTCATCTTGGCAGCGCCGCCGACACAGTGCTAACAACGAATCCCCAGGGGCAGCGTTGCACCGCCGAGCGTTAAGTGCGTCACGTCCCGGCTTTCTGGGCCTCTCGCCCTATCACTGGGTCGTGATCGCCGCCGGCTGGGCAGGCTGGGGCTTCGATGTCTTCGACGCGGTGCTGTTCAATTTCGTCGCCCCTGACTGCATTCCGGCGCTGCTGCACCTGACGCCCGGCTCGCGGGCCGCCCACGAGGCGAGCGTTTTCTGGACCGGCGCGATCACTTCGATGCTGCTCCTCGGCTGGGCGCTCGGCGGCGTGCTGTTCGGGTGGGTTGCGGACCGCATCGGCCGCAAACGCGCGCTCATCGCCACGATCACCCTCTATGCCACCGGCACCGCGCTCTGCGCGCTGGTGAGCAATATCGGGCAGCTCATTGCCTGCCGCCTGCTCGCGAGCCTCGGCATCGGCGGTGAATGGGGCATCGGCGCAGCGTTGGTCGCGGAGTCGGTCCCGGAGGAGCGCCGTGTCGAGGCCGGCGTCATCATGCAGACCGGATCACCCCTCGGAGTGGTGCTCGCCGGCGCGGTGAACTATCAGATCGCCGGCGTGTGGCTCGCCGCGGACCCGCGCGACTCCTGGCGCTACGTGTTCCTGGCGGGGCTCCTGCCGGTCGTGGTCGCGCTCGGGGTGCGCCTGTTCCTCCGCGAGAGCGCCCACTGGACGGCGAGCGACGCGCGCACGCGACCGTCCACGCCGCGGGAGCTGTTCGGCCCGCGGATGCGCGCGGCGACACTGAGCGGGGTCTTCGCGGCGGTCATCGCGGTACTCGCGTGGTGGGCGTGCAACGCCTTCATTCCGCTCCTCGGGCGGACGCTCGCGGCCGAAGACGCCGCCAGCGCCGGACTCCTTCCGGCAGCCGCCAGGCAGCTCGCCGCCTCCTGGCAGGCTCACGCTTCCAATGCCTTCAATCTCGGGGGGCTCCTCGGCGCCTTCGCGGCGGCGCCGCTCGCGAAGCGCCTCGGTCGCCGCCCGATGTTCATCGCTTACTTCCTGTTTTCGGCCCTCGCGCTGTTCGCGACCTTCGGCCTCGTCCTCGCGCCGCAGACCCGGCTGTCGATGCTGTTCTTCGTCGGCGCCGGCGTGTACGGCATCTTCGGCGCCTTCACCTTCTACCTGCCGGAGCTCTTCCCGGCGCGGCTGCGTGCCACCGGCGCGGGCTTTTGCTACAACATCGGGCGCGTCTTCGCCGCCTCCGGGCCGTTCGTGATCGGCCTCGTGACCGCCGCGGCGGGCGGCTCGAGCGGCGCACTCATGCGCGTCATGTGCTGGCTGGCGCTGGTGCCGCTCGGCGCGGCGCTCCTCGCGCGCTTCGTGCTCTTGGAGACCCGCGGCCGCACGCTGCCCGTGTGAGGCCGCTCGCTCGACCCATCCCGGAGTGTATGATCGCGGTCGAACGACGGCACGGACGCCGCTCGCCGCACCCCGCAAGGTCTCCACTCCCATGGCGCAGCTCACGCTCATCATCGGCAACAAGAACTACTCCTCATGGTCGCTGCGGGCGTGGTTGCTGCTGAAGCACGCGGGAGTGGAATTCGAGGAGATCGTGATCCAGCTCGACACCCCGGGCACGCACGACGAGATCGACGGGTACGGACCGAGCGGCCGCGTGCCGATATTGCGCCACGGCGAGCTCACCCTATGGGACTCGCTCGCCATCTGCGAGTACGTCGCGGAGCTCACCGGCAAGGGCTGGCCGCAGCCGCGCGAGGCGCGTGCGGTGGCGCGCTCGGTGTCCGCGGAGATGCACTCCGGCTTCGCCAATCTGCGCACGCTGTGGCCCATGAACGCCCGCGCCCGTAACCGGCGCACCGCCATGACGCCGGCGCTCGAGTCGGACATCGAGCGGATCGACGAGATCTGGAACGACATCCGGCAGCGCTTCGGGAGTGGGGGCCCGTGGCTCTTCGGCGCCGAATATACGGTGGCCGATGCGATGTATGCGCCGGTCGTGCTGCGCTTCAACACCTACGGCGCGCGCATCTCCCAGACCGCGCGCTGGTACATGGCGAGCGTGCTCGAGGATGCGGCTCTTCAGGCCTGGCTGGCGGCCGCCAAGCAGGAGCCCTGGACCATCGCCGCCGACGAGGTGGGTTAACCACCCCACGAAATTGCGCCTGACATGCCCGGCAAGCGCTCACCGCTCAGCAAGATGCGCAATTTCGTGGGACCCCGGTTAGTGAGGTGCCGCGCGGCGCGCGGGCTCGCGCTGGCCGGGCTCGTCGCAGTCACCACGCCCGCCGCCGTTGCCGGCGCAGCGCAGGCCGCAGGCGCCGGCGCGCCCTTCACCGTGGACGACCTGGTGCGACTCGAGCGCATCACCGACCCACAGCTCTCCCCCGACGGCCGCCAGCTCGCCTTCGTGCAGCGGCAGACGGACATGGACGCCAACAAGGGCCGTACGAGCCTCTGGCTGCTCGATCTCGCGCCGCGCCGCGCAGCGCCTCGCCGCCTGACCGGCGGCAAGGCGAGCGACTCGAGTCCGCGCTGGTCCCCTGACGGTCGCGCGCTCTACTTCATCTCGACGCGCTCGGGGAGCGGTCAGGTCTGGCGCATCGCAACGACCGGCGGCGAGGCGCTGCAGGTGACCGACTATCCGCTCGACGTCGGATCGCTGAAGGTGTCGCCGCGCGGTGACCTGCTCGCCCTCTCGATGGAAGTCTTCCCCGACTGCCCGACGCTCGGCTGCACCCGGGAACGGCTGGACGCGAGGGCAAAGGACAAGGCGGGCGCGCGCATCTACGAGCGCGTGTTCGTCCGCCACTGGGACACCTGGAGCAACGGTACACGCTCTCACCTGTTCACCCAGCCGCTCGCCCCCGGCGGCGGCGCCGGCGGCGCGCCCGTTGACCTCTCGCGGGGCTTCGATGCCGATATTCCGGACAAGCCCTTCGGGGACGATGAGGCTTTCGCCTTCAGCCCCGACGGCCGGACGCTGGTGTTCTCCGCGCGCATCGCCGGGCGCACCGAGCCCTGGTCGACCAACTTCGATCTGTTCGAGGTGCCGGTCGAGGGCGGCGCCGCTGCGGTGAATCTCACCGTCGCCAATCCGGCTGCGGATACACAACCGGTGTTCCTGGCCAATGGGGATCTGGCATGGCTCGCGCAGGAGCGCCCGGGCTATGAGTCCGACCGCTTCCACATCATGCTCAAGGATGCCCGCAGCGGCTCGGCGCGATCGCTCACCGGCGGCTGGGATCGCACCGTCCACCAGCTCGGCGCAACGCCCGACGGCAAGGCGCTGCTCGCGACGGTCGATGAGCTCGGTCAGGGGGCGCTCTACCGGGTCGACCTGAAGACCGCAGTCCCCGTCAGGCTCGTGGCGAGCGGGACGGTGGAGGCGTTCAGCGCCGGACGCGAGCGCGTGGTGTACGCGCTCGCCTCGCTCGCAGGTCCCGTCGATCTCTACTCGGTGGCACTACGCGGCGGAAGAGCCGAGCGGCTGACGGACGCCAACCGCGAGCGGCTGGCCGCCCGGCGCATGAGCGAGTTCGAGCAATTCACCTTCAGGGGCTGGAACGACGAGACGGTGTACGGGTATGTCGTGAAGCCCTACGGCTTCGAGCCCGCGAAGCGATATCCGATCGCCTTCGTCGTGCACGGCGGGCCGCAGGTGGGCTTCGGGAACCTCTGGACCTACCGCTGGAACGCGCAGACGTTCGCCGGCGCGGGCTACGCGGTGGCGATGATCGACTTTCACGGCACGCCGGGCTACGGCCAGGCGTTCACCGACTCGATCCGCGGCGACTGGGGAGGCAAGCCCCTCGTCGATCTGCAGAAGGGACTCGCCGCGGCGATCGAGAAGTATCCGTGGCTCGATGGCGAGCGCGCCTGCGCGCTCGGGGCTTCCTACGGCGGCTTCATGATGAACTGGATCGAGGGCAACTGGCCGGAGCGCTTCCGCTGCATCGTGAATCACGACGGCGTCTTCGACCAGCGCATGATGTACTACGCGACCGAAGAGCTGTGGTTCCCGGAGTGGGAGTTCGGCGGGCCGGAATATAGCCACCCGCAGGGCTACGAGGCGGCCAATCCCGTCAACTTCGTGACCCGGTGGCGCACCCCAATGCTGGTCATCCACGGCGAGCAGGACTTCCGCATCCCCTACTCCCAGGGGATAGCCGCCTTCACGGCGCTGCAACGACGCGGCATCGAGAGCCTCCTGGTCGTCTTTCCGGACGAGAATCACTGGGTGCTGAAGCCCGCCGACAGCGTGCTCTGGTATCACACCGTGCTGGACTGGGTCGACGAGCACCTGAAAAAATCGCCCGCGGCAGCCGAGCACTCCGGCGCGCCCTAACGCGTCTTGCGGAAACGATATTCGCCGAGCACCAGCGTGTCGGGGGTGAGCTCGGCTGACCGCACGGCGTTACCGCCGGCGTCGCGACAGAGCAACTGATCCTGGGTGGCGGTGAACTCCTCGCCGGCCTTCTTCCAGGCGAGCTCGCAGCCCGGCACCGTGAGCACGTCCTCCGCCACGACGCCCGTGAAGACCTCGAGGTGCTCCTGCCCGTCGCGCCAGCGCAGCGGGTCCTTGAACGCATAGACGGTCTCGAGGATGCCGCGCCTGTCGTCGACCCTGAAGCTGAGCATCCGCTCGCTCATGACGCGCCGCGGATCATCGGCCGCCGTCTCCTGCGCGAACAGCACGTGGCGGCCGAGCCGCGGCGTATACACCTTGGCGATGATCAGCGCGACGCGCTCCGGTGGGGGCTCGAGGCTCCGCCGGGCGCTGCTGTCGGCCTGGACGCCGCTCTCGTAGCGGCCGGGCAGCCAACCGAGAAGCTCAGTGAGCTCCTGATTGCGCAGCTTCTCCTGGCTCGCGCAACCCCCGACGAGCCCGAGCGCGGACGCCGCGGCGGCGATCAGCCCGAGCGCGACGAGCGGCACCGCCCCGCGTGCGGACCCCGCGCAGGAGACGAGTCCACGGCGTGCGCCCTCATCCATAGGTTGCCCGCCACTGCGCGCGGTACTTGAGTCCGAGATCCATCAGCCGCTCGAGCAACTCGCCGTAGCCGAGGCCGCCGGCACGCGCCGACTCCGCGAAATCCTCGGCGCTCTCGAGATTCGGGTTGGCGTTGGCCTCGAGCACGTAGACCTGCCCCTGCGCGGTCACCCTGAAATCCATGCGAGCGTAGCCTGACATGCCGAGCGCCCGGTAGATGCGGCGCGAGAGCCGGTCGAGCGCGGCGAGCACCTGCGGCGGCAGATCCGTGGCCGCGTGCGTGGTGATGCCGTACTTCGCCTGGTAGCGCTTGTCCCACTTCACCTTGCGCGTGGCGATCGCCGCGAGCGAATCCGGCATGGAGCCGAACACCATCTCCCACACCGGCAGCCGCGTGAGCCGCTCGTTCCCCATGACCCCGACGTAGAGCTCGCGGCCTTCGATGTACTCCTCCACCAGGGCGTCGGTCTTCACCTGCTCGTGCACGAACTCGATGCGCTCCCTGAGCCGTGCGGCGTCCTCCACCACGGACGCCTGGGCGATCCCGAGCGATGCGTCCTCGACCGTGGACTTGACGAACAGCGGAAAGCGCAGCTTCCGCGGCACATGGAAGTGCGCGCCGCGGGGAAACACGGCGAACTGCGGCGTCGCGATGCGGTGGAAGGCCAGGAGCTGCTTGCTGAGCGACTTGTCGCGCGAGAGCAGGAGCCCGCGCGGATTGCAGCCGGTGTAGGGCTGGCGCATCAGCTCGAGGAAGGCCACTACGTGCTGATCGTAGGTGACGATGCCGTCGAATTCCTCGAGCAGGTTGAACACGATGTCCGGCTGCCACTCGGCGATCGCGCTGCGCAGCTCCGTCAGGCTGTCGAGCACGCCGAGGCAGCGCACGTCATGCTTGAGCTTGCGGAGCGTCGTGATGACGTCGTACTCGGTGCGCCACTCCTCGATTTCCTTTTCGCTGTGACCTTCGAGACTCTCCGGCGGCACCAGGCTCTTGTGCACCACGGCCAGGGTGCGCAGTTGCCTCATAGCGGCAGGTGTGGAGTCTCACCCTGGGAGTACAGTCCCGCGAGCCGCTCGAGCATCCAGCGCGAGTAGCGCCGCGCGTCGCGGCGGTTGCCGTGCACGTAGAGCCCGAGCCGCTCGCAGCGTTCGATGAGCATGCCGAGCACCTGCTCGACGCTGTAGCGCTCGATCTTCAATGCGCGCGCCACGGCCGCGCCGAGGCGCCGCTGCTCCGCGCGCAGCAGCGTCGCCGCGCGCAGCGCATGCCGGCGCGGGCGCTCGGAGGTGAAGGCGCGGCGCAGCAGCTCGTCGGCGAGCCCGCGGCGGATCTGACGGTTGCGCGCGAGCTTGCGCCGGTAGTGCTGCGCGAGCGTGCGGGTGTTGTGCTCGATGGGCTCGATGCGCAGCCGATTCCGCACCGGCGGGCGCTTGCCGCGCACGCTGGCGATGAGCTCGTCGACCGCCCTGAGCTTGTGCAGCGCCGGCCAGTCGGCGTAGCTCTTGCGCCAGGCGGATTTGGGCGCGAGCCACACCGCGAAGGTCTCGGCGAAGTCCTCGGTGGGATGCGCCTGGGCATACCACTCGCCGAGGTGGTGCACGTAGCGGCGGCTTCCGGCCCTCGCCCGGTAGCGCGCCGGATAGGGAAGCGAGGCGGGGCCGAAGACCTGCCGCCAGCGCCCGCGCCGGCGCAGCCGGTAGGCGTTGTCGAGCGCGTGCCCGGCCTCGTGCCGCAGGATTCGCAGCAGCAGCCGCGGGTCGCCGCCCTCCGCCTCGTGCATGATGCGCCGCTCGAGCCGCTCGAGGCGCGGATGGGCGAGATAGAAGGGCATGGCGATGCCCGGCACTCCGTCGGGCGAGAACCACTCCTCGGAGAGCCACACATGCGGCCTGAACTCGATGCCGCGCCGCTCGAGGTCCGCGTACAGCCGGCGCACGTGTCGGGCGAGCGGTGCGCGCTGGATCGAGAGCTTCAGGTCACAGAAGCGCATCGCGAGCAGCTGCTCGTCGGAGAGGCGGGCCCAGCGCCGCGCCCGTGCGCGCGCCGCGATTCTCGACCGGCGAATCGGGGACATAGCTCGGAAGGACGATGGCTTCGAGGGAAACTCAGCAGCGAGCTTACCCAAGCGCTAGCACGGTGTCTGCGGTGCGCAGCACCGGTTTTGCACGAAGAATCGCTGGCGGTCGACCGGAAGAAAGTCGCGTTTTGGCGAAGCCGCGCTCAGCCGCCGACGTCCAGCAGCGCGTGCGCGAGGAGGCGGTCGGCGGTGCTTTCGATCAATTGCTTTTTGATCAGGCTGTTGCGCCAGGAAGCTGGGATTGTGCCTGCAGTGTAGTGCGCACCCGCGAGCGCTCCGCACGGCCGGCGCGGTGCTCGCAGGCTGGGCGCCGGATGGATCCGGGTGCGCCGCAGCACCGAGGGCCGTCCGAGCCCGCTCGAGGATAGCGGCCTTGGGCTCGCAGCGGAGCGCGGCCTCGAGCGCCACGGCCAGCGCTCGGCAGGCGCCGAGAACGGCCGGTGCCTGGCAGGTTCGTGCGGGCGGCCTCGGCGGCGTGCTCGACGGCTGCCGCGGGCCCCACCGCAAGCCCGATCAGCGTGCCGAGAAAGCCGGTCGCGCCCAGCTCCTCACGTATTCGGTCTGCTCGAGGGTCTCGGGAATCCACGGCCAGAGTGGCGCGCGTCCGCTGTGCTGCCAGAGCCGGTTGAGCTCGGCGAGCGCCGCATCGCCCGAGCGGCCCTGCTCGAGCAGCACGCATCCGGCCACCGTGCCGGTGCGGCCGATCCCGGCACGGCAATGCAGATAGATCGTGCGGCCGGCGCGCAGCGCCGCGCCGAGACAGTCGAGGATCTCCGCCATGCGCGCAGGGTCTGCCGGGATGCCGTGATCGGGGACGGGGAAGCGCAGGTAAACGACGCTCACCGGGAGCTCCGCATCGTAGGGAGCGAGCTCGTCGGGCTCCGTCAGATCGACGAAGGTGCTGACGCCGGCTTGCAGCAGGCGGCGCAGCCGCGCCCGGGTCGCGGACGCTGTGGCGCCGCCCGGATGCTCCCCGGCGAGGAGCCTCCCCGGCAGCACCCAGTAGCAGTTGGAGAGCGCGAGAGAGGCAGGCGCGGCGAGCGGGGAGCCGTCCAATGGCAAGGCCTCAGGCGAGCGCGGGGAAGGTCGCGAAGGCGTCCGCGAGCGCGTTCTCGTCCTGCTCGCTCATCGGCGCGACCTTGGGCGGCGCCGGCTGCGCGGCTTGCGCGGGCGCCACGCGCCGGGCTTCGAGGCCGGCGAAATCGAAGCGCCGGGGGTCGGCCAGGTGCTCGGGCTCGACGTTGCGCAGCGCCGAGAATATCGACTCGGTGCGACCGGGAAACTCGCGCTCCCAGCGCTCGAGCATCTTCCTCACCGCCACGCGCTGCAGGTTTTCCTGGGACCCGCACAGCGTGCAGGGAATCAGCGGAAAGGCGCGGCCGCGCGCGTAGCGGGCGATGTCGCGCGCGGCGACGTAGGCGAGAGGCCGGATGACGACGTGGCGACCGTCGTCGGACAGGAGCTTCGGCGCCATCGCCTTCAGCCGTCCGCCGAAGAACAGGTTGAGGAACAGCGTCTCGACGATGTCATCGCGATGGTGACCGAGGGCGATCTTGGTGATGCCGCTCTCGGCGGCGAAGCGGTAGAGCGCCCCACGACGCAGCCGCGAGCACAGTCCGCAGAGCGTCCGTCCCTCGGGCACGACGCGCTTCACGACGCTGTAGGTGTCCTGCTCGATGATGTGAAACGGTACGCCCGCCGCGGCGAGGTACTGCGGCAGCACCTGCTCGGGGAAGCCGGGCTGTTTCTGATCGAGATTGACGGCCAGCAACTCGAAGCGCACAGGGGCGCTGCGCCGGAGCGAGATGAGCATGTCGAGCAGCGTGTAGGAGTCCTTGCCCCCCGACATGCACACCATCACGCGATCGCCGTCCGCGATCATGCGGTAGTCGGCGATCGCCCGGCCCACGGCACCGCGCAGCTGGGCGCTCAGACGCTTGAGCGTGCGGGAAGGTTTCGCGGCGTCGGCTGTCACCATGACGCAAGGCACTCGCTTCAGGCGGCGGGAGAGGAGCGCGCGAGCCGCCGCGTCAGGCCGCGGCGCTGCTGCTCGCGGCAGTCTCGAGGTACTTTGCCTCGACGTAGCGCATGAAGGAAGTCGCCGAGAGGGGCTTGCCGGTCGCGCCGCGCAGCAACTCCTGCACCGGCACCTTGGCGCCGAGCCCGTGCACGTTCGTGCGCAGCCAGGCGAAGAACCCCGAGAATTCCCCGCGCGCGAGCTGCTCGTCGAGCCCCTGTACGTCGGCCCGCAGGCTCTCGTAGAGCTGCGCGGCGATGACCGCCCCGAGCGCGTAGGAGGGGAAGTATCCGAAGGAGCCGACCGCCCAGTGAATGTCCTGCAGGCACCCCTCCACATCGTTCGCCGGGCGGATGCCGAGCCGCTCCTCCATCCCGGCGTTCCAGGCTTCGGGCAGGTCGCGCACCGCCAGCTCCCCGGCGAGCAGCTGCTTCTCCAGCTCGTAGCGCAGCATGATGTGCAGCGGGTAGGTGAGCTCGTCCGCATCCACGCGGATCAGTCCGCGCCGCACCCGGGTGAGGTGGCCGTAGATGTTCTCCACGTCCCACTCCGGTCCGCTCGTGCCGAAGTGCTTCGCCAGCAGCGGTTGGATGTAGCGCACGAACGGCCGGCTGCGGCACACGATCATCTCGATCAGCAGCGACTGGCTCTCTTCGAGAGCCATGCCGCGGTCGCGGCCGACGGGCTGGTCGCGCCAGTCCTGCGGGAGCCCGAGGTCGTACATCGCATGTCCGGTCTCGTGCAGCGCGCCGAGCAGACCCGAGAAGAGGTCGTCGGGGTCGAAGCGCGTCGTGACCCGGATATCGCCCGGGACCCCCTCGGTGAAGGGGTGTTCGCTCTCGTCGAGCCGCCCCCGGTCAAAGGGGAAACCGACGCTCTTCATGACCTCGACGGCGAGCGCCCGCTGCTTGGCCGGGGGGAACTTCCCGGTGAGCGGCAGCGCCGGCCGCACCTCCTGCTCGGCGATCACCTCGCGGATGAGCGAGGAGAGCCGCCGCGACAGCGCCTTGAACATGGCGTCGATGTCCGCGGTCGTGAGCCCGGGGCTGAACTCATCGACCAGTGCGTCGTAGGGGGCGAGGTTGAGCGCCTGGCCCAGAAGGGCAGCCTTGTCCCGCACCAGATGGACCACTTCCTCGAGGTACGGCGCAAAGGCCTCGAATTTGCCCTGCGCGCGGGCCTCGAGCCAGCGCGATTCCGCGCGCGAGGCGGCCTTCGTGAGGCGCGAAACGAGCGTCGCGGGGGTCGCGATCGCGTGATCGCGCTGCCGGCGCATCTCGTGCAGGTTGGCGATCTGCCAGTCCTCGAGCCCCTGGGTGTTCGCCTGGGCGCGGTCCAGGAGGCGGATGATGCGCGGCGCGGTAAGGAGCGCGTGATGCTCGGTCTCGAGCGCCGCAAGCTGCTCGCCGCGAACGTCGGCGCTGCCGCGAGGCATCATCACGGCTGCGTCCCAGCGCAGCAGCGCGAGAGCACCGCGGAAGGCATGCAGGCGCTTGAACTCCTGTTCGAGCTGCTTGTAGGGCGAGGCGGACATGAGCGTTTCGACAGCGGGGAAACAGCGACTAGTTTACCAGCTCCGGGGGGATGCCCCGCCGTATACAGTTCAGTATTTTTATTATGAATCAATAGGTTATACCATATGACGACCCATTGACACCGCTTCGAGCTTGACGGGGCTCTAAGCTTTAGGGTCGAAGCGAGGGGTCGAGCCGGAGCTGCGTTACGTCGCCGGCCGCGCGTGCCTCAGAGCGCCGGACGACTCGGGCTGGCGCTTGCGGTCGGCCGGGCGTGGAAGCCCATCCAGCGCTTGCCAGGCGAGCATGGCGCGCTTGCGGTCCTCGCCAAACTGGTATCCGCCGAGCGCGCCGTCGCGTCGCAACACGTTGTGGCAGGGGATCAGCCACGCGACGGGGTTGGCGCCGACGGCCTGGCCCACGGCCCGGGCGGCGCCGGGAAGCCCCACGGCGCCGGCGAGAGCCGAATAGGTGGTGGGCCCGGCGGAGCCGAGCTCGAGCAGCGCCTGCCAGACCTTGAGCTGAAAGTTCGTGCCCTTCACCGCGAGCTTCAGGGGCGTGGCGGGATCCGAGGGCGAGCTCCAGATGCGCGCCGCGAGTGCGGCGGCGGCCTGGTCGTCGCGCTCGAGCCGCGCCTGCGGCCAGCCGTGGCCGAGGGCGGCAACCGCCTCCGCCTCGCCTCCGGACTCCACGAACGCCAGATGGCACACGCCGCGCACCGTGCTCGCGATGAGGGCACGCCCAAACGGCGTGGCGGCGAAACCGTAGCTGATCGGCGTGTCACGCCCGCGCGCCTTGAGCTCGCCGGGGGTCACCGCCTCGAGTGTCACCATCAGATCGTGCAGTCGCCCGGGACCGGAGAGCCCGACGCCATAGGCCGCATCGAGCACGGAGGCGTCATTGACGAGGGCGCCGCGCGCGGCCCGCCCGGTGACGAACGCCAGGTACTGCCGGGGGGTGATGCCGGCCCACCGCCGGAACAGGCGGTTGAAATGAAACTCCGACAGGCGCGCCGAGCCGGCGATCGTGGCCAGGCGCGGCTGGCTGCGGAAGTTGTCGTCGATGAAGCGGATCGCACGGGCGATGCGCGCGAAATCGCGGCTGTCGACGAAGGCGGGCTCGGTGCTCATCGGTGTGATGATAGTCACGTCCTCACCGGGTGCGACCCGATTCTTGCGGGTGCGGGAACTCACCGCCACAGGTGCGGCCAGCGGGCGACGGCCACCCCCACGGCGATGGAGACCACCAGCAGCAGCGTAACCGCGATGCTGATCAGCAGGCGCTGCATTGTCACATCATAACCTGACAACGGTCCGGCATCCTGACAGGCGCCCGAGGGTCCAACAGGCATTCGATAGCCTGACACGCATCCGGTAAGCTGACCGGCATTCGCCGCAACAGCGCCCGATGCAAGAGAAACTCGCCATCTGCCTGCTCGCCTCCGAGGTCGAGCCGCTCTCCAAGACCGGAGGGCTCGCGGACGTGGCCGGGGCACTCACCCGCTCCCTGCACCGCGCCGGTCACGACGTGCGGCTCTTCACCCCGTGCTATGCGTCCATCGACCGGGCGGGCATCGAGGCCGAGCCGGTCGAGGGCCTCCAGGGCCTGCCGCTCGCCCTGGGGCCGAACCACTACGTGTTCTCGGTGCTCCACGGGCGGCTGCCGGGAGGCGCGCCCGTGCACCTCATCGATTGTCCGGAGCTCTACGCGCGCCGCGCGATCTACACCAGCGATCCCGACGAGCACCTGCGCTTCCTCGCCTTCACGCGCGCCTCGCTCGAGGCGTGCCGGCGGCTCGGCTTCGCGCCCGGGGTTCTGCATTGCAACGACTGGCACACGGCGCTCGCGCCGCTCTTCCTGCGCACGGTGTGGGCGCGCGAGCCACTGTTTCGCGCGACCCGCACGGTGCTCACCATCCACAACATCGGCTACCAGGGCATCTTCGCCGCCGAGCGCATCGCGGATCTCGGGCTCGCGCCCGCTGCGAGGGAGCTGCTGCACCCGGGCGATCTCGCCGGCGGACGGATCAACGCGCTGCGGCACGGGATCATCTACGCTGACCTCATCACCACGGTCAGTCCCACTCACGCGCGCGAGATCTGCTCCGCTGAGTACGGCATGGGGCTCGAGGACAGCCTCCGTGCCCGCGGCGCCGCCGTATCGGGCATCCTGAACGGCGTCGACTACGAGGAGTGGGATCCCCGCCGCGACCGCTACCTGCCGCGGCACTATGACGCGGGCAGCCTGGCGGTGAAGGGGGAGCTCAAGCGGCAGTTCGCCGCGCGCGAGAAGCTCACGACGGCGCCGGAGGTTCCACTCGCCGGAATCGTGAGCCGCCTCGCCGTGCAGAAAGGCATCGAGCTCATGTTCGAGGCGTTGCCGAAGGTGCTCGACGAGCGGCCGCTCGCCTTCGTGGCGCTCGGGAGCGGCGAGCCGCGGTACGAGGAGTTCTTCAGCGCGCTCGAGCAGGACTTCCCCGGACGGGTGCGCTTCCACTCGGGTTACGACGACGAGCTCGCGCACTGGATCGAGGCGGCGAGCGACCTCTTTCTCATGCCCTCGCGCTACGAGCCGTGCGGGCTGAACCAGATGTACAGCCTGCGCTACGGCACGGTCCCGATCGTGCGCCGCACGGGGGGACTCGCCGATTCCGTGCAGCACTACGAGCCCGCCCCCGGGACGGGGACCGGCGTGGTGTTCGACGATTTCAACCCCGGTGCGCTCGAGCGGGCGCTCAACACGGCGCTCGACCTGTACGCGCAGCCTGCGCACTGGGCGCGCCTCCTCAGGAACGGCATGGCGCAGGACTTCTCCTGGGAGCGCCAGGTCGGGGAGTACGTGGCTCTCTACGGGCGCCTCACTGCAACCTGAAGCTGCCGCGCTCGTCGAAGGGGATCGATCGCAGCAGCCCCTCGGACAGCGAGACCTTACCGGTGAGACGGTACTCGACGCTCCGCCCGAGGCCGTCCGGACCTCGCCCGAGGAGCGTGAGGAGCGTCCCCGCGAGGTTGGTCGTGACGTTCGTGTCGAACTCGCTCTCCCCCATGGCCGGCACGATGAAGCTCGCGGCCGAGGCGCCGCGTGCGAGCTGCTGGCCCGCGACCTCGAGCGTGTATTCGAGCCCCTTCACGGGCAGGGGGCGACTGTTGGGGTTCTCGACGTGCAGGCGCACCCGGAGCCGCTGCTCCCACAGATCGCCGCCCTCGAGCTGCACGTCGGCGATCGAGAGCCTCGGAGGAGTGAATCTCGGCGCCAGCGCGCAGCTGCCGAGGAGCACGGCGGCCGCGAGCCCGGCGAGGCCGCGCATACCGGCGCTCATACCGGCGCTCATACCGGCACTCGTCCCGGCGCGCGCCCGAAGGCGCGGTTCAGGCGGCGATAGTGATGCGCGAGCTCGGTCGTCAGCGCACCGGGCGGCAGCCGCCAGGTCCAGTTCCCCGCCACGGTCCCCGGAGTGTTGAGGCGCGCCGCCGAGTCGAGCCCGAGCAGGTCCTGCGCCGGAATGACCGCCAGGCGCGCCACGGAGGCGAGAGCGGCGCGGATCAGCGCCTCGGGCATCGCCTCCGCCGCCGCCCGCAGAAAGTAGTCGACGCGCTGCGCGGTGTCGCGGTCGAGGCTGCGGTACCAGCCGAGGGTCGTGTCGTTGTCGTGGGTGCCGGAGTAGGCCACGCAGTCGCGATCGTAGAGATACGGCAGGTGTGGGTTGTCCGGCTCGCCGTCGAAAGCAAACTGCAGCACGCGCATCCCCGGGATGCCGAACCCGTTCTTGAGCGCCAGCACGTCCTCGGTGATGAGGCCCAGATCCTCGGCGACCAGCGGCAGGTCGCTGAACTCATCGAGGATCCGGCGCAGGAGCTCTTCGCCCGGCGTGTGCTGCCAGGCGCCGCCGCGCGCGTCGGGGGCGCCTGCGGGCACGGCCCAGTACGCCGCGAGCGCCCGGAAGTGATCGATCCGGAGGAGATCCATGCGCGCAAGCTGCGCGCGCACTCGCGCGAGCCACCACGCGAAGCCGGTGCGCTTCAGGGCCTGCCAGTCGTATACGGGATTCCCCCACAGTTGCCCCACGGGCGAGAAGTAGTCGGGCGGCACGCCGCCGACGGCCGCCGGCTCGCCGGAGGGCTTCAGCTGAAACAGCTCGCGATGTGCCCAGGTTTCCAGAGAGGAAGGGCCGACGTAGAAGGGCAGATCGCCGAGCAGCCGCACCCCGCGCGACAGGGCGTACGCGCGCAGCCTGTTCCATTGCACGTAGAACGCGTACTGCTCGCGCTCGAGGCGCGCCACCTCGGCCGAGAGCTCAGCCCCCGCCCGCGCGAGCGCCTCGGGCTCGCGATCGCGCAGCGCGGGTGGCCACTCCCAGAACGGCGCCCCGGCGTGCGCGCGTGTGAGCGCTTCGAACAGCGCGTAGTCGCGGAGCCACGAGGCGGACGCCGCCAGGAACTCCGGATCGACGGGACCGGCCGGATCGGGCAGCTCCGCCGGGTCGAGAAATGCGGGGTTCCCGGCGCAGTCGGAGCGCACCCAGTAGGGCGAGCGATCCTCGCCCACCGGGCCCGCGGGCAGGATCTGCCAGACGGAAAACCCCGCCTCAGCCAGCCAGTCGATCAAGGCGCGCCCGCCGCGCCCGAGCGCTGCCTCGAGCGCGGACATCGGCAGCAGCACGCCCGCACGGCGCCGATCGAACACGGGCAATCGCATGCTGGCCACGTGGCACCGAGTCCGCCGGGGCTCAGCCGGCGGTGGCGCGGCGCATGACTCCGCCGTGCTCCGGAGCGCCGTGCCCCTCGGAGATCGGCAGCGCCAGCTGCGCCGGGGGCGCGAGATTCAGTCGCCGATAGAGGACCAGCAGCTGTCGCCGGTAGAGGCGGTCGAACTGGCTCACCGCATCCGCAGGGTTGTAATCCCCGAACCACCAGAACCAGTCGGAGCTCTCGCAGAGCGCGAGCTGGCGCCCCGCGGCCGCGCGCTCGGCCGGGTCGCGGAGCTCCGCCGCCACGCGATCGTAGGCCTCCTTGGCGTCGCAGAGCAGATCCCACGCCCGGTTCTTCGCCGCATCGCCCATCCACGTGGCGAGCGTCCCGTGCACCCAGCTTCCGGCCATGACCTGCGGGAGCGGCATGGGCTGAATCCCGCGCGCCAGACACTCGGAGAGCGTCATCAGCTCGAACTGGGGATGCTCGGCGAGCTTCTGGTAGAGCGCGCGCAGGAAATAGAAGCCGTTGAACGGGTAATGCTCCCAGGCGTTCTCGCCATCGAGAGCGATGAGCACGGCGTGATTTCCGCCCGGCTCGTAGCGGCGCGCGAGCTGCGTGAGCTCGTTGGCGAGGTTGGCGACGGCATCGTCGCCGTGCCAGGTCGCGTAGGTGAAGCCGATGAGGTCGGACAGCATGTCATCGCGGAAGAAGCAGTCCATGCCGGTGCCGGCCAGCCGGTAAGGGCGGCTGAAGGCGAGCGGGTCCAGCGCCGCCTGCCGGTCGGTGAGCTCGAGGCTCCCGCGCAGCACCGCGGCGCCGCTCGCGGCCCAGCGGAAGCCGCCGGCGGCGAGAAGCTGAAGCGCCGCGGCGCTGATCGCGCCCTCGGCCGGCCAGCACCCTGCGGGCCGGTGGCCGAAAGCGCGCTCGAACACGCGGATGCCCTCCTCGACATGCCAGGCGGCGCGCGCCGCCCCTCCGGGGTATGCCGCGTGCCGGGGCAGCGGCATTTCGGGGACGGCGTCGCGGGCACACCGAAAGTCGAGCAGCAGCGGCAGGATCGGATGCCCGTAGGGCGTGACGGAGAGCTCGCACCGTCCGGCCTCGGCCAGCCGGCGGTACCGCGGCAGCACCTGCCCGACCAGCTCGCCGATCAGAGACAAGAGGTCGCGGCGGTGCGCCGCGGAGAAGTCGCGCCCGCGCTCGGTGAGGCGCGCGACCAGCGGATCCGTGCGCCGCACGGTCTCGCCGAGCCAGGCGAGGTGATACCAGACGGCGAGGTCGTGGATGAACTGGTCGGAGGCGTAGGCGATGCGCTCCGGCGTGCCCAGGGTCTCGGCGATGGTCGCGAGCTCAAGATACGGGCCGAAGCGCTCGATCATCTGCTTGCGCTGCGCGCGCAGGCAGCCGCGCAGAAGCTCGAGCCGCTGCGCCGGCTCCATCGGCACCGGGTCGGGGCCGAGGAGCGCGAGCATCGGATCGGGGAGTGGTGCGCCCGCCTCGAGATGCTCCGCGATGCGCCGCGCGATCTCGTCCAGCTGCTCGATCAGGAGCGGCGTGAAATTCACCACGGCGCGCGCCGCGGAGCTCCCCTCGAGGTGCGCCGCCATATCGGTGTAGTCCTTCACCGCGTGCAGGTAGGTCCACGGCAGCTCGTACTGACCGGTGAGCGCATCGCAGTACTGCGGCTGGTGCATGTGCCACAGCAGGATCACCGGCAGGCGGGTCGCGGCGGCGGCCACGTCTACCCACCGCGCAGGGCGCGCAGCATGTCGGCGGTGACCAGGACCACGCCGCTCTCGGTGACGTGGAAGCGGCGCGCGTCCGCCTCACGCTCGACGCCGATGCGCATGTCGTCGGGCACCTCGCAGCCCTCGTCGATGATGGCGCGGGAGATGGTGCAGCCGCGGCCGATCTCCGCGTGCGGCAGGATCACGGAGCGATGGATGCTCGTGCGCTCCTCGATGCGCACGTCGGAGAACAGCAGCGACTCGCGCAGCACCGCCCCCGAGATGATGCAGCCGCCCGACACCATGGAGTTGACGGCCATGCCGCGGCGGCCGTCCTCGTCGAGAATGAATTTCGCGGGCGGCCGCTGGCCCTGATAGGTCCAGATGGGCCAGTCCTCGTCGTAGATGTTGAGCTCCGGTCGCACGTGCACCAGCTCGAGGTTGGCCTCGTAGTAGGCGTCGATGGTGCCGACGTCGCGCCAGTAGCTCTGCGCCCGGGTCTTCACGTCCTGGAACGGGTAGGCGAACACCTGCTTGTTGCCGGCGATGGCCTCGGGGAGGATGTTCTTGCCGAAGTCGTGCACCGAGGTCTCGTTCGCGGCGTCCGCGGCGAGCAGGGTTTCGAGCAGCTGGGTGTTGAATACGTAGATGCCCATGGAGGCGAGAATCGTGTCGGGACGCGTCGGCAGCGTGTCGGGCGCCTCGGGCTTCTCGGCGAACTTGGTGACCCGGTTCCACTCGGTCGCGGTGAGCACGCCGAAGTTGCGCGACTCGCGCGCGGGCACCTCGACCACCCCGACGGTGATGTCGGCGCCTTTCTCCACGTGGTAGGCAATCATCGGGCCGTAGTCCATCTTGTAGATGTGGTCGCCTGCGAGCACCAGCACGTGCTTGGGCCGGTGCGAGACGATCAGCTCGATGTTCTGGTGCACGGCGTCCGCCGTGCCGCGATACCAGACCGGACCGAGCTGCTGCTGCGCGGGGACCACCTCGATGAACTCCCCGAACTCACCGCGCAGGTAGCCCCAGCCGTACTGCACGTGCTGGATCAGCGACTGGGTCTTGTATTGAGTGAGGATGGAGATCTGGCGGATGCCGGAGTTCACGCAGTTCGACAGCACGAAGTCGATGATGCGGAACTTGCCGCCGAAGGGCGTGGCCGGCTTGCAGCGGTGCGCCGTCAGGTCGCGGAGCCGCTCGCCGCGCCCGCCCGCCATGATGATGGCGAGTGTGCCGCCCGTCAGGCGGCTCACGTACCGACCGGACGAGGCGCGTGCGGGCTGGCGGACCATGGGCCGTACTACACCGCATGCCGCATCGCCCGCGCAACCTCGGCACCGGCGACCCCGGCGGCATCGCCGCTCACAGCCATCTCATCAGTCCGAGCTCGTAGGGGTGCGAGAGCAGCTCGTGCCACGGGTAGATGCGGACCTCGGTCCGGAACTGGCCGCACTCCTTCGGCTCGACATCGAGCGCGAACACCATGGCGCCGTCCGTGTCCTGCTCCTCGGTCGCCGAGAAACGCGCCTGCCAGAGGCCTTCGCGGGGCGGCTGGTTGTAGGAGGACAGAGGCGGGGGGGTGAGCTCGGCCTCGGGCAACAGTCGCCGGGCGACGAACTCCACGCGCACGTCCGCGGGGGTGAGCCCGTTCAGCCCCGCCGCCACGCGCAGCCGCAGCCGCTCGCCGCGCGGCAGATCGCGTGTCGCATCGGTGAGGAGCCGGAGGCTCACCTTGGGCCAGGCCTGCCGCACGCGGGTCTTCCAGTCGGCGAGCGTGCGGGCGCCGGCGAAGCCCTCGGCCGTGAGACGCCGGTGCTGCGCCGCCGCCGGCTGGTACAGCCCGCGGGTGTAGTCGAACAGCACGCGGCGCATGTTGAATGCCGGGATCACGGTCATCATGGCGCGCTTGCTGCGCTGAACCCACGCCTCCGGGCAGCCGCTCTCGTCGCGGGTGTAGTAGAGCGGCAGCACCTCCTCCTCGAGCGTGGCGAGGATCAGCTCGGCCTCGAGCGCATCGCGCCGCTCGGGATCCTGAACGTTGGCCGGCGGTATGCCCCAGCCGTTGTCCTGCATGCAGCCCTCCGCCCACCAGCCGTCGAGGATGCTCAGGTTGAGGCGCCCGTTGATGGCCGCCTTGATGCCGGAGGTGCCGCTCGCCTCGAGCGGCGCAATCGGGTTGTTGAGCCACACGTCGACGCCCGAGACGAGGCTGCGGGCGAGCTGCAGGTCGTAGTCCTCGAGGAAGATGATCCGGCCGACGAACTCCTGGCTCAGCATGAGCTGGCGGAGCTCCCGCAGAGGCTGCTTGCCGGGCTCGTCCGCCGGGTGGGCCTTGCCGGCGAAGAGCAGCACCACGGGGCGCTCGGGGTTGTTGACGAGGCGCGCGAGCCGCGCGCGGTCGCGCAGCAGGAGCGTCGCGCGCTTGTAGGTGGCGAAGCGCCGCGCGAAGCCGAGGGTCAGCACCCCGGGACGCTGGGGATCGAGCAGGCGCGTCACGTGCCGCAGCTGCGCGGGAGAGAGGCCCTTGCGCTCGTACTCGCGCTGCAGCCGCTCGCGCACGCTCGCGAGCATCCGCGCCTTCACCTCCTGCGCGGTCGCCCAGTAGCGCTCGTCCGGCAAGCGCTCGAGCGCGTGCCAGAATTCCGGATCCCGCAGCCGCTCGCGCCATTCGCTCCCCAGCTCGCGATCGAAGAAATCCATCCAGGACTGGTGCAGGAAGGTCGGCACGTGCACGCCGTTGGTCACGAAGCCGATCGGGTTGTCCTCGGGGCGCACCTCGGGCCACTGGTCCGCGACCAGCCGCGCCGACACCGCCCCATGGATGCGGCTCACGCCGTTGACGTGGCGCGTGCCGGAGAGCGCGAGGCGCGTCATGTTGAAGAGACCCGGGCTCGAGGGGGCGCGCGCCAGATCGAGGACGCGCTCGACCGGCACGCCGAGCTCGCGCACGAAGTCTCCGAAGTGCGCGACGATCAACTCGTGCCCGAAGGCGTCGTGGCCGGCCGCGACCGGTGTATGGGTGGTGAACACGCAGGCCGCGGCCACTGCCTCGAGGGCCGCGTTGAAGGGCAGTCCCTGCGAGAGGTGCTCGCGCAGCAGCTCGAGGATCAGAAACGCCGCATGCCCCTCGTTGAGGTGCCACACGGCGGGCTGCACCCCGAGCGCGCGCAGAGTCCTGAGGCCCCCGATCCCGAGGATCATCTCCTGGCGCACGCGGGTCGACTCGTCGCCGCCGTAGAGGCGGTGAGTGATGTCGCGGTCGGAGGGCACGTTCTCGTTGCAGTTGGTGTCGAGCAGATACACCGGCACGCGGCCGACCTGCGCCTTCCACAGGCGCGCCACCACGACGCGGCCGGCGATCCGCACGGAGACCTTCAGCCACTCGCCCGCGGCGCTGCGCAGCGGCTCGACCGGCAGGTCGCGCGGGTCACGCTCGCGATACTCGGCGTGCTGCACGCCGTCGTTGTCGACGGTCTGAGTGAAATAGCCCTGCTCGTAGAGCAGCCCCACCGCGACGAAATTGGCGCGCTCGTCGCTCGCCGCCTTGCAGTAGTCCCCGGCGAGCACGCCGAGCCCACCGGAGTAGATGGGGAAGCTCTCGTGAAAGCCGTACTCGGCGCAGAAGTACGCCACCAGCGGCTCGTCCCCCGCCGGCACCGTCACCCTCAAGTAGGCCTCGAGCGTCTCGAGGGCCTGGCGGTAGCGCGCCAGGTACACCTCGTCGTGCGCGTACCGGTCGAGGGTGAGCTGGTCGACACAGCGAAGCATCAGGCGCGGGTTGCCGTTGGTCTGCTTCCACAGCTCAGGATCGAGATCCTCGAATAGCGCCCGCGTGGGACGGTGCCAGCTGAAGAAGAGATTGGCGGCGAGCTCGGGCAGCCGCGAGAGGCTTTCCGGGATGACGGGCGTGACTTCCAGGAGCGAGTTCCTCATCACTGTCCCGCGGAAAAACGCGGAGTCTAGCAGTCCGGCCCGGGGGAGCCGCCGGCCCACCCGCTCTGGCTCATGCGCGCTGGCATGGGCTGACGCCCACCCCATCCCCGTCCTGAGGCTACTCCTGTAGAAATATACTAGTTGATTTATAATACTATACAGTTAATAATACTATGATATGGATGATAGTCAGGCACGCAAGTTTCAGAAGGACCTCAACGCGGGGCTCGTGGCCCTGGTCCTGCTCGCCGTGCTCGAGCGCAGCCAGGAGGATCTCTACGGCTACGAGATCGCCAAGCGGCTGCAGAAGGCCAACGAAGGCGAGGCCCTCTTCAAGGAAGGCACCGTCTATCCCGTGCTGCGCACCCTAGCGGCCGCGGGCCTCGCCACCAGCCGCATCGTGCCCTCCTACTCCGGTCCGCCGCGGCGCTACTACCGCATTACCGACGACGGCCGCGCCATGCTCCGGCAGTGGAGCGCCATCTGGCGTCAGACGCGCGGCTTTGTCGATCGCTTCATCGAAGGAAACGCCCCATGAGTGTCAATGCTCCCCGCTCGATCGATGAGTATCTGAAGCAGCTGCGCCGCGCGCTCGAGGGACAGGATCCGGCGCTGATCCAGGACGCGCTCTACGACGCCGAGGAGTACCTGCGCGCCGAGGTCGCCGCTCACCCGGGGAAGTCCGAGGCCGACGTGCTCGAGCTCATCGCGAGCACCTACGGTGCGCCCGAGGAAGTCGCCGCGGCCTACCGCGACACCGAGGCGAAGGTGAAAGCGGCGCTCAAGACGCCCGCCCCGCGCGCCGCCGGGGAAGGCTCGGGCCTCGCGCGCTTTTTCGCCGTCTATCAGGACCCGCGAGCCTACACCTCGCTCTTCTACATGCTGCTGACGCTCGCAACCGGCGTCGTCTACTTCACCTTCGTCGTCACCGGCGTGTCGCTGTCGGCCGGCTTCGCATTCCTCATCATCGGCATCCCGTTCTTCCTCGCGTTCATCGGCATCGCACGCGTGATCGCGCTCGGCGAAGGGAGACTGCTCGAGGCGATGACCGGCGAGCGCATGCCGCGGCGCCCGCTGCATCCCGGCGCGCCGGCGAGCTGGTGGAGCCGCATCGGCGCGATGCTCACGGACGTGCGCACCTGGACGACGCTCCTGTACCTGCTCCTCATGCTGCCGCTCGGCATCATCTACTTCACGGTCGCGGTGACCGGACTTGCGGTCGGACTGCGCCTGGCGCTCGCGCCGCTCGTCCTGCTGACGCGCGAGTTCGACCTGGTACCGGGCGTGCCGGGCAGCATGATCCGGATCGACGACTGGCACTGGAACTCACCGCACACGCTCGTCGGTGCGCTGCTGTGCATGGTCTCAGGGATCGTAATCGTGACGCTTCTCATGCACGTGGCACGCGGGATTGCCCGCGGACACGCGCGTCTCGCCAAGGCTCTGCTGGTGGTACCGGGCGCGTGAGGGACGTGCCGTCCACCCGGCGCGGTACACTCAACCCCGCATGCCACGCTGTGCACCGCTGCTGTGGGTCCTTGCCGCGACGGCGCCCGGAGCGATCGCGGTCACGGGGCTCAACTGCGGCCCCGCCCGCGCCCGCGGGCCTGTCCCCCGCCGGGCCGCCGCCGGCGGCGCCAGCTGTCTCGCACGGTTGCCTCCCGACCGGCAACGGCTATCTGAGAGCGCGTATTCGCGGTGCGCTGAATCTCGACATCAACTGGCGCAACGCCGACATCGAGTGCGACGGCGGACTGCGCCCCGACGGCAGCGCGCTGCGCATGAGCTTCGCCGGCCCGCCGCACGGCGACGGACGGCGGCTGCGCCTGGTGTTCGGTGTGCGCGCGGTGCATGAAGGGCGCGCCGGGCGCGCCCTGCCCACCAATCTCACGGTGATCCTCGAGGGCGAGGAGCGGGTGTTCGCCACGCGCGGCGACGAGCACTGCACGGTCGATGAGCTGCGCCAGGAGCGGCTCGGCGCACTCGGCGGGCCGCTGCGCACCTGGCGCGTCGTGGCGCGCGGCTTCTGCACATCGCCTGCGAGCACGCTGAACAGCGACGCGCGCATTCTCGTCACGCGCTTCGACTTTGCGGGCAACGCGGTGTTCGAGGACGCGCCGGCCCGGAGCGCGCCCGACCTCACCCGCCCGCAGGCCCGCAGGGGCCCCGGCTAGACGCAGTATGCCCGCGCCGCGCGCAATCCCTTTCGCCGTGCTGCCGGCGCTCGCGCAGCTGACGTCCGCACTCGCGCTGGCGCAGACGCCGGGGGCGCCGGTCGATCTCGCGACCTTTCCGCGCACTTCGCTCGAGGTCACGCACCGCGGCGAGCATCACGCGGTGCGCAAGTTTCCGTTCGACGTGTGGGTGGCCGACACGCCCGAGCGCGCCCAGCAGGGGCTCATGTTCGTCAGCGACCTGCCCGAGGGACGCGGCATGGTGTTCCCGCTCGACAGTCCACGCGTCGAGACCATGTGGATGAAGAACACCTACATCGAGCTCGACATGCTCTTCATCGGTGCGCAGGGGCGCGTCACCAAGATCATCGAGCGCGCCCAACCCATGTCGATGACCATGCTGAGCTCCGATACACCGGTGAGCGGGGTGCTCGAGCTCAAGGGCGGCGAGGTGGCGAAGCTCGGACTGAAAGTCGGCGACACGGTCGCCTGGAAGAAGCCGACGCCGTAGCGAGCGAGCGGGGTGGCGCCCGAGCAGTGTCTCTCAGGCCGTGCGATTAGCCTCTCACGGCTCCGTCGGCCGAAACTGCGGCGGTTGACGCGCGTGGGTCGTCTGCTCGTACGCGTACGCATAGCTCACCAGGCGTCCCTCGTTCCAAGCGGCCCCGACGAACGAGAGCCCCACCGGCAACCCATGCACGGCGCCCATCGGCACGGTGATGTGCGGGTAGCCCGCCACCGCCGGTGGCGTCGTCACGCCTCCGCCGACGACGTGATCGCCGTTGAGGAGGTCCGTGGTCCACGCCGGACCGACGGTCGGAGCGACGAGGGCGTCCAGATGGTCCTTCGCGAGCGCCGCATCGATACCCTCACGGGCTGCGAGACGGTGCGACCGTAGATGCGCTTCGAGGTACTTGGAATCGGTCAGGCCGGTGCTCGCCTGCGCGTCGAGGAACAGCTCCTGCCGGAAGAACGGCATTTCGCGCCCCGCCTCGCGGTCGTCGAAGGCGATGAGGTCCTGCAGGGTGCGCGGCCCGCCGCCCACTCGCGTGGCCAGGTAGCGGTTGATCCCGTCCTTGAACTCGTACGCCAGCACGATCTGCTCATCGGCATCCAGCTTGTCCGCGTTCGCGATATCGGCGGGATCCACCAGCACCGCGCCACACGAGTGCAAGGCCGCGAGTGCGCGCTCGAACAGCGCGTCGACCTCCTCGTGAAAACCGGCGAAGTGGCGCATCACGCCGATGCGCGCGCCCTTGAGGCCCGCCCCGTCGAGGAATCGGCTGTAGTCCGGGGGCGGCCGCTCGCGCAGCGGCGCCGTGGCCGGATCGTCCGGATCGTACCCCGCGAGCACAGTCAGCAGCGCCGCAGCATCCGCCACGGTCCGCGCCATGGGACCCGCAGTGTCCTGACTGGCCGCAATGGGGATGATGCCCGAACGCGAGATGAGACCCACCGTAGGCTTGATGCCGACCAAACCGTTGACGCTCGCCGGGCAGGTGATCGAGCCGTCGGTCTCGGTACCGACGGCCACGAGCGCCAGGTCGGCCGCAATGGCCGTGCCCGAGCCGGAGCTCGACCCGCAGGGGTTGCGGTCGAGGACGTAGGGATTCTTCGTCTGCCCTCCGCGCCCACTCCACCCGGAAGATGAGCGTTTGGATCGGTAGTTGGCCCACTCGCTCAGGTTCGTCTTCCCGAGTATCAGGGCGCCCGCGGCGCGCAGCCGCTGCACGATGAAGGCATCGCGCGGCGGCTTTGAGTCGACGAGCGCGAGAGAGCCCGCGGTGGTCAACATCCGGTCCGCTGTGTCGATGTTGTCCTTCAGCAGCACCGGGACGCCATAGAGCGGTCCGCGGGGCCCGCCGGCCGAATCGAGCTGCGCCGCGATCGCAGCGGCATCGGGATTCACCTCGAGCACCGACCGGAGCGTGGGCCCGCGCGCATCGAGCGCTGCGATGCGGGCGGCGTAGTGTGCCTCGATGCTGCGCACACTGGTCCTATGGGTGGCGAGCTCAGCCTGAAGGCGGGCGACTGTGAGCTCGCGCGCGTCGGATCCGATATCCCGGGCCGCCAGCGCTCCGCAGTACAGAGCCAACAGCAGCGTTCCCGCGAGCACGCATCGCGCAGCGGCCCGATCGACCGCAAGAACAACTCCCATCTCCGCTCCTCCTTCTGGCCGCGAAAGGATCCCCGGCGATGTTGCCTAGCGACAACAAAACGTAAGCCGCCTCGCCGCACGGGATCTTACACACCCGAAGCGAGCTTGCCTCCCACACCCTGCCTGCTCCGTTCCCGACCCCTTATCACACCGTTAGTCACACCCTCAGTCTGGGCAGGGGAATGTGGGTGAAAACCCGTTGTCGGCACGCAACGGAACCTTCCGCTCGACTCGAGCCCGCTGCTAACATTGCCACGCTGTTGGATCCCCGCCCGGCTGGACTCCGAGGCGGGACGATCGCGACAACCAGCACCAAGACCGACGCGGCATCTTCGCTTCAGGGAGGACACATGACTCGTTACCCAGTCGCGCGCACGATCAAGAGGGCGCTCGCGGTGACCGCGCTCACCGCCGCCAGCGGCGCTGTGGCTGTGTATGCCCAAGTGCCCCCTCCCACCCAACCCTCCTCGGGCCAGAAGCTCCAAGAGATCGTCGTCACGGGCAGCCTGCTGCGCCGTACCGACGCTGAGACGCCGTCGCCGGTCACCGTGATCTCGACGGCCGACATCCAGGCGACCGGTTACACGACCTTCGCGGACGTGGTGCGTACACTCTCGGCGGACAACAGTGGAACGTTACCGACCTCGTTCGGTCTGGCTTTCGCAGCTGGCTCGTCCGGGATCGCGCTTCGCGGCCTCACGGTGAATTCGACCCTGGTGCTCATCGACGGCCGGCGCGCGGCCAACTACGCGCTCGCCGATGACGGCGTTCGCAGTTTCGTAGACCTGAACACCATTCCGATCGACGCGGTAGAGCGCATCGAGGTGCTGAAGGACGGTGCTTCCTCGATCTATGGAGCCGACGCGATCGCGGGCGTCATCAATGTGATCCTGAAGCAGAACTATCAGGGCCGCGAATCGAAGCTCGAGATCGGTGACTCGACGCGTGGTGGAGGCTCGTCGGCGCATTTCAGCGTCAGTGCGGGCACCGGCGACCTGAACACTGATCGCTATAACGCCATGGTGAGCTTCGAGTACCAACGCGACGGCCGAATCCTGTTTACGAGGCGCCCGTTCCCGTACAACACCAACGATCTGTCATCGATTGGCGGGCTCAACCTTTCCGCCGGTCAACCGGCCAACCTCAGCGGCTCCTACGCCGCGACGGTCACGCCGGGAACGCTGTCGACCCCGGGCAAGTTGACTTCGGGCACCCCTAACGCGGGCGCCGTGGCGCAACTGCTGAGCCCATGCGTCGCGGGACAGACGCAGGTCGTCGATCCGGCGCAGGGCAGCTACTGCTCGTGGCAGAACGGGGTGTTCGGCCAGTTGGACGACCAGCCGGCGCAGACACGCGTCGGGCTCTACTCGCGAGTGGCGGCGCGCATCTCGGAGAACGCCACCGCCTATGTGAATGCGAGCTATTACCAGAATCAGGTCAACATCGATCTCGCGCCAGCGCAGATCGAGTCCGGCACCCCCAACAACACGAATTTCCTCGCGTTGCCGCCCGTGCTTCCGACCGGCGCACTCAATCCGAACGATCCGTTCGCCAACGCAGCCTGCGCCGCCACCAACTCCTGCCCGTATGCGCTGATCAACTACGCCTTCGGTGATATTGGGTCGGCGATCATCGAAAAGAACCACAATCTGCGTCTGGTCGCCGGGCTGAAAGGCGATCTGGGCGGCTGGAGTTACGATTCGGCCCTGGTCGTGAACCACTCGTGGCTCGGCACCACCTGGTACGGGCTCCTGAGCTACAAGCAGCTGCTCAACGACGTCACGAATGGGACTTACAACTTCGTCAACCCCGCGGCCAACAGCGCGACGACGCGAGCGGCAATCGCGCCGGCGCTCCCCAAGACCTCGACCACGGATCTCGACTCCATTGATTTCCGTGCGACACGCGAGCTCGCACAACTGCCCGGCGGGCCGCTCGGGCTGGGGCTTGGGGTGGACGCGCGGTATGAGGCGCAGAACGACCCGAATTTGAATCCGAACAACGACGTTCAGGCCCTGGGAATCTCACAGACCATCGGCTCGCGCACAGCCTTCGCGGGCTACGCCGAGTTCGGACTGCCGATCGTCAGGCATCTGGAAGTGAACGTCTCCGGCCGCTTTGACCATTACAGCGACTTCGGCAACTCGACGACTCCGAAGGTCGGCATAAAGTGGACGCCCCTCAGGCAGCTCGCCCTGCGTGGGACGTACTCGCGCGGCTTCCGGGCGCCGTCCTTTGCTGAGAACGGCTCGAGTCAGTCGCTGGGTTACATCACCTTCACACCTCAGGCCCAGGCATCTGCGTGGGCAGCGCTGCACAACAACGACGCCTACACCAATCCCTACTCCCTGGCACTGCAGAATTCCGCGAACCCGTCGATCCAGCCGGAGAAGTCGGAAAGCGGCACCTTCGGCGTCGTGTTCGAGCCCGTGGAGTTCGCCAACGTCTCGGCCGACTACTACGTGATCAAGAAAACCAACGTAATCGTGCCTCCCGACACCGCTACCGGACTCAGCGAGTACTTCGCCGGTCAGCCGACCCCGGGATACGTGATCACGCTTGACAATCCCGACCCGCAATTCCCGAACGCGCCGCCGCGGCCGACGGTCGTGGCATCGGGTTACCTCAACGCCAACTCGCTGCAGACGGACGGTATCGACATCGATCTGCGGCTGCGCGCCAACCTCCCCGGGGCCCTCAGATACCGGGGGAACATCTCGGCCACCAAGATCCTGAGCTGGAAGATGACGTTCCCGGGCAGCCCGCCCGTTGAGCAGCAGTACGTCGGAACCGAGGCGCCGTACATCCTCTCCTCGGGTGCCGGCACGCCGCGCTACCGCGCCAACTTCGATAACACCTTTACGATCGGTGCTGCGACCGTGACGGCGACCGCCCGCTACGTGAGCGGCATGGACCAGACCGGAGTGGACGCGACCGGCAGCACGACGGCCTGCCTGTACGGGACCAACATCACCAATTGCCACATCGCTTCGTTCACGGTTCTCGATCTGACGGGCGACTACAAGTTCACCGATAAGATCGGCGCATCGTGGGCGCTGCTGAACGTGACGAATCGCTTGCCCCCGCTCAATCCTGCGAACTACGCCGGCGTCAACTACAACCCGACCTATCACTTCGCGGGCATCCTCGGCCGGTACTGGCGGCTGGGTTTGAGCGTCCAGTTCTAGGGCGGGGTCGGTCCTGGCGTCTTGCCCGTGCGGTGCTTGGGGCGCTTGTGCTTTGAGAGGATCGGCCGCTGGATCGGCGCGCCGTAAGCGCGGTCGGGTGAGCGCGGCTGCGGGGCATAGGAGCTCGGCTTGGCGTGGCCGTCTGGGACCGTTTTCTTCTTAGCGTCCGGGGCGGGTGGCGCGGTGCATACGGCTCGGTTCACGTAGGCCGCCCGGCTCGCGTAGGCGCCTGAGAGGCCGGGCGCGGCCGCGGCGAATCCCGTAGTCGAGGTGAGCGGTCCCGCGGTCCACACTGCGAGCGACGCCAGCGCGCACACCGAACGCGCGGCTCTCATTCCTCTTCTGCGCGCGGCTTCCACGCCTGCGCGAGCTCCTGCTGCTTGCGCGGCGGCACCGGATCGTAGTGGCTGAGCTCCATCGTGTAGGCGCCCTGCCCGCCGGTGAGGGCCTTGAGGCGCGACTGGTACTCGGACACCTCGGCGAGCGGCACGAGGGCCTGCAGCGTGGCCCGCTGCCCGGGGAGGGAGTTGTTGCCGTTGATGCGGGCTCGCTTGGTGGCGAGGTCGCCCGTGATGTCGCCGATCGCGCTCGCGGGAGCGGTGATCTCGAGGCGCATGATGGGCTCGAGCACGATCGGCGAGGCCTTCTGGAGCGCATCGAGAAAGGCCTTGCGGCCCGCGGACACGAAGGCGACCTCCTTCGAGTCCACCGGATGATGCTTGCCGTCGTACACCGTCACGCGCACATCCTGGATCGGAAATCCGGCGAGCGCGCCTTCGGTGAGCACCTGCCGCACGCCCTTCTCGATCGCGGGGATGTACTGCCCGGGAATTGCGCCGCCCACCACGTCGTCCACGAACTCGAAGCCCGCGCCGCGCGCGAGCGCCTCGATGCGCAGGTACACCTCGCCGAACTGCCCCGCGCCGCCCGTCTGCTTCTTGTGACGGCAGTGCCCTTCGGCGGGCCGGGTGACGGTCTCGCGATACGGGATGCTCGGCGGGTGGGTCTTCACCTGCACGCCGTAGCGCTCGCTCATGCGCTCGAGCAGCACCCGCACGTGAAATTCGCCCATGCCGTAGAGGACGGTCTCGTTGACCGCGGCGTGATGCTCGATGCGCACGCACGGATCCTCGGCGGTGAGCTTGTGGAGCGTGTCGGCGAGCCGCTGCTCATCGCCCCGCCGCTCCGGCTGGATGGCGACCCCGAGCATCGCGGGCGGGAAGGCCACCGGCTTCAGGTGGTACTGGTCCTCGTCGTGCGAGTCGTGCAGCACCGCATCCAGGTGCAGCTCGTCCACCTTGGCGATCGCGCAGATGTCCCCGGGCACCGCCTCGCCGATTTCGGTGGTCTCCTTGCCGAGGAGGCGATAGAGGTGCGCGATCTTGATGGGCTTGCGCGCGTCGCCGACGAACAGCTGACTCCCCTGACGCACCGTGCCCTGGTGCACGCGCAGCACCCCGAGCTTGCCGACGTAGGGGTCGATGCTCACCTTGAACACGTGCGCGATCACGTGCTTGGCGGGATCCGGCGTCACCGCCACCCGCACCGCGGCCTCGCCCGCTCCTTTCAGAAACGGCGGCGCGTTGCCCTCGGCGGGATTGGGCATGAGCCGCTCGAACACCTGTAACAGCTCCGGCATTCCGGCGCCGCTCTCGGCGGAAGCGAAGCACACCGGCACCAGGTGCCCCTCGCGCAGCGCCTGCTCGAAGGGATCGTGCAGCTGCTCGGGGGAGAGCTCCTCGCCCTGCTCGAGGTAGAGCGCCATGAGCTTCTCGTCGAGCTCGACTACCTGATCGATGATCTGCGTGTGCGCCGCGGCGACCGAGGAGAAATCCGTCGCGCGCCCCTGGTTCTGGAAGAAGCAGTCGACCACGCTGTCGCCGCCGCCGGAGGGCAGGTTGAGCGGCAGGCACTCCGGCCCGAAGGCCTCCCGAAGCTGCGCCAGCACGTCCGCGCAGCGGGCGTCGCGACTGTCGATCTTGTTCACGATGACGAGGCGGCACAGCTCGCGATCGCGCGCGAACTCCATGAGGCGCTGGGTGAGGGTGTCGACTCCGCTCACCGCGCTCACGACGATCGCCACCGCCTCCACCGCCTCGAGCACCGCCAGCGTCTTGCCGAGAAAGTCGGGATAACCCGGCGTGTCGATCAGGTTGACGTGGATGCCGTGGCAGTCGAAGCTGCAGATCGTGGTGTCGAGCGAGTGCTGCAGGCGTCTCTCCTGGGGATCGAAATCCGACACCGTGGTGCCGCGCGCCAGGCTTCCTCTGGCGCGGGTCGCGCCCGCCTGCAGCAGCAGTGTCTCCACCAGTGAGGTCTTGCCCGCGCCGGCCTGTCCGACCAGCGCGATGTTACGGATGCCCGAAGTTGTGTTCCCCATGGACAGCGCTCTCCGCCAGGGTCGATCCGGCGCGGCACGAGCATCACCGGCTGTCTGAGAGCCTACTCCGCAAGGGCCGCTCGTGGCTACCGGCCGCGGTTTACGCATCGCGGGCGATGTATGAGAATGCCCGCTCCACGGTACGCCGGGGTTCAGCGCAAATGGCCTTGAGGACGATCCGAGCGCGGCGTGCCCTCGTGTCCGAGCGCCGCGCGTCGCGGCCGTCGGCGCTCGCCGGACGCCGATGATCACTCGGGGCATCGTGCTCGCGGGCGGCTCCGGCACGCGCTTGCATCCGGTGACGCGGGCGGTGTCTAAGCAACTTCTGCCGCTCTACGACAAGCCGCTGGTCTACTATCCGCTCGCCACGCTCATGCTGGCGGGCATCCGCGAGGCGCTCCTGATCAGCACGCCGGACGACCGGCCGCTCTTTCAGCGGCTGCTCGGCGACGGCGCACAGTGGGGCATTCGCGTGCAGTATGCGGTGCAGCGCGAGCCGCGCGGCATCGCCGAAGCGCTCCTGATCGGCGCCGACTTCATCGGCGCCGATCCCGTGTGCCTGATCCTCGGCGACAATTTCTTCTACGGCCACGGACTGCCGGAGCAGCTGCGCGCCGCCGCCGCCCGCGGCGCCGAGGCTACGGTATTCGCCTACCACGTGCGCGATCCCGAGCGCTACGGGGTGGTGGAGTTCGATGCCGGCGGGCGCGTGGTCGATCTGGCGGAGAAGCCCGCAGCGCCGCGCTCGCCCTACGCGGTCACGGGCCTTTACTTCTACGACGCGCGCTGCGTCGAGTTCGCTCGACAGCTCAAGCCCTCCGCCCGCGGGGAGCTGGAGATCACCGACGTCAACCGCGCCTATCTCGCCCGGGGGACGCTGCGGGTCGAGCTGCTCGGCCGCGGCATCGCCTGGCTCGATACCGGCACACATGCCTCGCTCCTCGCGGCCGCCAACTTCGTCGAGACCATCGAGGCGCGGCAGGGATTGAAGATCTGCTGCCCGGAGGAAATCGCCTACCGCCAGGGGTTCATCGATCGCACGCAGCTCGCCCGACTGGCCGAGGCGCTGCGGCGGACCGCTTACGGCGACTACCTCGACCGGGTGATGAACGAGCGGGTGTTGTGATGCGCGTGAGCGCGCTCGCGCTTCCCGGAGTGCTGCTCCTCGAGCACGAGGTGTTCGAGGATGCGCGCGGCTCGTTCTACGAGAGCTGGAACGAGCGCGACTTCGCAGCCGCCGGCATCGCCTCGAGCTTCGTGCAGCAAAACGTCAGCGAGTCGCGCGCTTACGTGCTGCGCGGCCTGCACTACCAGATCCGGAACGCCCAGGGGAAGCTCCTGCGGGTGCTCGCCGGGGAGATCTTCGACGTGGTGGTCGATCTGCGTCGTGCGTCGCCTTCGTTCGGACGGAGCCTCGCGCTCACGCTCGATGCGGTGAGGGCGCGGTCGCTGTGGGTGCCGCCCGGCTTCGCGCACGGCTTCCTCTCGCTCGCGCCGGGCACCCGCGTGCAATACCAGGTCACGGATTTCTGGTCACGCGAGGCGGAGCGTTCGCTCGCCTGGAACGATCCGGCGCTCGGCATCGAGTGGCCGCTGCCGCCAGGCGTCCGCCCGCGCCTGTCCGCCAAGGACGCCGCCGCGCCGCCGCTTGCCGAGGTGGAGACCTTTCCTTGAGAGTCCTGCTGACGGGCGCAGGCGGTCAGCTCGGGCGCGCCCTGCGCGTCAGCGCCCCGGCCGCCGCCGTGCCGCGGGCGCTCGGGCACGCCGAGCTCGACATCGCCGACGCGGACGCGCTCGAGCGGGCGTTCCGTGAGTTTGCGCCGGAGGCCGTGATCAACGCCGCGGCCTTCACGCGCGTCGACGCGGCCGAGGAGGCTCCGGAGGCGGCCGCGCGCGCCAATGCGCAGGGGCCCGAGCGGCTGGCCTCGGCCTGCGCCCGCCACGGCGCCTGGCTCACGCACGTCTCCACGGATTACGTGTTCGACGGACGCCAGGGCCATCCCTACGGCCGCGACGCGCAGCCGAATCCGCTCAGCGTCTACGGCCGCACCAAGCTCGAGGGCGAGCGCGCGGTCCTGCGGGTGCTGCCGGGCGCGAGCACCGTGGTGCGCGGTTCCTGGCTCTACAGCGCCGCCGGCGGCTTCCTCGGCCGGATGCTCGCCCTGATGCGAAGCCGCGCCGAGCTCTCCGTGGTCAGCGACCAGGTCTCCTCTCCGACCGCCGCGAGCGGACTCGCCGCGGTGCTGTGGGCGCTCTCGAGCCGCCGCGTGCCGGGGCTTTGGCACTGGTGCGACTCGGGGTGCGCGAGCCGGTACGACTTCGCGGTGGCGATCGCGGAAGAAGCCGTGCGGCAGGGGCTCCTTCCGGGGGCTCCCCGGATCCTCGCCATCGCTACCGCGGAGTACCCGACGGCGGCGGCCCGACCGGCGTACAGCCTGCTCGACAAGCGCCCCACCGAGCAGCTGCTCGGAATGCGCGCTCCACACTGGCGCACGGCGCTACGCGAGACGCTCGTCAACCCCGACCCGCGCGAGGCGCCCGCAGCGTCGAGCGCACGCGGCGCAGGCGCGGCGTGAGGCGGCTCCTGGTCACGGGCGGCGCGGGCTTCATCGGCGCGAACTTCTGCCACTACTGGGTCGGGCAGCACCCCGACGACCACGTGGTCGTGCTCGATGCGCTCACCTACGCCGGCAACCCGCAGAGCATCGCCTCGCTCACCGAGGCCGGCAGGGTGCGCTTCGTGCGCGGCGACATCGCCGAGCGGGCGCAGGTGGCCTCACTCATTGCCGAGGAGCACATCGACACCATCGTCAACTTTGCCGCCGAGTCGCACGTCGATCGCTCGATCGAGGATGCCACGGTCTTCCTCCGCACCAACGTCCTCGGCACACAGGCGCTGCTGGAGGCGGCGCGCGACGGCTGGGGCGCGGGCGCCGCCGAGCGCGGCTGTCGCTTCCACCACGTCTCGACCGACGAGGTCTACGGCTCGCTCGATCCGGGGGAGGCGGCCTTCACCGAGGCCTCGCCGTACGCCCCGAGCTCTCCGTACGCGGCCAGCAAGGCGGCTGCGGATCATCTGGCGCGGGCCTTCGGGCGCACCTATGGTCTGCCCTACACGATCAGCAACTGCTCGAACAACTACGGGCCCTATCAGTTCCCGGAGAAGCTGCTGCCCTTGTGCGTGCTGAACATTCTCGAGGGGCGGCCGCTGCCGATCTACGGCGACGGCCTGCAGATCCGCGACTGGCTGCACGTCGCCGACCACTGCCGCGCCATCGACCTCATCCTGCAGGCATCGCCGGCCGGCGAGACCTGGAATGTCGGCGGCGCTGCGCAGGAGCCCAACATCGCGGTCGTCGGCGCCATGTGCGACGTGCTGGACGAGGCGTTCGCGGCGCAGCCGCAGCTGAAGAAACGCTTTGCGCGCAGCCCGCCGGCACAAGGGGGCTCCGCGCGCACCCTCATCACACACGTGCGCGATCGGCCAGGCCACGACCGCCGCTACGCGGTGGACGCGCGGAAGATTCGCGAGCGGCTCGGGTTCGTCGCAAGCATGAGCCTGTCCGCGGGCCTCAGGGAGACGGTGCACTGGTATCTCGAGCACGAGAGCTGGTGGCGTGCGGTCGTCAGCGGCGAGTACCGCGAGTGGTACGCGCGGCAGTACGAGCACTAGCGCGGCCCAATCCGCCCACCGAGGACCCCCGGGGTGTGGTGTTTCAGCGCGTGAAGGCGTCCGTCAGAGTCGCCCGCCAGTAGCGCAGGTGGACGAGCGCACGCTTGCGGATACGCACGATGAACTTCAGCCGCTCGATGAGCCACATGAGCGCGGGGGCCACCGCGCGCGCAAGCCCGTCGCGAAACACATGGCCGCTGGAGAGCGTGCGGTAGCGGCGCAGCTGCGGGTACAGGCGCTCGACGCTGCGCAGCTCTTCGTGGGGATCGACTCCCATCTCGGCGAGCTTGCGATAGAAGGCGCTCGGGCGACCGCCTCCGGTGCGCGTGTGATCCATGCCGATCGCGTCCACGACGTGGATCGGCTGTCGCCCTCCGATCAGGCCCGACCAGGCCAGGTCCGTCCCCCAGGTGCTGCGCGTCATGCCGAAGGTCGGCAGCAGCGCCTCGAGCGCCGCAGCCGAGAAGCACGGCGCCATCACCTCGACGCCGCTCACGCGGCGCAGCACGCACACGGGATTCCGTACCAGCGCATTGAGCGTCGTCTGCGTGAACCAGCGCAGTGCCGGCTGCGCCAGGTACGTGCGGTAGTGCTCGCAGAGCGTGAAGAAGCGCGAGACGTCGCCGGGGCGCAGGTAAACGTCGTCATCGAGCAGCAGCAGGTAGCGATAGGTCCAGGGCTCCGGGCGTTGCCGCCAGAATTCCAGGAAGCCGTCGAACTTGTTGAATCCGCCGTGGGAATAATACTCAGCAAGCCGCTCCGGCCGGGGTGGCACGTACCAGCTGACGCAGCAGTCCCAGTTGCGCTCGCCGTCCTCGGCGATCAGCCGGCCGTGAAGCGACTCGTCCCCCGCCCGGACGAACACCAGGTAAGGCCTCGGAGGCATGCGGGAAGTCTAACCGAGGCGTACCATCGAGCGCTGACACCGCGGGCCACGCCGGCGTTGCGCGTGACGGGGATACCGAATGAGCGAATCAACTCCCGATGAGGCGCGCCGCGGCCGCAGCGCACAGAAGATTCAGCGCCAGCTCGATGAGGCGCTCGCGGCGAGCTTCCCGGCGAGCGATCCCGTCGCCATCGTGACCTCGCACGAGGAAGAGGACTGGGGTATCGAGCCGCTCGCGCCCGCGCCGCCGGGCAAGCCCACGCCGCGGCAGGATCGCTGAAGTGTTTCAGGGCGCGGTCAGCTCGAGCGCCGAGCCGGCCTGATTCACCGTGGTGAGCACGATCGGCCGCCGCCAGACGCGCTGCAGGTAGTCCAGCACCTTGCGGCTGCGCTCGAGATCGAGCCCGCGAGCGTCGGTGGCGCTGTCGTGTGTGAGCTCGAGGGTGCCGTCGTTGCGCACGTGCGAGGCGGCGACGATCGGCGCGCCGAAGTTGTACTTGGGCGCGAGGATGGCCTCGTGCAGGGCGGTGAGATCGGGCTCGAGCACCTTCACCTGGCCGTCGCTGCGGGCGCTGAAGCGGAAGAGGCCGAGCTCGTCGGCGAGCTCGCGGGTGAGGTGGTTGCGCACGAAGCCGAAGTCGTCGTCCTGCTCCATGATGGCGCGCGCCGCGGCCAGCCCCTTGCTCTCGACGATCTTCTCCCACATGGCAAAGCCGAGGTGATAGGGGTTGATGCTGAGCGCCACCTGCTGTTCGGCGGCGACCGGCCGCACCACGTCCGAGTGGCACTTGATGGCATCGAGGTACGCCTGCTGCGGGATGAAATCCGCCTCGCGCAGTAGCCGTGCATGCCAGTAGGAGGCCCAGCCCTCGTTCATGATCTGGCTGGCGAACACGGGGTAGAAGTAGAACGACTCCTCGCGCACCGCGAGGAAGATGTCGCGCTCCCAGCTCTCCATCTCGGGCGCATAGTTGGCCACGAACCACAGCAGGTCGCGCTCCGGATGCGGCGGAACCGGCGCGCGCTTCTTCACCTCGACGAAGCTCGCGGCGCTCGCGGGCTCGAGCGCCGCGAAACGCTTGGCGAAGTCGCCGTCGAGGTGCGTCCGCGGATCCGCGAGGTACTCGGGATAGCGCGCGCGGCGCAACTGCTGGTCGATGTCGATGTGCTGCTCGAGGGCGAGCGCGGCGTCGAGCGCCGCCTCGACGCGCTGCGCGCCGTGGGTCTCGATGGCCTGCTGGATCTGGCGCGCGTGATTGGCGGCGTGCTCGAC
>Ga0209472_1000002_pt1 | contig 175521 bp, 174 predicted proteins | sample GraSoiAngelo_130_FD_185887 | JGI IMG/M metagenome (GOLD analysis project Ga0209472, IMG submission 185887) | Grasslands soil microbial communities from the Angelo Coastal Reserve, California, USA - 14_0929_02_20cm (SPAdes) (version 2) | ecosystem: Environmental > Terrestrial > Soil >... | reverse complement strand
AGAGATCGTGGCGTACTGGCCTGCGCTTCTCGATAAGCAGATGGTGGCGCCGTGCGTCGAGGTCGTGGAGGTGTGAAACGGCGGGCGAGGGCGGTGCAGACCGGTGCAGGGCGGGCGAGGAAGAGACGAGTGCCCCTCGTGGAACTCGCGCACGCCCGGTCAGGCGACAAAGGTGACACGGCCAACGTGGGGTTGATTGCACTAAAACCCGAGTACTATCCGATCCTGGTGAAACACGTGACGGCAGCGCGCGTCGCGCGTCATTTCAAGGGCATGATCACGGGTCCGGTCGAGCGCTACGAGCTGCCGAACCTGCACGCCCTGAACTTCCTGCTGCACGGCGCGCTCGACGGCGGCGGCACGATTTCGCTCAAGACCGACGCGCAGGGGAAGGTGTTTTCGACCGCCCTGCTGCGTCTCGAGCTCGAGCTCCCCAGGTGAGCGACCGGGTGCTGGCCGCGCTCGAGGGCGGAATCCTCACGGCGACGCTCAACCGGCCGGAGAAGAAGAACGCGATCGACACCCCCATGATCGACGCCCTGCTCGCGGTGCTGGAACGCGCCGATCTCGACGGTGCGGTGCGCGTCGTGGCAGTGCGCGGCGCGGGCGGCGACTTCTGCGCCGGCATGGACCTGAACGAGCTGCTCGCATCCGCCGACCGGAGCATCGACGAGAACCGACAGGCGGCGCTGCACTTCGCCGAGGTCTTCGTGCGCATGCGGCGTATCCCCAAGCCGATCGTCGCCGTCGTGCAGGGTCGGGCGCTCGCCGGCGGCTGCGGGCTGGCCACCGCCTGCGACCTCGTGCTCGCCGCTGAATCCGCGAAGTTCGGTTATCCCGAGGTCCAACGGGGCTTCGTGCCGGCCATCGTCATGACCCTGCTCAAGCGCACGGCGGGCGAGAAGATCGCATTCGATCTTGCGGCGACGGGGCGCATCCTCGGCGCCTCGGAGGCGGCGGGGCTGGGGCTCGTGTCGCGGGTATACGAAGACTCGGACTTCGAGGACCAAGTGAGCGAGGTGTTGCGCGCCCTGGCCGCGGCTAGCCCGTCGGCGCTCGCGTTCACGAAACAGCAGTTCTACCAGCTGGACGGCCTGCGATTCGAGGACGGGATCCGGCTGGGGGCGGACGTGAACGCGGTGAGCCGCACGACGCCCGACTTCCGCGCCGCCCTGCAGGCGTTCCTCAAGAAGTAGGAGTGTCGCATGCCGCGCCCCTACCGTCTGTTCGCAATCAAAGCATGGCTCGGCGGCGCAGGCCTCACGGTGGGTCTCGTGGGCATGGCGATCGCGGAACGCTGGCTGGTGTGGGTTGCCGTGGCACTGATGGGCGTCGCCTTCCTGCTGCGGTTCGCAGAGTCTTGAACACCATCGCTCGTTCTTCGCTCCGTGCGCCCGGCGCGGTGCTGCTGGTCTCGTGCTATGAGCTCGGGCATCAACCGCTCGGCCTGGCCTGGCCGCGCGCGTTTCTCGAGCGGGCCGGCTTCGCCCCCGATACCCTCGACCTGGCGGTGCAGCCGCTCGACGAAGCGAAGGTGCGGCGGGCCCGGCTGGCGGCGATCGCGGTCCCGATGCACACGGCGCTGCGGCTCGGCGTCCACGCCGCCGCGCGCATTCGCCAGATCAATCCCGCGTGCCGGATCGTGTTCCACGGCCTGTATGCGGAGCTCAACGCGGAGCACCTGCTGGGTCGGTGCGCCGACCTGGTGGTGGGTGGTGAGGTCGAAGGCCCGCTCGTGGCGGTGGTCGAGCAGCTCGACCGCGGCGACGAGCCGGCGCCGCACCAGCGCCCGCACCTCGAGCGCCTGTCCTTTCCCGTCCCACGGCGCGGCGGCCTGCCCGCCCTCACGCGGTACGCGAGTCTGCTGCGCGACGGGCGGCGCGTGCCGGCCGGCTACGTCGAGGCCAGCCGCGGCTGCCTGCACACATGTCTGCATTGTCCCATCCCGCCGGTGTACGGCGGCCGCTTCTTCGCCGTCCCCCGTGACGTCGTGCTCGAGGACGTGCGGCGCCTCGTGGTAGCCGGAGCGGGGCACATCACGTTCGGCGACCCGGACTTCCTGAACGGCCCTGGTCACGCGGTGAGGCTGGTGCGGGCGATGCACGCGGAGTTTCCGGCGCTCTCGTATGACTTCACCGCCAAGATCGAGCACATCGTCCGCCATCGGCGGTTGTTCTCGGAATTTGCGGCGACCGGCTGCGTCTTCGTCGTCTCCGCGGTGGAATCGCTGTCGGATGTCGTGCTCGCGAACCTGGAAAAGGGCCATACGCGCGCCGACGTCAAGAGCGCCCTCGGCGTCCTGCGCCAGGCGGGGATCGCCCTCCGACCGTCGTTCGTCCCGTTCACTCCGTGGGCCACGAGCGACGACTACCTCGAGCTGCTCGAGTGGATCGGGCTCGAGGGGTTGATCGATCACGTCGATCCCATCCAGCTCGCCATCCGCCTGCTCATTCCGCCGGGCTCGCTGCTCGTGTCCCGGTCCGCCATCCGCCCCTTCCTTGGGCCCCTCGACGTCGGCGCCTTCACCTTTCGCTGGACGCATCCCGACCCGCGCATGGACGCGCTGCAGCGCGACGTGAGCACGCTCGTGGAGCAGGCGGCTCGCTCGGGCGAGGATCCCGCCGTGACGTTCGGTCGAATCCGGGCGCTCGCGAACGCCCGGACCGGCCGGGTCGTGGCGCCCACGTCGTTCCGCGCCCCACCGCCCGACCGTCCCATTGCGGCACGGCTGACCGAGCCGTGGTTTTGCTGAGCAGAGCCCACCGAGAGCCAGTTGGGCTCCATGTAGCAGCCCTGTCAGCTTGGTGACAGGTTCACCGCGTACGTTTCTCCGCAGGATCCCATGTCGCTCCCGAAACGACTCCTGCGCCTCTCCGCCCTCGTCGTAGGGCTGGACGGCGCTGCGACGGTCTCGCTCGCCGCGCAGCACCCGGTCACGCGGGCCGCAGCGATCGAAGCGGCGCTCGCCCGCGGGGCGCGCGCCGCGTTCGGCCGGGCCGACACGGCAGCGGCCGCCGGGCTGCTGCGCGGCGCACGCGCCTACCCCAACCCGTCGTTCGCCGCCACCTACACGAAGGATGTCCCGCGCTACCATTACATCGCCGATGTGTCACTCGACCTGCCGTGGCTCCGCTCGGCGCGGATCGGCGCCGCGGCGGCCGCGCGCGACGCGACCGGCTTCGGGTTCGCGTTCGAGCGCGCCGCCATCCGCTTTGCCGTCGACACCACCTACACGCACGCGCTCGCCACGGCAGCGCACGCGCGGCTGTCGCGCCGCAACGCGCGCGATGCCGACAGCCTGCTCACGATGGCCCGGCTGCGCCGTGAGGTCGGCGACGTCAGCGAGCTGGACGTGCGGCTCGCCGAGGTGAACGCGGGCCAGCTCCTGAACGTCGCCGTCGACGACTCGCTCGCCGCGCTGGACGGGCTGCTCGCCGTGCAGCTCACCATGGGCCTCCCGGCGGAAGCGGCCAGCATCACCCTGGCGGACTCGCTGGTGCCGCCGCCCGACAGCTCGCCGGCGCCCACCGGCGAGCCGCTCCGGATCGCGGCGGCCGGGGCGAGCCTGCGCTTCGAGGACCGGAATCTCGCCCTCGCCCATCGCACTGTGATTCCGGCGCCGAGTCTCCAGGTCGGCGTCGAGCGCGGCGATCCCGCAGACCCCGCCCAGGGCGTGCTGCCGACCGTGGGGCTGGCGCTCGTGCTGCCGCTGTTCAACCGCAACGGCGGCGAGATCGGGCAGGCGCGGGCGGCGCGCGACCGCGCGCAGGCAAACCTGGATGTGATTCGCCGCGAATCCGCAGCGGACGTCGCCCGCGCGCGTCGCAGCTTTTCGGCGGCGCGGGCGCGCCTCGAGCGCGACCGGCGGCTGCTCGCGAGCGCCGACCGGGTCGCGGCGATGTCCTTGCAGGCGTATGCCGAGGGCGCCGTCCCCCTCGCCAACGTGCTCGAGGCACAGCGCAACGCTCGCGAGGCGCTGGGCCGCTACATCGACGATGTCGCGGCGGCGAACGACGCGGCCGGCGTCGTGCGCCTGGTCACGGCCTCCGCGGGCGGGTCGTGAGACGCCTGGTCGCGTTGCTCGCCGTCGCGGCCGCCTGCCGCGCCCGCGCCGCCGACGATGCCGAGGCGGTCGTGGAGCGGACCGGCGTTGCGGCGCAGACGGCGGAGGCGACCGAGCAGCGGTTCGCCCGCGTCGTGCGCGCCATCGGCACCGTGACGCCCCGCCCCGGGCGCTTCGCGGAGCTCGCGGCCCCGGGACCCACCCGGGTGGCGCGCATCTTCGTTGCCTCGGGGCAGCACGTCGCCGAGGGCGATACGCTGATCGAGTTCGAGCGCGCGCCGTTCGATGCCGCCGCCCAAAGCGCCGCTACCGCACTCGAGACGGCGCAGCACAACTTCGCCCGCGCCGCGCGCCTCGTGCAGGCGGGGATCCTGCCCCAAAAGGACTCGGACCAGGCGGCCTCCGAGCTGGCGCAAGCTCAGGTCGCCGCGGTCACCGCGCGCCGGTCGCAGCAGCTCGCCACGCTGCGCGCCCCGCTGTCGGGCGTCGTCACCCGCATGAGCGCCGTGCTGGGCGCCTCGGTGGACCCAACCCAGCCGCTCGTCGAGATCGCCGACCCCGGCGCGTTGGACGTCGTGTTCAGCGTGTCACCCGCGGAAGCGGCCGACATGCGCGACGGGGACTCTGTGTCGCTCTCGGCCGGCGAGACCGCGCGGGGCGACCCGCTCGGCACGGGCGTCGTCACCGGAGTCGCAGCCGCCGTCGATTCCCTGTCCCGCGCGGTCGCGGTCCGCGTGCGGCTGCGGCGCACCGAGCGCCCCTTGAGGATCGGCGAGTCGGTGTTCGGTCGACTGATCACCGCGGTCGAGCCGCACGCGGTGACCGTCCCCGTCGCCGCGCTCGTGCCGGCGCCGGGTGGAGAGGGCGTTCAGGTGTTCGTCGTCGACTCGGCCGGCGTGGCCCACAGCCGGGCCGTCACGGTCGGCGGCCGTGCCGAAGCCGTGGCGGAGATCATCAGCGGGCTCGCGGCCGGTGAAGTGGTCGTGACCGGCGGCGCCTACGGCATCGCCGACGGCGCGCGGGTCGCGCGGCCCCCTCCCTCGCCGGGCTCCGGCGCTCCCGCCGCTGCGCCACGATGACGCTGTTCGACGTCTTGCGGCGTCAGCGCCGCGTCGTCTATCTCGCGGTCGCGCTGCTCTCCGTCGCGGGCGCGTGGGCGTCGTTCCGGCTGCCGTCGGCCATCTACCCCGAGCTCCTGTTCCCGCGGATCAAGATCGTCGCGCAGGGCTCGACCCTCGGCGCGCGCCAGGTGGTCTTCAGCGTCACGCGGCCGCTCGAGGAGGCGGTGAGCGTGGTCCCGGGCGTGACGCGCGTCCAGTCGCAGTCGATCCGCGGCGCGAGCGAGGTCGCGATCACCTTCACGCCGCGCACCGATATGGCCTACGCCCTTCAGCTCGTGCGCGCGCGCGTGAGCCAGATCCAGGGGATGCTGCCGCCGGACCTGGAGATCGAGATCGAGCGACTCACTCCGTCGCTGTTCCCGATAATCTCGTACAACCTCGAGGGGGGTGATCCGGCCACCCTGTACGACATCGCGCGCTACGAGATCAAACCGCTGATCTCGCGCGTCCCCGGCGTGGGGCGCGTGGACGTCCAGGGCACGGACGTACGCGAAATCGAGGTGGTCGCAGACCCGCCGCGGCTCGCGGCGCTGGGCCTCACGTACGCCGACCTGGCCGACGCGATCCGGCGGGCCGTCACCGTGCAAGCGGTCGGTCGCGTGGCGCAGGACTACCGCCAGTACCTGATCGTGACCGATCAGGAGGCCCACGGCCCCGAGGACATCGGCGGCGTGGTGATCGCGCACGGGCTGCGGGTGCGGGACGTGGCGAGCGTGCAGGTGGGCACGGAGGATCACGTCCGCATCGTGGCGGGCGACGGCAAGCCCGCGGCGCTCATCAACGTCGCGCGGCAGGTCGAGGGGAACACCCTCGAGGTCGCCGACAGCGTGGCCGGAATCGTCGCCGCGCTCGCGCCGAGCCTCCCGCCCGGCGTCCATCTCAAGCGGGTGTACGACCAGGCCGCGCTGGTACGCGACGCCGTCCGCTCGGTGCGCGACGCCATGCTCATCGGTGCCGTGCTCGCCGTGCTGGTGCTGCTCCTGTTCCTGCGCCACGGGCGCATCACCGCCATCAGCGCGGCGGCGATCCCGGTGACGCTCGCGGTGACCGTGTTCGTCATGTGGCTGATCGGCCAGACGTTCAACCTGATGACCCTGGGCGCCATGGCGATCGCGATCGGCCTCGTGATCGACGACGCCGTCGTCGTCACCGAGAACATCGCGCGCCACCTGCGGCTCGGCGCCGCGGGCGGCCGCCTCGCCGCCCTCCGCGCCGCCGTGCAAGAGCTCATCTGGCCCGTCACGACGTCGACCATCACCACGGTAGTGGTGTTCCTCCCCCTCGGCCTGCTCCAGGGGGTGGTGGGGCAGTTCTTCGCCGCGCTCGCGACCACCCTCACCGTGGCGGTGCTCGTCTCGCTGCTCCTCGCGCTCACGCTGATCCCGCTCCTCGCCGAGCAGTTCGTCACGGCGCACGACGTGGCAGCGGCCGCGCCGCGCTGGCGCCCGCTGGCCCGGCTCGAGCAGGCGCTCGACGCGCTGGCGCCGCGCTACGAGCGCGCCCTCGGCGCCGCGCTGCAGCATCCCCGCCGGATCGCGGTCGCCGCCGTGGCGCTCGTCGCGCTGGGGGTCGGGCTCTGGCAGATCGTAGGGACGGGCTTCCTCCCGGAGATCGACGAGGGGGCGTTCATTCTCGACTATTGGACGCCGGGGGGCACGGCGCTCGCCGAGACGAACCGGCAGCTGAGCGTCGCGGAGAGCCTCCTCGCGGCGACGCCCGAGGTCACGGGGACGGCGCGCCGCACCGGCGCCGAGCTCGGGATGTTCGCCACGGCGCAGAACCGCGGCGACATCGTGGTCCGGCTCGCGCCGCGCAACCGGCGCGCGCGCGACGTGTTCGCCGTGATCGACGACGTGCGCGACCGGATCCAGGGCGCGGTGCCGCGGCTCCACATCGAGTTCATGCAGATTCTCGCCGACGTCATCAACGATCTCGCGGGCGCGGCGCGGCCGGTCGAGATCAAGCTGTATGGCGAGCCGCTCGACACGCTCGAGGCGTACGCGCGCCGGCTCGCGCCCGAGCTCGAGCGGATTACCGGCCTCGAGGACCTCTACGACGGGGTGAGCGAGCCCGCGGCGGAGTTGCTGATGCGCGTCCACCAGGCGGAGGCCGATCGCATCGGCCTGACACCGGTCGACGTGGGCAACACGGTCGCCGGGGCGCTGCTGGGCACGTCGGCCGGCGAGATCCGCGTCGAAGACCGGCCCGTGGCGGTGCGCGTGCGGGCGCCGGATGCCGTGCGCTTCGACCCACTGCGTCTGCGGGCCCTGCCGATCGTCGCGGCGCGCGGCGGCCGGGCGACCCCGCTCGGAAGCCTCGCCGCGTTCGAGCCCACGGAGTCGCGGCTCGCCCTCGATCGCGAAAACCAGCAGCAGATGATCGCGCTGACCGCCGACGTGAGCGGCCGCTCGCTGGGTGGGGTGATGGGCGACGTCCACCGGGTGCTCGCCGCACACCGGGCCCCCCGGGGGGTGCGCGTCGCGCTGGGCGGGCAGTACGCCGGCCAGCAGGAGGCGTTCCGGGCCCTTCTCCTGGTGCTCGCGCTCGCCGCGGTGAGCGTGTGCGCGGTGATGGTGGTGCAGTTCGAGTCGTTCACCGAGCCGCTCGTCGTGCTCCTCGTGGCACCCGTCTCGTTCGTCGGCGCCTTGGTCCTGCTGCTCGCCACCCGCACCGCGCTCAACGTCTCCTCGTTCATGGGGCTGATCCTGTTGGTCGGGCTGATCGTGAAGAACGGGATCATCCTGCTCGATTTCACGCGGCTCCGGATGCAGGCCGAGGGCGCGGCGCTCGAGGTGGCGATCCGCGAGGCGGGACGCGTGCGCCTCCGTCCGATCCTGATGACGACGCTGTGCACGCTGTTCGGGCTGCTGCCGCTCGCCCTCGGCATCGGGGCTGGGAACGAGCTGCAGCGCCCGCTCGCCCTGGCCGTCATCGGGGGGCTCGCCCTCTCCACGCCGATCACCTTGTTCGCCGTACCGACGCTGCTCGTCGCGATCCGGGGAAGGGGGTACGTAGTGGCCGCATCGTGAGAAGCAGATCCTTCGCTCGCACGGAGGGAACGCGCCTGTCATCCTCAGCGCCGCAGGCGCGAACGATCTGCTTCTAGGCCGGCGACAGCGGGAGCGTGATGGTGACCCGAGTGCCCGTCCCTGGAGCGGAGCGGATGTCGATGCGCGCGTGGTGCGCATCGGCGATCCAGCGGGCGATCGCGAGGCCGAGCCCGGTTCCGTCCGCCTCCCGCCGGGCCGGATCGCCGCGATAGAAGCGCTCGAAGACGTGAGGAAGCTGGTCGGCCGGGATACCGATACCGGTGTCGCTCACGACCACGGCCGCCCGGCCGTCCTCGACGGACACGTTGAGACGGACGTGCCCGCCCGCGGGGGTGAACTTGATGGCATTGTCGAGGACGATCAGCAGCAGTTGGCGGACGAGCGCCCCGTCTCCCGTGATCCTGGCTTCCTCGAACGCCCCGACCTCCAGGGTGAGTCCCTTGCTCGTCGCCAGCGCCCGGACGGCGTCTACCGCACCGGCTGCGAGGTCGTCGAGATAGAGCGGCTCACGCGCGACGGGCCGCTCGCCACTGTCCGCGCGGGCGAGGGTCAGGAGATCGCCCACAATGCCGCCCACGCGGGCCGCCTCCCGCTCGATCGCCTGGAACGTCGCCGCGTCTTGCGCCGTTTCCCGCTCCTGGGCGAGGGCGACTTCGGCGCGGGTGCGGAGAATGGTGATGGGCGTGCGCAGCTCATGGGCGGCGTCGGCCATGAAACGGCGCATCTGATCCATCGACCGCTCGATCGGCGCCGTAGATTTGCGGACCAGGATGTAGCCGCCCCCGGCGACGAGGAGCAGTGCCGCGAGCGCCGCGGCCCCGAACGTCTTGATCAGCGAGGCATACTCGTCCTCGAGCTCGATGCGGTCGGCGACGACGGCGGCGATGTACGGCGCCCCGGTCGTCCCCGTGAACCGCTCGGCATAGATCCGGAGCTCCCGGCCGTCCGGGGCATCGAGGTCCCGGTACCCGTACTGGGACTGGACGGCCTGCCGCGCCGCGTCCCGGATCCATACGGGGACCCCCGCAGGCTTGATGGGGCGCCCTTCCTGGTCGAGCAGGTAGAGCGATCGCTCGGGGATATGCAGCTCGTCCACGGCATCGACCACGGCTCCGTGGGCGCTCGCACGCTCGGTCTCACGGATGCGTGCCGCCTGTTCGAGGGCGGCCGCCGCAGCGCCGAGTGACTTGTCGACATGTCTGGACATCTGCTGCCGGACCGTCAGAAACAGGCCGGCGCCCAGCAGCGCGAGCACCAGCGTGAGCACCGCGGCATACCACACCGTCAACTGCAGTCGCAGGCGCGCGAGCGGGTTCATGGCGTGGCGCTTCACGTGCCGAACCGGTACCCCGCGCCGCGCAGCGTCGTGATCAACTTCGGCTCGAAGCCGTCGTCGATCTTGCGCCGCAAGCGCCCGACGAGCACCTCGAGCACGTTGGCGAACGGGTCGTGATTGTCGTCCCACACGTGCGTGGTAATGGTCGAGCGATCCAGCACCCGCCCCTGGTTCAGCACGAACAGCTCCAGCAACGCGAACTCCTTCGCGCTCAGGGTGATCGGCTGGCCGCGGCGATGCACCTGGCGGGTGCCGAGGTCGACCTCGAGGTCGGCGATCCGGTACCGGGCCGGCGACAGGGCGGGCCGGCGACGCGCGAGCGCCTTGAGGCGCGCCACGAGCTCCCGGAACGCGAACGGCTTCGTGAGATAGTCGTCCGCCCCGACCTCGAGCCCCCGCACCCGGTCGTCGAGGGCATCGAGTGCCGTCAGCATCAGGACCGGTGTCGAGCTCCCCCCGCGCCTGAGCTCCCCGCAGAGCTCCAGGCCGGTCCCCCCCGGGAGCCGCACGTCCAGAATGATCACGTCGAACGAGCCTCCCTGTGCACGGTCGCGGCCTTCGGCGAACGTCGCGGCCAGGGTCGGATCGATGCGCTGCGCGCGCAGACCGTCGCGGAGCAGGCCAGCCAGGTTGGGGTCGTCTTCGACGATCAGCACGCGCATGGAGAAGGTCTGTTGTCGTTATTATGATTCAATCAGCGGCACATTTCTACTCGAGGTGACCATGGCAGGCCTGAACGTCCCCCTGTACGACCCCCGGCTCGTCCAGCCGATGCGCGAGGAGCTCACCCGCCTCGGATTCCAGGAGCTCCGTACGCCCGCAGAGGTTGAGGCGGTGCTGGGGACCGCGAAGGACACGACGCTCGTCGTCGTGAACTCGGTCTGCGGATGTGCCGCTCGGAACGCGCGCCCCGCCGCGAACCTCGCGTTGCAGCATACGCGTCGACCCGCCCGACTGCTCACGGTGTTCGCGGGCCAGGACGCCGACGCGACCGCGCGCGCCAGGCGCTACTTCACAGGCTACGCGCCATCCTCGCCGCAGATGGCGCTGTTCAAGGACGGTGCGTTGGTCTTCATGCTCGAGCGGAGGAACATCGAGGGACGGCCGGCCCAGGACATCGCGGCCGACCTGACGGCGGCGTTCGATCGGTACTGCAGGTAGGGGAGGGCGGGGAAGGGCGGTGGAAGGCGGTCGAGGGTCGCCCCAACCTCCACCGCCCTTCACCGCCCTCCACCGTCCTCCCCCGTCTTTCTTTTAGAGCACTCGCTCCCGCCGTACCCGCACATCCACCACCTTGTCCACCCAGGACCAGAGCGAATCCTGCCGCCCGATCGCCGCGCCGTCGACCACGTGGCGGCGCCACCCTTTCATTACTTCCGAATCCTGCGTCCACAGGCGCACCCGCTTTCGCGGCACCTTGTTCTCCCACAGCTGGGCGATGGGCGGGTCGGCGTACAGCAGGCGCACGGTCACATTGCGCGACAGGTACTCGAGCGGGCTCAGGTCGATGCGCTTGTAGCGGTCGTCGAGCGACATCCGGCCTGCCCCCGGATAGTCGGGCTCGCCGTCGGAGAACAGCACGACGTTGAGGGGCGCCAGCACCAGATTGTTACGCTTCACGTGCAGGGCGGCGCGCTGGAAGAACGCGTTGAAGTCGGTGATCGGGTCTTCTTGCGGGAACCACGCCCGCAGGTCCGACGCGATCTGCGCAGGCGACTTCCCCGAAAGATCCTGGATCGGGTGGAACACCTTGGCCTGGCCGGTACGCTCTCCGCCCAGCTCCCCCACGAAGATCGCCGTGTTCGGCTGCAGTCCGTCGACCCCGTTCAGATGGCCGTAAATGTAGAGCGACGCGAACTCGATCGCCCCGTTGAAGCTGGGGTTGCGGCGGAACGAGCCGCTGATGTCGAGGCCGATCACGAGCGTCGACCGGGGCGTCTCGGCCCGTTGCGACGGCGAGCACGCCACGACGCTCAGCGCAAGTGCCGCGACGCCACGCCTCATGACGCACCTCCCTCGACCGTGTGGGTCTTGCCGGTCGCGAAGATCGGTGTGCTGTGGAGCACCTGGTCCAGCGACCGGAACGGCAGGTTGAAGTGCGGCTTGCCCATGATCACGACGACCAAGAAGTTGAACCCGCTCGCGACGAGCTGCAGCACCGGCAAGGTCAGCAGCTCCATCAGGTGCTGGGCCTCCTTCTTGAACCACTCGTGCTCCGCCTTGAGCGCGTTGATCGGCCCGCGCCAGAACTCCGCGTCCGCGGTCGCGGCCGCCCGCACGGCGCCCACGCCTTCCATCGCCTTCCGGCCCAGGATGGCGAGGAGCGCCGGCGTCCCGAACCGGCCGAACAGGAACCACGTCATGCCGCGCACGCCCACCCACCCCAGCAGGGCCAGCCCCAGGGTCCCGACGATCCCCAACTGGAACCCCTGCTGCGCCAGCCACGGCGTGATGGCGTCGATCAGCTCGCGGTACAAGAACAGCACCTCGAACAGGGCAACCGCCAACTCGACCAGCACCATCGAGACGATCTGCCCGATCGCGCGAGTCTTGATCGCCTCGTTCAGCACCTGGATGCAGGCGAAGCTGCCCCCGATGATGATGAACAGAAAGAACCACAGGAGCACGACGAGGGCCAGCGCGTTCACCTGGTAGCCCGTCAGGTCCGAGAGCAGCTCGCTCATCGTGGGACGCAGCGTGAACGTGAAGATCGTGGCCTCGATGGCGGACCAGAACAGCAGCAGCATGAAGGCGATCCAGGGCACCCCCGGCTCGCGCGAGCTCGAATCGAGCATCGCGAAGGGCGACGTGACCAGGTTCTTGAGAGTTCTCCACAACAACCCTACGCCCAGCCGCAGCAGACCCCAGATCCAGCCGACGAACACCAGGAGGAACCGCGCCAGGCCGAACCAGTAGAACCACGCCATGCGGACCGAGTCCCACCAGGACATGAGCAGCGCGGCCAGAAAGCGTCCGCGCCCGGAACGGAACGGAATGGTGTAGAGCGAGACCATCGTTCCCCAGACGCCCGCGACCAACACCGTCGCCGGAAAGAAGAGCAACAAAAACTTCCCGACGATCTGCCAGAAGGAATCACCGTAGAGCACCGTCCGGAACACGAGCGCCTGCCAATCGACGATCCAGGACAGGCCGCCCCAGATCCAGCCCCATACCGTCTGCAGAATCAAGCTCCACTGCTCCGTCTGAGCCGCGCCAATCGGGTTTTGCATGTCTTTGTCCCTTCCGCATGGAACGGGGAATGGCGGCCGCCAGAGGCTCTGCGGCAGGCGCGCATTAATAGTGAGGCGCCCAGCCCTGTCAAGCGGGGCACGTGATCCACATCACTAAAGGGAGGCTGGGGGAGGACGGGGGAGGGCGGGGGAGGGCGGTGGAGGTTGGCCCCGTCTGCGGCGCAGCCTCCACAAACCTCCACCAACTTCCCCCAACCTCCACCGACCTCCCCCCCCCGTAAGGGGGGAAAATTGTATACTGGACCCCATGCCGGACGAGGCCCCCAAGCGCCTGATCGTGGTCGGTGACCGCGTGCTCATCGCTCCCGAAGAGGGGGAGGAGCGCACCAACGTCGGCCTGTACCTCCCGCCGACCGCGGTCGAAACCCGGCAGGTTCAGGGCGGCCGGGTGGTAGCGACCGGGCCGGGCACCCCGATGACCGAGCCGGCGAGCATGGATGATGAGCCCTGGAAGATCCGCGGACCCGACGTCAAGTACCTGCCGATGCAGGCGCGGGTTGGGGATTACGCGCTGTTCTTCCGCAAGGCTGCCGTGGAGATCACGTTCGAAGGAACGAAGTACCTGGTCGTCCCGCAGGCGGCAATCCTCGTGCTGGTGCGGGAATCGATACCCGAGGAACTGGAGTAGGTCATGGCCGACATCGGATGGGCCCGGAGCCGCGCTGAACGCGCCGAAAAGGAAGGCCTACGGCGAGGCGCGTGGTACCGCATCGTCGAAGAGTCCGGCAAGTCCTGGCTCGTGCTGGACGTGCACCAGGTCGAAGTGCGCGTTCCCAAGGAGAATGTAGAGATCCGGAAGGAGCGGCCGAAGGCCTGGAGCGTGGTGCATGAGCCCCATCTCGTGTGCCCCGGCTGTCACAAGCGGCAGCACGTCTCGGGACAGCCCAAAGACGTGAAATGCGTCGAGTGCGGCAACAGCTTCGGGGTGGACTGGCAGGATCGGGCGTAGGCAGTCGTCCGTCGTCAGTCGTTCAGTCGTCAGTCTGCTCGCCAAGTTCCGGTCCGTGCTGCGCGATTCGGGCGCTGGTCATCGACCAGGGCCCGCTTTCTTTGCCGCATGCCGCCGTTCACAGGAGGCCTCGGGCGGGCGCGCGGGCTGCTCGCCGAGCGGTTCGGCCATGCGGCATTTCGCGTCCACCAGCTGCTGGTGCTCGGGCCTCTCCTAGCCGGCCGGAGCATCCTGGCGGTACTGCCCACGGGGGCAGGGAAGTCGCTGTGCTACCAGCTGCCGGCGCTGATGGCCCGGGGCCTCACGCTGGTGGTCTCGCCGTTGATCTCGCTGATGCAGGACCAGGTCGCGGCGCTCCGGCGGCGGGGAATCCCCGCCGCGTACCTGAACGGCCTGCTGACGCCGGGTGAGGGCCGGGCGATCCTCGATGCCGCCCTGTCCGGGAGCCTCGCGCTCCTCTACTGCGCGCCCGAACGGCTCGGTTCGCTGGTGCGTCAGCTGTCGCGCGCCGGGCGCGAGGTGTCGCTCCTCGCCGTCGACGAAGCCCACTGCATCGTGGAATGGGGCAACGAGTTTCGCCCCGTATACCGAAAGCTCGACCGATACCGCTACCTGCTCGGCGATCCGGTCACCATCGCGCTCACCGGAAGCGCCACGCCGGGGACGCGCAACGAGATCCTGCACGTCCTCCGGATCCCGCAGGCAGAAGTCGTCGTCACGTCCTTCGATCGCCCGAACCTCGTGTTTCGCGTGGAGCGGGTGCGGGACGACCGCGAACGGTTCACCCGCGTGCGGGAGCTGATTCGCGTGGACGGGCCGGTCGTGCTGTACACGCCGACACGCCGGCTCACCGAGCTCGTCACCCGCGCCCTGCTGCGGATGGGCGTGCGGGCGGCGCCCTACCATGCGGGCCTCACCGCCGGCACCCGGCGCCGGGTGCTGCGCGCGTTTCTCGCGGACCGCGCCCCGGTCGTGGTGGCGACGAGCGCCTTCGGCATGGGGATCGATAAACCCGACGTGCGCCGCGTGCTGCATTGGGGGCCGCCACGCACCGTCGAAGCCTATTACCAGGAGGCGGGGCGTGCCGGCAGGGACGGTCGCCGCTCCGAGTGTGTCGTGGTATGGCGTCCCGCCGACTTTGCCTGGGGCGACGCCGCAACGGAAGTGCGACGCTACGTGGAGACGCGGACGTGCCGTCGTGCCGCGCTGCTCGCGTATTTCGGGGAGCGGGGGACGGCCTGTAGTGGTTGCGACGTGTGCGGGGTAGAACCGTGGCGCCCCTCAAGTTAGGCGGGCTCGCCCCTACCCAACCGTGGGGTTGCGGCGCGGGGGTCGCCGAATACCTTAGCCCGAGTAGCTTAAGCGAGAGCCGGCGGTTCTCGCTTTGTTTTTCCCCTCTCTTGAGGACGCGTGTTATGCCCGGCCGCAACTTCCTGTTCGTCCCCGGCCCGACCAACGTGCCCGAGCGAATCCTGCGCGCCATGGACCGCGCGATGGAAGACCACCGCTCCTCCGCGTTCCCCGAGCTGGCCACCGGACTGCTCCGCGATCTCCGCACGGTATTCAAGACGACGACGGGGCAGGCGTTCCTCTTCCCCGCGACCGGCACCGGCGGGTGGGAAGCGGCGCTCGTCAACACCCGGTCGCCGGGCGACCGGATCCTCGCGCCCCGCTACGGGCAGTTCAGCCACCTGTGGATCGACCTCGCCCAACGTCACGGCCTGCGCGTCGACATCATCGACGTCGAATGGGGCGAGGGCGCCCCGGCCGACCGTATCGGGGAGATCCTGTCGCAGGACAAGCAGCACGAGATCAAGGGGGTTCTCATCGTCCACAACGAGACGGCGACGGGCGTGACGAGCGACGTCGGGGCCGTCCGCAAGGCGATCGACGCGGCACAGCATCCCGCCCTGCTGTACGTGGACGGGGTCAGCTCCATCGGCTCGATCGACTTTCGGATGGACGAGTGGAACGTGGACCTGGCGATCACCGGGTCGCAAAAGGGACTGATGCTGCCCGCCGGACTAGGGCTAGTGTGCGCCAGCCCCAAGGCGCTCGCCGCCCGCGAGCACGCCAAGTGCCCGCGCGTGTTCTTCGACTTCGGGGACATGATCAGGGCGAACGCCACAGGATATTTCCCGTACACACCCTCCATCCCGATGCTGTACGGGCTGCGCGAGTCGCTCGACATTATCTCCGAGGAAGGGCTGGACAACATTTTCGCACGCCATCAGCGACTCGCGGAGGGCGTGCGCGCCGCGGTCCGGGCGTGGGGGGGAGGCCTCAAGCTCTGCGCCAAGGCGCCGAAGTGGTACTCCAACACCGTGACCGCGATCATGGTGCCGGAGGGCACGAACGCGGCCGACGTGATCGACGTGGCGTTCCGTCGCTACAACCTGGCGCTCGGGGCCGGCCTCGCCCGGATGGCGGGGAAGCTGTTCCGGATCGGCCACCTCGGGGACCTGAACGAGCTCATGCTGCTCGGCGCCCTCGCGGGCGCGGAGATGGCGATGCGCGACGTCGGCCTCCCGGTGACGCCCGGTGCCGGCGTGGCCGCGGCCGCCGAGCACTACCGCAGCACCGCCGCCCCGGTCGCGCCGCGCGCCGCGCAGGCCCAGTCGCCTTCCTTGCCCCCCTCGCCTTCCTCGCGGGCTCCCGTGAGGGCATGAGCCTCACCCGCTACGAGCCGGCGCACCCGCGGCTCCAGCGCAGCGAGCTCGCCGTCCCCGGCTCGCAGCCGGTGCTGTTCCAGAAGGCGCTCGACGGCGCGGCGGACTATGTCTTTCTCGACCTCGAAGACGCCGTCGCGCCCGCCGACAAGGAGCCAGCCCGCACGCACGTCGTCGCGGGACTGCTCGACTTCGACTGGAAGGCTCGCGGCAAGACGGTCTCGGTGCGCGTCAACGGCATCGATACGCACTACATGTATCGGGACGTGGTGGACGTGGTGGAGCAAGCGGGGCACAAGCTGGACACCGTCCTGGTGCCGAAAGTCGGCGTCCCCGCGGACGTCTATCTCGTGGACGCCCTGCTCACGCAGATCGAAACCGCCCGCCGCATCCCGCATCGCATCGGCATCGAGGTGCTGATCGAGACGGCTCTGGGGATGGCGAACGTCGAGGCGATCGCCCAGGCGAGCCGGCGCCTCGAGGCGATGCACTTCGGCGTCGCCGACTTTGCCGCGAGCCTGCACGCCCGCACCGTGAGCATCGGAGGTCTGAATCCCGACTACCCCGGCGACCAATGGCACGCCGCGCTCGTCCGCATGGTCACGGCGTGTCGCGCCTACGGGCTGCGCGCGATCGATGGCCCGTATGGCGACTTCAAGGACCCGGACGGGTTTCGCGCAGCGGCCCGCCGCGCGGCGGCGCTCGGCTACGAAGGCAAATGGGCCATTCATCCTTCCCAGCTTGCGCTCGCCAACGAGGTGTTCACACCCCCTCCGGCGGAGGTAGAGCGCGCCCGCCGCATCCTGCTCGCGCTCGACGAGGCGGCACGCGCCGGCCGCGGCGCCGCCCAGCTGGACGGCCGCATGATCGACGCCGCCTCGGCCCGTATGGCGCAGAACATCGTCGAGATCGCTGCCGCCATCGCGGCCCGGACGGCCGGCGCGCCGACGCTGGCCCCGACGCGCGGGTAACCGTGGACATCCACGAGTACCAGGCCAAGGAGCTGTTGTCGGGCTTCGGCGTCCCCGTGCCGAAGGGCGGCGTCGCCTACAGCGCCGAGCAGGCCGTCTACCGGGCGACCGAAGTGGGCGGCACGCGCTGGGTCGTGAAGGCGCAGATCCACTCGGGCGCCCGCGGCAGGGCCGGAGGCGTGAAGGTGTGCACGACCGACGCGGACGTCCGCCAGGCGGCAAAGGACCTGCTGGGTAAGACGCTCGTGACCGTTCAGACCGGTCCTGAGGGTCTTCCGGTACATCGCCTGCTGGTCGAACAAGCGCTCCCGATCGAGCGGGAGCTGTACGTGGGACTGGTGCTCGACCGCAAGCGCGAGCGGATCGTGGTCGTGGCGCATCCGCACGGCGGCATGGAGATCGAAGAAATCGCGCAGCGGGAGCCGGCGGCGATCTTGCGCGAGGACGTGGAGCCGGCGGTCGGGATGCAGGGGTTCCAGGCGCGGGAGCTGGCGTTCGGGCTGGGTCTCGCCCCTTCCCAGGTGAGCCAGGCCGTGACGGCGATCCTCGGCGCCTACCGCGCCTTCCGCGAGCTCGACGCCACGATGGTCGAGATCAATCCGCTCGTCGTGACCCAGACCGGCCAGGTGCTCGCGCTCGACGTGAAGATGAGCTTCGACGATAACGCGATGTTCCGGCGGCCCAACGTCGCCGAGCTGCGTGACTACGCCCAGGAGGACCCCCGCGAAGCGGAGGCCGCCGAGCACGGGCTCAACTACGTGGCCCTGGACGGGGACATCGGCTGCATCATCAACGGGGCCGGCCTCGCCATGGCCACCATGGACATGATCAAGCACGCCGGCGGCGAGCCCGCGAACTTCCTGGACATCGGCGGCGGGGCGAGCCCCGATCGCGTGACGGCGGCGTTCCGCCTGGTGCTCTCCGACAAGAAGGTGCGTGCCATCCTCGTGAACGTGTTCGCGGGGATCAACCGCTGCGACTGGGTGGCGCGGGGCGTCGTCCAGGCCGTGCGCGAGGTGCAGGTGGCGGTTCCGCTGGTCGTCCGGCTCGCGGGCACGAACGTCGAGGAGGGCCGCCGCATCCTCGCGGACAGCGGCCTCCCGATTCTCACGGCCGACACCCTCTCGGAGGCAGCCGAGCGGGTGGTCGCGGCCCGCGACCGCGTGAGGGCGGCATGAGCATCCTGCTCGACGAGAAGACCCGCGTCATCGTCCAGGGCTTCACCGGCGACAAAGGCACCTTCCACACCAGGGAGATGATCGCCTACGGCACGAACGTCGTGGGTGGCGTCACGCCGGGAAAGGGCGGCACCACGCACCTGGACCGCCCGGTGTTCAACACCGTCAAGGAGGCGGTGGCGAACACGGGCGCTGCGGCGAGCCTGATTCTCGTCCCCGCGCCGTTCTGCGCCGACGCCATCATGGAGGCGGCGGACGCCGGTATTCGGCTGGTCGTGACCATCACGGACGGCGTTCCCGCGCAGGACATGATGCGGGTGAAGCGGTACTTGTGGCGGTACGCCAAGGAGCGCCGCACCACCCTCATCGGACCCAACTGCGCCGGCATGATCAGCGCGGGCCGGGCCATGATGGGCATCATGCCGGGCCACATTTACACGCGCGGGCCGGTCGGCGTCGTCACGCGGTCGGGCACGCTCGGCTATGAGGCGGCGGCGCAACTGCAGGCGCTCGGCGTCGGGATCACGACCAGCGTGGGCATCGGGGGCGACCCGATCAACGGCAGCTCGTTCGTCGACATCCTGGCGCTGTTCGAGCAGGACCGGGAGACCGAGGCGGTGATGATGATCGGGGAGATCGGCGGTCCCCAGGAAGCGGATGCGGCGCTGTTTGTGAAGGAGCAGATGACGAAGCCGGTCATCGGCTACGTGGCGGGTCTCACCGCGCCCAAGGGCCGCCGCATGGGGCACGCCGGAGCGATCATTTCGGCGTTCGGGGACACGGCGGCGGAGAAGGCGGAGATCATGCGGTCTGCCGGCCTGATGGTGGCGCCGAGCCCCGCCGAGCTCGGGGTCACCGTCGTCCACGCGCTCCGCCAGCAGCCGTCGCGGCCGGTGATGGTGCAGCGGTGAGCGCGGGGCGGTCCGGCCGCCCGGTGGTTGTCGTCACGCGGCGGCTCCCCCGCCCGGTGGAGGAGCAGCTGGCGCGGGAGTTCGACGCGCGCCTGAACGCGGATGACCATCCGTTGAGCGCGGTCGAGCTCGCGGACGCGCTCCGCGCCGCGGACGGCCTCCTCCCCACGGTCACCGACCGGCTCACGGCACAGGTGCTGGCGGTGGAGCCGTTGCGGGCCCGAATCCTCGCCAACTACGGCGTCGGCTTCAACCACATCGACACGGTCAGCGCGAAGGCGCGCGGCCTCGTGGTCACGAACACACCCGACGTGCTCACCGACGACACGGCCGACGACGCCCTGATGCTGCTGCTCATGGTGGCCCGCCGGGGCGGCGAAGGGGAGCGCCACGTGCGCTCCGGGGCCTGGACCGGCTGGCGGCCCACTCACATGCTCGGCACCCGCGTCACCGGCAAGACATTGGGTCTGATCGGGCTCGGGCGGATCGGCCGGGCGGTGGCGCACCGCGCCCGCGCGGGCTTCGGCATGCGGGTCATCTTTCACGATCCGTCCCCGCCGCCAGCGGCGGTGGTGTCGGAGCTGGGCGCGGAGCCGAGGGCCGGCGTGGACGACGTGCTGCGCGAGGCGGACTTCGTGTCGTTGCACTCGCCGGCCACCCCCGAAACCCGGCATCTGATCGACGCCCGCCGGCTCGCCCTCATGAAGCGGGGCGCGTTCCTCGTCAACAACGCCCGCGGCGACATCGTGGACGAAGCCGCGCTGGTCGCGGCGCTCAAGCAGGGGACGATCGCGGGGGCCGGCCTCGACGTGTTCGAGCGCGAGCCCGCCGTCACGCCCGACCTCCTGACGATGGAGAACGTCGTGCTGCTCCCCCATCTCGGCAGCGCCACGCACGAGACCCGGATCGCCATGGGCCTGCGCGCCCTCGAGAACCTCAAGGCGTTTTTCGCCGGCGCGCCGCCGCGCGACCGCGTGGCGTGAGCGCCGAGAATTCCACCCCGGTCGCAACGCCCGAGTACCTCAGGCGCACGGCGGGCCTCCTGCACGACTGCCTTCGCGACGTCATCCGGACGCATCAGCCGGAGATCGAGGGCGTGCTCGCGGGTGAGCGCCTCGACCCGCAGGCACCGCCCGCGCTCGTCGCCCGCGCGATTGCGGCACAGGGGATGTGGTTCCAACTGTTGTCGATCGCCGAGCAGAACGCGGCGATGCGGCAGCGGCGCCAGAGCGAAGTCGAGCGAGGGTACGACCAGCTGCGCGGCACGTTCGCCCAGGTGGTCACAGCCGCGGCCCGCGACGGGATCGCGGCGGACGACGTCCGCGCCGTGGTCGCGAACCTGCGCGTGCGGCCCGTCATCACGGCGCACCCGACGGAAGCCAAGCGCGTCAGCGTGCTCGAAAAACATCGCCGCATCTATCGTCGGTTGGTGGACCTCGAGGCCCCCCGCTGGACCCCCCGCGAGCGGCACGCGCTGGTCGAGAACCTGCGAACCGAGATCGAGCTGCTGTGGCTCACCGGCGAGCTGCGGCTCGCGAAGCCCACCGTCGGGCAGGAGCTGGCGTGGGGCCTGTACTTCGTCAACGAGAACCTGTTCGAGGTCGTGCCCGAGCTGGTGGACAAGCTCGAGCGCGCCCTGCGGCAGGCGTATCCGGCGGACCGTTTCGACGTGCCGCCGTTCTTCCAGCTCGGCTCGTGGATCGGCGGTGACCGGGACGGCAATCCCTTCGTCACGAACGACGTCACGCGCCGCACCCTGTTCGACAACCGCATCGCGAGCCTGCGACGCTACCGCCAGCGGGTCGGCGATCTGCTGCGCGCCCTGAGCCTCACGGAGCGCGCCGCCCCGATCGCGCCCGAGTTCCGCGAGGCGCTCGCCCGCGAGCTGGCGGCCTCCGGCGACGCCGAGCGGATCCGGGAGCGCAACCCGGGCGAGGTGTATCGACAATTCGTGACCTGCATGCTGGGCAAGCTCGACGGCGCGCTGACCAGCGCGGAACGGCGCGAGCCCGCGCCCGAGGCGGCGGCCTATCGGACCGCGGACGAGCTGATCGGCGACCTGCGCACGCTCGAGGCCGGGCTCGTGGCGGGACGTGGCGGGCGCGCGGCCGAGCTGCTCGTCCGACCGGTGCGTCGGGAGGTCGAGGCATTCCGCTTCAGCACCTTCCGGCTCGACATCCGCGACAACTCGCCGCGCGTGTACGCGGCCGTGGCCGCGCTCGCGCGGGGCCGGAGCCCGGGCGAGCCGCCTGCGCCGGCGTCGCCCGCATGGCGCGCCTGGCTGCAGGGTGAGCTGGCTCGCCCATTGCGTCCGGACCGGCGGGCGCCGCCGCAGGAAGCCGCGGAGATGGTCGATCTCTTCCGGTTGATCCACGAGGTGCGCGACTGCCTCGACCGCGAAGCAGTCGGCAGCTTCATCCTGAGCATGACGCACGACGTGGCGGACATCCTGGGCGTGTATCTGCTCGCCAAAGAAGCCGGCCTGTTTGCGGACGCCGCCGGAGTCGAGAGCTGTACGCTCCCGATCGTGCCGTTGTTCGAGTCCATCGACGACCTGCGGCGGGCGCCCGAGATCGTGCGCGACCTGCTGCAGGTCCCGCTGGTGCGCCGGAGCGTGCGCGCGCAGGGCGGCGTGTTCGAGGTGATGATCGGCTACTCCGACTCGAACAAGGACGGCGGCTTCCTCTCGTCGAACTGGGAGCTCGCCAAGACCCAGTTGCGGCTCACCCGCCTCGGCCGGGAGTGCGGCGTGCCGATCGCCTTCTTCCACGGCCGGGGTGGCTCGGTGAGCCGCGGGGGCGCGCCCACCGGCCGGGCCATCGCCGCTCAGCCCGCCGGCTCGATCCAGGGGCGGCTCCGCCTCACGGAGCAGGGGGAAGTCGTGTCGTTCAAGTATGCGAATCGCGGCACCGCCGCCTACCAGACGGAGCTGCTCGCGGCGAGCGTGCTCGAGCACTCCCTCAAGTCCGAGCGCGAGCAGGCGCTCGTCCCCACGACCGAGTTCGACGAAGCGATGGAAGCGTTGTCGGGCGCCGCGCATGCCGCCTATCGCCGGCTGGTCGAGCATCCGCACCTCGTGACCTATTTCCAGGCCGCGAGCCCGGTGGAGGAGATCGCGCTCCTGAACATCGGTTCGCGGCCCGCCCGTCGCACCGGCATGCGGACGCTCGCCGACCTGCGCGCGATCCCGTGGGTGTTCGCCTGGACCCAGAACCGACACTTCATTCCCGGCTGGTTCGGGGTCGGGACGGGCGTGGGGACGTTCCTCGAGGTCCGCGGCGCGCGCGGCGAGACACTGCTTCAGCGGATGTTCAGCGACTTTCGCCTGTTCCGGCTGATCGTGGACGAGGCCGAGAAGACGCTGGCCTACGTCGATCTCGAGCTCGCACGCCAGTACGCGGACCTCGTGGCCGACCCCTGGGTACGCCAGGAGATCTTCACGCTCGTGACGGACGAGTATCATCGGACGGTGGACGTCGTGCACCGCCTCACCGGGCGCACCGAGCTCGCCGAGCGGTTCCCCCAGTTCCGCCAGCGCCTGGCGAGCCGCTTGCCCACGCTCAACCAGGTGAACCGCCAGCAGATCGAGCTGCTGCGACGCTATCGCGCGACGGCGGCCGAGAAGCCCCCGGAGGACCAGCTCGCGGCGCTGCTCTTGTCCATCAACTGCATCGCGGCGGGGTTCGGGACTACCGGGTGAGGCGTTGCACGACGCCACGTCGCAACGACGCCCAGGCGGAGTCGCTCGTCAAACTATCCGTCGTGGCGTCGTAGGGTCGTGCGACTAGATTTCAGCCATGCACGACACCCTCTACTTCACCGAGCACCACTTCCAGGTGCGTGACATGGTGCGCGACTTCGCGCAGCAGGTCGTGAAGCCGAGCGCGCGCCGCTACGACGTCGAGAGCCTCTTCCCGTGGGACAACGTGCGGCGGATGGCCGACCTGGGCCTGTTCGGCATCCCGTGGCCGGAGGAGCTGGGAGGGTCCGGGATGGACTATCTCTCCTACATCCTGGTGATCCACGAGCTCGCGAAGGTCGATGCGAGCCACGCCATCACGGTGAGCGCTCACACCACGCTCGGCACGTCGCCCATCGTGGACTTCGGCACGCCGGAGCAGAAGCAACGCTACGTGCCGCTGCTTGCCACGGGAAAGGTGCTGGGCGGGTTCGGGCTGACCGAGCCCGGCGCCGGGTCGGATGCCGGCGGCACGAGCACGGTGGCGGAGGAGAAGGGCGACCACTATCTCCTCAATGGCTCGAAGATCTTCATTACGCATGCCGGAGTCGGGGAGATCTTCGTCGTGACGGCCCGCACCGATCCCGCTGCCAAGAAGACCCGCGGCATAACGGCGTTCATCGTGACCAAGGACACGACCGATCTCGAGGAAGCGAAACGGGTCGGCGTGGGCCACGACGCCTCGCTCCCCAAGTGCCGCGGCGTCGTGGCCGCGAAGAAGGAGGACAAGCTCGGCTGGCGCGCCTCGGACACGCGGGAGCTGGTCCTGCAGGACGCGATTGTCCCGAAAGAAAATGTGCTCGGGGCCGTGAACAACGGCTTCCGGCAGTTCCTCCATACGCTCGACGGCGGACGTATCGGGTTGGGGGCGCTCGCCCTCGGCATCGCCGAGGGTGCACTGGAGGAGTGCCTCCGCTACACCACGACCCGGAGGCAATTCGGCAAGCCGATCGCCAGCTTCCAGGGCGTCCACTTCGCCCTCGCCGACATGGCGACCGAAATCGAGGCGGCCAAGCACCTCGTGTATCATGCCGCGTGGCTCAAGCAGCACGGCCAGCCGTTCAAGAAGGAGGCGGCGATGGCGAAGCTGTACGCTTCCGAGCTCGCCACGCGCGCCACCACCAAGGCCGTCCAGCTGCACGGCGGCTACGGGTATACGACGGACTACCCCGTCGAGCGAATGATGCGGGACGCGAAAATCTGCGAGATTGGCGAAGGCACGAGCGAGATTCAGCGGATCGTGATTGCGAGGCAGCTGCTCGGCGATCTAGTCGACTAAACCTCCACCAACCTTCACCGACCTCCACCAACCTCGATTCCCAGATTTCTCACCAGAAACGCAAATCGATCCGCCTGCTCCTCGATCAGCTTGCTGGTCGGCTTACCCGCCCCGTGCCCGGCCTTCGTCTCGATCTCGATCAACACGGGCTGCGGCCCGGCCTGGGCCGCCTGGAGCGTGGCCGTGAACTTGAATGAGTGCCCCGGCACGACGCGATCGTCGTGATCGGCGGTGGTGACGAGCGTGGCCGGGTAGCGCGTTCCCGCCCTGACGTTGTGCAGCGGCGAGTACTTGTAGAGGTAGGGGAACTGCGCCGCGCTGTCCGCTGACCCGTAGTCCGTCACCCACGCCCAGCCGATCGTGAACTTGTGAAACCGCAGCATGTCCATCACGCCCACCGCGGGAAGCGCCGCTCCGAACAGCTCGGGCCGCTGCGTCATCGCGGCGCCGACGAGCAAGCCCCCGTTCGACCCGCCCGCGATGGCGAGCTTGGCCGGGGACGTGTAGCCCTGGGCGATCAGATACTCCGCGGCGGCGATGAAGTCGTCGAACACGTTCTGCTTCTTGTCGTGCATCCCGGCCTGATGCCACTCCTCGCCGTACTCGCCGCCGCCCCGCAGGTTCGGGACGGCATACACGCCACCCAGCTCGAGCCACACGAGCATCGCCACAGAGAAGCTCGGCGTGAGGCTGATGTTGAACCCGCCGTAGCCGTACAAGTACGTCGGGTTCGAGCCGTCGAGCCGCAGCCCCTTCTTGTGGGTGACGAACATCGGCACCCGGGTGCCGTCCTTACTGGTGTAGAAGACCTGCTTCGTCTCGTAGCCGGACGGATCGAAGTCGATCGCCGGCGCCTTGAACACGCTCGTGACGCCGCTCTTGAAGGCGTAACGGAAGATGGTCGTGGGGTAGAGGAACGACGTGAAGGCGTAGAACATCTCGTCGTCCTTCCGCTCCCCGCTGATTGCGCCGATCGAGCCGAGCGTCGGGAGCGGGAGATCCTTCACGAATCGCCCGTCGCGCGCGAACAAGCGCAGCCGGGAGGACGCATCGTGCATGTAGTTGGCCACGAACGTGTCGTGGATGATCTGGACTCCATCGAGCACGTCCGGGGCCTGCGGGATGATCTCGCGCCAGCGGGCCCGCTCGGGGTGCCGGGTATCGATCGCAATGACGCGCTTGCGGGGGGCATCGAGGTCGGTGAGGAAGTAGAACACGGGCCCATCGTTCCCCACGAACGCGTAGCTCGCATCGAAGTCGTCCAGCAACCGCACCACCTCGCCCGTGACCTTCGGGCGCTTGGCCTCCTTCAAGTCGAGGTAATAAACCCGGTTCCGCCGGTCGGTACCGAGCCATACCTGCAGCACCGCATACCGGCCGTCGTCGGTCACCTCGGCGTTCATTCCCCAGTCGGGCTGGTCCGGTCGCTCGTAGACGAGCACGTCCTGCGTCTGATCCGTGCCCAAGCGGTGGTAATAGAGGCGCTGAAACCGGTTCACCTCGGTGAGCGCCTTGTCGACCGGCTCCGGGTACCGGCTGTAGAAGAAGCCGGCGCCATCGTTGGTCCACGACGCGCCCGAGAACTTGATCCACTTGAGGTGATCGGACCGGTCGCGCCCCTCCGCGACATCGCGCACGCGGAACTCCTCCCAATCGGAGCCGCTCGCCGACGTGCCGTAGGCCAGGAGCCGCCCGTCGTCCGAGACCGCCAGGGTCGAGAGCGCCACCGTACCGTCTTCGGACAAGAGGTTCGGGTCGAGCAGCGTCTCCGGGTCCGCCGTGAGCGACGCCTGTTTGTACAGGACGGACTGGTTCTGGAGACCATCGTTCTTGAAAAAGAAGTAGCGACGTGCCTTCCGGAATGGCGCGCCGTACTTCGGATAGTTCCAGACCTTCGTCAGCCGCTCACGGATCGTGCCGCGCGCGGGGATCTCGGCGAGATAGGCGGCGGTGAGCCGGTTTTCCGCCTCGATCCAGGCGCGGCTTTCGGGCGAGTCCGGGTCCTCGAGCCAGCGGTACGGGTCGGGGACCCTGGTCCCGTGATAATCGTCGACGACATCGCTCTTGCGAGCGGCCGGATACTGGAGCGTCTGGGCCCCGATAGGCGCTGCGCTCGTGAACATGCCGGTCAGGAGGAAACCCCCCGCGAGGGAACGGAGCAGAGAAGTGGTCATTTGCCTGATAAATCTCGGGGCAGTTGACCTAAGTCGCAAGCCCACTTATATTTACAGCATGCATTGGATGCCAGGCCTGTCCGCGCTTCGCGGCATCATCCCCATGCCGCCGGCGGACGACCCGTCCAATCGGTTCAGCTCATCCTCAGCCGATCTGCTCGGAATGAGTTCCTGCTGGAACAATCGTAGGATCCCGACCGGCTGTTGGCCGACCGGGGTCGAGGGCACTTGCTTTGAAACGGGAAATTCTCATCAGCGGGACCGCGCGCGAGACTCGCGTCGCGATCCTGGAGGACGACCGCCTTGTTGAACTCCTGGTGGATCGTCCGGACGCCCGCCGCATGGTGGGCGATATCTACCTCGGCACGGTCGAGGCCGTGCTTCCGGGGATACAGGCCGCGTTCGTCAACATCGGGGCGGAAAAGAGCGCCTTTCTCCACGCCTCCGACCTGATCGAGGCGGAAGACGAAGACGAGCCGTCCGATCACGACGACGACAACGGCAGCGAGGGTGGAACCGGGGCGGGGAACGGCGGTACCCGCTCGGGCCGGCGTCGCCTGCCGAACGTCGCGGACGAGCTGAAGCGCGGCGAAACCCGCATCGTGCAGGTCATCAAGGAACCGATCGGCACCAAGGGTCCGCGCGTCACCGCGCAGATCTCCCTCGCCGGCCGGTTCCTCGTTTACATGCCGTTCGCCTCCAAAGTCGGCGTCTCCCGCAAGATCGAAAACAGGGAACAGCGCGCCAAGCTGCGCGAGATGGTGTCCAAGCTCGTCCCCAAGGAAGCGGGGGCGGGCGGCTGGATCATCCGGACGGTGGCCGAAGACCTCACGGAACAGAGCTGCAAGCGCGAAATCGACCACCTGTACGGCCTGTGGAAGAAGATCAAGCGCAAGTCGGGCTCGGTGCGGGCACCGGCGCTGCTGCAGCGGGAGACGTCGCTCGCGCGCGGCATCATCCGCGATCTGTTCTCGGACAAGGTCGACTCACTCCTCGTCGAGTCGAAGGCGCTGCACACCGAGGTGGTGCAGTACCTGAAGCAGATCGACCCCGATTTGCTCGACCGGGTGAAGCTGTACCAGGCCGAGACCCCACTGTTCGACGAGTACGACATCGAGGCGGAGATCCGGAGTCTCTTCAAACCGCGGGTGGAGCTGCCGACGGGCGGCTACCTGATCATTCAACCGACCGAGGCGCTCGTCTCGATCGACGTGAACACGGGCCGCTACACCGGCAAGAAGGACCCCGAGAGCACGATCTTGAAGACCAACATCGAGGCCGCGCGCGAGGTGGCACGCCAGCTGCGGCTGCGCGACATCGGCGGCATCATCGTCGTGGATTTCATCGACATGGAATCCCGCGGCAACCGAGACAAGGTGCTCCAGGAGCTGCGCACCCATCTCGGACGCGATCGGGCGCGCACCAAGGCGTTCGCCGTATCCGAGCTGGGACTGATCGAGATGACGCGGCAGCGCGTCCGTCCGTCGTTATGGCACTCCATGACGGCGGAATGCCCGACCTGCCACGGCACGGGACGGGTGTTCCGTCCGGAGGTCGTGGTGCGACGCATGGAGCGCTCGCTCAAGCGGGCCGGAGCCGAGCACAAGGAGCGCCAGCTCGCCGTGCGGCTGCATCCCGATGTGGCCCTGTATCTCGTGGAGCAGGAGCCCAACTTCCTGCGACAGCTCGAGAAGCAAACGGGACTCGTGCTCGAAGTGCGCGACGACCCGATGATGCGGCTCGATGAGTTCCGGATGATGGCGAAGCCGGCGGGGCGCGACGTGACTGAACAGTATGCGGTTGCGTAACGGTGAGCGGTAACAGGTGAGCGGTGAGCCGGGGGGTCCGCTTACCGCTCACCGCTCACCCTTGACCGAACCGTAAGTCCCGATTAGCGTTCCGGCCCTATGCCCTACGCGATTTTTGCCACCGGGGGCGCGCAATTCCGCGCCGAGCCGGGCGTCACCATCAAGATCCCGCTGCTCGAAGCGGAGCCCGGGAGCAAGGTGACCTTCGACCACGTCCTGCTCGCCAGCGACGGCAAGCACGTGCACGCGGGGAAGCCGGTTGTGAAGGGCGCCAAGGTCACCGCCGAGGTCGTGCGCCACGGCAAAGGCGAGAAGATCAAGATCTACCGGTTCGCGCGTCGCACCGGATACCGGCGCCACGCCGGGCATCGGCAGCCGTTCACCGAAGTAAAGATCGCGGACGTCAAGCTCAAGGACTGAGTGACGCTAGCATGGCACACAAGAAGGGTGTCGGCTCCTCCCGCAACGGCCGCGATTCCGGGCCCAAGTACCTCGGCGTGAAGCGCTTCGCCGGGGAGTTCGTCACCGCGGGCACGATCATCGTCCGGCAGCGGGGCACGAAATTCCATCCCGGGACGAACGTGCGGCGCGCATCCGACGACTCGCTGTTCACCGTGGTGGACGGGCAGGTCAAGTTCGAGCACAAGAACAAGAAGCGCTTCCGGGTCAGCGTGTATCCGAAGGCGGTCGCATCGGCTAGTAGGTAGGCGGTAGCTTTTTGTACCGCTCGAACAGCTCCGTCTGCCGGCTCTTGAGCGGGATCTCCTTGCCCCGAATCAGCACGTGCTCCACGCCCGTCGTGAACTCGAACGGGTCGCCCGACCAGACGACGACATTGGCCACCTTCCCCGGCTCGAGCGAGCCGTAGCGATCCGCCACGCCGAAGATCTCCGCCGGCGACAGGGTGACGGCGCGGAGCGCCTGGTCCCACGTCATGCCGTAGGCCACGGCGTTCCCGGCCTGCTGGCGCAGGTTGCGCGACTGGTGCGTGTCGGTCTCGAGGAGCGCAACGGTCACACCCGCCTTGGCGAGGAGTGCGGCGTTCTCGTACCGAATGCCGAGGGAATCGTAGCCCGGGATGTTGTCCATCGGCTCGACCAGGACCGGGACGCCTGCCGCCGCGATCGCCCCCGCGATCTCCCACCCTTCGGCGGCGCCGGCAAGAATCAGCTTGAGCCGGAACTCCTTCGCGAGCCGCAACGCCGTCTCGATGTCGCTGCGCCGGTTGGCGAGTGCGATGAGGGACACCCGGCCGTGCAGCACCGGGAGCAGCGCCTCGAGATCGCCGGCCGACGCGGCCAGCGGTCGCATTTGCGCCCGACCGAAATCGGTCTTGCGTCGTTCATACTCGAGCGCGTCGCGAAACACCTGACGCAGGCGCGCCGCGATTTCCGCGCGCGAGCCGCCGGCGTCATCCTTTCCGCTCTCGGACAGGTCGGCGACGATTCCCACCGGGGATTTCACCACCATCTGCTCGATGGTGACGCCGTCGAGGTCGATCAGGACCGCCTGACCGCTCACGAGGTTGCCGAAGGGCACCGCCAGCGCCGTGGTGATCCCTTCGATTCGGGTGACGGGGATCAGCGTGGAGGCGGGGTTGATCCCCTCCGCCACGTTGAAGGCGGCGGCGATGGTATCCCCCTGAACGCTGCCCTCCCGCGTCGCGGGCACGACGCTGATCTCCACCAGGCCGAGCTGACCGGCTCCGTCGATGAGCCCCGGCGTCACCCACTTTCCCTTGGCGTCGATGCGGGTCGCGCCCGAGGGAATCGCCACGTTGGTCCCCACCGCGACAATCCGGCCGTCGCGGATCAGCACGTTCGCGTCGGCGACCTTCGGACCGGAGACGGGATACACCGTTCCACCCGTGATGGCGATGGTCTGGGCAAGGAGCAGCGCGATCATCGGTCACTCCCGGGCGCCGGCATTTGGCCCAGTTCGAAGTCGGTGCGCGGCTGGTGCGCGGGATCGGCGCGGTCGTAGGTGAGCCAGCCGTCGTTGTAGACCTGCGCGGCCTTCGAATAGACCGAGAAGGGATCGCCGGACCACACGACCACGTCGGCCATCTTGCCCGGCTCGAGCGTGCCGACGATCGAGTCGAGCCCGAGCGCCCAGGCCGGGTTGACCGTGATCCAGCGGAGGGCCTGGTCGCGCGTGATCGGGATACCGGACCGCTGCCCGGCGTACATCGCCTTGGCGGCTTCCTGGTTGAGCCGCTGGATGCCGCTGGGATCGTCCGAATGGATGATCGGCCGGCCGCCCGCCTGCTGGTTCAGGGCGGCGTTTTGCTTGATCCCGTCCATGGCCTCTTCCTTGAACCCCCACCAATCCGCCCACACGGAGACCGAGGTCCCTTCCTTGGCGAGCAGGTCGGCGATCTTGTACGACTCCACCGCATGGTGGAACGAGCGGATCTTGAACCCGAACTCGTGCGCCAGATCGAGCATCTGCGCCATCTCGTCGGCGCGATAGCAGTGGTTCTGCACGTACATGTTGCCCCGCAGCACCTCGGCCAGCGATTCCGACCGCAGGTTCCGCTCGGGCGGATCGCCCTTGTGATCCTTGTTCCAGGCGTCCCACTTGCGTCGATACAACTCCGCCTGGATGAACGCGGCGCGGTAGCCCGCCATGTTGCCCATGCGGGTGGAGGGCCCGCCGCGCATGCGATACACCCGCTTGGGGTTCTCGCCGCAGGCCATCTTCAGGCCGGAGCGCGCGCCGGGAAACTTCATTTCCTGCACGGTGCGCGCCGGAATGAGCTTCAGAATCGCGCTGCGGCCGCCGATCAGGTTCGCCGAGCCCGGCAGCGCCTGGATGGTGGTGATCCCGCCGGCGATCGCGAGCGGGATCTGCGGGTCCTGGGGCCAGAACGAATGCTCCGCCCACACCTCGGCCGTCACCGGGTTCGTCGCCTCGTTGCCGTCCGACTCGGCATCGGTCCCCGGCGCGGCGTAGACGCCGAGGTGCGAGTGGTCGTCGATCAGCCCGGGCGTCACGTACTTGCCGGTCCCGTCCACGACCACGGCGTCGGCGGGGGCGTCGACCTTCGTGCCGACCGCGACGATCCGCCCATCCTTGAGCAGGATCGAGCCGTTGGGGATCTCCTGACCCGTCGCGGTCATGATCGTGGCGTTGCGGATCACGACCGGCGGGTTAGGATGGCGAACGTAGGTGGATGGATACTGTGGACGCGTGGTACTGGTGCTCTCGGCGGTGGCGGCCGATGGCGTCGCGGGCGCCGGTGCCGCGATCGTGCGGCGACCAGCGCTCGCACAGCCCACCAGCAATGCGGCGAGGGCAGCGATAAACGTCCGCATCATGATCCTCCTCTTACGGCTTGGCGTCTTGGCGTCTTGCAACTGTTCTTATTTGACGAGCTCAACGACGAATGGTTGTCCCACGAATTCCGTCTTGAGAAGCCGTCGGGGAGTATCCGTGCCCACGTACATCGTGAACGGCACCCGCGAGCCGGTCACGTCGATACGGAATCCCTGAAACGTGCCGGCCGGAACGGTCACGGACTCCGGAGCACTCACCTTGAACGTGAGCACCTTGATGGCGTTCTCGCTCGGCGTGAAGAAGGTCATCGCGAAGGTCTTGCCGGGAGCGAGCGGCAGCGCCGGCACCACGAACGGGACGGCGTTCTCGTCCACCGTGCCGGGCGGCAGCGCCGTATCGATCTCGAAGCGCTTCACCGAGCCGTCCGGCTGCGGCGTCGCGCTGGCTCCCTTCACCCGGCCTCCGGCGTAGCTCAAGTGGGTCTCGGCTTGCTGGCCCTGCTGGGTCGTCACCTGATCGACCTGCCGCACCAGCCCGCTGGCGGGCTCGAGCACGAGCGTGGTCTGCTGCTGGAAGGTGCCGTTCGCCAGGTTCGACCGCTCGGTGTACAGGAGCGAATCCGGCGGAGGCCGCCGAATCTCTGAAACCGTGAACCCCACCGGATTCCCCTGAATCACGACGCGCGAGCTGTCGGTGTGGGCCGCGAGCTGCGTGGCGTCGAGCGCCACGGGCCCCGTCGGCGGAGCGAGGTCGGCGGGCGTGAGCGGCTTGCCGTCCACATCCACCATCCGCAAGGGGGCGATCGCCTGCAGCCGGTCGTACAGCTTGGCTGCGTCGCCCACGACGACGATCGTGAGCGCGCCGCGCCGGTACAGCCGCGCCGCGGCCGCCCGCGCCTGCAGGGCGGTCACGGCGGCGAGCCGGTCGCGGTACAGCCGCAAGTAATCGTCGCCGAGGCCGAGCAGCTTCACGGTCGCAACCTGGCTGGCGATCTGGCTCGGCGTCTCGATGGTGAGCGGGAAGGAGCCGACGAGGAAGCCCCTGGTGGCGGCGAGCTCCGAGTCGGGAATCACTTCCGTCCTGATCCGATCGATTTGATGGAGCAGCTCGCGCAGCGCACTATCCGCCACCTCGGTGCGGACCTCCGCGGTGGCCTGCCAGTAGCCGAGCCCGCGGTAGCGGTGGAGGGACGCGTACGCGCCGTACGTCCAGCTCTTCTGCTCGCGCAGGATGAGGAAGAGCCGCGAGTCCGCCCCGCCGCCGAGCACCTGCGTGGCGACGCGGCCCGGATAATACCCCGGGTCGGTCGGCAGGATGGTCGTGTTGCCCAGGGCGATGTTCGCCTGCGCCGAGCCCGGCCGATGCACGAGCAGGATGTCCGTCGCGACCCGCGTGGCAGGGGCGGGCAGGGGCGGGCTTGACGCCGGCGCGCCGCGCCAGCCCTCAAACGCCTTCGCCACGAGCTCCTGCACCCGCGCGTCCGTCACGTCCCCCGCGACCACGAGCAGCGCGCCGGCCGGCCGCAGCCGTTGCCGGGCGAACTGCGCCACGTCGTCGCGGGTGACGGCCCGATAGCTCTCGCGCGTCGCGCTTCGCCCGTACGGGTTGCGGCCGTAGATCTCCCGCCCGAAGAACCGTTGCGCCACGGCGCTCGGTTGGGACAGTTGCAAGGCCAGCGCGGATAGCGCTCGCGTGCGCGCCAGCTCGAGCTCACTCTCCGGGAACGTCGCATGCAGCGTCACGTCTCCCAGCAGATCGAATACGAGCTCTGCCTGGTCGCTCAGCGCATCGGCCGAGATGGTGAGGAAATCGTCTCCCGAGGATGCCGACAGGGTGCCCCCCACGCCTTCGATCGTGGCGGCGATCTGCTCCGCACTGCGACTGTCCGTGCCCTTGGAGAGCAGCTCTGCGGCGAGGTCCGACAACCCCTCCTTGCCCGCGGGGTCGTAGATGCCCCCGGCGCGGAACGACAGCGTTGCCGACACGACCGGTTGCTCGTGATGCTCGATCACCACGAGCTGCAGGCCGTTGGCGAGCGTTGCCTCCTTGAACGGCGGAAAGCGCACGGGGGTGAGGGGCGTCGGCTTGGGGGGCGTCGTGGGGAAGGTCTGGGCGGACATGCGGACCGTCGGACGGGCGGACAGGAGAAGCCCGGCCACAACGGCGACCACTGTCCGCCCGTCTCTCAGTCGGGCCGTCCACCGTCTCATTGCGCCCCCCCGGCCGCCGCGGGCTTCACCACGATCACGACCGCGTTGGCCGGATCCAGATACTTCGCCGCGACCCGGCGGACGTCCGCCGCGGTGACGGCCAGGACGCGCTCCAAATCACTGTTGATCTCGGCCAACGACGGATGGAACATGTCGTAGTGATGCAGCTCTTCCGCCTTTCCGAGCGTGGTCTCACGCGAGTGCACGAAGCCCGCGCGGAAGGTGTTCTTCGCCTTGGTCAGCTCCTCGTCCGTGACGCCCGTGGCGCGAATGCTGTCCAGCTGGGCGGTGACGAGGGTGTCGAGCTTGAGCGGGTCCACGCCCTGGTTGGCGATCGCGAGGACGAGCAGCACGCCGGGCCCACGTCGGGAATCGAAGGGGTTCACGATTACCTGAGTGCCGAGGGCCGCTTTCTCCCGCCGCACCACTGCCACGTTCAGACGCGAGCTCTCCCCCTGGCCGAGGATGACGTTCAGCAGCTCGAGGGCACGCGTGTCCGGGTCCGCATGCGGCGGCGCGCGATAGATCCGCAGCACCGCCGGCAAGTTGGCGTGCACGTCGGTCACCTCACGCCGTTGGACGCCCGGGGCAAGGCGGGCGGTGCAGCGCACGGGGGGGGGCTCGGCGTGGCGCGGGATCTCGCTGAAATACTGATTCACGTAGCGCCGCAGCTCCAGCGGCCGGAAGTCGCCCACCACGACGAGCGTGGCGTTGTTGGGGGCGTAATAGGTGTCGAAGAAGGCCCGGACGTCGGAGAGCTGTGCCGCGTTGAGGTCGTCCATCGATCCGATGACCGTGTGCGCGTAGGCGAAGCACGCCGCGCTGTCGAACGGCCAGGTCATGCCGTCGATGAACGCGGGCGAGTACGGCTGGTTGTCGACCCGCAGCCGGCGCTCTTCCTTTACGGTCTCGCGCTGGTTGTGGAAGTTCTCGTCCGTGATGGCGAGAGACCGCATCCGATCGGCCTCAAGCCAGAGCGCCAGGTTCAGGCGATTCGAGGGCACCGTTTCATAGTAGTTCGTGCGGTCTTCCGCCGTGCTGCCGTTTTCCGATCCGCCGGCCCGCGAGATCAGCTGGAACTGCTCGCCCTTCTTCACGTGGGCCGAGCCCTCGAACATCATGTGCTCGAACAGGTGCGCGAAGCCCGAGCGGCCCGGCCGCTCGTTACGCGAGCCGGTGTTGTACCACACGTCCACCGACACGATGGGCGTCGAGTGATCTTCCGAGTAAAGGACGCGCAGGCCGTTGGGAAGCGTGAACGCTTCGTACGGGATCTGGCCGGACTGCCCGAGCAGCGGGGGAGCGAGCGCCGCGCGGAGGAGCAGCAGTCCTGCGACCACGGACGGGACGCGCATACGACCGCTCACTCAGGAGTCGGAACCACCGGTCCCGACCGCACCAGCTCGAACAAGAAGCCCCCGTCCAGGGTCTCGCCCTTCACCACGCGTCGGGGCCCGGTGCGGGTCGCGTAGATCCGGAAGCCGCCGCTCACGAGCGGCAGCACGTCGAACCGGCCGGCGGGGACCTCGATCGTGGCGGGCGACCCGGCGACGAAGCTCAGGGTCACGAGCGAGTCGTCGAATTCCTTGTACGCGGGGACGGCGAGCGAATCCCCCGGCGCGGCGTTCGATACGGCGCCCGCGAGGAACACGTAGTCCGAGAACACCGTGCCCGGCGCGAACGGGCGGCTCACCGGAACGATTTTCACGCCACCGCTCTTGGTCCCCACCCGCCGGCGCCCCGAGATCTCGCCCCGCTTCACTTCCAAATCGTGCTCCACCATCACGGTGTCGCTCCGCGGCGAGAACAAATCGATGTGGTGAAACGTCGAGATCGGCTGGCCCGTCAGCCGGTTCACCACGACGCGCAACCGCTCTTCCTCGATCGGCCGGAACTCCGACGTCGCCGTATACACGAGCTCTTGGGTCATCTCGAGCGGGCGGATCTCGTACTGCCACACCGCCCACCCCCGCTCCTCTCCGCGCAGGCGAAACACGAACGAATCACGCGTCGCGGGGACTTGGGCGAGATCGAACTGAAGCGACTTGGGGCTGGCACCCGAGGTCTGGGCGGTCGCGGCCGGCGTGAATGGGCTAGCGACGAGCAGGAAACAGAGCCAGCGCATTGGTCTCGAGAATCGCCTTCTTGTGTGCGTCGCTGAGCGGCAGCGCCAGGAACTGGTCGATGTTGATCCGCATGTCCTTCACCCCGGGGCTCGGCCAGTCCGTGCCCCACAGGACCCGATCCGCGAGCTCCGAGAGACGCGGAAAGTACTCCAACAAGCGGGCGGGCGGTATCCCGGAGACGTCGAGCCACATCCCCCGGTGGCGTCGCAGAACGAAAAACGCCTCCTCCATGTAGAGCGGCCGGCCGCCGTGCGCCATTACGATGCGGAGATCGGGAAAATCGATCGCGACGTCGTCGAGCTCCATCGGGTTGCCGTACTTGGAGCGCGCCCCGGGGAAAATACTGGTGCCGGTGTGGATCATCACCGGCAGCCCCCGCTCCTCGCACCGCCGGTAGATCGTCCCCAGGGCGGTGAGACCGTTGGTGTAGGCGTTCGCCGGCATGCCCTGGTGCGGCGGATGAATCTTGACGAGCCGGATCCCGAGGTCGGCAAGGCGGTCTACGTCACCCGCCGCGTCCTTCGTGAAGCGGGGGTGCACGCCCCCGTACGGCAGCAAGCGCTCTCGGTCGGCCTGCGCGTACTTCGCGGCGAAGGCGTTGGTCGCATCGGTGAATCCCATCACGTCGGGCGAGGGATAGTTCACCAGGCCCGCCCGCCACACCCCCGCGCGGTCCATCACCTCGAGCAGCGCGCGCGGGTCGTCCATGATCTGGATCATGCGGTCGCGCTCCACTTCCTTGCCGCGCCACATGACCTCGAGCACTGGCGGCTTGAGCTCGCGCCACGGCTGAATATGGATGTGCACGTCGGTGATGCGCGTCAGATGCACGAGGCCAACCTAGTCGCGACCGGGCGCGAGGCCGCGATGAATGGCGCGGAGCAGAGTGCCATCGTCCCCGCCCAGCTCCCAGAACATGATCCCGCCCAGCGCCCGGTCGCGCGCGAATCTCGCCTTCAACTCCACCGACTGGGAATCATCGTAGCTGATCCAGATCCGCCGCTCCGCGTTGTAGAGCCAGGGCACCTGCGCCGCGCGCTGCCAGTACCGTCGGAAGCCGTGGCGCTCGGGCTCTCGGCTCGCCAGCACACGATAGTCGATCCCACCGCTGCCCCAGTCCGGTGCGCCCGTGTAGTCGGCCTTTTGAAACAGGCCGTCACGCTCCGCCGCGACACTCCCGTATCCCCGCCCGTAGAACGGCACACCCACCGCGAGCTGGCGCGGAGGCACGCGCGCGTCGAGAAAGAGTCGCAACGACGCCTCGATGTTCAGCTCAGGCGTGGGGTCGCCCGGCGCGGCGTGCAGCGGCGCGTTGAAGTGGGCGATGGTGTCTACGGAATGGTAGTCGTAAGTCATCACGTTGATCCAGTCGAGATAGCGCGGCAGCTCTGCCAGCTCGAGGTTCGCGACCTCCCATGGTCGCGCTGACGCGGCGATTGTGAGGTCGTAGTGCCGACGTTCCCCGGCGCCTGCCGAGTCCAGCTGCCGGCGGAATTCCGCCAGCAGCAGCGTGAAGTTGCCCCGGTCCTCGATCCGGTACCCGTTCTCGGGCAGTCCGCCCGCGACGGGAAACTCCCAATCGACGTCGACGCCGTCGAACACCGCCGGAAAGCCACGGATGAAGAGCTCGATCGTGGACGTGACCAGGGCGCGGCGCGCCTCCGGGGTCGCCGCCGCGTCCGAGAAGTACTTCGACCCGCCCCAACCGCCGAGGGAGATCAGGACGCGCAGGTGCGGGAAGCGCTGCTTCAACTGGCTCAACTCGCGAAAGTTCGCCACATCCAGAGTCGAATCGCCGAACGCGGCCCGCCCGTCCGCGGCGAGGTGCCCGAAGGCGTACAAGACGTGGGTCAGCCGATCGGCGGGAATGTCTGCGATCCGCACGCCCTTCGCCCGTACGCCCCAGGAGGCGAGGTAGGCAATGACCTTGGGAGAGGGCTGCGGGGCGGGCGCCGGCGCGGGTGCGGCACACCCGAGGAGCAATGCCAGGAGACCGAGACGGGCCCGGCTAGACCACGCCAGACCCGTCACGCCTGCCTCGGACACACGCCCGTCAGAAATTGGGATTCGTATTGACTTCGCTCTGCGCCACCGGCCAGCACTCGCGCGTCCCGTAACGCCATTGTGGCGCAGTCGCGGGCGGGTTGCCATCGCGGTCCACGCCGTACCCACCGATCACGCCCGTCGGCCACAGATCGATGCCGTGGTATTTCTTGTAACGGATGATATCAGGCAACCGATAGCCCGCGAAGTAGAAATCCATCTTCCGCTGCTCGCGCAGTTCGCCTGCGGGGTCCGAGCCCGTGTAGGGCGACGGGGCGCCCGCGCCGACCGCCCGCCGCGCGTCGATGAAGTTCAGGACCTGCGCGCTGGTCCAGCCACCGGTCGCGCCGTACAGGCTCGCCTCGGCGATGATGTACTGCGCTTCGAGACCGGACGCGAACCGGACGTCCGCGCCGCCGGCGATGGTGTCGCGGTTGCCGGGCGTCCACCCCTCGAAGGACGAGGGCGTGTAAGGGAAGTAGGCGCGGCGCGCCTCCGGATGGGGGCTGAACATCCCTTCCGTGCTGTCCGTCAGGAAGGGAACCCGGAGATCTCGCTTGGTCCGCCATTCGGCCGGGTCCAGGGCGCTCGTAAACTCGAGCGCCGTGCTGCGATGAAACAGGTTGTACTTGTTCACCCAGTCGCCGAAGTTGTCGCTATCGACGAATTTGACCCACGCGGTGAACGTCGCATCTACCTTCAGGGCGTACTCGACTGCGTGGTTCAGGTCGTTCTTGTTGAGGTAGGAGCGGGCGATGCCGACGTTCGCCAGGCTGGTGAGGTACGCGTCGCCGCCGGCGCGCTGCACCGCTTCCTGGAAGATCGCGATGGCCGAGTCGTACGCCTGAGGGGGGTCGAGCGGCGGTCCGCCGTTGAACACCACCTGGCACAGGTAGTCGGCCAGCATCACGGTGCTGAAGCCGGCGTAGACGAGCGCGTGCGCGATCGCCGAATCCGGAGCCTGCATCGCCTCCAACTGCTGCACGCTTCGGACTCCTGTGACACGGGCCTGTTGCATCCAGTCGTACCCAAATCCGCAATTGTCGTGCGGGCACCCCTCGGCCGAGAGCGTGCGCTCATCGTAGGTGTTCCACGGCGTCCAAGGATGTGAGAAGATCATCTCGTCGGAGGCCGCGGCACCGCTGTGCGCCACCCAGTTGAATGCGACGTGGTAGGAACCTTCCGCAGCCGCCACGACCGCACCGATGAGTTTTTGCTGCTTGATTTGCCCCTCGGTAATGAGGCCGCGCGTCTCGACGTCCAGCAGATTGCCGCAGGCAGCGAGGCCAACGAGGCAGCTGACCACGGCCACCGCCAGTGGCAAGGGGAGAGCTCTTGGCATCCAGTTCATGGCCGTTCCCATCCTTTCGGCGCGCCGGACCCGCATCAGAAGCTCACATCCAGGGAAATGGTGAAGCGACGCAACATCGGCGGCGTCCAGTAATCCGTGCGCACCCATCCGAACGCCTGCCCATCTCCGCCGGTTTGATTGACGCCGTTGAACGTGACTTCAGGGTCGAGGCCCCCGTACCACGGCTTCCACAGGAAGCCGAGATTGTGCGCCGCGAGGGTGACCGCCACGCGGTCGGCCCGGAAGCGCGACGTCCATTCGGGGGGGAGCGTATAGGTCAGCGACACGTCCCGCACTTTGATGAAATCGGCGCGCTGCGTGTACAAGGCGTCGTTCGTTCCGAGGGGGGCCTGGAGCTCGGCTTTCCGCGTCGCGGACACATTGGGATCGTTCACCTCCGCGCAGACGCCAGCGAGGCAGCGGCGCCAGTCAGTCTGGTTGAGGAGGTAGTAGCCGCCCTTGTAGTCGAGCAGCGTGAATAGCCGCAACCTCCCGAGGATCGTGATGGTGTTGCTCAGCGACCCCTCGCGGGTCGGGATCGAAGGGCCGAGGAAGCGTGCTGGCCCGGCGGTGTAGCCGCCGCTGCCGTCCGGCACGGGGTCGTGCACCCAGTATCCCGCCAGGGGATACCCCTCCGCTGTCCGCTGATTCTCAGTCGTCAAGCCGTACGAGATGTAAGGTGCAGGGTAGCCGAAATGGACGAGTCGGTTGCGGTTGCCCGAGACGCTGAGGCGGGCATCCCAGTTGACCCAGCGGGCGCGCACGGGTGTCACCAACAGACTCACTTCGAGTCCGGTGTTCGTGATCTTCCCTACGTTTTGGATCTGGGTGATGCCGGTGCCTCCGACCACGGACGGAATCAGCGGCACGCGCATCAGCGCATCGTTGGTCGACTTGTGGTAGTAGGTCACCTCTAGACCCAGCCGATTGCCCAGGAGCGCGGCATCGAATCCGGCCTCCACCTCGCTTCCCCGCTCGGGCTTCACGTTGGGGTTTCCCACGGTCTGCAGCTGCAGCGCCGACACGACCTGACCAGTGGTGTTGTCGACCGTTGTCACTAACCCGTACGTCGTGTCCTTCGCGAATGGGTCTGGGGCGTTGCCCGCCTGCCCCCAGGCCAGCCGCAGCTTGAGATTGTCGAGCCAACGGAAGCGCTGCATGAAGGCCTCGTCGGAAATCACGTACGACGCCGAAACCTTCGGGTAGAACAGACGTTCGATGTCCGAGCCGAACACGGAGCTGTTATCTTCGCGGACCGCGCCCGTCACGTACAAGCGGTCGCGCCACGCGATCTGCTCTTGCGCGAAGAACCCGAGCGATTTGACCTGGTAGAATTCGTCCCACGAATTCCGCGTCGTGGCCGAGCCGACGTTAGTGGCCGCCGTCGTCACGAACCCGGTACCTTGCGCGATCGCGTTTTCGTAGCGCTTGTTGGTGTACTGCATTCCGAAGCTGAACGCCGACTGCAGGCCGCCGAAGGGCAGCCGGTGGTCGATGGTTCCGGCGTAGTCGAGCGAGTAAACGTTGTTGCGCGGCGTGCCCACCGTTCTCTGCCCGAGCGACACCGGATCGAATAGCCCCTGCGGGGGGACGTAGCGATTCGCCTCCAGGGAGCCGATGTCGCCGCCCACGGTCAGCCGGTGGCGTAACCACCGCAGCGGCCGGTAGCTCAGTGTGGCTCCCAGCGTGACCCGATCGCCCTCCAGTGTGTTGACGTACTGCTCATACAGCGTCGGATCGCCGTAGGGGTGGCTCGAAGGCTGTCCCGGTTGCGGCGCACGGCCCGGTTGGTAGGTCCACGCTGCCTCAAGGACGGTCGGGCCGTTGTCGGTCATCGGGAAAGCCGTCTTGGTCCGCGTGTACCCGAGGTTCACGGTGAAGTCGATTTTGTCCGACGGATTCAGCGAGAGATTGGCGCGCGTGCTCGTGCGCCCGTCCCGACTGTTGGAAAAGATGCCGTGCTCGAGGTCGTTATCGAGCGCCCCGTAAAACGAATACCCGCGCCCGCCGCCCCGGAGCGATAGAGAGGCGTTTTGGAAATCGCCGGTGTGAAGCACGTCGTCCAAATACCGCGCCGAGAGCATGCGTCCCGCGGTCACGCCACTGCATCCGGGCCAGGTTGCGGGGTCCGCGAGTCGTACCGCGTCGCACGTCGTCAAGCTCGTTCGGCGATCCAGGCCCCACGATGTCCCCCCGAGCTGCACCTTCGTATTCCACTGCATCTTCTGGTCACCGGCGCGCCCCCGCTTGGTGATGATCTGAATGACGCCGTTGGCCGCGTCCGCACCGTACAGCGTCGACGCGGCCGGGCCCTTGATCACCTCGAGCGATTCGATGTCATCGGGGTTGATCGCGTCCAGCGCCGACGCCGTCTGGCCGCCCCCCGCCGTGATGCCCTGAGCCGGCTGCTGGTAGCTGTTTCGAAACGAGCCGCCAAAGGTCGAGTTGATACGCACGCCGTCTACGTAAATCACGGGCTCGTCGGAAGCGCCGTTCAGCGATGTGACGCCGCGGACGCGGATCGTGCTGGCCGCGCCGGGTGTGCCGCTGCCCTGCAGCACTGTCACGCCCGGCGCCTTGGCCTGCAACAGCTCGGCCACATTGTAGTTCACCACCTTATCCATTACGTCGGCGGCGTTGATCGTGGTGATCGCGTTGCCGAGCGTCCGTTTGGACACCGGACCTGCCGTGCCGGTCACGACTTCCTCGTCGAGCGTGATCGGGCGGAACGAGAGCGCAAAATCCACTTGCACCGTGTCGCCATCCGTCACGGAAACGGTTCGTTCGACCGACGCGAATCCGATACTGCGGACCCGCACGGTGTGTGGACCGGCGGGGACACTTGTCATCACGTAGCGGCCGCCGGCGTCCGTAACTGCAGCGAGCGGCGTGCCTGGGACCGTCACTTGCACGGGGCTCAAGGGGCGCTGGGATCCGACCTCGACGACTTTCCCGCGAATCGCCCCCGTCCCTTGTGCGCGGTAGGGGGCGGCGTACACCTCGGAGAGCGGGATCTCCAACCGGCCCGGGTCGACGGCGGGCCACTGCGTTGCCGCGAGCTGCATCCCGACGGGCGCCGACGCCAGCCGGGGGAAGATGACCACCTGACCGTGCATCTCCTTGAAGTCGAGATTGGTCCCCTTAAGCATGCGATCCAGCGCATCAGCGACGGTCGCCGCCTGGCACGGGCAATCCACCCGGTGACTCCGATCCGGAAGGAGGCTCGCGCTGAACGCGATCGGGACCCGCGCCTGATCGGACAAGAGCGCCAACGCGTCCGGGAGCGGGACGCCGTGCACGACAATCTCCGCTCGCTGCGAGAGGAGCCCGCCGTCCGTCCGGGCCCCTGAAGCGAGCCCGAGCGCCTGTGCGTACTCCACGGTTTGCGCCGCCACCCGGCCCATGCAGGCCAGGGCGAACAACGACACGAGAGTGAGTTGTCGGTTCCTCATCGACCACCTCCGTGAGCTTCCGGCAGGATGCGAACCACACCGGACTCGATGCTGCAACGCGCCGCCACAGCCAGACACACCACATCGACGACTTCGGCCAAGCTCTTGTCCCGGAACCACGCCGTGATGACGCGATGAGCCAGGTCGTCATCCTGGATGTCGACCCGCGCGCCGTAGACGCGTTCGATCTCCCGAGCCGCGTCGTGCAGCGGTGTGGACTGGAAAGCGAGGAAGTTACCGGTCCATTCCACGAAGGAATCGACGTCCGGCACCTTGACCACGGGCACGGCCGCGCCGTTCAGGACGCGGCCCATCTCTCCGGCCCGGAGCTGGGTGCGTTGCCGTGCCGTGGAGAGCGCGACGTGGCCCTCGACCACCACCACGCGCAGGTCGCGGCCGCGCGCTTCCAGGTCCAAGCGGGTGCCGAGCACCGCGACCTCACCCGCCGCGGTCCGGATCACGAACGGCGTGCCATCATGGGCCACCGCAAAGAAGGCCCGACCTTCCAGAGCCACTTCACGCCGGCTCCGACCCGCGAGCACCTGCAGCCGACTGGACGACGCGAGCCGAATCACCGTTCCGTCCTCCAGCTCGAACGTGGCCGCCTCGGTTTTCGCCGTCGCGATCTCCCGAATGCCCAGGACCGACCCTGCACTGGGCCGGCCCCGAACCTGAGAGTAGAAGGAGGTCCCCACCACGAGCACGATCGCAGCCGCGGCTGCCGTGACCCACGCCATTCCGACCTTCGAGAATCGGCGGCGCAGCGGGATCACCCGCGACCCAAGCCTACCCGGCGCGATCAGCTCGGCAGCCGAAGGCCTCGGCGGGACCTCGATGAGCTCGGGAACGCGCGCCGCCCATTCGACGAGGCGGGCGAGCTGTCGGTACTCGATCTCGTTTTCGGGCGCCGTGCGTCGCCACTCGCGCACCATCGCTTCCTCCTCCGGTAATGCCTCGCCCTTGAGCGAGCGGGCGAGCAGCGGGTCGATTGCGCGTGCGGGAGTCATGCTCGTAATACGGGCGAGGCGGGAAATCATACCACCCGGCCGGGAAGCCACCCGGCGCAGGGAGGGCCGGCTTCGAGATCCTACGACACGTCAGTCGGGTCGGCAATCAGCTGCTTCAGCTCGCACCGGAGCTGCGCCAGCGCGGCGGCCACTTGGTTCGCCACCGTTTGGGGGGCGATGCCCATCACTTCCGCCGCCTCACGGTAGGAAAGCTCTTGGACGTGGACGAGCGTGAAGGCTTCGCGGCGCCGCCCGGGCAACCCGGCGATCGCTCGGTCCAGCGCCGCCAGTGTGTCGTGATCGGGGACCGGCCGCACCAGCGCGTCCGCCGCCGTGGCCTCCAACACCTGGTAGTGCTCCCGCTCCGCCCAGCGCGCCCGGACGTCCTCCCGGCGCAGCTCGTCGATGGCGCGGCGCCGCGCGACCTGGTAGAGGTAAGCCACCACCGACCGGCTCGGGTCGATCTTGTGGCGGCGCTCCCACAGCCGCACGAAAGCTTCCTGGGCGATGTCCTTCGCCAGCTCCACGTCACCGACGCGACCGGCGACGTAGGACACGAGCGGCGCCCAGCGGTGGGCGAGGAGGCGGTCAAGCGCGCGCTCGTCGCCGCGCCGGATCGCTTCAGCAAGCTCCGCATCCCGGGCGCTCGGGGCGTCCGGCAGCCGACGACGAACAGGTTGTGGCCGCACGATGACGGGGGACGTACCCATCGCACAACGGCTTGGCGGTGACCGGAGAGAAGGTAACCCCCGGTCGGCGGAGGGCAAGCACGCGCTACCCCCAGCTGTAAAGCCCCTTCCCAGCCGGCTGGACGCGAACGCCGGCGAATCCTGCACCACGATCGGCTCCTTGCCGAGGGCCCGCGCGGGCGTCACCACCTCGACGAGCTTCATCCGCTCTCGGTCGGCCTGCGCGTACTTCGCGGCGAAGGCGTTGGTCGCATCGGTGAATCCCATCACGTCGGGCGAGGGATAGTTCACCAGGCCCGCCCGCCACACCCCCGCGCGGTCCATCACGTCGAGCAGCGCGCGCGGGTCGTCCATGATCTGGATCATGCGGTCGCGCTCCACTTCCTTGCCGCGCCACATGACCTCGAGCACTGGCGGCTTGAGCTCGCGCCACGGCTGAATATGGATGTGCACGTCGGTGATGCGCGTCAGTGAGAGATCCGTTGCCGACGGAGGGGGACTCATGGGGCGCGGAAGCTACCGTATGACGAGTGCGCATTCAACCGCACCTGTAGGAGGGACTTGCGACGCCGAGCGGCCGCAACACGTGGAAGTTGCGGGGCCGCGACAGTGCGCGCGGCGCGGCCATCCGACCTCCCTAGCCACGTTGCGATCCGCGACGTAGCCCGCGCGCAGCAGGCAGGTGTGAAACTTGCGCCCATGCGATGGTGAGCAAGGCGAGAACCTTCGACTAGACCCGGAGGCTACACATGACGAACGACGGTCCGTGCCCTCGCGGCGCGCGAGTCCAAGCAGACGGCGAAAGCCGGTGGCTCCGGCGCACGGTCGCCAGCGCGACCGCGGTGGGCGGCATCCTGCTGCTGGCGTCGTGCAACGAGCGTCCTCTTCCGTCACCCGGCCCGGCGAGTGGCGTGAACGCGCAGGCGGTGAGCGGGGGACCGTTCACGTTCGAGAACTTCGAGCTTGGCGCCGCGACGGGGACGGTGTGCCCGGGCTCATCGGCGTGCACGAACGGCGCCGCGGAGCCCGCGATTCGCGCGGACGCCACAGGTACCTTCTACGTCTCCTCGGAGCTCGGCCTCGCTTCCGGCACGCTCGCCTGGAAGTCTACCGACGGCGGCCTGCATTACACGGCGCTGGAATCCCCGAATCAGATTTCCCAGGCGTTCGGGGGAGTGGGGCCGGGGGGCGGCGACACGGACTTGAGCACCGCGCCGGACGCGAACGCCAGCGGCATCCACAACGTCTACGTGGCGAGCCTCAGCCTGGCGAATGTCACGGTGAGCACCAGCCAGGACGGCGGACAGACCTGGAGCAGGAACGTTACCAGCGCCACCATTCCCATCGATGACCGCGAGTGGATCGCCGCCGACCAAGCGTCCAAGGTGTGCATCTCGTACCACGACATCGTGACCTTCAACATCGACGTGAACTGCAGCTTCGACGCGGGCGCCAGCTTCACCCAGCTGGGGTCGGCGATCGACCTGGCACACGCCTTCCTGATCGACGATAACGAGATCGGCAACCTGACGATCGACCCCAACAGCCACGTCGTCTATCAGGTCTTCAGCGGCATCGCGACCGTCACCGAAGCCCTGCTCCCGAGCTCGTTCCATGCCGTCTGGATCGCGGTCTCGCGCGATGGCGGTAAAACGTTCACCGACAAACCCGTCTACGTGAATCCGAACACCTCGGTGTCCTACGGCCACCAGTTCGTCAACGTGAGCGTGGACCGTGCCGGGACGGTCTACGTCGTCTATACCGACAACCACAACCTCTTCTACAGCTTCTCGACGGATGGCGGGGACACGTGGTCCGGGCCGATTCAGGTGAACCAGGCGCCGTCCGCCACGGCCGTCATGCCGTGGAGCGTGGCCTGCGACCCGGGCCAGCTGAACATCGTGTGGTACGGGACGTCGTTCTACGACGGGACGACGGCGCCCGACAACTATCCAGCGTCTGCGGCGTGGTACGTGTTCTTCGCCCAGAACCTCAACGCCGCCGCGGCCGGCAGCACGTTCACGCAGGCCGCGGCCACCCCGATCATCCACTACGGTGGAGTGTGCGAGAGCGGGGTGGGTTGCACCGGCAACCGGGACCTGTACGACGACTTCGGCGTCGCCGTCAACCCCACGACCGGCCTGGCTTCCATCACCTACAGCGACGATCAGCCCGGGAACGTCGGAAGGGACGACCACACCGCCATCGCGACGCAGACGGCGGGTCCCAAGATCTGTGCGGGCCCCTGACCGGAAGGGGACTACGATCGGCTGAGGGGAGGGGGATGCCCCTCAGCCGCTCCAGTTGTAGAACCCCTTTCCCGACTTCTTTCCCAGCTCTCCCTTCGCCACCTTGTCGCGCAGGATCTGCGGGGGCTCGAACTGCGGCTCGCCGAGCGCCTGGTGCAGGTACTGGGCGATCGCGAGCCGGACGTCGAGGCCCACGAGATCCGTGAGCTTCAGCGGGCCCATCGGATGGTTGTAACCCAGCTCCATCGCCTTGTCGATGTCTTCCGCGGAGGCGACCCCCCGCTCGAGCATCCGCATCGCTTCGAGGCCCAGCGCCAGACCCAGCCGGCTGGACGCGAATCCCGGCGAGTCCTGCACCACGATGGGCTCCTTGCCGAGGGCGCGCGCGAGGGCGACGGCACGCTCCACCGCGGCCGACGCCGCGCGTGGGTGCGTCACGACCTCGACGAGCTTCATCGCGTGCACGGGATTGAAAAAGTGCATACCCACCACCCGACCGGGCTCCTGCACGGCCGCGGCGATGTCCGTGATCGAGAGCGACGAGGTGTTGGTCGCGAGCAGGGCGTCCCCGGGCGCGGCCCGCTCCAGCTCGGCGAAGAGCTGCTGCTTCACGCCCAGGTGCTCGTGCACCGCCTCGATGACGACCCCGGCACCGCTCACCGCAGGCGCCAACTGGTGCTCCGCGCGGAGACGGCTCGCCGCTGTGGCACGGTCCGCCTCCGTGAGCGTCCCGCGCTTCACCGCCACGGCGAGCAGATCGTTCAATCGGCCGAGGGCGCGGGGGAGCACCTCGGCACGGCTATCGGTGAGACACACCTCGAACCCCGCCAGCGCCGCCACGTACGCGATCCCGTGACCCATCGTCCCCGCGCCGACGACGGTCACCTTGCCGTTGCTCATGCCGCTCCCGCCTCACGGAACGCGTCCACGGCCCGGCGTCCGATCTCGGGTCGGTTCGTGCAGATCGCGTCCACGCCGAGCGCCAGCAGTCCCTCCATGTCGGCGGGGTCGTCCACCGTCCACACGATGAGCTGCATCGCGGCGCCGCGCACCGCGTCGACCAGGGCCCGGTCCACCAGCGTCCGCTCCTGCCACAGGATCGTCGCACCGGCGTCTTCGAGCGCGACGAGCGGCCGGACGGGGTAGGAGGCGCTCAGCACACCCCGGCGCAGACCGGGCGACCGGGCCCCGAGGCGCTGGACGATCCGGTGATCGAAGGCATGGACGGCATACCCGTCGGGGTTCGGACCCCGGCGCAGAGTCTCGAGCAGACGATCGTCGAACCTCGGTGGCAGGGACTTCACTTCGACGAACACCTGCAGTCGCGGACCGATCACGGCGAGGGTCTGGGCGAGGGTGGGGATCGGCTCGCCGTTCGCGAGCCGCAGCTCCCCGACCTGTTGCGCGGTGAGCTGCGGGATAGGGCGGCCGGCGATCGTCTCGTCGTGGTGGACGATGATGGCACCATCCGCCGTGGCGTGCACATCCAGCTCCACCGCGTCGGCGCCAAGCTGCGCCGCGACGCGGAACGCGGCGAGCGAGTTCTCGACCTCGCGGGCCGATGCGCCGCGGTGCGCCACCACGAGCGCCCGGCTCACTTGAGCAGGCTGTCCGCCTTCTTCGACTCGATCCAGCCCGGCTCCTTCTCGATGCCGTGCACCATCTGGTAGTGCTCGGGCTGCGGGAGGACCGTCTTCAGGTACGTCTCGTACTTCGCGGGATCGTCGATCACCTGACCGTCCACGGTGTAGCGCTGATGGGCGTGCACGCCGATCCTGCGATTGAACTTCGTGTCCGGCATCCGCAGCCAGCGGTCGCGGTCGGGGATGAACATGTTCAGCCGCTCCACGAGTTTGCTGATCTCCTGGCGGTACAGGTCGCGGCTGAGCTCGTTGAGCTTCGCCTTGTCGGGCTCGGTCTGGCTCTCGCGCTCGTCGTAGCGGCCTTTCAGGCCCCACACGTAGGCCCAGTGCGCCGACGACGAGTTGTCCGTGCCGAACAGATCGAACGCGGTGGGAATCCACTTGTAGAAGAATCGCTGGATCACCTCGGGCGGCATTTTCCCCGCTTTCACGATTCGCAGGAGCCCGTTGTTGCCGGTGCCCAGGTGGAAGGACTCCTCCTTGAGCATCGGGTTCATCGAGCGCGACAGCGGATCGAACGCCGATACGGACAGCATGGTGAGCTGGAACTTGCCGTCGCGATCGATGAACTGCGTGTAGGTGAAGAAGTCGAGCCAGTTGTCCACCAGCTCGTTGAACGACCCGAGCAGGCGTTCCCCCTCGTCGGCCCGGCGCTCCAGCAGCTTCGCCGCCTCGCGCTTTCCCTCGTCGCCGAAATGACTGCACAGGAGATACGACATCTGCCAGCCGTGGCGCATTTCCTCGGTCATCACCCGCATCAGCGCGAGCAGATCGTAGTCGGACGGGGCGTGCGTCAGCAGGTTACGCTGCTGCTCCACCGACGCGAACTCCGTGTCGCCCTGGTACACGATCAGGTTCATGAGGGCGTCGCGAATCCGCTGGTCGGGGATGTGCATCACCGTCGGCCACTTGCGCTGACCTTTGTAATGGCCGAACTCGATGTGGGGCACCTCCTGGTCCCCGAACTTCGCCTCGAACTTGAACCTCCGGATCTCGCCCTGGGGCAGGCCGATGGAGTCCTGCCAGTAGCGGAAGTAGTCGATCCACTCGTCGAAGTTGTTCAGCTTGCGGACCATCAGCGGCTCCTCTTTGCAGGTGAAGCCTCCGCGATGCGCTCGCGCGCCTCGGGAGTGGCGAACAGCTCGTTCTGCTGGGTGATCTCGAGGTCCAGCATGGAGGCGAGCGAGCTCGCCTCGCTGCGATACAACGCTTCCTTGGCACGCCGGACCGCGGCGCGCGGCTGGGCGGCCCACCGCTCGGCGAGGGAACGGGCGGCGGCCGCGAGGTCCGCGTGCCGCACCACCTGATCGAACAGCCCCAACGCCAGCGCCTCGGCCGCCGGCACCATGCGCGCGCTCCAGACGAGCTCCAGCGCCTTGGACGGCCCCACCAAACGAGGGAGAAAGAAGCTGCCGCCCCAGTCGGGGACGAGACCGAGCTTGTGGAACACCTGGCCGATCGAGGCCTGGTCCGACGCGATCCGGTAGTCACAGGCCAGGGCCAGGTTCGCCCCGCCTCCCGCGGCGGGGCCGTTCACCACCGCGAGCACGGGCTGCGGCGCCGCACGCAGCGCGAGCGCTACGTCTTTCCCCGCCGCGACCAGCGCTGGGCCCTCCTCCTCCAGCACGCCCAGGTCAGCACCGGCGCAGAAGGCGCGCCCGGCGCCGGTGATCACGATGACGCGCACGGCGTCGCTGTTGGTGAGCAGGGCGAGGGCTTCCCGCAGCTCGTCGCACAGCTCGCGGTCCAGGGCGTTGAGCTTCTCCGGCCGGTTGAGGGTCACCGTGCCGATCCCCCTGGCGATTTCCACCAATACGCGCTCGTAGGCCGCCATTACGCCCGCTCCACGATCATCGCGATCCCTTGGCCGACGCCGATGCACATGGTCGCCAGACCGTAACGCGAATTCGTCCGCCGGAGGGCGTGTACCAAGGTCGTGAGCATGCGGGCGCCCGTCGCACCCAAGGGGTGGCCCAGCGCGATCGCGCCGCCGTAGATGTTCACCTTCGCCTGGTCGAGCTTGAGCTCGCGAATGCAGGCGATGGCCTGCGCCGCGAAGGCCTCGTTCAGCTCGATCAGGTCGATCTGATCGATCGTCATCCCCGCGCGCTTGAGCACCTTCTGCGTCGCCGGAATCGGCCCGAGCCCCATGCAGCTCGGATCGACTCCCGCCACCGCCGTCGCAACCACGCGGGCCAGAGGTTGCCACCGCCCTCCACCGCCCTCCACCGCCTTCGACCGCCCCATGACGAGCAGCGCCGCCGCTCCATCGTTGATCCCGCTCGAGCTCGCCGCCGTCACCGTGCCATCCTTCTTGAACGCGGGCTTCAGCTGCGCTGCGCGCTCGAGGGTCGTACCGGCCCGCGGATACTCATCCCGTGCGAACGTCGTTCCGTCGGGCAGGGGGACCGGCACGAGCTCGTCGGTGAACACACACGCCTTGAGCGCTGCCTCGGCCCGGCACTGGCTCTCGACGGCGAAGGCGTCCTGCTCGGCGCGCGTGATCTTGTAGCGCTGGGCCACTACCTCGGCCGTCTCACCCAACGAAATCGTCCATTCCTTCTTGAGGCGGGGGTTCGTGAACCGCCAGCCGACCGTCGTATCCGCGGTCTCGGGAGCCCGGCGGCTCCACGGCTCGCCCGATTTGAGCGTCACATAGGGCGCGCGCGTCATACTTTCGACGCCACCCGCGATGAAGACATCGCCCTCCCCGGCCTTGATCGCCTGCGCGGCACTCGCCGCCGCCTGGAGTCCCGAGCCGCACAACCGGTTCACCGTCTGGCCGGGCACCTCCACCGGCACCCCCGCGAGCAGCAGCGCCATGCGGGCCACATTCCGGTTATCCTCGCCGGCCTGATTGGTGCACCCGAGGATCACGTCGTCGATCGCGAGCGGATCGATCCCGCTGCGCTCGACGACGGCCTTGATCGGGACGGCGGCCAAGTCATCGGCGCGCACAGATGCCAGACTCCCCCCGTGGTTGCCGACAGGAGTCCGGAGTGCTGAACAGATGTACGCTTCCCTCACGGGCACTCCAACGCGGAACGCGGAACGCGGAATGCGGAACAACTCGTCCAACCATCGAGAAGCCGGCCTGTCTGTTCCGCGTTCCGCGTTCCGACTTCCGCGTTCATAACCCCACCCATACCGTCTTCACTTCTGTATAGTGGTCGAGCGCTTCTCTGCCCAAGTCCCGCCCGAACCCCGAAAACTTGTAGCCGCCGAACGGCGCGGCTGGATCGTAGAAGTTGTACGTATTCACCCAGACGGTCCCCGCCTTGATGGCCCGGGCCACGCGGTGCGCCTTCTGGACGTCCTTCGTCCAGATCCCGGCGGCGAGCCCGTACATCGAGCGGTTGGCGAGCTGGATGCCCTCGGCCTCGTTCTCGAACGTCAGCACCGACAGCACCGGGCCGAAGATCTCCTCGTCCACGATTTTCATGCCGGGCTTGGCGCCGTCGAACACGGTGGCTTCGACGTAGTAGCCCTTGCCATTCACCTTCGCCGGTTTGCCACCCGCCACCAGCCGGGCGCCGTCTTTCTCGCCCGCCGCGATGTAGGACAGGACCGTCTCCTGCTGCCGCTTCGATACGATCGCGCCCAGTCGGGTGTTCTTGTCGAACGGATCACCGGGCGTGAGCTTCTTGGCCCGCTCCGCGAGCTGCTCGACCACCTGATCGTGCACCGCCCGCTCTACGAGCAGCCGAGACCCCGCGGCGCAGACCTCGCCCTTTCCATAGAAGATCCCGTTCTGGGCGCCGCGCACGGCCGCCGCGAGGTCGGCGTCGCCGAATATGATGTTCGGGCTCTTGCCGCCCAGCTCCAGGGTCAGGCGCTTCACCGTCCCCGCCGCCTCGCGCATGATCCACTGGCCGACCTCGGTCGAGCCCGTGAAGGCGATCTTGTCCACGAGGCGGTGGCGCACCAGGGCGGCGCCCGCCGTCGCGCCGGGCCCCGGCACCACGTTGAGCGCCCCCGGCGGGAGTCCTGCGGCGACCGCAATCTCCCCGAGCAGCAGCGCGGTGAGCGGGGTCTCGTGCGCGGGCTTCAAGACCACCGTGCACCCGGCCGCGAGCGCGGGGGCCACTTTCCACGAGGCGAGGTTCAGCGGAAAGTTCCACGGCACGATCGCGCCCACCACGCCCACCGGCTCGCGCAGCGTGTAGGCGAAGAAGTTGCCCGACACCGGCAGGGTGTCCCCCGTGAGCTTGTCGGCCCAGCCGGCGTAGTACCGGAATGTTTCGATGGCCATCGCGACGTCGATCTTCGACTCGAACAGCGGCTTGCCGTTGTTCTTCGTCTCCACTTCGGCGATTTCCGGAGCGCGCTGCTCCAGGAGCTCCGCGATGCGATACAAGAGCTGCCCGCGCTTGCGCGCCGGCAGCTCGCGCCACTCCTTCGAGTCGAGGCAGGCGCGCGCCGCCTGCACGGCGGCGTCGATCTCCGCCTCGCCCGCGTCGGCGACCTCGGCGAGCGGCTCCTCGGTGGCGGGATTGGTGAGGCAGTAACGCTTGGGAGCGCTCCGCCATTCGTTCCCGATCAGCAAGTCGGTCTTCACCGCCCCTTGAACTCCGCCACCCGCTTCTCGACGTACGCCGCGATGCCTTCCTTCGCGTCCTCGGACTGGAACAGCTGCTGCTGCAGCTCGCGCTCGAGCGTCAGCCCCGACTCGAACGGCACCTCGGCGCCCGACTGCACGGAGCGCTTGATCAGTCCCACGGCCTTGGACGCCTTGTGGGGGGGCGTGAACTGTTTGGCGTACAGCATCACCTGATCCCAGAAATCGCCGGCGGGGAACACTTCGTTCACGAGCCCGAGCTCTTTCGCCTTGTCGAACGAGAAGGTCTCCCCCTTCACCATCATTTCGATGGCCCGCGGCTTCCCGACGATGCGCGCCAGCCGCTGCGTGCCGCCCGTGCCGGGGAGCACGCCGAGATTCACCTCGGGGAGGCCGATCTTGCCGGCGTTCTCCTTGGCGAGTCGGATGTCGCAGGCCATGGCGATCTCGAGCCCGCCGCCCACGGTGTGCCCGTTGAGGGCGGCAATCGTGAGCTTGGGGGTGTGCTCGAGCCGGTTGAGTGTCTCGTTCGCGTGCAAACAGAAGTAATACTTGAAGCGCGGAGTCACGCTGTTGAGCATGCTGATGTTCGCACCGGCCGAGAAGAACTTGTCGCCGTGGCCGCGCAGCACCAGGACGTGCGCCGTGTCGTCGAAGCGCGCCTTGAGAATCGCGTCGTCGAGCTGGCGCATCATTTCGTGGGTGTACGTGTTGGCCGGGGGGTCGTCGAGCTCGAGGATCGCGACGCCGCTCTCGACCATGTAGTGGACGAGGGTCTTCTGCTCGGCCTTGGGTTCCGTCATCGTAGCCATGAGCCGTCAGCCTCCGTGAACCGGGGAGCGCGCCTCGGCGAACCCGCCGACGAACGTGCGCGCGATGAGCTCCGCCAGGCGCTCGGGATCGATCTCGCCGGCGGGGTCGTACCAGTTGTAGATCCAGTTCATCATGCCGAAGAGCAGGTACGTGGCGGCGCTCCGCTCCACCGCCGGCTCCTCCGACGCGACATCCTTGAGCAGCCCCTCGAGCAGGTCCACGTAACGCCGCTTGATCGCGTTGACCTTGCGCTGGCACTCGCCGGTGAGGGAATTCGCTTCGTGCGACAGCACCTTCATCTCGGCCATGTGGGCGGCGAAGAAGGTCACGTGGTGGCGGATGAACGCCTGCAGCCGCTCGCGCGGATCGGCGTCGCCGAGCCCCGCGAGCGCGCGCTCCGCACCCGTGAGCACGCGCAGGAAGCAGCGCTCCTGGATCCGGTAGAGCAGCTCCTCCTTACCGCGCACGTAGTAGTACATGCCGGCGAGCGACATGTCGGTCGCCGCGGCGAGATCGCGCATCGTGGCCGAGTGATAGCCCTGGTCGGCGAAGACCTTCGCCGCCCGGGAGAGGAACTGATCGAGCCGCTCGTCGTAGGAGCGCATAGGTTTCGAACGATCGTTCGAATATTGAAGCTACGGGCGGGCTACCCAGATTTCAAGGGCGGTGGGAGGCGGTGCAGGGCGGTGAAGGGCGGTGAACGTAACCTCGCACCGCCGTTCACCGCCTTCCACCGCCCTCCACCGCCCTTTTACCGCCTTAATTTCACCGTATCTCCCACGTCTACCGTCCCGAGCGCATGCCTCCCGCCGAGCCCCTCGCCGCCGTTCCCACTGATGCGGCGCTGATCGCCGCCTGGCACGGTGGCGACGAGCCGGCGGCGGCCGAACTGGTGCGCCGTCACGCGCGCGCGCTCGCCCGCTTTCTGGCGGGCGCGGGAGCGCTCGAGGCGGATGTGGACGACCTGGTGCAGGAAACCTTCATCCGTGCGTTCCGCGCGCTCGGACGGTTCCGCGGCCAGTGTCAGTTTCGCACCTGGCTGATGACGATCGGTGGCAACGTCTTGAAGGACGCGCACCGGCGCTCGCGACGCGCGCACGTGGTGCCGCTCGGCGACGACTTGCGGGACACGGATGGCGACCCGCACGAACAGGCGGTCGCCGATGAGGCCGAGCAGCGGCTGGCGGTGGGGCTCGAGGGACTGACCCGCCTGCAGCGGGAGGTGTTCCTGCTACGGGCGCAGCAGGGCCTCGAGTACGAGGAGATCGCGGCCGCTCTCGGGACGACCTCGGGTGCGGCGCGCGTGCATTATCACCATGCGGTGAAGCGACTGAAGGAGCATATGAAATGAACGACGACGCGACGGTGCACGACGCCAAGTTACGGGAGGTGGCGCGGCGTCTGGGGGCTCGCGCGGCGGAGCGACTCGACGTCGAACGCACGGCACAGGCGGTAGTGGGCCGGTTGCGGACGGACCCACGCGCCGAGGTCCGCGTGTTGGGATGGATACGGCCCGGGTGGCTGCGGATCGCGGCGTTGCTCGTGATGGTCGTCGGCGCGGGAGTCGTGGCGGTCAATGTGCGGATCCCGGGGGTTATGCCACCCGTGCAATCGGCAACCGCGGCCGGGGAGCTGAGCGAGCTGTCGGGAGATGAGCTCCGGGAGGTGCTCGAATCAGTGGCGCAGCTCGGGGGCGAGCAGCAAGCGGTGTCCGCGCAGGATGTGGGTCTCGACGAGTTGAGCGCGTCTCAGCTGCGCGCCTTGCTCGAGTCGCTGGGGGGTTGATGAAGTCATTCGTGTGGATCTTGATGCTCGCGACGACACTCCCGCTCGTGGCGCAGGTACCGGAGGACACGGCGGCGGCCCCGCCGCCGAGCGGCGCCGAGGCTCAGCAACTGCGGCAGCAGATTCGACAGCGCTGGAACGAGCACGTGCGCACGACGCTGGGGCTGAGCGACGACCAGACCGGCAAGCTGCAGGCGACCGAGCAGCGCTTCGAAGGGCAGCGGCAGCCGATCCGGGCGCGCCAGCGGGAGATCAATCGATCGCTGAACGCCGAGCTGGTGTCGGGCACGCCCAACCAGGACCGGGTGAGGCAGCTCATCGACGAGCGGCAGGACAACCAGCTGAAGCTGCAGCAGGTGAATCGCGACGAGGCTCGTGAGATGCAGGGGTATCTCACGCCGGTCCAGCACGCGCGCTATCAAGAGGAGCGGCGCCGGTTTCAGGAGCGCGTGGCCGACGTGGTGCGGCAGCGTCGCGAAGCGCGGCGGCAGCTGCCCGAGCGGGGACCGCGCGGCGGCGTGCGGAAGCGACCGAGACCGTAGCGAGCGTCAAGGGCAGGCGGGGCGACCTCTCCCCGCCTGCCGTTGGTGTGCTCAGCTCAGGGCCTTGCTCAGCTGCTCACACCGTCCCAAGAGCGTCGCGTCGCCCAACGCAGTCCCGTCGACGTCGGTGAAGCCGGCGAAGATCCACGGGTTGCCGCCGACCCCGCCCAGCACCGGCTGTTTCGGGAAGGTCAAGTTCAGGCCCGCCGGGATGACGGCGACCGTGCGCGTCACGTCGGCCTCGTGCGGTCCGCCCACCGGGTTGTCGTTGTTGCGGAAAATGATCCGCGCCGACATACCCGCCATGGTCACCCCGCTGGTAAAGTTGATGTACGGCCCGGGGCTGTTCTCGCAGCCCGTCACTGTGAACGTCGCGTAGGCCGAGGCGGTGGTGACGGCCGACTGGGTCACGTGCCAGCCCGCTCCCTGGACGCAGCGGCCGACGAAGATCTCGCCGCTCAGCGCGGCACCGTTCGCCCCGACGAACTGCACCCAGATGAACGGATTACCGCCCGCCCCACCCAGCACGGGCTGTTTCGGAATCACGATCTGTTCATCGGCGGGCATGACCGTCACGTCGACGGTATGGCCGTCGGTGTAGGTGTGGGTGCCCTTCATGTTGTTGGTGAACGTCATCTCGACGCCATAGCCGCCGAGGAAGGAGCCCCCCGAGAACGTGATGCGTGGTCCCGGATTGTTACTGCAGTCGTACGCCGAGAAGTCGGCGGAGATGGCGACCGGGATCGGAAGACTGGTGTTGTTGATGTGGGGCAACGACGACGACGATGCGGCGAACGACGGTGACGTGATGGGCGCATTGGACGACCCCTCCGTACACGCGCCGACCAGGAAGAGCGCCCCGAGCAGGGCTGCCGCCCTCCGGAGTGTTCCGGTCCACATGGTTGCCTCTCTTTCCCTAAAGGTGGTGGCCGACTACGACGACGTGGCGGGCCCCTCCGACTGGCACCGCACGCCAGGACCCGCGTGTGTCGGGGCAAGAGGTGTACCTGGAGAGGTGGGAGCCCGAATGCAGAGTGTGCACGCACGCGGGGTCGAGGGCGGCGGAAAAACGTTGCGGTGCGCGCACGACAAGACCGTGGCAAATCGGCAACCACGGATTTTCACGTCATTTTGGGAGTGTTACCGCAGGTCCCCGCGAAGCGTCTTTACTTATTTGTCCGTCACGCTCGCAGGCCGAACGCCGCGGCGAGCGCGCGCAGTGCGGCTGCGCGGGCGCGGGCGAGCGCGCCGGCCGCCGGCCGGCCCGGCAGCACTTCGAAGGCGCGCCAGGGCGAATCAGACCAGGCGATCGCGGACACGGCGCCGCAGCGGCGACAGCGCAGGGTGGACGCGGAGTCGACCAACGGACTGCGCTCGCAGCAGCTCGGGCAGACGGCGTACTTCGGATCCTCGGCGGCGGGGGCTGCGCCGTCGGGCCGTCGCCGGACGAGCGACCACATGGGGGGGCGAAGCGGCAGGATCTGCAAAAACGTCCGCGGGACGCGGAGCAGCCGGCTGTTCACTTCGAGAACGGTTTCGTCGGGCGTGAGCTCCACCACGCGGTACCACGCGCCGCGGCGCAGGGGGCAGTCCATCCCGGCCCGCACTCGGGCCCAATATTGCACGTGCGGCATGCGCGCTCTCCAAGCAACGGTCCACTAGCGAATTCCAGGGCGTGCGCGCACCCGGTGGTCGCGCGTCCCATACGATGTCGGCTGCCGGGGCGCCGGGACTGTGACATCCGACACACGGAGGGCAGTTCAGTTGATGGACGCGCCTGCCGAGCGACGAGGGTCCCGCGCGCGCAGCCGGGCGGCTAAGTTAGGGGCTCACCGGAGGAGGGGCATGTTCGGTATCCCCGAGTGGGCCGTCGGCGTGGCGTTCATCATGTTGGCCATCTCGATCGGCAAAGCGCTCGCCGGGCGGCTGGGACCGCCTGATCGACAGGGCGGGCCGAGGGGGCGGCGCGACCTGGCGCGGGCCGTCGAAGAGCTGCAGAAGCGGGTGGGCGGGAGTGACGACGCTCAGACGCGACTCGACGCGCTCGAAGACGTGCAGCGGCGGCTGGCCGATGTCGAGGAGCGGCTGGACTTCGCCGAACGGATGCTCGCCAAGCAGCGGGATGCCGAGCGGATCGGCCCACCGAAGACCTAGACGCGCGCCCGAGTGGCGGAATGGCAGACGCAGGGGACTCAAAATCCCCCGGGGGCAACCCCGTGAGAGTTCGACTCTCTCCTCGGGCATTGGCGACACAACGAAAAAGCGCCCGGCCGTGTCGACCGGGCGCTCACCGTCTGGACGTGGGGCGCAGCCGGGAGCAGCGCCGCTCCGCGACCCTCAACGCGTTGCGATCATCGCGCTCGGGCCGTACCCGAGCACGCGTACCCGCTTGCCGTGGCGATAGAGCTCGAAGTCTACCCAGGTCGAGTTGTTGGCCTCGTCCGACTCGGCGAACCAGCCGCCAGGGTCGGCCGTCACGACGAGGCGATAACGCCCGTCGGCGAGCCCCGTGATGTTCACGTTCTGGTCCGGCAGCGAGGCGGAGTAAATGTCGCCCCAGCCGATGGACAACCCCACTGCCGTGGTGACGCTCCCCTGATCCCCGCACCCCGACTCCTGGTACACCGGCGACTGCGGAGCGCCGGGCAGCGTGAGCCGATAGCTGACGTTATCCCAGAAGCAGAACCCCCGCTTGTCGCTCCTGCCGGCGCTGGTTCCGTCGGCCCTGAACACCTCTTGCAGCTGGAGATCGCGCACGTGCCAGTGATTGTGGCCATCGCCGGCGTATACCATCACCGCGGACGTCGCAATGTCGCGCGAGCCGCCGGCGTCATCGAACACGCGCTGGATGACGGACATCTCCGGCTCGGCATTGCTGGCACGCTGACCATGAAGCTCGAAGGGGCCAGATCCGACGTTGACGATCGTGGTCGAATAGCGGAGCAACCGACGCCCGTTCGACGTCCGGATCGACAGATCGCTCAGCCTGGCCATCGCGAGGTCGGGAAGACGATCGGCCGCCGCTACCGCCACCGCCGTCTGCGGACGCGGGCGATCGCTGGCGACCGGGTTTTCGCACCCCAAGGCCCCGGCACTGGCGAGTGCCAGCACGCCCTCTACGAGTAGACGTCCGTTGGGCTTCACATCCTCCTCCCAGGCTGGAGTTCGGCGTCTCGACCCTGCGACACCGCACCGTTCCAATTCGCAAGGCCCGTGCCTCCAGCTTGGAAGGTCTGGACTTGAGGCGGGCCATCGCGTCGAGCAGGGCGCCATCTCACAGCCGTTGCATCCAGGCTGCTCCTGAGGCATCGGCGCCAGGGCGTTGACGCCGGTGTGTCGTCCGCCCTTGCGCTCCGGGGAGCGATGGGGGGATATGGGGGCCGCCCTTTCCGCCGCCTCCAGGGGGATCGCCATGGCCGCTGTGTCCGCTCGTCGTACGCTCCTTGTGCCCGCACTGGTCAGTCTCGTGCATACGGCCGCCCTCGCGCAGACCGCTGCACCGCCCCCGACCCGGGGCGTCGTCGCCTCCGGTGCGACCGCGGCGTGGACCCTCAGGCTGAAGGGAGACATCCGGTGGCAGCAGGTGACGCCGGCGGGCGTGCTCCTCGTCTCGACCGACGCCGCGCTCGCCGGCGTCGATATCGATCGCGGTCAGGTCACGTGGGAGAAGCCCGAGCTCGGCGGGTTGCCGGCCGACAGCGTCCGTGTCATCGAGGGATCCCTCCTCGTGGAGGCCGCCCGCCCCGGTCTCCTGGTGATTCTCGACCCGGTGACCGGCGCGGTCCTGTTCGATTCGCGGCGGCCGGGCCTGACGCAGATCGTCACCCGTCGCGTGCTGCCACAGAGCGGCACGCTGTTGGTCCACGGGCGACGCGCGACCGGACCGGCGGTCGTCGCCCTGTACGATCTCGTGACGGGGGAACAGCGCTGGGTGAACGAAGCGCTGTTCGAGCAGACCGAACCAAAGAAGAAAGGGTTGGGCGGCCTGATGCAGGGCCTGGTGCGCGCTGCCTCCGAGGCTACCGCGCTCGAGGTGCTGCAGGCGGGGCCCGACATGATCGTCGTCCACACCCTGATGGGTCTGCGAGCGCTGGACGCACGGTCGGGTGCGGTGCGGTGGTCCGCTACCTTGCCCACCGCCCGCGCGGGCAACCCCGCACGCCACGTGCGGCTCTACCCGTCGGTCAACAAGTCCGATCGCTTGTACGTCGGCTTCGACGACCGGCTCATGGCCTACCGCCTCGCCGACGGTCAGGCGCTGTGGGCCAAGCCTGCGACGATCGACGGCTGGGTGCACGGCATCGTGGAGCACCCCAACGGGATCATCATCCTCCCGGAATCACCACCCGCCAATCAGGCGACGGGCAACGTGCGCATCGTGAACGGAGTGGTGCAGACGGGGCTCAACGTTGCCCGGTACGAAGACGGGGCGACGATCGCCGACAAGCCGCTGCGCATGCGCGGGACGGTCACGGACGCGATGATCACGGGTGGCTCCGCCGTGCTGGCGGTGGACGCCGAGTCGCGCACCTTCGTCAACGTGTTGGACGTGGCCACGGCCACGCTGCGTCTGAAAAAAGACGTGAAGATCAAGGGCCGGCTCGATTACGCCGAGCTCACGCCCGCGGGCCTGCTGTATATCTCGCGGCCCGACGCGGCGACCAACGCCGAAGTGAACGTCATCGATCTGGCCTCGGGGGATCCCAAGTTCAAGGACGCGATCGAGAGCGGCAGGCCGTGGGGAGGGAATCCGGACGACTACAACGCCGCGGGCTATTCCCTGCATCACGTCGTGGAAGGCACGACGCTCTATGTCTTTGCGAGCCACGACCACCGACTCTACGCGGTCGATCGCACCGCGGGCACCTACCGGGCGCTGGGCGGCGAGATCAAACTGCAGGGCGGCGAAGACCCGACGGCCATGGAGATCCGGCCCGGTGGGCTCGTCCTGATCGCCCCGCAGAACCTGGTGGTCGTGTCGCGGGAAGGACAAGTGAAGCAGCAGGTCTATTATCCTGCGCCCCAGCTGCCGGGGTTGTTGCGCGCGCTCTATCGGATCAACGCGGTGCGCGCCGGCCTGTACGGCGCCGCCGCGTCCGCGTACGGCGACGCCTTCGCCCAGGCGTCCCGCAACGCCACGGACTCCACAGGGCGGCGCATCACCGGGCAGATGGCGACGGCGTACACCCAGGGTGGGGCCCAGCTCGCGGGGTATTCGCATCAGGCCGCGGCGCTGGCGACCAAGCGCTTCAAGGCGTCGCTCTCCGTGCCGGAGGCGGTCTTCATGCTCACTCGCGCCCCCGAGGGGAATGGGAACGTGCTGCTCCAGCTCGACAAGGACAGCGGAGCGCCACGCTCGCGCGTGGATCTCGGCAAGGAGCGCGAGCCGGTGTATGCCGTCGACGACGTCGCCAATATGCTCTTCTTACAGACCGCGTCGGGCACGCTGGTCGGCTATCGGCTCTGATCGTGCGCCGTGGCACCCCGGGGGCGCCCTGGGGGTAACTGAGAGTCGCTTCCTTCCCATTGGAGCCGTGATGCACGCCTCCAGGTGGACACCGTTCGTCGTGTGCGCCGGTCTGGTCGGCGCGGTGCTCTCGGGCTGTCGGTCTCGCGAGGACGCCTTTCGCACCAGCCGTGTCCCGGTGGCCCGGCTCGACTCCGTCCTGGCGGCCGCCGACAGCGTGCGGCTGCCGCTTGGCGAGGCGCGCGCGCTGCTGGCGGTCGTCGCGGAGAGCGGGTTCGCCAGCAAGCTGCCGCACGACACGATGACGATCGCCGAGATTCTCGTGTGGGCCGGCGCCGAGCACGCGCGGAAGCAAGTCGCGGAGGCGGCGGCCAAGGCGGCGGAGCGCGCGCGGCAGGACAGCGTGAGGAAGCTTCTCGAGCCCCTCCTCGCCGTCACGGTGGTCAAGAAGACGTACTTGCCGAGAAACCCCGACGCGGAGCAGTACGAGGACTACATCTCGCTCGGGTTCGCGTATCAAAACAAGGGAGCCAAGCCGGTCCGCGCGTTCCAGGGTGACGCGACGTTCCTCGACACGTTCGGCGATTCGATCTACAGCGCACACCTCAAGGTGGACTTGCCGCTCGTTCCCGGACAAGCGCGGCGCGAGCCGGCACGGATCGTTCGAGTCAACCCGTTCCGGCTCGCGCACCAACGCCTCCGGGACACACCCCTGGACAAGATGAAGCTGGTCTGGGAAACGACCGACGTGGTCTTTGCCGACGGCAGTCGGCTCAGCCTGACCGCCCCCTAGACACCCCAGCCGGATCGCCCGCGACGCGGCGCGTTCCTTGCCGTCGCGCCCGGCGGACGCCATGTTCACGGCGACGCGTGATCCCCTACGACGGCGAGAACCTCCGGGGCGAGCCCCAGGATTTCCGGATCCCCCGGACGGGCGACCGGGACCTCGCGTTCCGTGGATGGCTCTTGAGCCACGCCGAAGAGCGCAGCGCCGCCCCCGGCGTCACGCACGGCGTGGACATCGATCTCTACCTGACGATCCGACTGCGGCTCGTGGGGCACCTGTGCCGCTGGTTGTTGCGGGAAGCGGAAGGGCTGAGCGAAGACCACCGCGTCGCCGCCCACGACTCGGCGGCCGAGCTGATCGAGTGGTTGAAGCAAGAAAACGCCGGCAGACTGGATGCGCCCAGCAAGCGGGCCTGGGTCCGCGCGTGCCAGGTTTGGCCCGGTCTCAAGCGTGAGGCGGTCGAGCGGGTGGATTGACGGCCCGCGGCCCGGGCGCCACCGTATGAGCGTCCTCGCGCGCGAGATCGTGCTTCCATGCCGGCAGCGTTCCAGTGGGCTCGTCTGAAAGCGGACGTGAAGTGCGCGCTTCGCAAAGGCGCCTGGTACCGCATCCTGAAGCTGACGCCCACCGAGGTGGTGCTCGACGTCAAGGGAAAGCCCGTGTCGATGCCGCGAGGGCAGCTGCAGCTCTCGTCCGAGCCGGCGCTGCGCTGGTCGGTCGTCCCGAGCCCCAAGCACACCGCCCGCTTCCCCGCAACCTGGGGCCCGAGCTACGCGGTTTGCCCCAACTGTCGTGACCGCGCGAAGCTCGAAGGCCACGCCGAAACCATGCGTTGCCGCCGGTGCAACGGGTCCTTTGAAATCGCGTGGAGCGACGCGAACCGCGCCGCGGGGTGACTAGGGCGCGAAAATCGTGAAGGGGGTGCTCGTCTTCGTGAGCGCGCCCGGCCCGTCGGCCCGGAGGATGAAGCCGGACGCGGACTTGTCGACGACCAGGTCGCCGAAGGAGGCGATCCCGTTGACGGGAACCACACTCAAGGTGCCCGACAGCCTGGCTCCGACGTTATTGACGGCGAAGCTCATCGTGATGGCATTGACGTAGGCCGTGTCGGGGCGGCGCAGGCTGTCCAGTACCTCGACTTGGATTGCCGGTGTGATGATGTTGCCCGCCGTCGCGTCGTTGGGCTGGACAAGAAAGAAGAGGGCGTCGGGACCGCTCCCGCCCCCACCGCCGCTGATCGCGAGGCCTCCGTTGCTCGTGAGCAGGCGGTCGTAGGGACAGGCGGCCGCCACGAGCGCCGCCAGGCCGACAGTCACTAGCGAGAGTCTCATGCCCATGTAGACGCCTCCTAACCCGTCCGGTGCGGAGGCGTTCCAGAATGAACCGCCGTCACGCCCTCACATGATTGTAGAAGGCTCCGTACGCCGCAAGAGCCCGGGCGACTCCCTTATCCACCTCCCCGGCAACGTATGCGGCGAGACTCCCGACCCGGCTGGCGATCCCGGCAGCCCCCCCCGGCGCCTCCCCGCCCGGCTTGAGCCCGCGATAGTGATCGGTGAGCCCGGCCGCGACGGCTTCGAGCACCCACGGCTTCATCTCGACCGTCGCTTTCGTGACGACGACGCCGCGCACGGCGCCCTGCGGCGTGAACCCCACCGCCACCTCGATCGGCCCGTGGGGCGTGTCCACGCGCACGAACTCGAGCGCGCCGACCGCCGTCGATCCTGCCGTGCCCGCGTAGAACACCACCACGCCGTCCTCGGGACTCCAGTCCACGGCTTCGTGCAGCCGGTGGGCGTCTCTCCCACTCAGGTGTACCTCGCGGGCCGTATAGGCATCGGCCCCGGGCAAGAGCGACTGCACCGCGTCGGGCCGCTTGACCAGCACGACCACTGGAGTGATATGGAAGAGCGCGGCGATCGCCGCCGCACGGATCACGAAGTTCATTGGTCAACCCCTTTCAGGCGACACCCACATCTGGTGGACGGCCAGCGCCGCCACGACGAGGTAGGCGACGGCCATCGCCCAACCCCCGGCGAGGGTCACGATCGCGAAACGCGGCGAGGCGAGCTTGGTGAGCCACATCCCGGCGAAGTCGAGCCAGGGCGCGGCAAACAGGAGGCCGATGAGGCCGAGCGCCCGACGGCGCGGCAACGAGAGCCCGGCGACCACGACGCCCAGGGCAGCCGCGATGAGTCCGTACATCGGGACGTGCACGTGGGTGTCCTGGATCAGCAGGTTGGTGTCGACGGTGTGGACCTCGGGCCCGGCGAAGTCGGCCATCGACATTGGACGCTGGACGACCATCGTAGTCTCGGGCGGCATCGCCATCGACATCTCCGGTCCCGCGTACGTCGCCGCCACACTCTGCGGCGTGAACCCCGCGTACAGCGCGACCATCACCGCCCCGAACAGGTACGACAGCCCCAAGGTGGCGAGCAGGCCAGTCACGAGCCACTTGATGCGGACGTCCGCGCGTCGCAAGTCGTACAGCATAGATGGCCTCCCTCTCCCCTAGAACACGTAGACCAGCTCGAGCACGCCCTTTGTGTTCGAGCTCTGCAGCGCCCCCGTAGCACCCGTGAAGAACGGCGTGGACGACCAGTCGGCCCGCAGGGCGGCCCGTAGCGCGACCTGCGGGAGGTGGAACCGCGTGTGCTCGATGTTGCTGAAGATCCCCTCGCGGGCGTTCGAGAAGTACCACATCGCGCCGACGGTGACCGAGCGCAGGAGTTGCGGCGTCCCCGTGAGCAGGCCGTCGGTGTCTTCCATTTGATCGTACCGCGCGGTCAAGCCGACATGTGGGCTCATTTTCAGGAATGCCGTGACCGCGGCTCCGCGCCACGAGGGATTGCCGCCGCTCTGCTGTTCCCGCCCGACGTTGGCTTCGGCCCCCACGATCAGGCGTCCCCGGTCAATGGTGAGGTCGCTGGAGAACAGCGAACGCTGGTTCGCATCGCTCGCGTCCCGCTCGGGTCCGTACACACCGGTGAAGGCGAGCGTGACCCAGGGGATCGGGATCCACTGGATTCGGGCCAGCCCCGTCTTGCCGCGATTGTTGTCCACCGTCACGTCCCAGCCGTTGGCGACCACCCCCCACACGTCCACCCGCGACGACGCCGTGTAGTGGACCTGCACGCCCGTGAGCTTGCCGGGGCGGGCATAGGTGAAGTTGAACGAATTCGTGGGAATCAGATTGAGGGGCTCGTCATCGCGTTCGAAGCCGATGGGCGCGTCGAATCGGCCGAACGCCAGGGACCACTTGTTCGCCGTGTGCGGCGTCCAGCTGACGAGCAAATTGTCGATCTCGGTGGACGATGCGCCGTCTGCGAGCGCCGTCGTGAGCTGCGCAAACAGGTAGGCGTCGCCCACCGGCTTGAACAGGCTCACCCCGATCTTCCCGGCCGTGAACGTGTTGCTGCGGATGGCGCGATCGTAGTCGGCCCGGCCGACCGCGAAGCCCGTGATGGCGACCGGCGACGGCTCTTCGAACGTCACGGCCCGCTGCTGCGCAGCGGCGCTCATCGCAACGCCGCAGAGCAGAGCGCTCCAAAGCGCACTGCGCATAAATCCTCCGAGTTGTGGGTGGCTAACGAATCGGGTCAGCCGAGGCCGTTCGGAGGCGGTGGAACCGGGGTAAAGGCCGGGGAAGCGGGAAGCGGGAAGAGGGAAGCGTACTCTGCGTGCCGCAGCGGGGCGACGAGCGTCAACACGGGCGTCCGCGGCGTCGGCACGGCGGTGGAGACGGCGAGATCCGAGCCACCAGTCATCTCGTCGCAGAAGCACGGCCCGTCGGACGGGGGCGTGTGGTGCCCCCCACTCCCAGCCGCGTGGTGCGTCGCATGGTGGTGGCACACCAGCAGTGCGCGGGTGGTGGTACCGCCGGGCCCCGCGGCCAGCCAGCAGGCCGCCGCGAGCGCGAACAAGATCAGCCGTCGTGTGCGCCGCATCGCCTCAAGTGTACGGCCACTGTTTCGCCTGGCGCAACCCTGCCCGGGCCGTGTAGACTGCCTGGCCATGGGCGAGCGCATCGAGTACCGCGACGGTCGTTGGGTAGTGCCGAGCCACCCCATCATCCCCTTCATCGAAGGCGACGGCACCGGGCCGGACATCTGGCGCGCCGCTCGGCGCGTGTTCGACACCACGGTCCGGAAGGTGTCCGACGGCAAACGCCAGATTGATTGGCTCGAGGTGCTGGCCGGAGAGAAAGCCTTCAAGCAAGCCGGGAACTGGCTTCCCGAGGCCACCCTCGACGCCATCCGGACGCACCGTGTGGCCATCAAGGGCCCGCTCACGACGCCCGTCGGGGGAGGGATCCGATCGCTCAACGTCGCGCTGCGCCAGGTGCTCGACCTCTACGCCTGCATTCGACCGGTGCGCTATTTCGAAGGTGTGCCCAGCCCGATGCGCGAGCCGCACAAGCTCGACGTCGTGATCTTTCGCGAGAACATCGAGGACGTGTACTCCGGAATCGAGTACCGCGCCGGCGGCCCCGAGGCCGATGCGGTGATCGGGTTCCTCACCGAGCGGTTCGGTGCCAAGATCCGTCCGGGGAGCGCGATCGGCATCAAGCCGATGTCCAAGTTCGGCTCCCAGCGTCTGGTGGCGAAAGCCATCGAGTACGCGCTCCGCGCCGGCCGTCGCTCGGTCACGCTCGTGCACAAGGGCAACATCATGAAGTTCACCGAGGGCGGGTTCCGGGAGTGGGGGTACGAAGTGGCACGCGAGCGGTTCGGTGACAAGACCATCCCCGAGGCCGATACGGGAGACGGGAAACGGGAGACGGGAAAGGTGATCATGAAGGACCGCATTACCGACGCGATGTTCGCCCAGCTCGTGCTGCGGCCGGAAGAGTATTCGGTGATCGCCGCACCCAACTTGAACGGCGACCTGCTCTCGGACGCCGCGGCGGCGCAGGTGGGCGGGCTCGGGCTCGCGCCGGGAGGCAACGTGGGCGACGGGTACGCCGTGTTCGAGGCGACGCACGGCACCGCACCCAAGTACGCCGGGCAGGACAAGGTGAACCCGGGGAGCGTGATCCTCTCGGGGGCGATGATGTTCGAGGAGCTCGGGTGGGACGACGTGGCGGCGGCGATCGCGCGCGGGCTCGGCGGCGCGATCCGGGCGCGACGCGTCACGTACGATCTCGCGCGGCTGATGCCCGGCGCCACCGAGGTCTCGACCTCCGCTTTCGCCGAGTGCATAATCGAGCATGTCTAGGATGACGAGCGGCGTCGCCAGCGCGCCGCTTTCCCAGGTCGAAACGCCCCTCCTCGCCGTCGCGCTGGCGCAGGGCAGCGCCGTCCCCGCCTCCCTCGCCGACCTCGACCGGGCGTCGGGGGCGGTCGTGGCGCGCGCCATCACGAGCGGCGACTTCAAGGGAAAGCGCGACGAGACGACGCTGCTGTATCCGAGCGGCGCCAAGCCGGAGCGCGTGCTGCTCGTCGGCCTGGGGAAGCCGGGCGAGGTCTCCCGCAACACCATCCGGCGCGCGGCCGCCGTCGCGGCCAAGCGGGCGCGCGCGCTCGGCGTCAACCAGCTCGCCTTTGCCGTCGCCCCGGAGGCGCGAAACGGCGTGTCGGCCCGTGATGTGGGTCAGGCGGCGGTCGAGGGCGCCGCCCAGGGCGCCTGGGCGTTCACCGACCTCAAAGCCTCGCCCGACGAGCCCAAGCCCGAGGTCGAGCGCGTCACGCTCGTGTGCGAGCAGCAGGAGATGAAAGAGGTCACGGCCGGCCAGCGGGTGGGCGATGCGATCGCGGCGGGCCACCGCCTGACCCGCCACCTCCAGATGTTGCCCGGGAACGTGTGCACCCCCAGCTACCTGGCGGAGCGGGCGAAACAGCTCGCCGACCAGTACGGCTTCACGCTCACGGTGCTCGACCGCGCGAAGCTCGAGCAGGAAGGCATGGGCGCGCTGCTCGCCGTGGCGCAGGGTAGCGACCAGGAGCCCCGCTTCATCGTGCTCGAGCATCGCGGCGGCGGCGGCGCGCCTCCGGTGGCGCTCATCGGCAAAGGCGTCACGTTCGATTCGGGGGGGATTTCGATCAAGCCCGCACAAAACATGGAGGACATGAAATTCGACATGTCCGGCGCGGCCGCGGTGCTCGGAACTTTCGAGACGGTGGGGCTGCTCCAGCCGAAGGTCAATGTCCTGGGCGTCATCCCTTCCACGGAGAACCTCCCCTCCGGGCACGCCGTGAAACCGGGAGATGTCGTCAAGAGCCATTTCGGCAAGACGATCGAGATCATCAACACCGACGCCGAAGGTCGCCTCATCCTGTGCGACGCCCTGTCGTACGTCCGGCGCTTCAAGCCGGCGGCGGTGATCGACATCGCGACGCTCACCGGCGCCGTGGTGGTCGCCCTCGGCCAGGTGGCGATCGGCGAGATGGGAAACGACGAGGCCCTCCTGGCCGAAGTGCGCGAGGCCGGGGAGCGCGCCGGAGAGCGCTGTTGGCCGCTGCCGCTGTGGGACGAGTACCGCGACCTGCTCAAGTCGGACATCGCCGACGTCAAGAACTCGGGCGGACGGGGCGCCGGGTCGATCGCCGGCGGGTGGTTCCTGCGAGAATTCGTGGAGGGGTATCCCTGGGTGCACCTCGACATCGCCGGCACCGCGTACACCGACGCCGAGGGACCGCACCAGGCCAAAGGCCCGACGGCGGTCGGCGTCCGGCTCTTCACCGAGTTCATTCTCAAGCGCGCGGGGGCGTGACCCGCGGCCTCTCGAGCACGGCCGCGCTCCTGCTCGTCGCGGTCGGAGCCGCCGCTCAGGTCGACAGCACGGCGCGCCGCGACACCCTCGCGCGCGACTCCACGGCGCCGCCCCCCAAGGACACCACCACCCGCGACACCGTGCCGCACTACCTCCCCGTATTCCCCCAGGCGATCCCCGCTGGGCCGCTGCCGCCCGGCACGCGCTACACGTTCAATGCCGACTCGCTCATTTTCTCGAACGTCCAGACGCTGTCGGACCTGCTCGCCCATATCCCGGGGGTCTACGTCGCCCGGGGCGGCATCTACGGCGCCGGGGAGATCGTGATGTACGGCGGGCGCGGGGCCGCGGGGCTCGAGATCTACTGGGACGGCGTGCCGTACCTGCCGCTCGGACGCGACTCGGTGTTCCTCGACCCGGCACGCATCTCCCTGGCGCCGCTCGAACGCATCGACGTGATCGTGCTGCCGGCCTCGCTGCGCGTCTATCTCGTCACGCTCCGCCAGCGCTCCACGGAAACCGCGTCGCAGGTGGGGGTCGCCACCGGAGAGGTAAAGACCGCGAACTACCGCGGCGCGTTTCTCCGCCGCTGGCGCTCGGGACTCGGCCTCTCGCTCGTCGCCGATTACAACAACAACGAGGGCATCGAGGGTAGCTCGAGCACGGCATTCAACTCCGTGGACCTGTGGTTGAAGGGCGAGTACGCCCCGAGCGCCCGGTTCGGCGCCTCGTTTCAAACGTTGAGCTCGCGCTGGCACCGCAGCGCAGGGCCCCTCACGGCCAATTGGCACCCCCAACGGCGCGACGGAATCTTCCGCGTGTTCGCCGCCGCCCGGGACGACGGCCTCGGGCCGCGCGCGCAAGCGACGTTCGCCACCACGAGCGTGAGCCGCGATACGGCAGTGCCGGATCGCAGCTTGTCGGAGAGCACGCTCGAGATCACGAACGACTGGTCCCGCGCGCACATCGGCTTCGCAATCCGCAGGCTGGATCACGCCCGGCCCTGGCAGTTCGAAGGCACCGGCGCCTGGAGCCCCTTTCCCGGCCTTACCCTCGCGGGCGACGCCCGCCACGCCGACTACAGCCGCGGACGCTCCGGCAATCGCGCCCATCTCGCCGCCGGACTCATCCTCCCCGCGGGGTTGTCGCTGCACGGCGACCTCGCATGGGCGCACGACCTCCAGGCCCCGCTCGATTCGTCCGACTTGGGGCAGCGAACCGTGGACGCGTCCGGCGCGGTGCGCTGGGATCGCAGCTGGATCAGCCTCGATGTGGGTGGCGCGACCCTCGATCCGTTCGCGCCGATCGGCTTTCCCGTGGCGATCACCGCCATCGACAGCTCCGGTCCCGTGCGCCTGAGCCCGACCCAGCGCACACGCTATTTCACCGCCCATGGCGCGCTCCGCCTGCTGCCTGGACTCCAGCTCTCCGGCTGGTACTTCGATCCGCTGGTGCGCACCGGAAACGACTTCGAGCCACCCTACCACGCGCGCCTGTCGCTGACGTTCTACTCGAAGTTCTGGCGGGTGTACCGGAGCGGGATCTTCGGGCTGCGGGGCGAGCTGGCGATGGACTCCTGGAGTCGCGGGACCGCCGGCCTCGACTCGGCAGGCGCGCTGCGCCTGCTCCCCGGGGTGACCATGGGCGAGGTAAACGTCGAGGTGCGGATCGCGGGCGTCACGATTTTCTGGGTGCAGCGCAACGTGACCCTGCAGCGCGCCAGCTACGTACCCGGGCTCGACTACCCGCGCCGCTTCCAGTACTACGGCGTCCGCTGGCTCTTCACCAACTGAAGTTGACCTAAGTGCTTTGCCCCACTAGCTTTAAAGTCTGTGCCGCGGAGCATGACGGGTTTCGGTTCGGCCGAAGGGACTGTCCTCGGCGGGCGGCTCTCGATCGAGATCCGCAGCGTGAACCACCGCTATTACAATCCTCAGCTCAAGCTGCCGTTCGAGCTCGGCGGGGTGGAAGGACCGTTGCGCGATCGGCTGCGCCAGCTGCTCGAGCGTGGCCACGTGACCGTCACGGCGCGGTGGATCGACGCGCCACCGCGCGAGGGAGGGGGGGCCGTGGCGGTGGACCTCGCCCGGGCGCGCCAAGTCCTGGCGGCCGCGAAGGAGCTGAAGAAGCACCTGAAGCTCAAGGGCGACGTGGACCTCGCGTTCGTGGCGCGGCAGCCCGAGGTCCTGACCCCGCATCAGGATGGTATCCCCGCGGCGCAGTGGAGCGAGGTCGCGCCGATCGCCGAGCGGGCGGTTCGGGAGCTGCTCGGCATGCGGGCACGCGAGGGAGCGGCGCTCGCGACGGAGCTCGGGCGTCGGCTCGCGGCGCTCGAGGCGGGCGCCGGGGCGATCGAGCAGCGGGCACCCGAGCGGCTCACGGCGGAGCTCGCGCGCTTGAAGAAGGCGGTGGCGGAGCTCGCGGCGGGCGTGCCGGTGGATGAGCAGCGGCTTGCCGTCGAAGTCGCCCTGATGGCCGACCGTGTGGACATCACCGAGGAGCTCGTGCGGTTGCGGACCCACCTCGCGGCGTGTCGCGAGGCGTTGGTCGCCGACGGAGCGGTGGGGAAGCAGCTCGGGTTCCTCGCGCAGGAGCTGCTGCGCGAGGTGAACACCATCGGGTCGAAGGCCAACGACGCGGGGATAACGCAAGCCGTCATCGCCATGAAAGGCGAGCTCGAGAAGTTTCGGGAGCAGCTCGACAACCTGGAGTGACACCGCGGGTCGTCGTGCTCGCCGCCCCGTCCGGAGGCGGCAAGACGACCATCGCGCGCGAGCTGCGCACGCGGCTTCCCGAGATCTTTGGGTACTCGGTGTCCGCGACGACGCGCAAGGCGAGACCGGGGGAGCGGGACGGTGAAGCGTACCATTTCCTCACCCGCGATGAGTTCGAGCGACGCCGTGAGGCGGGGGAGTTCCTCGAGTCGACCGAGTACGCGGGCGAGCTGTACGGCACGCTGCGCAGCGAGGTCGAGCGGGTGCTGCACAGCGGCAAGCATGTGGTGCTCGACGTCGAGGTGAGGGGAGCCCGACAGGTCCGGAAGGCATACCCGCGTCCGGCCTCCGTCGTGCTGTTCGTGATCCCGCCTTCGCCCCGCGTGCTGATCGAGCGGCTGCGCAAGCGGCGCACCGAGTCGGAGGCGGAGCTGTCGCAGCGAATCGACATCGCGACGCGCGAGGTCGAGACCGCGCGGCGCGAACTCGGGGATGTGTACGACCACGTGCTCGTGAATGACGACCTCGACCTGGCCGTGCGTGAGGTCATCGACCTGGTGCAGGGAGGGGGGCGCGACGTCGCGCAGCGCGCGCCCCGCGACGTGGCTAGCTTGCTGTCGGATTTCGTGCGACAGCTGCGGAGCGAGGCAGCCCAACTGAAGCAGTCTACCGGAAGGAGCAGGTGATGCGGATCGTGACCCCGAGCGAAGTGGCCACGCAGACCCAGAACAAGTATCTGGGGGTGCTCGTAGCTGCCAAGTTCGCCCGTTTCGTGAACGAGTTCCCGCGCGACCGCTCGGTGGACTTCGAGGAGAAGCTCACCACGCGCGCACTGGACGAGATGGTGCGCGGCCGGCTCACGTACAAGCTGGTGCGGCGGCGGCGCCAGGAAGGCTGATGCCGTTCGCCGGCCGGCACGTCGTGCTCGGCGTGTCGGGCGGGATCGCGTGCTACAAGAGCTGCACGCTCGCCCGCCGGCTCACCGAAGCCGGAGCGGCGGTGGACGTAGTGCTCACCGCTGCCGCCGCCGAGTTCGTGCGGCCGGTCACCTTCGAGGCGCTCACCGGGCGCCCGGTCCTCACCTCCCTGTGGGAGCGGGACCGGGCGCTCGCGCACATCGGGCTCGCGCGAGAGCCGGACCTCGTGATCGTCGCGCCGGCCACCGCCAACGTGCTGGCCCGCGCCGCGATGGGGCTCGCGGACGACGTGCTCACCGCGTTGTTGCTCGCCCGGACGGGGCCCGTGCTGGCCGCGCCCGCGATGAACGACGCGATGTACGCCCATCCCGCGACGCGCGCCAACCTGAAAGGGCTCGTCGCGCGCGGCTGGCACCTGGTGGGGCCGGACACGGGCCCCCTCGCCGAGGGACCGAGCGACCGTCCCGGCCGGATGAGCGAGCCCGAGGCCATTCTCGCGGCGGCGGAGCGGCTGCTGCTGCAGCGAGCGCCGTGGCAGGGGAAGAACGTCGTCGTGACCGCCGGCCCCACCCGTGAGCATCTCGACCCCGTGCGCGTCGTCACCAACCCGTCGAGCGGCCGCATGGGCTACGCGCTCGCCGAGGCCGCCTATGCGCGCGGCGCGGACGTCGTCCTGGTGTCGGGACCGAGCGACCTGCCGCTCCCGTTCGGGGTGACCGCGCATCGCGTCGAAACCACCGCGGAGATGCAGCGCGCGGCCCAGGCACTCGTCAAGCGCGCGGCGGTCCTGATCATGGCGGCGGCGCCGGCGGACTATCGTCCCGCCCAGCCGGGCGCCACCAAGCGGCCCCGAGCCAAGGGGGCCCTCACGGTCGAGCTCGAGGCGACGCCCGACATTCTCGGCTCGCTCACTCGTCCCGCGGGATGTGTGGTCGTGGGGTTCGCGCTCGAGACCGGGGGCGACGGCGTTGCGCGGGCCCGGAAGAAGTTGCAAGATAAGGTGCTCGATTTCGTGGTTTTGAATGACGCGCTCGAGCCCGGCGCGGGATTCGAAGTGAGCACGAATCGCGTCACGATCATTGGGAAGGACGACGAGCCGATCGAGCTCCCGCTGCTTCCCAAGCGCGACGTGGCGGAACGAATCCTCGACGCGGTGGAACGAGCTCTGACGTGAGCGACGGGCGGGCACTGGCGCGCGAATACCTGGAACAGCAGCGGCTGTTGGGTGGCGACGCCGTTATCCTCTCCCAAGGATCGGGAGACGGGAGACGGGAGACGGGAGAGCCGCACTCGGCACTCGCCGCCACGCCTCCCGCCTCCCGTCTCCCGGCATCGGATCTTCCCCCACCCGGAATTTCCTATGATCCCCCCGGCGGCGACCTGTTCTCGAACGACCCGGTGCCGCAGGCGGCCTCGCTCGAGGCGATCGCGGGGCTCGTGGCGAGCTGCACCAAGTGCCGGCTGTGCGAGGCCCGCCGGCACACGGTCCCCGGGGAAGGACCGCCGGAGGCCCGACTCGTCGTGGTGGGCGAAGGGCCGGGACGGGTGGAAGACGACACCGGACGGCCGTTCGTCGGCCCGGCGGGCGAGCTCCTGACCAAGATTCTGGGCGCGATCGAGCTGCCCCGCGAACGGGTCTTCATCTGCAACGTGGTCAAATGCCGGCCGCCCGAGAACCGCCTGCCGCAATTCGACGAGATCGCCGCGTGCATACCGTACCTGTTCCGCCAGATCGAGATCGTGAAGCCGAAGGTGATCCTCGCGATGGGCGGGACGGCCGCGCAGACGCTGCTCAACACCAAACAGTCGTTGGGGGCGCTGCGGAACCAGGTGCACCGATTCCGCGGTATTCCCTTGATCGTGACGTATCATCCGGCTGCCCTGCTGCGCAACCCGAACTGGAAGAAACCGACCTGGGATGACGTCCGCATCGCCCGCCGTCTCATCGGCTGAGCGCTCGACTCCCGAATTCGCGGGCCGCCAGACTCCGTGGAGCAACGAAGCGGAGCAGGCGGTGCTCGGCGCCATGCTGCTCGACCAGGACGCGGCGCTCAAGTCCGCCGAGCTGCTCGACGACACGATGTTCTACCGCGAGGGGCATCGGCTGCTGTTCCGCTCGATGATCGCGCTCACCGAGCGGGGCGACGTGATCGATCCCGTCACCCTGCGCGACGAGCTGCTGCGGCGCGGGGACCTGGATCGCGCCGGAGGGATGGAGTACCTCGGGGGTCTGATCGACGTGGTCCCGACCGCCGCCAACGTCGAGTATCACGCCAAGATCGTCCGGGACAAGGCGGTGCTGCGGCGGCTGATCGAGGCGGCCACGGCGATCATCCAGGACGCCTACGAGGGCCGCACCTCCTCTGTCGAGGTGCTCGACAACGCCGAGCACCGCGTGTTCCAGGTCGCCCAGTTCCGGCGCGCCGAGGAGTTCATCCGGCTGAAAGAGCTGATCTGGCCGACGATGGAGCGCATCGAGCAGCTGCACACCACCCAGGGCGCGCTCACCGGCGTGGCGACGGGCTTCACCGACCTGGACCGGCTCACCGCCGGGTTTCAGCGCGGCGACCTCGTGATCGTCGCGGCGCGGCCGTCGATGGGGAAGACGGCGCTCGCGCTCAACGTCGTGCAGCACGCCGCCATCGAGCACAACGTCGGGATCGCGGTCTTCTCGCTCGAGATGTCGAAGGAGCAGCTGGTGCAGCGACTGCTCTGCTCCGAGGGCCTGGTGGACGCGCAGCGGCTGCGACGGGGTCAGCTGCGCGACGACGACTATCCGAAGCTCGCCCGCGCGGCGGGTCTGCTGGGCACGGCGCCGATCTGGATCGACGACTCGGCGATGCTCTCGCCTCTCGCCATGCGCTCCAAGGCGCGCCGCCTCAAGGCGGAGCACGACATCGGCCTGGTCGTGGTCGATTATCTCCAGATGATGCAGGGCCCGACCGACTCCGAGAGCCGCCAGCAGGAGATCTCCTTCATTTCCCGCTCGCTCAAGGCCCTGGCCAAGGAACTGGACGTTCCCGTGGTGGCGCTGTCCCAGCTCTCCCGCGCCCCCGAGCAGCGCGGGGGCGAGCATCGGCGGCCCCAGCTCTCGGACCTGCGGGAGTCCGGGGCGATCGAGCAGGACGCCGACGTCGTGTGCTTCATCTATCGCCAGGAGTTCTACGACGGTCCCATCGACCCCAAGACGAACGAGACCATCGAGGGCCTGGCGGAGCTCATCGTGGGCAAGCAGCGCAACGGCCCGACAGGGACCGTCAAGCTGTTCTTCAAGAAGGAATACACGCGCTTCGACAACTACACCGCGCGCGAATCGCCGCCCGAGGCCGCCCGTGGGTAAGGCCGGGTCGGCATTCCGCTGCACCGACTGCGGCGCGGAGCAACCGAAATGGGGCGGGCGCTGCGAGGCGTGCGGGGCGTGGAATACGCTGGTGGAAGAGCCGGTCGGGCGATCGGGCGGACGGGCGGACAGAAAACGCGCCGTCCCGTCCGGCACTCCGCCCGTCCGGCTGTCCGCCGTGGGAGCGGCGGGGTTCGAGCGGTGGCAAACCGGCCTTCGAGAGTTCGACTTCGTCCTGGGCGGCGGCATCGTGCCCGGGTCCGTGGTGCTCGTGGGCGGCGAGCCCGGCATCGGCAAGTCTACCCTCCTGCTGCAGTGTGCCGCTCGGCTCGAGCAGGCGGGCGTTCCCACGTTGTATGTGTCCGGGGAGGAGGCGCCCGATCAGATCCGGTTACGGGCCGAGCGGCTGACGGTCGATGCCGGCGCGGTGCACGTGCTGGGCGAGACGCGACTCGAGGCGATCACCTATCACGCACACGCGCTGGGCGCCCGCGTGGTGTTCGTCGACTCGATCCAGACCACCTATACCGATGAGCTCGAGGGCGCGCCCGGGAACGTGGGCCAGGTGCGGGAGTGCGCGGCGCGGCTCATGCGTTTCGCGAAGGAGGCGGGGCCCGCGGTGCTGCTCGTCGGGCACGTGACCAAGGGGGGCGGCATCGCGGGTCCCAAGACGCTCGAGCACATCGTGGACACGGTCCTCTATTTCGAAGGCGAGAGCACGCTGGATCACCGAATCCTGCGAGCCGTGAAGAACCGCTTCGGCTCCGTGGACGAGATCGGCGTGTTCGCCATGACGGGAGCCGGTCTCGAGCCCGTCGCGGACCCGGCGGCGGCGTTCCTGGCGGGGCGCAGTACGGGCGTCTCCGGCTCCGCGGTGACCGCCCTGATGGAAGGGACCCGCCCCCTCCTGGTGGAAATCCAGGCCCTGGCGGCGAAGACCGGCTTCGGCACACCACAGCGCGTGGCCACGGGACTCGACCATCGCCGCTTGGCGGTGCTGCTCGCGGTCCTCGAGCGCCGCGGCGGCCTGCCGTTTGGCGAGCGGGACGTGTTCGTCAACGTGACGGGCGGCGTGCGGCTGATCGAGCCCTCGACCGATCTCGCGGTCGTGGCGGCGCTGGTCTCGAGCGTGCACGACCGACCGCTCCCGGCCGACGCCGTGTTCCTGGGGGAGGTCGGCCTGGGCGGTGAGATCCGCCCCGTGGGCGCAGTCGAGCGACGGCTCGGGGAAGCGGCGCGCCAGGGGTTCCGCCGCGTGTTCCTGTCCGCCCGCTCGCGCGTGAGCCTGCCCGGGCTCGATCTGGTCGGCATGGACGGCATCGGTGACCTCGCCCGGCGACTCGCGGCCTGACGCTGGCGTCGTGGTCGTGGCAGCCGGAGCCGGCGTACGCGCCGGCCCCGGCGAACCGAAACAGTTCCGGCCGATTCACGGCGTTCCGATGCTGTTGCGCGCACTGCGGCCGTTCACGTCCCACCCCGACGTCGGGCAGGTGATCGTGGTCGTGCCGGCGGGATTCGAGGCGCGACCGCCCGAGTGGCTGGCGAAGCTGGTGGGCGACCGGCTGGGGCTCGTCGCCGGCGGCGCCACACGGGCCGAATCGGTGCGGGCCGGCCTCGCGGCGCTGCCACCGCACGCCGCCGTGGTGCTGGTGCACGACGCCGCGCGCCCGTTCGTAACCCGGGAGACGATCGACGGAGTGCTCGCCAAGGCCCGTGCGGGGGTCGGCGCCGTGGCGGCGATACCGGTTTCCGATACTGTCAAAGACGTCGAGCAAGAGCGTATCACGAAAACCGTACCACGAAACCGGCTCTGGCGGGCGCAGACGCCGCAGGGGTTCCCGCGAGCCATGATCGAGCGAGCGTACGCAGGGCTCGCGAACGGCGATGCCGCGCCCACCGACGACGCGGAGCTGTGCGAGCGCGCGGGCTTCCCCGTGGAGGTCGTCCCCGACTCGCCGTACAATCTCAAGGTCACGACCGGCGACGATTTCCGGGTCGCCGAGGCGCTGGCGCGTGAGCTGCGGTGACCGGGATTCCCTTCCGGACCGACGAGGAAGTGACGGCCGCGCTCCCTCGGGTGCTCGCGCATCTCGGGCAGGGCGGGCTGATCGCCTATCCGACGGAGACGGTGTACGGCCTGGGCTCACGGGCGCGGGGCCCGGAGGTGCTGGCGGTGGCACGCCTCAAGGGCCGGCGGCCGGGCAAGCCGTTCCTGTTGCTGGTCGCCGACCGGGATATGGCGGAGGCGCAGGGCCTCGCGTTCAGCGAGTCGGCGAGCGCACTGGCGCGCGCCTTCTGGCCGGGGCCGCTCACGCTGGTACTCCCCGGGGGGAGTGGCCGCCTGCCGGACGTGCTGCGGGGCCCGGAGGGCGGCATCGCTGTACGCTGGACCTCCCATCGCGGGATGGCCAGGTTGGTGCGGGCACTGGGGGAGCCCGTGACGTCCACATCGGCTAATTTGCCGGGGAGTCCGCCGGCGCCGGGCGCCGAGGCGATCGTGCGGGACTTCGCGCCGGCGGTCGAGGCGGGGACGCTGCTCGTGCTGGACGGCGGCGTCCTGGGAAACTCTCCGCCATCGACCGTCGTTGACTGCACGCAGCCCGTGCCCCGGCTGATCCGGGACGGGGCGCTGACGCTCGGCGAGCTGCGACGCGCCGCGGGACGGCTCGCTCCGTGACCGAGGAACCGAACACGAAACGGATCCTGCTCGTGTGCACCGGGAACATCTGCCGCAGTCCGCTCGCGGCGGCCCTGCTCGAGCGCGCCCTGGTGGAGCGCGGGATCGAGGGGATCGCGGTCGCCTCGGCCGGCACCGGGGCCTGGGACGGGGCGCCGGTGTCCGAAGGGGCGTATCTCGTGGGCCTCGAGCGCGGGCTCGATCTCTCGAGCCACCGAGCGCGGCTGCTGACGCGCGAGCTCGTCGACGGCGCCGACCTGATCCTCACCATGGCGCGGCACCACCGGGCGCGGGTGGACGAGCTGGGCGGGGAGGGTCACGTGTTCGTGCTCGGTGAGTACGCCGGCCGCGAGGGAGACGACGCCGAGGTCAGCGACCCCTTCGGTGGCGACCTGGATGTGTATCGCGACACCTGCGCCGAGCTCGAGGCGCTGCTGCAGACCGCGGTGGAGCGCATCGTCAAAGAGTTCGCGAGTGGAAGTCAGCGCTAGCACGCGGCTGCTGGCGGTGATCGGCGATCCCGTCTCCCATTCGCTTTCCCCCTCCATGCACAACGCCGCGATCCACGTACTGGGTCTGGACGCCGTGTACGTGGCCTTGCGCACGCCCGCCCCGGCGCTGGCGACCGTGCTGGCCGCGCTCGCCGGCGTCGGCGGGGCGGGGAACGTGACCGTGCCGCACAAGGAAGCGGCGGAACGATGCGTCGCGCGGAAAACCGATGTCTGCGCCCGGGTGGGAGCCTGTAATACCTTCTGGACCGAGCACGGAGCGCTCGTGGGAGACAACACGGACGTCGCGGGAATTTTGGCCGCCCTGCGGCAACTCGGCGCCGACGGCGCCGGCCGCTGGCTGCTGATCGGCACGGGCGGCGCCGCGCGCGCGGTGGCGGTGGCGGCCGCCGCGGCGAAGGCCGACCTCCACGTGCTGTCGCGCAACGCCGCCCGGGCGCACGACTTCGCCGCTTGGGCCCGGGGGCAGGGGACCCGCGCGGACGCGGCGCGGGGCAACCTCGAGCCGGATGTGGCCATCAACGCGACGCCGGCCGGCTTGAAGGACGCCGATCCGCTACCGCTCGACGCGGACAGCGCAGCCCGCCTGCATGCCGCTCTCGACCTCGTCTACGCCCCCGGCGGCACGCGGTGGGTGCGCACGCTGACCGCGGCAGGCGTGCGGGCGCAAGACGGGCGTGAGGTGCTGGTGCATCAAGGAGCGGCGGCGTTCAACCGCTTCTTCCCGGAGCAGGCGCCACCCCTCGAGGTGATGCGCGCCGCCGTGAACCGCGCCCTTGGTGCGTGAGGCGGTCGAGCAGCTCCTCCTCCCGGCCGAGTGCTTGCTGTGCCGCGCCCTCCTGTCGTTCCGCGATTCGACCCGGGTGGTGTGCGACGTGTGCCGTCATCGCTGGCGCCCCCTCCGTCCGCCGTGGTGCGCCCGCTGCGGGCAGCCCGAGCCGTTGTTCGGCCGCTGCCGGCTGTGCGCCGGGTGGCCGGCGGTCTTCGGGCTGGCGCGCTCCGCGGTGTGGCTCGACGCGGGAGCGCGCGACGCGGTCCACGCGCTCAAGTACGGCGGACTGTCCCGTATCGCCACCGACCTCGCCGCCGTGATGGTCGGGCTCCAGGTGCCGGCGCTGGACGCTGCCCTGCTCGTCCCCGTGCCGCTCGCGCGCGCCCGCGTCCGGGAACGCGGCTACAATCAGAGTGAGCGGCTGGCACGCGCCCTGGGTCGCCGCTGGCGGCGCCCGGTGGTCGACCTGCTGGTCCGCACCCGGGACACGGTCCCGCAAACGGCGTTGACACCCGAGGCGCGGCTGGCGAACGTGGCGGGGGCGTTTGCAACGCGGAACGCGGAAGGTGGAACGCGGAACGGAAGGACGGGTGAGTGTTCCGCGTTCCGACTTCCGACTTCCGCGTTCCAACGCCCGCTGGTCCTCGTCGACGATGTCTTCACCACCGGCGCTACGCTGGCCGAGGCGGCGCGGGCGCTGGACCGGGCCGGGGCCCGCACGGTGTCGGCCGTGACCTTCGGCCGGGCGGTCGTGCCGGATTTCACCTAGGGGAGAGCCATGGCGGTGCGTGTCGGGATCAACGGATTCGGTCGCATCGGGCGCAACGTGCTGCGGGCCGCGATGCTCATGAAGCAGCAGGCGCTGGAGTTCGTGGCGGTGAACGACATTACCGACACCAAGACCCTCGCGCATCTCCTGAAGTACGACTCCGTGCACCGCGCCTTCCCCGGGACCGTCGAGGCGCAGGGCGATGCCCTGGTCGTCAACGGCAAGCCGATAAAGGTGTCGGCGATCAAGGAGCCCGAGCAGCTGCCGTGGAAGGCGCTGGGCGTGGACCTGGTGCTCGAGAGCACCGGGCGCTTCACCAACCGCCCCGACGCCGATAAGCACCTCGCGGCCGGCGCGAAAAAGGTCGTGATCTCGGCGCCCGCCAAGGGTGAGGACATCACGATCGTGATGGGGGTGAACCACCAGAAGTACGACCCGGCAAAGCATCACGTCATTTCGAACGCCTCGTGCACCACGAATTGCCTCGTGCCGGTCGTGAAGGTCGTCCTCGACACCTGGGGCTTCACGCACGGCTTCATGACGACGATCCACAGCTATACGAACGATCAGCAGATCCTCGATTTGCCGCACAAGGACCTGCGCCGCGCCCGGGCCGCCGCGCTGAGTATCATCCCGACCACCACCGGCGCCGCCAAGGCGACCAGCCTCGTGATACCGGAAGTGAAAGGAAAGATCGACGGCATCTCGCTGCGCGTGCCCACCCCCGACGTCTCCGTGGTGGAGCTGACGGCGGAAGTCGAGAAGAAGACGACCATCGACGAGGTGAACGGCGCCTTCAAGCAGGCAGCCCGCGCGGGCCTCAAGGGCATCCTCGACGTGAGCGACGAGCCGCTCGTCTCGGTTGACTATATCGGCAGCTTCTACTCGAGCGTCGTGGACGCGCTCTCGACGAACGTGATCGACGGCACGTTCCTGCACGTGTCGTCGTGGTACGACAACGAAATGGGCTATTCCGCGCGCTGCGTTGACCTGCTCGCGCATCTCGCCGCCAAGTGAGAAAACGCAGCCTGCGTGATCTCCCGCCGGCGGCGCTGGACGGCCAGCGGGCGCTCGTCCGCGTGGATTTCAACGTGCCGTTCAGGGACGGCGCCGTCACCGACGACACCCGCATCCGCGCGGCCGTTCCCACGATCGCCTACCTGCGCGACAAGGGCGCGCGGGTCGTGCTGCTCTCACACTTCGGCCGCCCCCAGGGCCCCGACCCGAAGGCATCACTCCAACAGATTCTGCGCGACGTCGAGCGCATCCTGGGAACGCCCGTCGAGTTCATCCCCGATCCGGCGAGCGGTGTCGCGGCCAGCCGCCGCCTCCCGCGCGGCGGTGTGGCACTGGTCGAGAACACCCGCTTCTGGCCGGGCGAAGAGGCGAACGACGCCCGCTTTGCCGAGACGCTCGCCGCCCTGGGCGACTTCTACGTGAACGACGCGTTCGGGTCGGCCCACCGGGCGCACGCCTCCACCGAGGCGGTGGCGCGCCTCCTCCGGCCCGCCGTGACCGGTTTGCTGATGGAAAAGGAGCTTCGCTACCTCGGTGAGGCGCTCGAGCAGCCCAAGCGGCCGTTCGTGGCCGTGCTCGGAGGGGCGAAAATTTCGGGAAAGATCGACGTCATCCAGGCGCTGCTCCCCAAGGTGGACGAGATCCTCATCGGGGGCGCGATGGCCAACACGTTCCTGCTCGCGATCGGATTCGAGGTGGGCGGCTCCCTCGTCGAGCGCGACAAGGAGGACCTCGCGAAGGAGCTGCTCGCCAAGGCCGGCGCCAAGCTGATCCTGCCCCGTGGCGCCGTCGTGGCGCCGAGCCTCGCCCGCGCGGCGGAACGGCAGGAGGTGTCGAGTGATCGCGTCCCCGCCGGCTCCGCCATCTTCGACATCGATCGGTCCACCCGCCTCGATTACCGCGCCCGGATCCTGAAAGCGAAAACGGTCTTCTGGAACGGCCCCATGGGCGTGTTCGAGACGCCGCCGTTCGACGAGGGCACCCGCGCCATCGGGGAAGCGTTGATCGAGGCGGGGAAGCGCGGGGCCACCACCGTCGTGGGAGGCGGGGACTCGGCCGCGGCCGTGGCGGGGCTGGCGGACAAGCTGACCCACGTCTCCACGGGCGGCGGCGCCTCGCTCGAGTTCCTGGAGGGGAAGCCCCTCCCTGGTATCGCCGCGCTCGAGGACGCGTGAGACAGCTGCTGTTCGCCGCCAACTGGAAAATGCACATCGGGCCGGATGAAGCACGAGCCTACATGAAGGCCTTCCGCGCCCGCTACCACCGTCGGGAAGACCGCGAGGTGTGGTTCTTCCCGCCCGCGGTGTCGGTCGAAGCCACCGCCCAGGCGACGCGCGACCGCGGCGACTTGCTGGTGGGTACCCAGGACATCTATTGGGAGCCGAAGGGGGCCTTCACCGGCGCGGTGTCCGCCCCGCTCGCCCTCCAGGCTGGCGCCCGCGCCTCGTTGATCGGCCATTCCGAGCGGCGCCACGTCTTCGGCGAGACCGACGACGACACGCGTCGCAAGGTGGGCGCGGCCCTCGCGGCGGGACTGCTGCCGGTGGTGTGCGTCGGGGAGACGCTCGTCGAGCGCGACGCCGGTCACACGCTGGCGGTCGTCGTGCGCCAGCTCGCCGCGGCGCTGGGCGGTCTGGACGGTGCGGCGCTGGCGCGGGTCGTCGTCGCCTATGAGCCGGTGTGGGCGATCGGCACCGGCCGCAACGCGACCCCTCAAGACGCAGCCGCCGTGCATCGCGAAATCCGCGGCTGGCTCGAGCGCCGCGGCACCCCTCCGCACGCGGCCCGGGTCCTGTACGGCGGCAGCGTGAGCGCAAAAAACGCCGCCGCGCTCCTCACCGAGCAGGAGCTCGACGGCGTGCTGGTGGGCGGCGCTTCGCTCGATCCCGAAGGCTGGGCGCAACTTGTGCAGACCGACGCCGCATAGGTATTTTCCCGCCGCATGTTCAACGTCCTGCTGATCCTTCTCACCCTCGACGCCCTGATCCTTACGACGGCGGTCTTGCTGCAAGCGGGCCAGGGCGGGGGCCTGGCGTCGCTCGGCGGCGGCGCCGGAACAGAGCAGTTCATGGGTGGCCGGCAGGCGACCACGCTGCTCACCAAAATCACCTGGTGGTGCGCCGGCATCTTCCTGTTCGTGTCGCTGGTCCTCGCGGTCATATCGGCGCACAGCGCGGCGCCGCGCTCGGTGCTCGAGGGCGGCGCTCCCGCGCCGGCGCCAGTGCAGCCCACGCCGCTGCCGCTTCCCGCCACGGACGCGCCGCAGAAGACGCCGCCCCCGCCGCGCCCGCAACCCTCCAACCAGAGCCCGCCGCCCCATCGCTGACCTTCACCCCGCCTACGTGCTCCTCGAGGACGGTGCGTGGTTCCCCGGCACCGCGCCCAGGGCGTTCGAGCCCACGTATGCCGAGGTCGTCTTCACCACCAATCTGTCCGGCTATCAGGAGGTCTTCACCGACCCGTCCTATCTCGGCCAGATCGTCGTGATGACGGCGCCGATGATCGGCAACTATGGCATCAATTCCGACGACATCGAGTCGGACCGCCCGCGCGTCGCGGGCGTCGTCGTGCGCGAGCTGTCCGTCCAGCCGTCGAACTGGCGGGCCACGGGCGCCCTGGCGGACTGGCTCGCCGCCGCGCGCGTCCCCCTCGTCGCCGACGTCGACACCCGCCAGCTCACGCGCCACATCCGCTCCAAGGGTGCGATGCGCGGCGCCGTGGCGGTGGGCGAGCAGCCGACCGACGCCGTGCGTACGGCGCTCGCCGCGAGCCCGTCGATGGACGGTCTCGATCTCGCCACGCAGGCGACCATCGGCGCCGAGTACACCGAAGGGCCCGCCGACGCGCACCGCCACATCGTGGCGTACGATTACGGGATGAAGCGCAACATCCTGCGGTTGTTTCTCAAGAACGGCTGCCGCGTCACCGTGATCCCGGCGGCCACGCCGGCCGCGCGGGTGCGCGAGCTGGCACCCGACGGTCTATTCCTCTCCAACGGGCCGGGAGATCCGGCCGCGGTGTCCTACGCCATCACCACGCTGCGCGATCTCGCCGATGGCTCACTGCCGATCTTCGGCATCTGCCTCGGCCACCAACTGCTCGGTTTGGCACTCGGCGGGGAGACGGTAAAGCTCCCGTACGGGCATCGGGGGGGGAACCATCCGGTGCGGGATCTTGCGACCGGACAAGTACTTATCACCTCACAAAACCATGGCTTCGCGGTCCGGGGCGATACTGACGGCGTCCCCGGTGCCAAGGCGCTTGAGGTCACGCACCTTAACCTCAACGACCGCACCGTCGAAGGGGTGAAGCACCGGGAATACCCGATTTTCGCAGTGCAGTATCATCCCGAGGCCTCACCGGGACCGCACGACGCCCAAGGGCACTTCGAACAGTTCCTCCAAGCTCTTGACACACAATAGGTAAGCCCGTATGTTGGCCCCTCGTCTTGACTGCCCTTGGGCCCTTCAAGGGGGATGGATGACGAAGGCCGACCTGGTCGAAAAGGTCACCGCACAAATCGCTCGCACCGCCGGTCCCCTCATTTCCAAAAAGGACTGCGCGCGCGTGGTTGACTCCTTTCTCGACGCGGTCAAAGCGGCGCTGGCCGAGCAGCATAACATTGAGATTCGCGGATTTGGCACGTTCAAGATCCGCCAGCGCAAGACCCGCATGGCGCGCAACCCGCGTACCGGCGACCCGGTGGAAGTCGCCGCGCGACCGGTGCCTGTCTTCAAGCCCAGCAAGGAGTTGCGCGCCATGGTGGCGGAAGCGAGCGAACGCGTCACACCCTGACGCGTCCCCGAGCCAAGGTCATCCTGGCGGCCCGGACTAAACGTCTGGGCCGCTTCGTTTTGCGCGGGGTAGTAGTCACACCCTCACCCTCCCGGAGTCGTTCGTGCGCCGCTTGCTCGTGTTGCTCGTCGCCGTTCCGTTGTCCGCCCAAACCCCAGTCAAGTACGAAGTTTCGATTCCGTCGCCTGCGGCGCGTCTGTTCCACGTGAGCGCCGATTTTCCGACGCGCGGCAAGGACACGTTGTACGTGTCGCTGCCCGCGTGGAGTCCCGGCAGTTACGAAATCCAGAACTACGCGCGCTACGTGCGCCACTTCGGCGCGAAGGGCGCCGCCGGTCAACCGCTGTTCTGGGATCGGTTCGACAAGGACACGTGGCGGGTCGTGACGGGCAAGGGCGATCGCGTGACCGCGGAGTTCGACTTTCTCGCCGACACCATCGATCTCTCGTCGGCGCGCATCGCGGGAGACTTCGGCCAGTTTCTCGGCACCAATCTCTTTCTTTACGAGGAAGGGCAGCTGGAGCGGCCGGCCGAGGTCCGATTCACCCTGCCCGCGGGCTGGCAGGTGACGACGGCGCTGCGGGGCGGCGGAAATGGGCCGTACAGCGCGCCGAGTTACCACGAGCTCGCCGACGCCGAGACCTTCGTGGGGAAGTACAGCCTCGATTCGTTGCAGGTGGACGGCAAGTGGATCCGGATCGCCGTGTGGCCGGCCGACGCGTACACGAACGCGGTGCAGCGGAACATGCGGACCGCGGTCGAGAAGATCGCGAAGAGCGAGAACGCGCTGTTCGGCGGCCCCCCGTACGATCACTACACGGTGTTCTTCAACGTGATCCGCGAGCCGGTCAACTTTGGCGGCGGGTTGGAGCACAGCGCCTCTCAGTTCGACATCATACCCCAGGGCGCGTTTGCCGATGCGGCGGGTAACTTCGGCGACTTCATGGTGCCGCTGATGTCACACGAGTACTTCCACCTGTTCAACGTGAAGCGCATCCGGCCCGCGGAAATGTGGCCCTACGACTACCACGCCGAGCAATACACACCGTTGCTCTGGTGGTCGGAGGGTGTGACGGACTACTACGCCGATCTCACCAACATCCGTTCCGGTCTCTGGACACGGGAGCAGTTCCTCGACAATGCCGCGCAGGACATGCAACAAGTCGAGTCCGCCCCCGAGCCGTGGAGCGAAGAGGACGGCAGCGTGGCGACCTGGATCCACGAAGTCTTCGTGAACAGCTCGCAGCTCTATTACCCGAAGGGCGCGCTCACCGGGATGCTGCTCGACGTGGCGCTCCGCGACGCAACGGACAACCGCAAGAGCCTCGACGACGTCACGCGGGCGCTCTACACGCGTTTCTACCAGCGCCACAAGGGCTTCACGACCACCGACTTGCTCGGCTTGCTGCGCGAGGTCGGCATGCCGGACGTAGACGGCTTCTATCTTCGCTACATCAACGGGCGGGAAGCGCTCCCCTACGACAGCGTGTTTGCCAAGGCCGGTATCGCCGTCGTCCGGAAGACCCTGTCCAGCCCGTTCCTCGGCCTGAACGCCCAGCCCGGCGACTCCGGCAAGCTCGTGGTGCAGGGCGTGGTGCCCGGGAGCGCCGCGGAGGCGGCGGGCCTCGAGCCCGGCGATGTGCTGCTCAAGGTCGGTGAGGTCGAGACCCGGCCCGACGAGGACTGGGGCGTGAAATTCCGCGAGCGGTACCGGGGCCAGGCGGGGGCGCCGCTCGCCATCGGCGTGACGCGCGGCGGTCGGGCGCTGAGTCTGAGCACGCAGGTGCGCGAGCGTACCGTGGTGTCGTTCACACTCACGCCCGCGTCGACCCCGAGCGCCAAACAGGCAAGGATCTGGCGCGGCCTAGCGACCGGTTCCACCGGCAACTGAAGGCGGCTATCTTGCCAACGGCCATGGACACCGCGACGCCGGCCAGGGTGCGGGTGCTGTTTTTCGCCCGCTACGCGGAGCTCGTCGGACGCTCCGAGGTCGCCGTGTCGCTGCCGCTCCCGGCCACGGTGGGGGATGTGGTGCGGCGCGTGCGCCAGGACTTTCCCGGCGCCCAGGCCCTGCCCGAGCGCCCTCTCGCGGCCGTGAACCTGAAGCAGGCCAAGCTCGAGGCGGGCGTGCAGGACGGAGATGAGGTAGCGCTGCTGCCGCCCATTGCGGGCGGGTGATTCCCAGGCTGAAGCCTGGGCCCGACCCGACACTGTCCTTAAGGACAGTGCCGTGTCGGGCACACCCTTCAGGGTGTGAACAACGAGGGGATCTACGACGTACCTGACCCGGACTCCAATCTCTCTGGACGCCTTGGTTGCCGAGGTCGCCCAACCCGCGTGCGGCGGTACATGCCTGTTCCTGGGCACCGTGCGCGATGGGCCCGACGAGCATGGGGTGACGGCGATCGAGTACTCGGCGTACGAAGCGATGGTGGACGCGGAGTTCGGACGGCTCCTGGCGGACGCGCGCGATCGTTGGCCCGAGGCGCGCATCGCCGTTCGACACCGGCTGGGCACGATCCCGGTCGGGGAGGCGAGCATCGCGATCGTCGCGGCGGCGCCGCATCGAGCCCAGGCGTTCGAGGCCTGCCGCTACGTGATCGAAGGCGTGAAACAGCGGATCCCCGTGTGGAAGAAGGAGCTGCGGGTGGACGGGACCGAAGTGTGGGTCGACCCGTCCGGCCGTCCCACCGTCCGCCCGTCCGACCATCCGTCCCATGTCTGACGTCATCCACGACGTGCTGCAACGCCCGCTTGCGAGCCTGCGGCTGTCGGTGACGGACCGCTGCAACCTGCGGTGCCGCTACTGCATGCCGGAAGACGAGTACGTGTGGCTGCCGCGCACCGCGATCCTCAGCTTCGAGGAGATCGAGCGCCTTGTCGCCGTGTTCGCAGGGCTCGGGGCGCACAAGGTGCGGCTCACGGGCGGCGAGCCGCTCCTCCGCCACGATCTCCCGACGCTCGTCGGGATGATCGCTCGCAACCGTCGCGTCGACGACCTCGCCATGACCACGAACGGGTTGCTGCTCGCCAAGCACGCGGCCGCTTTGCGAGCCGCCGGTCTGCAACGGGTCACCGTGAGCCTCGACACGCTCCGCCCCGAGCGCATGCGCGCGTTCGCCAAGAGCGCACGCCACGCCGACGTGCTCGACGGCATCGCCGCGGCGCGCCAGGCCGGGTTCGCCAAGCTCAAGCTGAACGCCGTCGTGATCCGCGGATTCAACGACGACGAGCTCGTCGATCTGATCGAGTTCGCCCGCGGCCACGAGGCCGAAGTGCGGTTCATCGAGTACATGGACGTGGGTGGGGCGACGCGGTGGTCGCAAGACCAGGTCGTGTCCCAGCGGGAGATGCTGGAGGTGCTGGCCGGGCGCTACGGCGCCATCGAGCCGGTGGCGGCCGACGGCCGCGCTCCCGCCGAGCGCTTCCGGCTCGCGGATGGGACGACCTTCGGCATCATCGCCTCGGTCACGGCGCCGTTCTGCCGCACCTGTGATCGCAGTCGCGTCACCGCCGACGGGACGTGGTTCCTCTGTCTGTACGCCGCGCGGGGAATCGATCTGCGTGAGCCGCTCCGCCGCGGGGCCACCGATGACGATCTGGCGTCTCTCATCCGGGACACGTGGCAGGGCCGCACCGATCGCGGGGCGGAGGAGCGGCTCGGCGTGGCAGACCGGGGGGCGTTGTATCGGATCGATTCGCTGCGGGCCGATCCCCACCGGGAGATGCACACCCGCGGCGGGTGACAGTAGCTTTACTCCCCATGATGAACAAGATCACCGTCGTCGGCGCCGGGAACGTGGGCGCCACCGCCGCGCAACGCCTCGCCGAGAAGCAGCTCGGGCGCACCGTCGTCCTCGTCGACGTGATCGAGGGCGTGCCGCAGGGCAAAGCGCTCGACCAGTGGCAGTCCGCGCCGATCGAGGGGTTCGACACGCGAGTCGTGGGCGCGAACGATTACGCTCCCGCCGCGGGCAGCGAGCTCGTGGTCGTCACCGCCGGCATCGCCCGCAAGCCCGGCATGAGCCGCGACGACCTCGTCCGCACCAACGCGGACATCGTCAAGCAGGTCTCTCAGCAAATCAAGCAGCATTGCCCCAACGCGATCGTGCTGGTGGTGTCGAACCCGCTCGACGTGATGTGCTGGGTCACGAAGCAAGTGACGGGATTCCCACGCGAGCGCGTCGTCGGGATGGCGGGGGTGCTCGACACGGCGCGGTTCCGCGCGTTCCTCGCCGAGGCGCTCGACGTCTCCGTCGAGGACATCCAGGCGCTGGTGCTCGGGGGACACGGCGACACGATGGTGCCGCTCATCTCGTACACGACCGTCGCCGGGATCCCCATCACGCACTTCCTCAGCAAGCCGACGCTCGACAAGATCGTGGAGCGAACCCGCAACGGGGGCGCCGAGATCGTCGCGTTCTTGAAGACCGGGTCGGCCTATTACGCGCCTTCGGCTGCCGTGGTCCAGATGGTCGAGGCCATCGTGCACGATAAAAAGCGCATCCTGCCCTGCGCCGCCTGGCTCCAGGGAGAGTACGGGCTGTCGGGGATGTACTGCGGGGTGCCGTGCAAGCTCGGCCGGAGCGGGCTCGAGAAGATCCTGGAAGTGAAGCTGTCGCCGGACGAGCAGGCGGCGCTCAAGAAGTCGGCGGAGGCGGTGAAGGAGACAATGGCGGCGGTGAAGCTGTAATCAGTCATCCGTGATCCGTCATCCGTTGCTTCCACCGTCTCCACGGACGACGGATGACGGATGACTGACGACGGCCTTTAAGTAATCCCGATTCAGTCGTGCAATGAAGTCGATCGAAATCTCCTTCGGGCACGCCGCCATGCATTCGCCGTGGTTGCTGCACGCCCCGAACCCCTCCGCGTCCATCTGCGCCACCATGCCGACGACGCGGGCGGCGCGCTCCGGCTGGCCCTGCGGCAGGAGCCCCAGATGGGACACCTTCGCCGCCACGAACAGCATCGCCGACGCGTTGGGGCACGCGGCCACGCAGGCGCCGCACCCGATGCAGGCGGCGGCGTCCATTGCCAGGTCGGCGTCGGCCTTCGGAACCAGGAGCGAGTTCGCTTCCGGCGCGCTCCCGGTGCGCGCGGTGATGAACCCACCGGCCTGGATGATGCGGTCGAAGGCGCCGCGGTCCACCACGAGATCCTTGATCACCGGGAAAGCCCGCGCCCGCCACGGCTCGATCCATAGCTCGGCCCCGTCCGGGAACGAGCGCATGTGCAGCTGGCACGTCGTGGTGGCGCGCCGCGGCCCGTGCGGGCGGCCGTTGATGACCATGCCGCACGCCCCGCAAATCCCCTCGCGGCAGTCGTGGTCGAATGCGATCGGATCATCCTGGCGCGCCAGCAGCTGCTGGTTCAACACGTCCAGCATCTCGAGGAACGACATGTCGGGACTCACGTCCGTCATGTCGTAGCGGACGAAGACTCCCGCGAGCTCCGGCCCCGGCTGCCGCCAGACGTGCAGCGTCACGCGCATTATTTGTAGCTCCGCTGCGCGAGATGGACCGCCTCGAACGCCAGCGGCTCTTTATGGAGCACCGGCTCCTTGCCGAGCCCCGCGAACTCCCAGGCGGCAACGTAGCCGAACCGCTCATCGTCGCGCTTCGCCTCGCCCTCCGGCGTCTGGTACTCCTCCCGGAAGTGGCAGCCGCACGACTCCTCGCGGTACAGCGCGTCCTGGCACATGAGCTCGGCGAACTCGAAGAAGTCCGCGACCCGGCCGGCGTGCTCGAGCGACTGGTTCAGCTCCTCGCCTCTTCCGCCGACGTGGACGTCCCTCCAGAACTCGTCGCGCAGCTGGCCGATCCGTCCCATCGCCTCCTTGAGCCCCGCCGCGTTGCGGGACATACCGCACTTGTCCCACATGACGCGGCCGAGCTCGCGGTGAAATGCGTCCACCGTCTTGCGGCCGCTCGCCGCCAGCAGCCGCCGGACCCGCTCGGCCACTTCCCCCCGGATCTGGTGGAAGGCCGGATGCTCGGGATCGACCGTGACGGGCTTCGCCTGCGCGAGGTAGTCGCCGATCGTGTACGGCAGGATGAAGTAGCCGTCCGCGAGCCCTTGCATGAGCGCGCTCGCTCCCAACCGGTTTGCGCCGTGGTCGGAGAAGTTCGCCTCGCCGATGGCGTACAGGCCGTCGACCGTGGTCATCAGGTTGTAGTCCACCCACAGGCCGCCCATGGTGTAGTGCGGGGCGGGGTAGATCCGCATCGGCACTTGGAACGGGTCCTCCCCTGTGATGCGCTGGTACATCTCGAACAGGTTGCCGTAGCGCTCGGCGATCACCCGCCGGCCCAGGCGCGCGATCGCATCGCGGAGGTCGAGGTACACGCCGTGTCCCCCCGGTCCCACACCGCGCCCCTCGTCGCACACTTCCTTGGCGCGCCGCGAGGCGATGTCGCGCGGCGCCAGGTTCCCATAGCTCGGGTACAGCCGCTCGAGATAGTAGTCCCGGTCCTCTTCCGGAATCTGGTGCGGCGGCCGCGTCTCGCCCTGTCGCTTGGGGACCCAGATGCGGCCGTCGTTGCGCAGCGACTCACTCATCAACGTGAGCTTGGACTGGTGCGCGCCGGTCTGCGGGATGCACGTCGGGTGGATCTGCGTGAAGCCAGGGTTCGCAAACGCGGCGCCGCGCTTGTGCGCGCGCCAGATGGCGGTGACGTTGCAGCCTTTGGCGTTGGTGGACAGGTAGTAGACGTTCGAGTAGCCGCCGGTCGCGAGCACCACCGCGTCGCCCGCGTGCGCGCTCACCGCGCCGCTGATCAGATCGCGCGTGATGATGCCGCGCGCCCGGCCGTCGATCACCACCAGGTCGAGCATCTCGCTGCGCGGATACATGGTCACCGTCCCGATTCCGATCTGCCGCGACAGTGCCTGGTAGGCACCGAGCAACAGCTGCTGGCCGGTCTGGCCGCGCGCGTAGAAGGTGCGCGAGACCTGGACTCCCCCGAACGAGCGGTTCGCGAGCAGGCCGCCGTACTCGCGCGCGAACGGGACTCCCTGGGCCGTGCACTGGTCGATGATGCGGGCGCTGATCTCCGCCAGGCGGTATACGTTGGCCTCGCGCGAGCGGAAGTCGCCGCCCTTGATCGTGTCGTAGAACAGCCGGAACACCGAATCGCCGTCGTTCTGGTAATTCTTGGCGGCGTTGATTCCCCCCTGCGCGGCGATCGAGTGCGCCCGGCGCGGGGAATCCTGGAAGCAGAAGCACGACACGCGGTAGCCGAGCTCGGCGAGCGACGCGGCCGCCGACGCGCCCGCCAGCCCCGAGCCCACCACGAGGATGTGATGCTTCAGCTTGTTGGCCGGGTTGACGAGCTTGATCCCCGAGCGGTGCCGCTCCCACTTGGCTTCGAGCGGTCCGTCGGGGATGCGGGAGCGCAGCTCCATCGTCAGCGTAGCATGCCGGCGAGCACCGCCACCGGAATGGAGATGTACGCACCCGCGATCAGCACCGCGATGGCCGCCGCGACGCCGCGGCGCCAGCCCCCGGTCGGCGGCCGGTTGAGCCCGAGGGTCTGCAGCGCGCTCCACGTGCCGTGGTAGAGGTGCAGCCCGAGCACGACCATCGCCGCGATGTAGGCGGCCGCCACGGGCCCCACCCGCAAGCTCGCCACGACGTTGTGATAGACATCGCCCGGCACGAAGCTCGGGTTCACGCGGCCGAACGTGAAATCGAGCAGGTGATAGATCACGTAGACGACGATGAGCACGCCGCCCCACCGCATCGTGCGAGCCGCGTATGTCGTCTCGACCGGCTCGAGCCGCCGATAGCTCACCGGACGGGCCCGCCAGCTGGCGCGCGTCGTCTCGATAGCCGCCCACATGTGGGCGAGCACCGCGACGATCAGGACGACGCGGGCGATCCACAGGAGCCACCCGCGCCCGAAGAACGGGGCGCCGACCGTGCGCAGGCCCTCGGCGTAGGCGTCGAACGCGGCGGGCCCCTCGAAAATCTTCAGATTGCCGAGCAGGTGGGCGACCACGAACAAGAACAGGATCACGCCCGTGACGGCCATGACGGCCTTCTGGCCGACCAGGGATCGGGTAACGCCGGAGCGGGGTGCGACGGAAGGCTGGCTCGTCATGGAAACGGTGTGATGATACCCGCTTTCCCGCGGCTCAGGCAAGGCGACGGCCGTTCCGTGCTATCTTTCCGGCAGGAGGCAACATGCTCTTGACGCTTTGCAAGTCAAAGCTCCACCGCGCGACGGTCACCCGGGCGGAGCTGCACTACGAAGGCAGCATCACCATCGACAGCGAGCTGCTCGCGGCCGCAGGTGTCCTGCCGTTCGAGCGGGTCCAGGTGGTGGACATCGCCAACGGGGCGCGATTTGAGACGTACGCCATCGCAGGCAGCGGGGCATCGCGCTCGGTGTGCGTGAACGGCGCGGCCGCGCGGCTCGTCCACGTCGGCGATCCGATCATCGTCATCAGCTACGCCCAGATGACGCCCGACGAGGCAGCCCGTCACCGTCCGACGATCGTGCTGCTCAACGCCGACAACTCGATCCGCGAGACGCTCGCCGGCGACCCGAGCACGCCCATCGAAGTGCTCTCGGAGTCGGCGTGACCGAGCCCGCCACCGCCACCGAGCCCCGCGCGGTGCTCCGCAACCAGGCGCCGGTCCCCTCACGCCCGGCGACCGGCCGCCCCACCGTCGTCATCGTGGGCGCGGGATTCGGGGGCCTGCGCGCCGCGCGCGCGCTGCGCAAGACCCCCGTCGACGTCGTGCTCGTCGATCGCCACAATTACCATCTGTTCCAGCCGCTCCTCTATCAGGTCGCGACCGCCGGCCTCGAGCCCGAGCAGATCGCCCGGCCGGTACGCGCCATCCTGCGCCGCCAGTCCAACACCGAGTTCCGGATGACGGAGGTGACGGGCCTCGACCCGAGCGGGAAGCGCATCGTCACCACCGACGGGCCGATCGCCTATGACTACCTCATCCTGGCCGTGGGCGGCGAGACGAACTTCTTCGGCCTGGAGAGCGTGCCGCGGCACGGGTTTGGTCTCAAGGACATCCCGGAAGCGATCCGCATCCGCAATCACGTGCTGCACGCCTTCGAGCGCGCCATGCTCGAAGCCGATCCCGAGCGCCGCCGGGCCGAGCTCACGTTCGTCGTGGTGGGCGGCGGCCCGACGGGCGTCGAGATGGCGGGAGCGCTCTCGGAGCTGATCCGGCTCGTCCTGGTGAAGGACTACCCGCGCCTCAACATCAAGGACGTGCGCGTGCTGCTCCTCGAGGCCACCGACCGGCTGCTCGCGGCCATGCCCCCCCGGCTGCGGGAGGCCGGCGCCGAGACGCTGTGGCGCAAGCACGTAGAGGTTCGATTCGGGGCGACGGTCGCGGACTACGACGGTGCCCGGGTCTCCCTCAAGAGTGGTGAGGTGATCCCGGCGAGCACGCTCATCTGGGCGGCAGGCGTGAAAGCCGTGTCCCTCACGGGTCGGCTCGGATTGCCGACGGCGCAGCAGGGCCGGGTGGCGGTGGACCCGACCCTCGAAGTGCCGGGTCATCCGGGTATCTACGTGATCGGCGACGCGGCCTACCTCGAAGTGGCCGGAGCCCCGCTGCCCATGATGGCCCCGGTCGCGATCCAGATGGCCGAGACCGCGGCCGAAAACATCCGGCGCCGCATCGCAGGCGAGCCCGCCGTGCAGTTCCGCTACCGCGACCCGGGGTCGCTCGCCACGATCGGGCGGAACGCGGCCGTCGCCTACATCCGCGGGATCGGGTTCACGGGATTCCCGGCGTGGGTGGTGTGGCTGGTCGTCCACATCATCCAGCTCATCGGGTTCCGCAACAAGCTGTTCGTGCTGCTGAACTGGGCGTGGGATTATTTCTTTTACGAGCGCGCCGCGCGGCTCATTACAGAACTAGGGACTCGGGACTAGGGACTCGGGGCTCGGAGGCGGTTCCGAGTCCCCAGCCCCGAGCCCCGAGCCCCGGTCGCACGCACCCGCCGCACCACGCCGTCCCACCCGCACTCGAGACACCAGCGTCGTTGCAGCGCGGGCAGCAGGCGGTCCAAGAACCGGTTTCGGAGCGGCACCATCTCGATGCCACAGTGCGGACAGAGGGGACCCCGCGGCAGCAGCAGGTAGACCACCGCGGTGACGATCGCGACCCGCATCACCACGGTCACGAGCAGAACCAGCACGACCAGCATACTCCCTCATGATACTGTCGGGCCGCCCGGCCGGCCACTTCAAGGCCCAGGCCCGCGCACGAACGCGACGATCCGCCGCTCCAGCTCCGCAAGCTCGACAGGTTTGACCAGAACCCGCTCTCGCGGCACCGGAGTGTTCCCCGGCTCGGCGAGCTGGGACACGTCGCCCGACAGGAACAACACACGCGCCGCGAGCTCGGGCCGCTCCTCCTCGAGCTGCGCGTACAGCTCGACCCCGCCCATGCGGGGCATCCGCAGATCCGCGAGGATCACGTGCGCGGGTTGCGCTCGCAACCGGGCCAGCCCTTCCACACCGTCCGCCGCTTCGTCGACTGCGGCACCGCGGCGCGTCAGGTACCGCGCCATGGGCCGCCGCACGGCCTCCTCGTCCTCCACGATCAGCACGCGGAGCCCCGCCAGCGAGCCGACGGCCGCCTGAGCGCCGGCAGCGTCGGGAGACGGAGCGGGAGCGGAGGCGGGGGCGGGGGCGGGGGCGGGGGCAGAAGAAGCGGAGTCCGGAGCTGAAACCGACGCGACTGGGAGCGACAGGACGAACCGCGCACCGAAACCGGCTGGCGAGGTCAGTGCGAGGTCGCCGCCGGCCTCCCGGGCGATCTGGCGCGAGACATAGAGCCCCAATCCCGTGCCGTGGTGGCCCTTGGTGGTGGCGAACGGTCGGAACAAGCGCGGCGCGATCTCCGGCGCAACGCCTTTGCCGTTGTCCCCGACCGCCACCGACACCTGTGCGTCCTGAACCCAAGTGTCCACGGTGAGGTTGCGGGGGGGGGTGACCGCGCGGAGCGCGTCGATCGCATTGGCCAGGAGGTTGACCACGACCTGCTCGAGCCTGATGACGTCCCCCTGCACGGGTGGCAAGCTTGCGTCGAGCCGCCCCCCCACGGTGATCTCGTCCACTCCGAACCGATACGACACGAGATCGAGCGCCCCCCGCACCACGTCGTTGAGATTGACGTTGGTCACTTCGCGTTCGGTCGCGCGGACGAACCGCAACAGCCCGCGCAGGAGTTTGGTGGCGCGGCGCGCCTGGCGCAGGATCTGAGTCATCTCGCTGCGCTGCTCTCCCTCGAACGCGGGATCGGCGAGGCGGTTCTCGGCGTGGGCGGCGATCGCCATGAGGGGATTGTTCACCTCGTGCGCAACGCCGGCGAGCAACTCGCCCGCCGCGGCGAAGCGGCCCTGCTCTTCGGCCCGGTCGCTCAGCACACGGGTCATCGCATTGAAGTGCGCAGCCAGGCGGCCGAGCTCGTCGGACCCACGGACCGGGACCCCCACGGTGAGGTCGCCGTCGGCGACTTGCGCGAGGCCGGCCTCGAGCTCGCGCAGAGGGCGCCACACGCGTCGCCGTACGACGGAGACCAGGACGGTCAGTAACAACCCGCCCGTCACGAGCCATACGACGGTGTCGCGCTGGACGTCGTAGGCTGCGTCTCGGAGGGCGCGCTGCCGCGTCAGCAGATCGCTCCGAGCGATCCCGGCGACCCCGGTCCGTTCATCGTCTGCCACCTGGTCAAGGTCGTCAATCACCCCGAGTCGCGCGGTGGTCGGCCGCCGTCCTGCTTGGAGGTCGGCGATGACGACCGCCAAGGCGGCCGCGACGCGTGAGATCGCCGCGTCCGTATGCGACAGGGCCGCGCGTAAATCCGGTGGGATCGGCGCATCAGGTTGTACCGGCAGCGGCGCCTCGCCGATCTCCAGGAGCCGTTGCGCGGCCTTCACCGAGTCGGCCGGCAGGGTCGGGCTACGGACGATTCGGCGCACGAGCGCCACGGCGTGATCAAGGGCACCATCCCGACGAGCCAGGATCTCGGCCGCCTCCGCCACGGCCTCGGTCACGGCACCGAGCGCCAGTGCCGGGCGGCTGATGCGGAAGTAGAGGTAAACCGGGAGGGCGCCGGCATACAGGCCGGCCACAAGGGCGACGGCGAGCAGCGTCACCCGCAGGCTGAGCGCCCTCCTCGCCGTTGGAGGAGCGAGTCGGCGGGGGGTCATGACAAGGGCAGCGTGAGGGTACCGGACATAGTTCACCCCCTCATCCGCGCGTGCACGCGAACGTCGCGATGACAACGAGCCTAAGATACGCGGCCGCCCGGCGCTGACTAGCGGGGCCGCGCCGGACCCCTCACATTTGCTTCCGCGCCTCGATGACCGTAGGGAGGAAGGCCGCATGGCGAGCGACCCCGGCGAGCGAATGAAGATCGTGATCGGCTACGCGGTGTGGGCTACGCTGTGCGCCGCCGCGGCCGGAGTCGCGCTCTCCCTCATCCACACGTGGTTTTTCAGCTACCACGCGACACGACCGGGATTCTGGCGGACGCTGCTCGAAGACGCCGCCGTGACGATCGGCATCGCCGCGGGGCAGGGCGCCGTCGCCCTGGTGACGGGCAGCGTGCTCACCCAGTTCGGACGCGGCCTGCACGCGACGGTGCTCCTCGGGCTGCTGGTCGGGCTGTTCGACTTCGTGATGAACTTCCTGCAGATGGCCGTGCCTCGGACCGAGCTCGGCTGGATTCCCGATCTGGTCATCCTGGCGGCGGCCACGATCGCCATCACGGCCTTCGGATCCCGTTCCGCCAGCGCGTCGCCTCCCCCGTGAGCGACGAGCAGCACGACGCGCTCCAACGACTCGAGCGGCGGGTCGAAGTGCTGGAGCAGGTGGTGCGGCGGCTGCTCGCGTCCGGGGCCGCTGCCGAGCGCATCGCCGCGGCACCCGCGCCCCCCCCTCTCCCCGCTCCGCCCCGGCGCGCTCAGCCGACCCCAGACCCAGCCCCCGAATCGCCGCTGTCCTCGTCACCACCACCCCCGGCCGCCGACTTCGAGCAATGGTTCGGCCAGCGCGGCCTGTTGGTGGTGGGCGTGCTCGCGCTGCTGACGGCGGCAGGCTTCTTCCTGAAGTACGCCTTCGATCGCGGCTGGATCGCTCCGGTGGTCCGCTCGCTGCTCGCGATCGTGGCCGGTATCGCACTGGGCGCGTGGGGGGAAGCGCGCATCCGCGGCGGGTTGCGGCGCTACGGCGCGGCGATGATCGGCGCCGGCGGAGGCCTCGCGTACCTCGGTCTGTGGGCAGCCGCCGGGCCGTACGGGTTGCTCGAGCGTCGTATCGGCGTGCTCCTCCTCGCTGCGTGCACGATCGTCGTGACCCTGCTCGCGCTGCGTCACGAGATCGAGGGACTGGCGATCTGGGCGCTCGCCGGCGCGTACCTGGCTCCGATCCTGCTCCCCCCGCCGACGCCCAACCCCGAAGCCTTCCTGGGGTACCTCGAAGTGATCGGCCTCGGCACCGGCCTCCTCGCCTATACGATGAGCTGGCGCCGAGCGTTCGACCTGGCACTCGCCGGCTACTTCCTCCTGGCCCCGGCCGGAGCTGCCCGACTGCTATCCAGCGCGGTCGGCTGCTGGTTTCTCGCCGCCGGCGCGCTGCTGACCCTGCACGTCACGCGACGGCGCGCCTGGCCGGAGGCGCGGGTCGGGTTCCTGGTGCTCGCGTGGGTCCTGCTCGCTGTCGCGATCGCCGGCATGAGCGACGGCCCCGAGCCGCGGCTCTGGCTCGCCGTCGCCGCGGCATTCGCGATCGCAGCCCTGCTGTGGTGGCAGGAGCTCGACTTGAATCGGCTCAGAGCCCCCGACGAAGCCCTGCTGTTCGTCGTGAATCCCTTCGTGCTGCTCGGACTCGTGGCGATGGCGGATCCCAAGTTGCTCGACCGGGAGCCGGCCCTGTTACCCGGACTGCTGGCGGCTGTGTATCTCGGCGTCGGCTGGGCCCGACGCGCCACCCCGCACCTGGTCATGGGATTTGCGCTGGCCGCCTGGGCGGTCGCGGCACAGGGGAGCCCGCCCACGGTCGTCGTCGGCTGGACCGCGCTCGCTCTGGCGGGGCTCGCGGCCGAGCAACTGGGCGGCCGGCCGGGCGGGCGGCTCGCCGCGCTCGGGCTCGCCCTGCTCGCGTTCCCCTGTCTCTTCGGCGTGGCCCTCTGGTCCCGACCGTCGGACGCCACGACCTTCAGCGATGCCTGGGCGCTGGCCCTGTACGGCTACGTCGCGGGCACGGCACTGGCCGCGCGCCGCTGGAACGCGGGAGTGAAGCACCCGGGGACTGCGCGCTGGACCGCGCGCGGCGAAGAGCTGCTCTGGGTGCTGTGCGGAGCGGCGGTGTTTGCGGGCGGGTCGGTCGAGCTGCCGCGCTACTTCGGAGAGCGCGCTCCCCTCGCCGGGGACCTCGCCCTGAGTGTCTTCTGGCTGGTCTACGCGGCCGCCATTGTACGAATCGGGTTCCAGCGCGACCGCAAAGACGTCCGCTCGGCCGGGCTTGCGGTCGCCGCAGGCGCGGGACTCAAGATCGTGCTCTACGACCTCTCGAACCTCGAGGCGTTGTACCGGATCGCGTCGTTTTTCGCCCTCGCCCTCATCGCGCTGGCGGTTGCTTACGCGTACAACAGAAGGGCGGCGTCAAGCAGAGACGTCTAACGCAGACGTCAAGCAGAGGCGTCGAACAGAACCGTGACTACGGTCCTGCTTGACGTTGTTGTGCGACGTTTCTGCGCGACGTCTTTACTCGACGTCGTTACAGTTTCGGCAACGTGATCCCTTTTTGACCCTGATATTTGCCTTTCTTGTCTTTGTAGCTGACCTCGCACTCGTCTCCCTCGTCGGCCGTGAAGAACAGCACCTGGGCAATCCCCTCGTTGGCGTAGATCTTCGCGGGGAGGGGCGTCGTGTTCGAGATCTCCAGCGTGACGAAGCCCTCCCACTCGGGCTCGAACGGCGTCACGTTGGTGATGATGCCGCAGCGGGCGTACGTGCTCTTGCCGACGCAGATCGTCAGGACGTTACGGGGAATGCGGAAATATTCGACGGATCGGGCGAGGGCGAAGGAATTCGGCGGCACGATACACACGTCGCCCGTGAACTCGACGAACGATTTCGTATCGAAGCGCTTGGGATCCACCACCGCCGAGAGCGCGTTGGTGAAGATTTTGAACTCGGGTGCGACCCGCATGTCGTAGCCGTAGGACGAGACGCCGTAGGAGATCACACCCGCGCGCGACTGGTTTTCCGCGAACGGCTCGATCATGCGGCGCTCGGTCGCCATGCGTCGGATCCAGCGATCGGACTTGATGGACATGGGGCGGCAATATATCGGCGGCGTCGGCACTTACGCCACTCGATTCGGTTGACAAGGCCGTCGCGTCCGAATACGTTTCGACGGGTCAAGTGAATTTTTTCACGAACTCACATGAACCAGCCCTATCTCTCCTTCCTGCTGCTGCTCGGTTTCGTCGCGCTCAACGCAGCACTGTTGATCGGGCTGTCGCACCTCCTCGCTCCCCACAAGCCCACCCCCCTCAAGGACAGCCCGTACGAAAGCGGCATGCCGCCGCTCGGCAACGCGCGTGAGCGCTTTTCGGTGAAGTTCTACCTCGTCGCGATGCTGTTCATCATTTTCGACATCGAGACGGTGTTCCTGATTCCCTGGGGAACGATTTATTTCGGGGGCGGGGGGGTCGGAGGGCCGAGCACGGGGTTCCTCCTCGTCGAGATGCTGGTGTTCATGGTCATCCTGGCGGTCGGCTACGTGTACGTCTGGAAGCGCGGGGCGTTCGAGTGGAATTGAGACGTCAAGCGAACGCGTCAAGTGAATGCGTAGCACAAGGACGTCGCCCGACGCAGTTGCGCGACGCCTCCGCGAGACGTTTCTGCTAGACGGGGTACCCTGATGAAGCGCGTCAACGAGACCAAGGAAGTCGCCGGCCAGAGCCCCAACTACCTGCTCGCCAAGTTCCAGGCCTTGGTCGATTGGGCCGTGAACGCGTCCCGCGCCAACTCGTTGTGGCCGATGCCGTTCGGCACGGCCTGCTGCGCCATCGAGTTCATGGCCACCGCCGCCAGCCGTTACGACTTCGCCCGCTTCGGGATGGAGCGGCAGGCCTTCTCCCCGCGGCAGGCGGACGTGTTGATCTGCGCCGGCCGGCTGCCCTTCAAGCTCGCCCCGGTCATCCGGCGGATCTACGACCAGATGCCCCAGCCCAAATGGGTCATCTCGATGGGGGCGTGCGCGTCCACCGGCGGCATTTTCGACAACTACGCGATGGTGCAGGGCATCGACACGATCGTCCCGGTGGACGTCTACGTCCCCGGCTGCCCGCCACGCCCGGAAGGGCTGTTGTACGGCGTGCTCCTGCTGCACAAGAAGATCAAAGGCGAGTCGCTGTTCGACCGCGTCCCGCGTCGCGAGGAGCAGCCGCTCGACGACCGCGGCCTGCGACTCCCCCCCGAGCAGATCGACGAGATCTCGGAGCCGTTCGGCAACTCCGTCCACCAGTTCCGCTCGTCGTGAACCCCACCGTCGACGCCCTGCGAGCGACCTTCGGCAACGCGATCGGCCGCGGGCTCGAGTCGTGCGGCGACACCATCGTCTACGTCGCGCGCGAAGCCCTGCTCGACGCGATGACGTGGCTGCGCGATACGCCGGAGCAGGGCTACGACTACCTCGTCGACGTCACGGCGGTCGAGTACCGTGACCGCGAGCGACTGCTCGAGGTGGTGTACCAGCTGCGATCGCTCGCCCGCCGCGCCGACCTGCGTATCAAAGTCGAGCTCGACCCGCACGGCGACCTGACCGTCGATTCCGTCGTGCCGCTGTGGCGGGGCGCCGATTGGCTGGAGCGGGAGACGTACGACATGTTCGGCGTCACCTTCCGCGGTCACCCCGATCTGCGGCGCATTCTCATGTGGGAGACCTACGCCGAAGGCTACCCGCTGCGGAAGGACTTTCCCCTGCGGGGCCGCTTCAGCCGCGCCGAGCAGGTCCGGCAGGCGCTGGGCGCCAACCCCGAGGCGCACTACTCGATGGAGGAGCTGTCGATCGCCGAGGCCTACGACGAGCTCCCGGCCGACATGAAGGAGCGGCTGCGCCACGGCGAGCGCGGTAAGCTCCCCGACACCGAATGAGCAAGCGCACCGTCGAGCTCGACCTTGCGACCCCGGGCCTGGACGCCCGGGGCCAGCCGGTCCGGGTACCCCTCGGGGTCGGCGACGCCCCCGATGCGACGCCCCCGGAGCCCGATCTCACGGGCGAGCACATGTTGATCAACCTCGGGCCTCAGCACCCAGCGACTCACGGGGTGCTGCGGCTCGTGGTCGAGCTCGACGGCGAGACCGTGGTCCGGGTGATCCCCCATCTCGGCTATCTCCATTCCGGCTTCGAAAAGCTGGGGGAGTACCGCCATTACAACCAGATCATCCCGCTCACCGACCGCACCGACTACCTCTCGCCCATGGCGAACAACGTCGGCTTCGCGCTCGCCGCCGAGAAGCTGATGGGCATTGAGATCACGCCGCGCTGCACGGTGCTGCGGGTGATGGCGTGCGAGATGAGCCGGATCATCTCGCACATGGTCTGGCTCGGGACGACGTCGATCGACCTCGGCGCGTTCACGCCGTTTCTCTGGGCGTTTCAGGAGCGCGAGCGGATCTACAACCTCCAGGAGATGTGGACGGGCGCCCGCCTCACCACCAGCGTGACGCGCGTGGGCGGCATGATGGCCGACATCCCCGACGACTTCGTCGCCGGGCTGCGCGAATTCACCCAGACCTTTCCCCGGACGTTGAGCGAGATCGATCGCGTGCTGACGCGGAACGGCGTGTGGGTCGGCCGCACCCAGGGCGTGGGCGCGCTCACCGCAGCGGAGGCGATCAACCACTCGCTGTCGGGCCCGATGCTGCGCGCCTCGGGCGTCCCCTACGACGTGCGCCGGGACCAGCCGTACCTCGACTACGAGACGTACGACTTCGACGTCGTGGTGGGCGAGCACGGCGATGTGTACGACCGCTACCTCGTGCGCCTCGAGGAGTGCTCCCAGTCGAATCGCATCCTGCAGCAGGCGCTCGTGCGGCTCCCCGACGGCCCCGTCAACGTGGCCGACCCGCGGGTGATCCTCCCTCCCAAGTCGCGCGCCATGAACGACATGGAGGCGATGATCTACCATTTCAAGCAGGTCATGGAGGGCGTGAAGGCACCGGTGGGCGAGGCCTACGTCGGGATCGAGAACCCCAAGGGCGAGCTCGGCAACTACCTGGTGTCGGACGGCAGCGCGAAGCCCGTGCGGTGGCGCATCCGGCCACCGTCCTTCATCAACCTCTCGGCGCTGTCCAAGATGGCGGAGGGGCACCTGCTGAGCGACCTGATCGCGATCAACGCGTCGGTCGACATCGTCATGGGCGAGGTGGATCGATGAGCGTCGGCGCGCATCCGACGCCGCAGCCGGGCACGGAAGAATACCAGCCGGTGTTCGTGGGCAAGGCGCTCGAGCAGCTGGGCGAGATCCTGACGCGCTATCCGACCAGGCAGGCGGCCCTCCTGCCCGCGCTGTGGCTCGTGCAGCAGGCCCGCGGCTGGATCTCCGACCGCAACATGGCCGAGGTCGCCGAGGTGCTGGGGTTGACGCCGGCGTACGTGAAGGGTGTCGTGACGTTCTACACCATGTATCACCAGCACCCGGTGGGGCGGCACTTCGTGCAGGTGTGCACGACGTCGCCGTGCAACATCTGCGGCGCCGAGGCGGTCGTGAAGGCGTTCCTCGACGCGACCGGCGCCAAGGAGCTCGGCGCCACCAGCCCCGACGGCAAGTGGACGGTGATCGAGGTGGAATGCCTGGGGGCCTGCGGGTTCGCGACGCCGGTGCTCATCAACGACGACTTCATCGAGTCCGTCACACCGGACAAGGTCTCGGACCTCGTGAGGAAGTACAAATGAGAACCGAACGCGGAAGTCGGAACGCGGAAGTCGGAACACGCTGTTCCGCGTTCCGCGTTCCACGTTCCACCTTCGGGATGGTCTGATGGGCTATCCTCACAAGCCGCATCCCAAAGAGACCCTGGTGCTGTCCAAGCATTTCGGCGAGGCCGACGCCCGCACCTACAAGGGCTGGGTGAAGCGCGGCGGCTACGAGATGCTCGCGCACGCGCTCACGATGGAGCCCGCGAGGATCATCGACAGCGTGAAGGAATCGGGGCTGCGTGGGCGGGGGGGTGCCGGATTCCCGACGGGGCTCAAGTGGTCCTTCATGCCCAAGGAGAAGAAGAAGCCGCACTACCTGTGCGTGAACGCCGACGAATCCGAGCCCGGCACGTTCAAGGACCGCGAGATCATGCGCTGGACGCCCCATGCGCTGCTGGAAGGTGCCGCCATCGCGGCGCACGCGATCCAGGCCGAAGTGGTGTACCTCTACATCCGCGGCGAATTCACCGAGCCCTGGGCGATCATGGAGAAGGCCCTCGCCGAGGCCACCGCCGCCGGCGTGTTTGGCGCCATCAAGCTCTACCTCCACCGCGGCGCGGGCGCCTACATTTGCGGTGAAGAGACGGCCCTCATGAACTCGATCGAGGGCAAGCGCGGCAATCCCCGGATCAAGCCGCCGTTCCCCGCCGCCGCCGGCGTGTTCGGCATGCCGACCACGATCAACAACGTGGAGACCCTCGCCGCCGTGCCGCTCATCCTCAAAAAGGGACCGGCCTGGTACAAGGGACTGTCGCTCGCCTCCCCAAAGAGCACCGGCACCAAGCTGTTCTCCGTGTGCGGACACGTGCAGAGACCCGGCAATTATGAAGTCACGATGGGCTTCCCGCTCAAGGACCTGCTGTACGAGCTGTGCGGCGGGGTGCCGCCCGGCCGGACGCTCAAGGCATGCATCCCCGGGGGCTCGTCGGTGCCGATCCTGAACCGCGAGGAGACCGAGAGCTGCCTCCTCGACTACGAAGGCGTGGTCGAAAAGGGCTCGATGCTCGGCTCAGGCGGCGTGATCGTGTTCGACGACTCGACCGATATGGTCTACCAGATCATGCGGCTCGCCCGCTTCTACGCGCACGAGTCGTGCGCGCAGTGCACCCAGTGTCGCGAAGGCACCGCGTGGACCACCAAGATCCTCGAGCGGATTCTCTCGGGGCAGGGCAAGACGGCCGACCTGGATCTGCTGCTCGATCTGGCGGAGAACATGACCGGCAAGACGATCTGCGTGCTGTCGGATTCGTGCGCCGCCCCGGTCGTGTCCGGGATCAAAAAGTTCAAGCAGGAATTCGAAGACTACATCGCGGGCCGTCGGAAGCCCCTCCTGGTAGCCTGATGGGCGACGAGCTCCTCAACCTGACAATCGATGGCGTCCGCGTGAGCGTTCCCAAGGGGACGCTGGTGATCGAGGCCGCCAAGCAGGCCGGCGTTCTCGTGCCGCACTACTGCTATCACCCGGGGTTGCCGGTGGCAGGCTTGTGCCGCATGTGCCTCGTGGAGATCGAGAAGGCTCCGAAGCTGCAGATCGCCTGCGCCACCCAGGCGGCGGAGGGCATGGTCGTGCGCACCCAGTCGCCTCAGGCAAAGAGTGGCCGCATGGGCGTGCTCGAGCTGCTGCTGATCAATCATCCGCTCGACTGTCCGATCTGCGACCAGGCGGGAGAGTGCGAGCTGCAGGACTTCACGTTCCAGGAAGGCCGCCCCGCCACGCGGTACAGCCCGCACTACGCGAAGCGTTTCAACCCCGTCGAGGACTTCGGCCCCGACGTGCTGTACGTCCCGAACCGTTGCATCCTGTGCACGCGGTGCGTCCGGTTCATGGAAGACGTGGCGAAGGAGCCCGTGCTCAACGTGTCCGAGCGGGGCGACCGCGCCTACATCGGGATCCACTCCGAAGGGCGCCTCGATCATCCGTGGGCAGGCAACGTCGTCGATCTGTGTCCCGTCGGCTCCCTCCTGTCCAAGGATTTCCTTCACAAGGCGCGCGCTTGGGAGCTCGACAAGACCGCCTCCATCTGCACCGGCTGCTCGCAGGGCTGCAACGTCACCCTCGACACCCGCGAGAACGTCATCGTCCGCGTGCGCCCCCGGTCGAATCTCGAGGTGAACCGGTTTTTCATCTGCGACCACGGGCGCATGAACTACCGCTGGATGAACCGCGGAGACCGCATCGAAGCGCCCCTGGTGCGGCGGGGCGGCGAGCTCCACGCCACCGACTGGGACGAGGCGTTGGACTTCGTGGCGAGCCGGATGCGCGGAGCGGGTGGCAGAGCGGTCGCCCTCGTTTCCCCCAGGGTCTCGACGGAGGCGCTGTTCTTCGCACGCGAGCTGTTCCGCGGACTCGAGTGGAGCGGTGCCTTCCAGGTCGTCATGGGTGAGGAAGCGCCGCTCGCAGGCGTCCCGAACCTCGCGCTCCGTGCGGAGCGGGCGCCCAACGCGAGCGGGGCCGAGCTGCTCGGGTACAGCCGGGAGTACGCGGCGGCCGTGGCCACGGCGGAGACCGCCGCCGTGGTGTTGGTGCTCGACGAGCCCGACATCGCCGTCCGCACCGCGGGGGCGCTCATCTATGTCGGAACGGTGCTCCCCGAACGCGCCCGCGACGCCCAGGCGGTCTTGCCGATCGCCAACGTCGCCGAGGAGGAGGGCACGTACGTGAACCGGGACGGCCGCGTGCAGCGCTACTTCCAGGCGAAATCCGCGCCGGGCATGGCGCGGCCCGCGTGGTGGGTGTTCTCCGAGCTGGTCACGGCGCTGAGCGGGGGACCAGGCGGACATGTCGGCACCGCCGCCGAGGCGTTCGACCGTCTGGCGGCGTCGGTGGAGGCGTTTCGCGGGCTCTCCTACGCACAGCTCGGGTTTGGGGGTGCACCGACGCCCGTCGCCACAGTGGTGCCGGCATGACCTTCTTCCTGGTGAGCTCGATCGTCAAGATCGTCGTGGTGTTCACCGTGATCATGGTGGGGGTGGCGCTGCTCACCCTCGCGGAGCGCCGCATTTGCGCGTGGATACAGGACCGGCTCGGTCCGAACCGCGTCGGCCCGCAGGGACTGCTGCAACCCGCGGCGGATGGGCTCAAGAATCTCGTCAAGGAAGAGACGCTTCCCGCCCGCGCCGACAAGGTCTTGTTCATGCTGGCGCCCGCGATGTCGTTCATCCCGGCGCTCCTGACGTTCGCCGTCATTCCCTTCGCCGCGCCCCTCCCCACACCCTGGGGCGACGTGGACATGATGGTGGCGAACCTTCCAGTCGGCTTTCTCTACATCCTCGCGTTCGGCTCGCTCGGCGTCTACGGCATCGTGCTGGCAGGGTGGTCGTCGAACAACAAGTACTCGCTCCTGGGTGGCCTGCGCGCGAGCGCCCAGATGATCTCCTACGAGATCGCCCTCGGCATGAGCACCGTCGCGGTGCTGCTGCTCGCGGGAAACGTGACCCTGACCGATGTGATCGCCAAGCAGGCACAGTCGGTGTTCACGTGGAACGTGTTCCCGCTATCGCTGGCGTTTTTCATCTTTATCGTCGCGGCGTTCGCGGAGACCAACCGCCTGCCGTTCGACCTGCCGGAGGCGGAGGGCGAGCTCATCGCCGGCTACCATACCGAGTACAGCGCGATGAAGTTCTCCATGTTCTACATCGCCGAGTACTCCAACATGGTGACGGCGTCGGCCCTGATGACGACGCTGTTTTTCGGTGGCTGGGACATCCCCATCACGACCTGGGACAACACGCCTCCCTGGACGACCCTCAAGACGCTGGCGACGCTCGCGATGTTTTCGGCCAAGGTGATGTGTTTCCTGTTCCTGTTCATCTGGGTGCGCTGGACCTTGCCGCGCTTCCGCTACGATCAGTTGATGGCGCTCGGCTGGAAGGTCATGCTGCCGCTCGCGCTCGCCTACGTGACCGTGATCGCGACCGCGATCTGGTTCCTGCACGACCGGCTCGGCTGGACCTACGACAGCCGGTTCGCGCTCGCCTTGTTCGCATTGAACCTGGTGCTCGCGGTGCCCCTGTTCTTCGTGCTCGACCGCGGCCACCTCATCGCCGGCTCGGTGGTGGAGCAAGGAGAGCGGGCCTGATGGCGATCGGGGTGAAGGTGATGAAGCGGCCGGGTGCGGAGATCTCCTATCTGCGCGCCACGCTCAAGGGCATGGCGCTCACCTTGAGCCACCTGTGGCGCCCCAAGGTGACGATGCAGTATCCGGAAGAAAAGAGCAGCAAGGACTGGACGCTTTCGCCGCGCTGGCGGGGCACGCACCGCATGCTCACCGACGAGCAGGGGCGTGCCAAGTGCGTCGCCTGCGGCCTGTGCCCCCAGATCTGCCCGGCGAACTGCATCAAGCTCGTGCCCGGGGAGGACGAGCAGGGCAACCGCTATCCGCTGATCTACGAGATCGACGAGTTCCGCTGCGTGTTCTGCGGCTACTGCCAGGAGGTCTGTCCCGAGGAGGCGATCCACGTGGGCGTGCACTACGAGAACTCGGAGTACTCCCGCGACCGGTTCGTGTACGACCTCGAGCGGCTGTGCGCGCAAACGCACCCCGTCTCGACACTGTGGGATCCTTCCGACCCGAAGGGCGAGTAATCGGTGGACGGAACGCTGATCATCTTCTGGGGGTTTGCCGGACTGGCGGTCGTCAGCGCTCTGTCCTGCATCACCCGTCGCAGTCCCGTGGCGAGCGCGCTGTGGCTGGTCGTGACGCTGTTCTCGCTCGCGGCCCTGTTCGTCCTGCTCGACGCGCAGTTCATCGCCGTGCTCCAGGTGCTGGTGTACGCCGGCGCCATCATGGTGCTGTTCCTGTTCGTGATCATGTTGCTCAATCTCGGCCCGGCCGGCCCGACCGACCTCAAGGGCCCGGCGGGCCTCGGCGTGGGGGTGCTGCTCGCGGGGGGGCTCTTCGTGCAGCTCCTGGGGCTCGCCCGGGCGGCGCCGTCACCGGGGCTGGTGCTCCCCCCGGGGGCGGTGGCGCGCGCCGCGGCGGAGCAGGGCATGGTCCCGGCCGTGGCACGACCGCTGTTCGCGGCCTATCTCGTGCCGTTCGAGATCACCAGCATCCTCCTGCTCACCGCAATCGTCGGCGCCGTCGTGCTCGCCAAACGGAAGCTTTGATGCTCCTCGGACCGTCGCTGGCGGTGTCGGCCGTGCTGTTCGCCTTGGGCGTCGCCGGCGTGCTGCTCCGTCGCAACGCCATCGTCATCTTCATGTGCGTCGAGCTCATGCTCAACGCCGTGAACCTGACGTTCGTCGCGCTGGCACAGCAGCTCGGCGTCGCCGGTCAGATCTTCGTCTTCTTCGTGATGGCCGTCGCCGCGGCCGAGGCCGGCGTGGGGCTCGCGATCATGCTGGCCATCTATCGCCACCGGCACACAGTCAATTTGCAGAACATCAACCTGCTCAAGGGCTGATGCCCGCGGTGCCGCTGTCCCTCCTCTGGCTCGTACCCGCGCTGCCGCTGGTGGGCTTCGTCGTGAACGGCACACTCGCGCTCGCCCGGCCGACCGCCAAGCGCGCCGTCTCCATCGTGGGCGTCGGAACGCTCGTGCTGGCATTCGCCGCGGCCGCCATCGCGGTGGCCGGGCTCGCGCGCCACCACGCGACGGCGCCGCTCGTGTTCCGCTACTGGGAGTGGATCCCCGCGGGCGACCTGCAGGTCGCCTTCGCGCTCCAGCTCGACCAGCTCGCGGCCGTAATGATCCTCGTCGTGACCGGGGTGGGCGCGTTGATCCACGTCTTCAGCGTCGGCTACATGCACGAAGACCCGGGGTATGCGCGCTACTTCGCCTACTTGAATCTGTTCGTGTTCTTCATGCTGATTCTCGTCCTGGGCGCGAACTTCCCCGTGATGTTCGTCGGCTGGGAAGGGGTCGGGCTTTGTTCGTATCTGTTGATCGGCTTCTGGTTCAACGAGCAGATCAACGCCGACGCGGGCAAGAAGGCATTCATCGTGAACCGGATCGGGGACTTCGGGTTCCTGGTGGCGATGTTCCTCATCTTCACCCGCTTCGGATCGCTCGATTTCGAGACCGTCTTCGCTAAGGCACCCGCCGTCCTCATGCCCGGCGGGGCGGTCGCCACCACGATCACCTTGTTCCTGTTCCTGGGCTGCACCGGCAAGTCGGCTCAGATCCCCCTTTACACCTGGCTCCCCGACGCGATGCAGGGGCCGACGCCCGTCTCCGCCCTGATCCACGCCGCCACCATGGTCACCGCGGGTGTGTATCTCGTGGCGCGCTGCGGCGTGCTGTTCGCGCTGTCGCCGCTCGGCAGCGCCGTGGTCGCGGGCGTCGGCGCGCTCACGGCGCTCTTCGCCGCCACGATCGCCCTCAAGCAGTGGGACATCAAGCGGGTGCTCGCGTATTCGACCGTGTCCCAACTCGGCTACATGTTTGTCGGCGCCGGCACCGGCGCGTACGCGGCGGGAATATTCCACCTCGTGACCCACGCCTTCTTCAAGGCGCTGCTGTTCCTCGGGTCGGGGAGCGTGATCCACGCCATGCATCACGCCTACCACGCGACCCATACAGACGCGGACGCACAGGACATGCGGAACATGGGTGGGTTGCGACACTACCTGCCGTGGACCGGGGCCCTGATGTGGATCGCGACGCTCGCCATCGCGGGGATCCCACCGTTCGCCGGCTTCTTCTCGAAGGACGAGATCCTCGGGGCGGCGTTTGCGGAGGCGACCATTCGACCGCTGTGGTATGCCTTCTGGGCGATGGGCCTCGCGGCGGCCCTCCTCACCGCATTCTACATGACCCGGCTCATGCTCTATACGTTCCACGGGCCGAACCGCACGGGCGAGCGCGAGCGGGCGCACCTGCACGAGGCGCCGCCCGTGATGACGGGGCCGCTGGCGCTGCTCGGCATCTTGACCGTGCTCGGCGGTGCGCTCAATGTCCCCGAGCTGTTGGGCGGCCACGCCTTCCTCGAGCGCTGGCTCGAGCCCGTGACCGGCGTCGCTCAGCGGCTCCAGCCGGCGGTCGAGGTCGCGCACGCGACGGAGTGGGCGCTCGTGGCGGGGGCGGTCCTGATCGCCGTGCTCGGGATCGTCGGTGCGTTCCGCCTGCTCAAGCCGGAGGCGCTCGTATCGGCGCGGCTCGCGCCGCCCGAGAGGGGCTTGGCCCGACTCCTCTGGAAGAAGTGGTACGTGGACGAGCTCTACGACGCGATCATCGTGCGACCGGTGATGTGGGTCTCCCGTGAAGTGCTCTGGAAGATCGTCGACGCCCGCATCGTAGATGGCGTGCTCGTGAACGGGACCGCCGCCGCATCGCGCGCCGTGGGATGGCTGGGCAGCCGGCTGCAGACGGGCGAGGTGGGGGTGTACGTGGTCTTATTCGTCATCGGCGTCCTCGCCGTGGTCGGCGCGGCGGTGCGGTAGCCGGTGTACCGCCAGTGGGTGCTCACCGCGCTGCTCGCCTGGCCGCTGGGGGCCGCGCTCGTCGTGATGTTGGCTCCGCCGCGCTGGGCCAAGCACATCGCGCTCGCCACGAGCCTCGTCGAATTCGCGATTTCGGTGCCGTTGTGGTGGACGTTCGCGCCGGCGGACGGCATGCAGTGCATCCTGGACGTGCCGTGGATCCCGAGCTGGGGGATCCGCTACACGGTGGGCGTGGACGGAATCTCGCTGTTCATGGTCCTGCTCACCACGTTCCTGGTCCCTCTGTCGGTGCTCGGGAGCTACGCCTACATCACGACGCGGGAGCGCGGGTTTTACGCGCTCCTGCTCGTCCTGACGACGGGGATGATCGGGGTATTCGTAGCCCTCGATCTTTTCCTGTTCTACGTGATGTGGGAGGTGATGCTCATTCCGATGTACTTCATCATCGGAGTGTGGGGCGGGGAGCGCCGCATCTACGCGGCCATCAAGTTCTTCCTGTACACCTTCTTCGGCTCGCTGCTCATGCTGGTGGCGATCCTCGCACTCGTGTACCTCGTGGGCCAGCGCACCGGTGTGTACTCGTTTGCGTACGCGCACCTGACGGCGCACATCGGCGGACTCGGGTCCGTCGCATTCGGGCTGTTCGGCGCGTTCTTCCTCGCGTTCGCGATCAAGGTGCCGATGTTCCCGTTCCACACCTGGCTCCCCGATGCCCATGTGGAGGCCCCCACGGCGGGGTCGGTGCTGCTGGCGGGAGTGCTCCTCAAGATGGGCACCTACGGCTTCCTGCGGTTCGCGCTGCCGCTCTTCCCGGCGGTCGCGGTGCATCCGGCGGTACAGCGGGTCATCGTGGCGCTCTCGCTGATCGGCATCCTGTACGGCGGCCTCGTGGCGATGGTCCAGCCCGACTTCAAGAAGCTGATCGCGTACTCGTCGGTTGCCCACCTCGGCTTCGTGATGCTCGGCATCTGGGCGCTCACGCTCCAGAGCGTCCAGGGCGCCCTCCTGGTGATGATCAACCACGGCATCTCGACCGGCGGGCTGTTCTTCCTGGCCGGTATGCTGTACGAGCGGCGGCATTCGCGCCTGATCGAGGCGTTCGGCGGGATCGCCAAGACCGTGCCGATGCTCGCGGCGGTGCTGACGATCGTCTCGCTGTCGTCCATCGGGCTTCCGGCCACGAACGGCTTCGTCGGGGAGTTCCTGGTGCTGCTCGGCACGTTTCGGACGTACCCCCTGCCGGCCACCATCGCCACGGCCGGCGTGGTCGTCGCCGCGATGTACCTGCTCCCGGCGCTGCAGCGCGTGATTTTCAATCCGCTCGACAAGAGCGTGAACGAGAAGCTTGCCGACCTTTCGCTCCGCGAGATCGCCGTGCTCGTGCCGTTGCTCGCCTGCATCGTGTGGATCGGGGTGTACCCAAAGCCCATCCTCCAACGGATGGAACCGAGCGCCCGGCAGCTCGTTCAGTCGGTGCGGGCGAACGCGGCCTCGTTCACGGCGGTCCGGTGAGCCTCGATCTCGCGACCTCGCGCGACCTGCTGCGGGCATTGCTGCCCGAGCTGGTGCTCACCCTGGTGGGCATGGCGCTCCTGCTCGTCATCGCCTGGCGGCACCGCACGGCTGCCGACCTGCGGGTGGCGGGGTGGGTCACCCTGGCGGGCCTCGCGGCTGCGGGAGCGGCGGCGTGGTGGCTCTGGTGGCACACGGCGCACGCGCTCGGCGCCCCGGCCATGATCGCGGTCGACGACTTCCGCTTCGTCGCGGACGGGCTGCTCCTCGGCACCGCGGGGCTGACCGTGCTGGTCTCGTTCGACTACCTCGAGCGCGAGCGCCTGCTTGCCCCCGAGTACTACGCGCTGCTGCTGTTCGCCACGCTGGGTATGATGCTCATGGTCGGGGGCGAGGATCTGATGGTCGTGTTCCTCGGGCTCGAGCTGATGTCCGTGGCGGTGTACGCGCTCGCCGGCATCAACCGCCACAGCGCCGCCGCGGCGGAGGCGGCGCTCAAGTACTTCCTCCTGGGAGCCTTCGCATCCGCCTTTCTGCTCTACGGAATCGCCCTGGTGTACGGCGCGACCGCCACGACCAACCTGAGCCTGATCGGCGTTCAAATCCGGACGCTGGGACTGGACAACAGTCCGATGCTGCTGATCGGCCTCGGCCTGCTGCTCGTGGGGTTCGGGTTCAAGGTGGCGGCCGTTCCGTTCCACATGTGGGCGCCGGACGTGTACGATGGCTCGCCCACGCCGGTCACCGGCTACATGGCGACGGCCGTCAAGGCCGCGGCGTTCGCGGCGCTGCTCCGCGTCCTGGGCGAAGCATTCGGCGGCGTTCCCGCGTGGCATCACATCGTGTGGTGGCTCGCCGTGGCGACCATGGTGGTGGGGAACCTGGTCGCGCTGGCCCAGCGGACCCTGAAGCGCATGCTCGCGTACTCGTCGATCGCGCACGCGGGATACCTGCTCGTCGCCGTCGCCGCGGGGACGAGCGCCGGCTCCGCGGCCTTCGTGTTCTACCTGGTGGCCTACACGCTGACGACGCTCGCCGCCTTCGCGCTCCTCGCCGCCAAGGGGCGGGATGGCGAGCGCGACGTCTTGATCGACGACCTCGCGGGGCTCGCGAGCGGCCGACCGTGGCTCGCGTTCGCGCTCGCGATCTGCATGTTGTCCCTGCTCGGCTTTCCCGGGACGGCCGGATTCATCGGCAAGTGGTACATCCTCGTCGCCGCCACCGGGGCGCGGCAGCTCCCGCTCGCCGCCATCCTCGTCCTTACGAGCGTGATCTCGGCAGGCTACTATCTCTCCGTGATCATGGCGATGTACATGCAGCCCGAGCCGTTCGAGCGGGCCCACACCGCGATGCGCATCGGTCGGCTCGGTGGCGCGGTGGTGGCGGTGTCGGTTGCCGGCGTGCTCTTCCTCGGCATTCGCCCGAATCGCCTGCTCGACCTGGCAAAGACGAGCGGTGACGGCTTGCGTGCCGGGCCGGCGGTCACCACCCCCGCGCCGCCGTCACCCCCGTCGGTCGGTCGCTGACCCAGGTGCCGCCCATGCAGCTCCCCGGCGCCATCTTTCGCGAGTACGACATCCGCGGTACCGTGGGCGACCAGTTGACACCGGAGGTCGCCCGCGCCATCGGGCAGGCGGTCGCGACACTCGGCTGGGAGCGCCTCGGGCGCGCACCCCGGCTCGCCGTGGGACGGGACAACCGCCCCTCCGCGCACGCGCTCGCGCACGGCCTGCTCTCGGGAATCGAGGCCGTGGGCGGCCACGGCGTGGACGTCGGCGAGCTGCCGACGCCGGCGCTGTACTTCGCAACCCACGTGCTCAACGTGGACGGCGGCGTCCAGGTAACCGGCTCGCACAATCCACCCGAGTTCAACGGCTTCAAGGTCGTCCTCGGTGGCGAGGCGGTGTCCGGGGCGGGCATCCAGCACCTCCGGCGTCTCATCGAAGAGGGACGTACCCCCGGTCGTCCCGGCGGCGGGCGCAGCGAGGACGGGTCCGTGCTGCCGCGCTACCGCGACGCGATTGTGCAGCGCAACGGCCCGCTCCCCCGCAAGGTGAAAGTCGTCGTGGATTGCGGCAATGGCGTCTCGAGCGTCGTCGCCGTGGACACGCTCCAGCGCCTCGGCGCCGACGTCGTTCCGCTGTTCTGCCAGTCCGACGGCACGTTCCCCAACCATCACCCCGATCCCTCGGCGCTGGAAAATCTGCGCGACCTGCAGGCAGTCGTGCGGCGCGAGGGGGGAGAGCTCGGTATCGCCTTCGACGGCGACGGCGACCGCATCGGCGCGGTGGACGAACAGGGACGCCCCGTGTTCGGCGATCAGCTGCTCGTGCTGCTCGGCCGCGACCTCGCGCGCCGCATCGGGCCTGGCCACGCCGTGATCTTCGACGTGAAGTGCTCCGAGGTGCTGCCGCGCGAGCTGACGCGCGCGGGCCTCGTGCCCACCATGTGGAAGACCGGCCACTCCCTCATCAAACAAAAAATGAAGGAGAGTGGCGCGCCGCTCGCGGGCGAGATGAGCGGTCACATGTTCTTTGGCGGCGACTGGTACGGTTTCGACGACGCGTTGTTCGCGGCGGCCCGCTTGCTGCGCTACATCGCGGAGCAGGGGGGGCCGCTCTCGCGGCTCCTTGCCGACCTCCCCGTCACCGTGGCCACCCCTGAGCTGCGCGTCGACTGCCCCGACGATCGGAAATTCGCGATCGTGCAGCGCGCCGCCCGGCACTTCACCGACAAGTACCCGGTGTCCACCCTCGACGGCGTGCGCATCACCTTTCCCCAAGGGTGGGGACTGCTGCGTGCCTCGAATACCCAGCCCGTTCTGGTGCTCCGCTTCGAAGCGGCCACCGCCGAGGCGCTCGCCTCCTACCGCACCGAAATCGAGAGCTGGCTCGCCGCGCAGAGCCCCGGCGCGTGAAGCCCGTCGTCCGCCGGCGAGCGCTGCTCGTCGCAGTCGGACTGCTGGTCGCGGTGCTCGTGGGTGGGCGCTGGCTCGCCTTGGAGACAGCCGAACGCGCCTGGGGGGCCAGCCTGCCCGGCGGCAGCGCGTATCTCACGGCCCGGGACTTCTCCCGGCTCGTGTCGGGGCTCCTGCTCATTGGGGCCGTCGCCTGGGGCACGGCGAATCTCTTGTTCGTGTACCGCTCCATCGGCTCTATGCAGCTGTCTCGCCGGCTCGGTGACCTGGAGATCGTCGAGGCGGTCCCGCAACCCCTGCTCCTCGCCGGCACGATCGCCTGCGGTTTGGTGTTCGGATTCCTCCTGACGCTCGGCACGGGGGACTGGTGGATGGCGGCGGCGCTGGCCTCCCGCCCGCCGATCTTCGGCGTTACGGACCCCGTGCTCCAGCGGGACCTGGGCTACTACTTGGGCCGGTTGCCCTGGAGCGAGCGGCTCCGGGAGCTCGCGCTGGTGGGGGTGTGCTCCGCCACCGTGGTCGTCGCCCTGCTGTACGTCGGGATCGGCTCGCTGCGGTTCCGTCGTTGGTTGCCGTACGCGAACGCGCACGCGCGGGCGCACTTGGGGGTGCTGCTCGCGTTGCTCGCGCTGACGCTCACGTGGGGCGCCGTCCTCGATCCCGCCGAAACCGTCGCCGGACTGCACGGGGCAATCACGCGCCGCGCGCTCGACGCGCGTCTCGCCGCTGCGACGGTCGTCACGGCGCTCGGCGTCGCGGTCGCCGTCGTCAGCCTCGTGTGGGGCTTGCGGGAAAGGCCGCGGCTGCTCGTCACGGCCTGGGGCGCACTCCTCGTCGCGTCGCTATTGGGATTCGCCGTCATTCCCGGCTCGCTCTCGATCGCCGCCCCGCGTGAGCGGGCGGCCGCCGATTCCGACACGGCCCTCGCGGCCGAGCGGCGGCGGCTCGAAGGACTCGCGTTCGGCGTCCCGACGCTCGCGGAGCACGCGCCCCCGGGCTTCCCGAGCCCCGAGGCGGCGGCGGCGACTATGCCCATCTGGGACGCTCCGCGGGTCCTCGCGGCGGCCGGGTCGCGACGGGATCTGGTTCGCCCGCAGTCGACGCCCACGGCCGCGGGACTCTCGCCCCACGCGGCCGGCGAGGGGAGAGCGACGTGGCTCGTGGCCCTCCGGCCCGCGGTCGATAGCGCCGCGCTCCGACCGTCCCTGGGCGGCTGGGCCGCGATCCACCGCGGCCCGACGGCGCGGGTCGGGCGGCCGCTGGCGGTCGTCGAGGACGATACGGTCCTCGCGGTCGCGCCGCTCGCGACCCGCGACTCCACCGCCTGGTTCGGCCCGCGGTTCACGGACTTCGCGGTTGCGACCCCCGACACCTGGCCGGCGCTGCGGCCCTCGGGAATCGCCCTGAGGGGGTGGTGGCGCCGAACCGCACTCGCGTGGGCCCTCCAGAGCCCCGCGCTCGCGCGGCGCGAGACCGACGGCCTGGTGCTCCTGTGGCGACGGGACGTACTGGAGCGGGTCGCGCGGCTCGCCCCGTTCGCCTCATTCGACGACGCCGTTCCCGTGGTGGTCGACAGCGCCCTGTGGTGGGTGGCCTACGGGTACTTCGAGGCGGAGGCGTTCCCGCTCGCCCGGCCGGTGGCCGGCGGCGACCGCGATTCGGTGCGATACCTGCGCGCCGGCCTCGTCGGCGCCGTGAACGCCGCCAGCGGTGACACCCGGCTCTACCTCGCCCCCGGGGCCGATGCGCTCGCCACCGCGTGGGCGCGGCTCCTCGCCCCCCTGATACGACCGCTCGACAGCGTCCCCCCGGCTCTGCGCGCCCAGCTCCCGTTCCCCGGACGAGCCTTCCGCGCCGCTGCGGCGCTCGTGGAGCGCTGGCGCGCCGATACGACGGCGTGGAGCGGGCGACCGCGGGAGCCGTTCGAGATCCTCGCGCCACCCGCGGACGGGGCGACGGAGGCGCCCCGCGTCTGGATGGCTCAAGGGTTCGAAGCGGGAAGCACGCTCGCCGCGCTCGTCGCGGCGACGATGACACCCGACGGGCCTCAGGTGTTGGTGTGGCGGCCCAACCCGGCCGCGCGGCTGCCGCCGGCGCTCGTCGGCTCCCCCAGCACCACGGCGCCGGGCGTGCCCCGACTGTGGAACGTCGCCGGCGGCCTGTTCTTCGAGCAGGCGCTGTTCCGCCAGCCGGCCACTGGGGGTCCGCCCACCGGGATCGACACGGTATTCCTCTCGTGGCGAGAGCACCGTGGCCAGGGGAGGAGTGTGGCCGCGGCGCTGCGAAGCCTGCTCGCCTCGGGAGGCGACGCGCACGGGCCCGCCGACACGGCGCTCGCCGCGCGCTGGCGACGGGCGCAGCAGCTCGCGGCGCAGGCCGACGCAGCCCTCGCCGCCGGCGACCTGGAGCGATTCGGCCAGTTGTACGCGCAATTGAAGGAGCTGCTCGGCCTGGGGCGCCGCAAGCTTGCTCCCGCCCCCGAGCGCCGCTAGGTTGCGCCGCCGTGAACCCGGGCACCATCGTCGTCGCGCTCGGCGGCAACGCCGTGGCCCCGCCGGGCGAGCGGCCCACCATCTCCAACCAGTTCCGCCACACGCGGGCCAGCCTCGCGCCGATCGTGGACCTGGCGCGAGCGGGGTGGCGCATCGCGCTGGTCCACGGCAACGGCCCGCAGGTGGGAGACGAGCTGGCCCGCAACGAAATCGCCGCCGACCAGGTCGAGCCGTTGCCGCTGGGCGTGCTCGTCGCCGCGACCGCCGGCTGGATGGGTTACATGATCCAGCAATCGCTGCAGAACGCGCTCGCGCGCGCCGGCGTCACACGCCAGGTCGTCACGCTCATCACGCAGACGCTGTGCGACCCCCACGACCCGAATCTGCGCAGTCCCACGAAGCCGATCGGCCACGCCCTCGACCCCGTGCGGGTGGCCCGCCTCCACGCGCGCGGCGTTCCGGTGACGGAAGAGCAACAGGGCCGGTGGCGCCGCCTCGCCCCGAGCCCGAGACCGACCGCGGTGGTCGAGCGGGAGATGATTCACCACCTCATCGCGGCCGGGCACATCGTGGTGGCGTGTGGCGGCGGCGGGCCGCCCGTGTACGACGACCCGACCCTCCTCCTCGAGGGGCTGGACGCGGTCGCCGACAAGGACCGTGTGGCGGCGATCCTGGGCCGGGAGATCGACGCCGACGTGCTGCTGATCCTCACCAACGTGGACGCGGTCTACCACGCCTACGGAACGCCGCAACAAACAGCGATCCGCCGCTTGAGCCTCGCCCAGGCGGATCACCTGCTCGCCGGGAAGGAGCTCGGCCTCGGCAGCATGCGTCCGAAAGTCGAAGCGGCGGCCGACTTCGTCCGCACCGGCGGTGCCGGGCGCGGGGAGGAGCAGCGCGCCATTATCGCCGAGCTGGCCCAGGGTCTCGCGGCGTTGCAGGGCGACGCCGGCACCACTCTCACGAGGGACTGAGTGTGAATCTCCACGAATACCAGGCCCGCGACATCCTGCGGCGGCACGGCATTCCGGTGCCGCCCGGCGAGGTCGCGGCGACGGCCGACGAGGCCCGCGCGATCGCGGCGCGGCTCGGGAGCGGGCCTGTGGTGGTGAAGGCGCAGGTGCACGCCGGCGGGCGCGGCAAGGCCGGCGGGGTCAAGCTCGCCGCGAACCCGACCGAGGCCGCCGCACACGCGGCCAAGATCCTCGGCATGACCATCAAGGGCCTCACGGTGCAGCGGGTGCTCGTGGCGCCCGCGGCCGATATCGCCTCCGAGAGCTACGTGGGCATCATCGTCGACCGGACGTCCCAGCGCCCGGTGCTGATGGTGAGCGCCGCCGGCGGCATCGACATCGAGGAGGTGGCCGCCCGAACCCCGGAGAAAATTCAGCGCCTGGCGGTGGACCCGCGCTACGGCCTGCTCGCACACCAGGCGCTGGGCCTCGCGTTGCAGCTGTACCGCGACATCGCGCAGGCCCGCGCCGCGGCGGACATCATGCAACAGCTGTATGCGGCGTTTTACGCCGTCGGCGCATCCCTCACGGAGATTAATCCGCTCGTCACCACACGCGACGGTGCCCTGGCCGCCCTCGACGCGAAGATCGTGATCGACGACAACGAGCTCGACCGCCGGCCCGACATCGCCGCGCTGCGCGACACGAGCGCCGAAGCGCCCTCGGAGGTCGCGGCACGTGAAGCCGGGCTCACCTTCATCAAGCTCGAGGGGACTGTGGGCTGCTGCGTCAACGGCGCCGGGCTCGCGATGGCGACGATGGACCTGGTGAAGTATTACGGCGGCGAGCCCGCCAACTTCCTCGACATCGGCGGCAGCTCGAACCCTCAAAAGGTCGTGAGCGCCCTGCGGATCATCACGGCGGACCCGAGCGTCCGCGCTGTCTTGTTCAATATCTTCGGGGGCATCACCCGGGGGGACGACGTGGCCAACGGGATCGTCCAGGCCACAAAAGTATTGCCGCTCAAGGTACCGCTCGTCATTCGACTCACCGGCACCAATGAGGAGCAGGGGGTTCAGATCCTCAAACAGGCGGGCTTCTCCGCGCTCACCGACATGGACGAGGCGGTGAAGCAAGCCGTCGCCCAAGCCAAGGCCGCGTGAGCATCTTTGTCGATCAGCAGACCCGCCTGGTGGTACAGGGCATCACCGGCCGCGACGGATCGTTCCACACGCGGCAGATGATCGGCTACGGCACCAAGGTGGTGGCGGGTGTCACGCCGGGCAAAGCCGGGCAGGTGTTCGACGGCGTGGTCCCGGTGTTCAATACCGTCGCCGACGCGGTGCGCGAGACTCAGGCGAACACCTCCGTGATCTACGTCCCGGCCGCCGTCGCCGCCTCGGCGATCTTCGAGGCCGCGGACGCCGGCATTCCGCTGATCGTGGGCATCACGGAGGGAATCCCCGTGCTGGACATGACGCGCGTGCTGCCGTATCTGCACGAGCGGGGCGCGCGCCTGATCGGCCCCAACTGCCCTGGCCTCATTTCCCCGGGCAGGAGCAAGGTCGGGATCATCCCCGGCAACATCTGCCGGCCGGGCCGGGTGGGCGTTGTGTCGCGCAGCGGAACGCTCACCTACGAGATCGTGCATCAGCTGTCCACGCAGGGGTTGGGTCAGTCCACCTGCGTGGGGATCGGCGGGGACCCGCTCATCGGCACGAGCTTCATTCACTGCCTCTCGGCCTTTGAGGCGGACGCGGAGACCGACGCGGTCGTCATGATCGGGGAGATCGGGGGCACCGACGAGCAGCAGGCCGCCGACTTCGTGCAGCAGACGATGACGAAGCCTGTGATCGGCTTCATTGCCGGCCAAACCGCGCCGCCGGGGCGCCGCATGGGACACGCCGGCGCGATCATCTCGGGATCGAGCGGGACGGCCGCCGAGAAAATGGCGGCGTTCGCGCGGGCGGGCATCGCCGTCATGAAGCGCCCGGCGGATGTAGTGCCGCTCCTGAAGGAGCGGCTGTGAAGCTCCGTGACGTGCTCAAGCCCGAGCACATCCTCGTGCCCCTCCGCGCCGCCACTGTCAAAGAGGCGACCGAGCGCCTGGCCGAGCGCCTCATCGCCGCAGGGGCGGTGGCCGATCCCCAGCGCCTCAACGCCGTGATCCGGCATACGTGGCCCGAGGACATGGTGAGCGTTGGGGAGCACGCGTTTCTGCCCCACTTCCGTTCGGAGGCCGTGCGCGGCCTCGTCACGGCGGTCGGCATTTCCCCCACGCCGATCCACTGGGAGAAGGATCCGCACCGCACGGCGCGGGTCGTGATCTTCATTGTGGCGCCGATGCGTGACGCGGCCCTCTACCTCCAGGTCGTGGGCGCGTTCGCCCGCACGCTGTCGCATCCCGATACCGTGCTCGGGCTGCTCGCGGCGCGCACGCCGGAGCAGGTCGTCACGCTCGCTGCGCTCGACGCGGTGGAGTTGCCGAGCCAGCTCACGGTGCGCGACGTCATGACCGCCCAGGCGATCACCGTCGGCCCGGAGCGCACACTGGGTGACGTCGCCCGCCTCATGGTGGAGCACGACATCCGCGCACTGCCGGTGGTGGACGACGGCGGCTCGCTCATCGGGATGATCACCCACCGCGAGCTGCTGCGCTTTCTGATCCCTCACTTCGTGCAGCGGACCAAGAGCGGGGAGTTTCACGTACCCACGCGCTCCCAGCTGCAGCGCGGCTCGGCCGACCCGCAGCTCATCCCGGCGAAGGAGGCCATGGCTCGGTCGGTCCTCTGCCTGGCGGAGGACCAGACGCTCGCGGACGTCGCCAATTTGATGAGTTCCAAGGATGTCGACCGCTTCCCGGTGGTCCGGGAGGGGGTCGTCGTCGGATTCCTGACGCGCGCCGACGTGGTTCGCCGCCTCATCGCCCCTTAGCCCCTTAGCCCCTTAGCCCCTTAGCCCCTTAGCCCCTTAAGCCCCCTAGCCCCTTAGCCCCTAGCCTCTCCACATGCTCACACTCGCCATCATCAAGCCCGACGCGGTCAAGCGAGGCCTCGCGGGAAAGATCCTTGCCCACCTCGAGGCCGCGGGATTCGTCGTTCGCGCCGCCCGCCTCGTGAAGCTCAGCACGGCGCAGGCCGAGGCCTTTTACGAAGTGCATCGGGAACGCCCCTTCTACCGCTCGCTCGTGACCTTCATGACATCGGGACCCGGGCTGTCCCTCGCGCTCGAGCGGGACGACGCCGTCGCGCATCTGCGGGACGTGATCGGCGCGACCGATCCGGCCGAGGCGAAGCCCGGCACCGTGCGCAAGCTGTACGCGGAGTCCAAGGAGCGGAACGCGATCCACGCCTCTGACTCGCCCGAAACCGCTGCCCGCGAGGTGGCGTTTTTCTTTCCCGAGGGGGAATTACGGGACCTCCGGGGCAGTCGGTAGCAGTTCGCTTGACGCAAGTCCCACAAGGGTTTAGCTTCGGTTGCTCATGTTACAAGTCGACCTGCGGGAGCTCGCCCGTGGTCCGGTCGAAACGCAGGGCCAGTTCACAGGGAGCGATCCCCTGTTCGAGGGCCTGGACGTCGTGCTGGCCGAACCGGTACGCGTGGCAGGCCGTTTGCATGCCGCCGGGGAAGGGCGATTCTACTGGCGCGCCTCGCTCAACACCCGCATGGCGGGGCAGTGCCGGCGCTGTCTCGCCCCCGTACCCGTGCCGGTCGCGGCGACGATCGACGCGCTGTTCTCCGCCGACCCCGATGCCCTGGAGGACCCGAGCTCGTATCCTCTAGCGCCTGATGCAACCGAGATCGATCTCCGCCCCGCGGTGCGGGAAGAACTGCTGCTCGCCGTGCCCCGGTGGGTGGTCTGCCGGGACGACTGCCGCGGGCTGTGCCCGCGCTGTGGGAACGACCTGAACGCGGGCCCGTGTGGCTGCCCACCTGCCGTGGACCAGCGCTGGAAGGGGCTGGCCGGCCTCCAGGACAAGCTCCGCGACTGAAAAGGACGATCTTATGGCCGTACCGAAACGAAGGACTTCCAAGCGGAAGAAGCGGGCGCGCCGCACGCACTACAAGGCGGCCCCGATCGCGCTCCAGCCTTGCCCGCGCTGCGGCGATCTGAAGCGCCCGCATCGGGTCTGCCCCACCTGCGGCTACTACCGGGACGAGCAGCGGGTGCCGGTCGAGGACGCCTGACGGTGATCCGCATCGCGCTGGACGCGATGGGTGGCGACAACGCGCCGCGCGTGGAGGTGGAGGGGGCGGTGCAGGCCCTGCGAGAACTGCCGCCGGCCTTCCGGATCCAGCTCGTCGGACGGACCGCCGACATCGAGGCGGCGCTGAAGGCCCAGGGAGCCGCGAGCGGGGGCAGGGACGTCGATCGCAGCCGGCTCGAGATCGTCGAGGCGCCGGAAGTCGTGGGCATGGGCGAGAAGCCGCTGGCCGCCGTGAAGGGCAAGCCGCGGTCCTCCGTCGCCGTCGGGCTCGGACTGCAGAAGAAGGGAGAATCGGACGCCTTCATATCGGCGGGCAACACCGGCGCGGTGATGGCCGCCGCCACGCTGCTGCTGCGACTGCACGAGGGGGTGCAGCGAGCGGCGATCGGGGCACTGTTCCCGACCGCCGTGCATCCGGTGCTGGTACTCGACGGCGGCGCCACCGTGGACTGCGACGCCCGCGAGCTCGTGGGGTTCGCGCATCTCGGCTCGGTGTATGTGCGCGACGTGCTGGACCGGACGCAGCCGGGCGTCGGTCTGCTCAACGTCGGCGAGGAGGACGAGAAGGGCAACGCGGTGGTCAAGGAAGCGCACCAGCTCCTCACGCAGACACCGGGCATCACGTACGTCGGGAACGTGGAAGGGCGCGACATCCTGGCAGGCCAGTGCAAGAAGGGGCGAATCGACGTCGTCGTGTGCGACGGCTTCGTCGGCAACGTCGTCCTCAAGTTCTACGAGTCCGCCGGCCGGATGTTCATGGGCATGATGAAGCAGGCGTTCCCCGACGTCCTGGGCCGGCCGGAAGCGAAGCAGCTCTTCAAGTTCCTCGACTATTCCGAGTACGGCGGCGCACCGCTCCTGGGCGTCAAGGGCGTGGTCATCATCTGTCACGGTGCCTCGCCCGCGCGCGCGATCGTGAGCGCGGTGCGAGTCGCGGCGCAAATGGTGGAAAGCCATCTCGACCAGGACATCGGCGCCGAGTTTGCGGGCGGGAGCGCGGCCCGGTGAAGCGTCCGATTGCGCAGCTCCAGGGAACGGGTCGCTACACGCCCAAGCGTGTGATGACGAACGACGAGTTCTCGAAGATCCTCGACACGTCGGACCAGTGGATCCGCGAGCGCACCGGGATCCGGGAGCGGCGCGTCGCGGGGCCCGATGAATCCAACGCCTGCATGGCCAAGGCCGCCGCGGAGCAGGTGCTCCAGGAGACGGGCCTCACCCCCCTCGATGTCGACGCCTTGGTGGTGGCCACCTGCTCGCCCGACCGTCTCCTCCCCTCGCAGGCCTGCGATCTCCAGGCTCTGCTGGGCGCCAAGCGCGCCGTCGCATTCGACGTCCAGGCCGCGTGCACCGGCTTCCTGTACGCCCTCAACGTCGCCGAAGGGCTCGTCGCGTCGGAGCAGGCGGAGCAGGTGCTCGTCGTCGCCTCCGAGAAGCTCACCTCCATCATGGATTGGAGCGACCGGGCGACGGCCGTGCTCTTCGGCGACGGGGCCGGCGCGACCCTGGTACGCAAAAGCACCGGCGGGCGCGGCATCCTGTCGAGCTACATGAAATCCGACGGCACGCTCGCGGAGCTCCTGCACCGGCCCGGGGGGGGCGCCGCGCACCCGCCCGATGCCGCCCTGCTCACGGACCATTCCTACTATATCCAGATGGCGGGGCGGGAGGTGTTCAAGGCCGCCGTCCTCTCGATGGCGGACGCGTGTGACAAGGCACTCGAGCGCGCCGGTCTCACCGGTGCCGACATCGACCTCCTGATTCCCCACCAGGCGAACATTCGGATCATCGAGGCGACGGCCAAGCACGCCGGGCTCTCGATGGACAAGGTGTACGTGAACGTCGACCGTTACGGCAACACGTCGGCGGCGTCGGTCGCGATCGCGCTCGACGAGGCGGTCCGCTGTGGGCGACTCAAACCGGGCATGAAGGTGATGTTCTGCGCATTCGGCGCGGGGTTCACCTGGGCGAGCCTGGTGGTGCAGTGGTAGCGGCGAAGAACACAATTTGGCTCTGCCCCGGGCAGGGCGCACAAAAAGTCGGGATGGCCCAAGACCTCGCCGCTCGGTTCCCCGAGGCGCGGCAAACGCTCCAGGCGATCGACGAGACGCTCCGCTTCCCGCTGAGTCGGCTGATGTTCGAAGGGCCCGAGGATGACCTCACGGCGACCGAGAACGCCCAGCCGGCGATCCTCGCGCACAGCGCAGCCGTGTTCGCCGTCGTGGGACCGAAGATCGACGGCGCCGCGGTGGCGGCGGCGGGACACTCCCTCGGCGAATACTCGGCGTACATCGCGGCGGGCGCGCTCGCGCCGACCGACGGGGCGGCGTTGGTCCGGAGACGCGGCGAGCTGATGCAGCAAGCCGGCACGGAGCGCCCGGGCACCATGGCGGCGGTGCTCGGCCTCGCGACGGCCGAGGTCGAGGCGGCGTGCCGCGCCGCCTCGAGCGGAGGCGCCGTGGTCGTGGCCGCGAACCTGAACGCGCCCGACCAGACCGTGATCTCGGGCGATCCGGACGCCGTGGCGACAGCGGGGGCGGCGTGCAAGGCGCGCGGCGCCAAACGCGTGGTGCCGCTCAACGTGAGCGGCGCGTTCCATTCGTCCCTCATGGCTCCGGCGGCAAACAACCTGCGGGTGGCCCTCGAGCATGCGCCGTTCCGCGATCCGGCGTTCCCGGTGATCGCCAATGCGACGGCCGAGCCCGTGCGGGACGCGACGCGGGCCCGCCGCCTGCTCGCCGACCAGCTCACCGCTCCTGTCCGATGGGTCACGTGCATGCAGCGCGCCGCCGAGCTCGCCGGACCGGACGCTCGGTTCATCGAAGTCGGGCCGGGGAACGTGCTGGCCGCGCTGTTACGGCGCATCGTGCCCGGTGCGAACGTCACCTCGGTGGGAACCGCCGACGAGGTGGCGCGCTTCCTGGAGGCAGCTTAAGAGAATTGGTGGAGATGAAGATCGACTTGTCGGGCAAGGTCGCGGTCGTCACGGGAGGAAGCCGGGGCATCGGGCACGCCATCGCGCAGGCCCTCGCCGTAGCGGGCGCGCGGGTGGCGATCCTGGGGCGCGACGGCCCCAAAGCCCAGGCCGCCGCGCATGCGTTGGCCAACGGCGCGGCGCGCGGCTATGGCTGTGATGTCGGCGACGCCGCGCAGGTGGAGACGACCATTGCCGCCGTCGAGGGGGACTTCGGGCGGATCGACGTGGTCGTGAACAACGCCGGGACGACGCGCGACAACCTGCTGTTCCGCATCGGCGAGGACGATTGGGACACCGTGATCGACACGAATCTCAAGGGCGCGTTCCTCGTGACCAAGCACGCGGCCCGAGGGATGATCAAGCGGCGCTGGGGGCGGATCGTCAACATCTCCAGTGTCGTGGGCATCTACGGCAACAAGGGGCAGTCGAACTACACCGCGTCCAAGGCCGGTCTCATCGGCTTCACCAAGTCCGTCTCCAAAGAGCTGGCCTCACGCAACGTGCTGGTGAACGCGGTGGCTCCGGGCTTCATCGATACGGAGCTCACCCGCGCCATCACCGGCGACGCACGGGAGGCCCTGATCGGGGCGATCCCGCTGGGCCGGCTCGGGCAGGGGTCGGATGTCGCCGCGGCGGTGCTCTTTCTCGTGTCCGACTTCGCGAGCTACATTACGGGTCAGGTGCTGGTCGTCGACGGCGGGATGGTGCTGTGATCGTTTCCCCACACCTCCATTGAGGGGGCCCATGGCAATGGACATGAAGCAGCTCGAGGAGAAGGTCAAGGACATCATCGTCGAGGAGCTGGGGGTCGAGCGCGACAAGCTCACCTCCGATGCGAGCTTCATGGAGGACCTGGGCGCGGACAGCCTCGACACGGTGGAGCTGGTAATGGCCTTCGAGAAGGAATTCGACATCGACATCCCGGACGAGGAAGCCGAGAAGCTACGGACGGTGGGACAGGCGCTGCAGTACCTGCACGAGAAAATGGGGAAATAGGCGCATGACGCGGCGGGTCGCGATCACGGGCCTCGGGTTCGTCACGCCCCTGGGCACGGACGTGCACAGCACCTGGGAGGGCCTGGTCGCGGGCCGCTCGGGTGCCGGGCGGATCACGCGGTTCGACCCGGCGCAGAGTCCCGTGAAGTTCGCCTGCGAGGTGAAGGGCTTCGAGCCGGCGCGGTTCCTCGACAAGAAGGAGATCCGCCGCTACGACCTGTTCGCGCAGTTCGCGCTCGGCGCGGCGGAGCAGGCGGTCACGGACGCGTGCCTCGCGAGCAACTGGGACAAGGTCGACCTGAAGCGCGTCGGCGCCATCGTGGGGACGGGGACCGGCGGGCTCCAGACTTTCGAGGAGAACGCCCGCGCCCTGTTCGAGAAGGGGCCGAGCCGCGTGTCCCCGTTCTTCGTCCCGATGTACATGCCGAACGTCGCCGCGGCGCTGATCTCGATGCGCTACGGGGCCAAGGGGCCGAACTATTGCACGGTGTCGGCGTGCGCGTCGTCGGCCCACAGCGTGGGGGACGCGCTCGAGCTGATCCGCCACGGTCGGGCGGACATCATGATCGCGGGCGGTGCGGAGGCCGCCATCACGCCGCTCGCCGTCGCCAGCTTCGCCAACATGAAAGCGCTGTCCGAGCGCAACGACAGCCCGGAGACCGCCAGCCGCCCGTTCGACAAGGACCGCGACGGGTTCGTGATGGGCGACGGCGCGGGGGTGCTGATCCTCGAGGAGTGGGAGCACGCGCGGCGCCGCGGCGCGAAGATCTACGCCGAGGTCGCGGGCTTCGGCCAGAGCGCGGACGCGCACCACATCACCGCCCCGGCGCCCGACGGCTCCGGCGCCCAGGAAGCCATGCGGCTCGCCATGCGCGACGGGGGAATCCAGCCCGACCAAGTCGGCTACATCAACGCTCACGGGACGTCGACGCCGCACGGCGACGCGGCGGAGACCGCCGCCGTGAAGGCCGTGTTCGGCGACCGGGCCCGGAAGCTCGTCTTCGGATCCACCAAGTCGATGACCGGTCATCTGCTCGGGGCGGCCGGCGCCTTCGAGGCGGGCGTCTGCGCCCTCGTCGTCCAAACGGGCCTCATTCCCCCGACCATCAACCAGTTCACCCCCGATCCGGCCTGTGACCTCGACTCGGCCCCGAACAAGGCCGTGAAGCGGCACGTGGACGTCGCGCTCTCGAACTCCTTCGGGTTCGGCGGGCACAACGTGACGCTCGCCATCCGGCGGGCGGCGTGATGCGAACGCGGAACGGGGAACCCGGAACGCGGAACCGAGGTGCGTGCTCAGCGCTCACGGGCCCGCACCGAAGTGTGCATGGCTGGTCCGCGTTCCGGCTTCCGCGTTCCGCCTTTTTGCCCCCATGACCGCCCGGGATCCAGCACTCGATAGGATCGCCGAGAAGGTCGAGCGGGCGGAGCGTCTGACCCGCGACGACGCACTCGCCCTGTTTCACTCCACCGACCTGCTCACGATCGGACGCCTCGCCGACCAGGCGAACCGCCGGCGCAACGGCGATCGGGTATTCTTCGCCGCGAATCAGCACATCAACCCCACGAACGTGTGCGTCCTCCGCAACACGTGCGTGTTCTGCTCGTTCGCGCGGATGCCGCAGGAGGAAGGGGCCTACACGCGCAGCCTCGACGAGGTCTTCGCCGAGGCCGACGCGGCACGCGACAACCCGACGCGCGAGTTCCACATCGTGGGGGGCCTGCATCCCAAGCTCCGGCTCGCGTACTACGTCGACATGTTCCGCGGCCTCAAAGCGCGCCACCCGGACGTGCACATCAAGGCGCTCACCGCGGTCGAGATCGCGCACCTCGCGCGCATCGAGAAGCTGTCGGTCAGGGACGTCCTCATCGCGCTGAAAGGCGCTGGCGTCACGAGCCTCCCGGGCGGCGGAGCCGAGGTGTTCAGCCCCGCCGCGCGCGCCACCATCGCCGACAAGAAGCTCACCGGCGAGGAATGGCTGGCGGTGCATCGCGAGGCCCATCGGCTCGGCCTGCCGTCGAACTGCACCATGCTGTACGGACACGTGGAGACCATGGCGGACCGCGTAGACCACCTGCTCGCGCTGCGCGCCCTCCAGGACGAAACCGGCGGTTTCCTCACCTACATCCCGCTCGCCTACCATCCCGACCACAACGAGCTGGGCGAGGCGCTCGGCCGGACCGGCACCGCAACGTCGGGCTTCGATGATCTGAAGAACATCGCCGTGGGTCGGCTGGTGCTCGACAACATCCCACATGTGAAGACCCACTGGCCCATGGTGACGCCGTTCATCTCGCAGGTGGCGCTCACGTTCGGGTGCGACGACCTCGAGGGCACGGTCGTGTTCGAGCGCGTGTACCACGAAGCGGGCGCCGGGACGCCGATGTGGCTGTCGTACGATCAGATCGTCGGGCTGATCCGCGGAGCAGGGAGGCAGCCGGTGGAGCGCGACGCCCTGTACCAGACCGTGCGCACGTTCGAGGACTGGGAACCCCGGGCTGTCGCCCGGGGTCAGTGGGCACCACAGGGTCCCGAAGGGCCGACATTCCAGATCTCCCATCGTCCCCGGGCCAGCGCCCGGGGTCAGCGCACGCTGCCCGTGCTGCATGGCGTCGACACTGCAGAGTGAGGGCTCCAACTGACCCCGGGCGCGAGCCCGGGGGGGCGCGGAGGGTGAGCGTCGTGAGACTCGGCCGTATCGGCTACATCAACTGCTATCCGGTGTACGGAGCCATCGACCGCGGGGTCACCCCCCTCGCGGCGGAGCTCGTGACCGGGACGCCGTCGGAGCTGAACGATCTGCTGGCGGCGGGCGAGCTGGACCTCTCCGTGGTCAGCGCGGTGGAATACGCCCGCCATGCGCGCGACTACATCCTGCTCCCCGACCTCGCGATTTCCTGCGACGGCCCCGTGCGGAGTGTGGCGCTGTTCAGTCGGCGGCCGGTCGGGCAGCTGGATGATCGGACCGTGCTGCTCACGGCCTCGTCGCGGACGGCGGTCGACCTGCTGGAGCTCTTGTGTCGCGACGTCTGGAACGTGCGGCCGCGCATGGCCCAGGCTCGGGCGGAGGCGGCCGATCTCGACGGGCTGGCGCATCTGCCGCACGAGGCCGTGCTGGTGATCGGCGACGCCGCGTTGCTCCTGGCCGCGCGGCACGCCTACCCCCACCGCTACGACCTGGGGGAAGAGTGGAAGCGCTGGACCGGCCTGCCGTTCGTCTTCGCCATATGGGCCGCGCGCCGAGCGGCGGACCAGCGCGCCGCGCGCGCCGTCCACCACACCCTGCTCGCCGCCCGCGACTGGGGGCTCGCCCACCTGGACCTGCTCGCCGTGGCGGCCGCCCGCGCCACCGGCGTCGGCATCACCGACTGCCGCAGCTACCTCGCAGGCCTGGACTATGCGTTGACCGACAGGCACCTCGCCGGCCTCACCGACTTCTTTCGCCGGCTGGCGGCGCGGGGCCTGGTCCCCGACGGATCGCTCCAGTTCCTCCAGGTGGCGTGACCGTGGTCGACCGCGCGAGCCGTGAGTTTCGGTCGTATGTCGAGCTGTACGAGCGGGCGTCACTGCTCGAGCTCGGCAGCCTCGCCGACCAGGCGCGGTGGCGGCTGCATCCGAAGAACGAGGTCACCTACATCATCGATCGGAACATCAACTACACCAATGTCTGCGTCGCGGACTGCAAGTTCTGCGCGTTCTACCGGCGGCCGAAGCACGCCGAGGGGTACGTCCTCTCGTTCGAGGAGATCGGTCGCAAGATCGACGAGCTGAAGGCGCTCGGCGGCGTGCAGATCCTCATCCAGGGGGGCCACAATCCCTACATCCCCTTCGCGTGGTACCTGGACCTGATGCGCTACATCAAGCGCCACCATCCGATTCATATCCACGGGTTTTCGCCCTCGGAAGTCGATTTTTTCGCCGGCCGATTCGGGATGTCGATCGAGGAGGTCATCCGCGAGCTCATGGGTGCCGGCCTCGACTCCATCCCGGGCGGAGGCGGGGAGATCCTCGTCCAGGAGATCCGCGACCGCGTCGCGAAAAAGAAGGCGGGCGCGGACCGCTGGCTGGAGGTGATGGAGGTCGCCCATCGGCTCGGGCTCAAGACGTCGGTCACGATGATGTACGGTCTCGGCGAGACACCGGCCGACCGGATCGAGCACCTGTTCCGCGTGCGCGAGGTCCAGGGGAAGAGCGCAGGCTTCACGGCCTTCATCTGCTGGCCGCTCCAGCCCGAGCACACCGAGCTCGCCCACGTCGAGAAGACCGACGCGGTGACCTACCTCCGCACCCAGGCGATCGCGCGCATCGTGCTCGACAACGTGCCCAACATCCAGGCGTCGTGGGTGACGATGGGGCCGAAGATCGGGCAGGTGGCGCTCCGGTTTGGCGCCAACGATTTCGGCTCGCTCATGATGGAGGAGAACGTCGTCTCCGCCGCGGGCACCACGTGGCGAATGAGCCTCCCCGAAATGCGGCGGCTCATCGCCGACGCCGGCTACGTGCCGCGCCAGCGGCGCCAGGACTACACCGTGATCGACGAGGCGGCCTGAGCGTGGCCGATGTGCTGATCATCGTCGGCTCCGAAAGCGACAAGCCGCGTATCGAGCCCGCCTTCGAGGTCCTGAGCAAGGCGGGCGTTTCGTACGAGTTCCACGTCTCCTCCGCCCATCGGCAGCCGGAGCAAACGGGGGACCTGGTCAAAACGGCTAGAAAAAAGGGCTTCAGGGTGGTGATCGCCGGGGCGGGGCTCTCGGCAGCGCTCCCGGGATTTGCCGCCTCGGTGACCGATCTCCCGGTGATCGGGGTGCCGTTCGCGGTCGGGCCGCTGAACGGGCTCGACGCCCTGCTCGCCACCGCGCAGGTGCCGGGCGGCGTGCCGGTGGCCTGCGTCGGGATCGATAACGCCAAGAACGCCGCTCTCCTCGCGATCCGCATTCTCGGAGCCTGAGATGCGGGTCGGGATCGGGTACGACTCGCACCGGTTCGCCGACGGGGAAGGCAAGAAGCTCATCCTCGGTGGCGTGGAGATTCCCTACCCGCGCGGGCTGGTGGGACACTCGGACGCCGATGCGGTGGCGCATGCCCTTACCGACGCCATTCTCGGCGCGGCCGGGCTGGGCGACATCGGACAGATGTTCCCCCCGACGGACCCCCGCTGGCGCGACGCCGATTCCCTCGATCTACTCAAGCGGGCGTACCTGCGCGTGGTCGAGGCGGGGCTCAGCCTCGTGAGCGCCGACATCACGGTCATCGTCGAGCAGCCCCGGCTCGCGCGCTACCTGGACGACATGCGTGAGCGCCTCGCCGGCGCGCTCGTGAGCGGGTACTCCGCCGTCTCGGTCAAAGCGAAGACGAACGAGGGAATGGGGTGGATCGGCAAGGGCGAGGGGATCGCGGTGCTCGCCGTGGCGCTGCTCGAGCAGGCCCGCCCCTGAGCGATCTTCTCGCGTTCCTCGAGCGGCTCCCGCCCGGACTGCTGTACGCCCTGATCACCGCGCTCGCGGCGCTCGAAAACGTCATTCCGCCGCTGCCTGCCGACACCGCCGTGGCGCTGGGGGCCTTCCTCGCGGGGCGCGGCAGGCTCAACTTCTGGACGGTCTTCGGCCTCACATGGGCGGCGAACTTCGCCGCGGCGTCCACCGTGTACTGGATGGCCCGCCGGTATGGACGGGACTTCTTCCGGGGACCCACCGGCCGGCGGTTGCTCCCGCCGCCGGTGCTCGCGCATATCGAGGCGCAATACCAGCGACACGGGACCTACGGGATCTTCGTCTCCCGCTTGCTCCCCGTGTGGCGCGCCGTGGTGCCGCCGTTCGCCGGCATCGCCGGGCTGTCCGCCCCGCGCGCCCTCGTCCCCCTGGGCCTGGCTTCGGCGCTCTGGTACGGCCTGCTGACGCTGTTCGTGGCCACGGTGGGAACGAATCTCGACGCCGTTGTCGGCGTGCTCACCCACGTCAACAGGGTGCTTGGCGCGGCCGCCCTCAGCGTCCTCATATTTCTGGCCGTGTGGGCGGTGCGTCGGCTGAAGCGCTGAGGGACATCCGCCGGGAGGAGTAGCCACCATGAGCGACCCGTCGAGCGACACCTCCGGTGTCGGCTTCCCCCCACCCCTGCTCTACGCCGGCGGGTTCGTCGCCGGGGTCGGCGCACACCGGCTCTTGCCGGTACGCGTGTGGCCGGAGCCGCCGGCGATCACGAGCCTCCTCGGCTGGGGCCTCCTCGTCGCGGGAGTGCTCCTGGTCGCCAGCGCCGCGTACCTGTTCCGCCGGGCGGGTACGACACCGAACCCCACCAAGCCGACCTCGGCGTTGGTGATATGGGGACCATACCGCTTTACGCGCAACCCGATGTACGTGGGGATGGCCGCCCTTTACGTCGGCGGCACGCTGCTGCTGAACGACCCGTGGCCGCTCGCGTTCCTTCCCATCGTCATCACGCTGGTCCAGTGGCGTGTGATCGCCCGGGAAGAAGCGTACCTCGAGCGCCGGTTCGGGGACGAATACCGGACGTACAAGGCTCGCGTGCGTCGGTGGATCTGACGACCGAGGCGGCGTTCCGTATCGAGCAGTTCCGCGACTTCCTGGCCCTGGAAGCGGGCGACAGCGCCCACACGGTCGCGAACTACCTCCGCGACGTCCGACGGCTCGCCGACTACGCCGCGACGAACGGGGCGCGCCGCCCGGAGGACGTGACGAGCGCGCTGCTGCGCGAGTTCGTCTACACGCTCAAGGACCTCGGCCTCGCCCCGGCGACCATCCGCCGCCAGATCTCCGCCGTCCGCTCGTACTACCGCTATCTGGTCGGCGAAGGGCACGCGACGCGCGATCCGACCGAGCGCCTGGAGTCGCCGCGGCAGTGGCGCCGCCTGCCGACGGTACTGTCGGTCACCGAGATCGAGCGCCTGCTCGCGGCCCCCAACGCGGACCAGCCGCTCGCCATTCGCGACGGAGCGCTGCTCGAATTCGCGTACGCGACCGGCGCGCGGGTGTCGGAGCTCGTGGGGCTCAAGCTCCAGGACGTCCTGTACGAGGATGGGCTCGCCCGCATCTTCGGCAAGGGCTCGAAGGAGCGCATCGTGCCCGTGGGCCGGCGTGCGTTGGGCGCCGTGGCGCTGTACGTCCGCGAGATCCGCCCCGGCCTCGACAAGGGGAGGGGACGTGGCCTGGTGTTCCTCAACGCCCGCGGCACACCCCTGTCCCGGGTGGGCGCGTGGTCGATCATCAAGCGCGCAGCCCGGCTCGCCGGACTGACGAAGCGGGTGACGCCGCACACCCTGCGGCACACGTACGCGACACACCTGCTCGAGGGCGGTGCGGACCTGCGCGCCGTCCAGGAAATGCTCGGTCACGCGGACCTCGCGACCACGCAGCTGTACACGCACGTCGACCGCGATTACCTGCGGACCGTGCACAGGACGTATCATCCGCGAGGCTAATGCCCGAGCTGCCGGACATCGCGCTGTACCTCCATGCCCTCACCGCGCGCGTCGTGGGCGCGCGGCTCGAGCGCCTGCGGATCGCCAGCCCGTTCCTGCTCCGGACGGCCGATCCACCCGTGGCGGATCTGTCGGGGCGCACGGTCCACGACGTCCGTCGCCTGGGTAAACGGATCGTCCTGGCGCTCGAGGAAGAGCTGTTCATCGTGCTGCACCTGAGGATCGCCGGCCGGCTCCACTGGAAGCCCCTGGGCGTGCCCATCCCTCGCCGCGCGGGGCTCGCCGCATTCGACTTTCCGCACGGCACCTTGCTGCTCACCGAAGCGGGCACGAAGCATCGGGCGTCACTCCACGTCCTCCGGGGCGGGCGCGCGCTCGCCGCACACGACCCTGGTGGACTGGACGTGCTCGGCGCGACGCTCGAGCAGTTCCGCGCGGCGTTGACCCGGGAATCGCACACACTCAAGCGGGCGCTGACGGACCCAAGATTGCTCGACGGCATCGGCAATGCCTACTCCGATGAGATCCTCCACGCGGCGCGCCTGTCGCCGCTCCGGCTCACGGCCCAGCTCACGCTCGAGGAAAGTGAGCGGCTGTTCCGCGCCGCGCGGGAAACCTTGGCCGCGTGGACGGAGCGACTGCGCGTCGAAACGGGTGATGCGTTCCCGGAGAAGGTGACGGCCTTCCGCGATGGGATGGCCGTCCATGGTCGCTTCCGCAAGCCGTGCCCCGTCTGCGGATCGCCGGTGCAACGCATCCGCTACGCCGAACACGAGGTGAACTACTGTGCCACCTGCCAGACGGGCGGCCGGCTGCTCGCCGACCGGTCGCTCTCTCGGCTCCTCAAACAGGACTGGCCGCGCTCGCTCGATTAGATTCCAGCATGCTCTTCGTCCTCGACAACTACGACTCCTTCACCTACAACCTCGTCCAGCTGTTCGGCGAGCTCGGGGCGGAGCCCGTGGTCTACCGCAACGATGCGCTGACCGTGGAGCAGGTCCTCGCGCTCAAGCCTACCGCCGCGGTGCTGTCGCCGGGGCCAGGCACGCCGGGGAAAGCCGGCATACTGGTGCCGCTCGTGAAGGCGCTGGCCGACAGCGTGCCCGTCCTTGGGGTCTGCCTCGGCCACCAAGCGATCGGCGAGGCGTTCGGCGCTCGCGTGGTGCGGGCGGACCGCCTCATGCACGGCAAGACCTGCGAGGTAATCCATGAAGAGGACGAGCTGTTCGAGGGCATCCCCAGCCCCCTGACGGGCATGCGGTACCACTCCCTGGTGGTCGAGCCCGCTTCGCTTCCCAAGGACCTCGTCATCACCGCGTGGAGCGCGGACCGGCCGAAAGATGCGGAGATCATGGCCATGAAACACCGCCGGCACCCGATCTACGGCGTGCAGTTCCATCCGGAGTCGATCGGGACGGACCACGGGAAGCAGTTGCTCGAAAACTTCCTGCGCATTGCGCACGCCACGGTGTGATGGCTTAACCCGCGGCTGCTCACTCGATTAGGCGAAGGGCTAGACGCCACGGCACGGATTTTGTATGTTCCCCCGTGCCCGTCCTCGGCGTCATTCCGGCGCGGCTGGGCTCCAGCCGCCTTCCTCGCAAACCTCTCCTGTCTCTGGCAGGCGAACCCCTCATCCTCTGGGTCGTCCGGCGAGTCTTGGACGCGGGGGTGTGCGATCGCTTGGTCGTCGCGACCGACGCGCGCGAAGTTGCCGCGGTCGTGGAGCGAGCTGGGTACGAAGCGGTGCTGACCGCTCCCGACCACCAGTCGGGGACGGAGCGGGTCGCAGAAGTCGTTGGGCACAAATCATTTAGCACGTTCGATGTAGTGCTCAACGTGCAGGGCGACGAGCCCCTCGTGGCGCCCGCTGCGCTGCACGGCGCCGTGTCACGCGTACGGGCGGGGGATCCGATCGGCACCGCGGCGGGCGACCTCGATCGCTCGCTGGCGAGTGATCCGAATCGAGTCAAGGTCGTGACAGACGCGCGGGGTCGGGCGGTGTATTTCTCGCGGGCACCGATCCCGTTCGATCGCGACAGCGCGGGCGACGTGATTTACCATCAGCACGTGGGTGTCTACGCCTACACACGGGAAGCGCTGGATCGCTGGGTCCGGCTCGCCCCCGTGCCGGAAGAGCGGTGGGAGCGGCTCGAGCAGCTGCGGCCGCTGCTGCGGGGTCTTCCGATCGGTGTCGCGCTGTTCCCCGGGCCCGCGGCGCCCGGCGTCGACACGGCAGACGACCTGCGGTACGTCGAAACACAGGTGACCCGCCAACTGAAGGAGGTGAGTCCGTGAGCTCGACGAAGTACATCTTCGTGACCGGCGGCGTCGTGTCGTCCCTCGGCAAGGGCATCGCGGCCGCGTCGCTGGGCCGCCTGCTGGTGGAGCGGGGTCTCCGGGTGACGATTCAGAAGTTCGATCCCTACATCAACGTGGACCCCGGCACGATGTCGCCGTTCCAGCACGGCGAGGTGTACGTCACCGACGACGGCGCGGAGACGGATCTCGACCTGGGGCACTACGAGCGGTTCATCGACCGCTCCTTGTCCCAGGTGAACAACGTCACCACCGGGCGGATCTATCTGTCCGTGATCACGAAGGAGCGGCGCGGTGAGTACCTCGGGTCCACCGTGCAGGTGATCCCCCACATCACGGACGAGATCAAAGCCGCCATTCGCCGGCTCGCCCCGGACCACGACGTGGTGATCACGGAGATCGGCGGCACGGTGGGTGACATCGAGTCGCTGCCGTTCCTCGAGGCGATCCGCCAGTTCCGTCAGGAAGTCGGCCGCGACAATACGCTGTTCATCCACCTCACGCTCGTCCCCTTCATCGCCGCCACCGCCGAGCTCAAGACCAAGCCGACCCAACACTCCGTCCGGGAGCTGATGCAGATCGGAATCCAGCCCGACATCCTGGTGTGTCGCACCGAGCGGCCGCTTTCGGAGGAGTTGAAGCGCAAGATCGCGCAGTTCTGCAACGTGGACTTCGGCTGCGTGGTGGAAAGCCCCGATGTGAAGTCGATCTACGAGATCCCGCTCAAGCTGCACGAGCAGGGGCTCGACCGGGAGGTGTGCATGCGGCTGCACCTCGAGACGAAAGAGCCCGACCTGCGCGGCTGGGCGCAGATGGTCGAGAAGATCCTGAACCCGGCGGACCGGGTACGGATCGCCGTCGTGGGGAAGTACACCGAGCTCGCCGACAGCTACAAGAGCATCCACGAGGCGCTGGTGCACGGCGGCATCGCGAACGAGTGCGGGGTGCAGATCGATTGGATCTCGTCCGACCGCTTCACCGACGCCAGCGCCGCGGGCGAGTTGCTCGGCACCTACCACGGCCTGCTCGTGCCGGGCGGGTTCGGCGTCCGTGGCGTGGAGGGAATGCTCGAGGCGATCCGCTGGGCGCGCGAGCACAAGCTGCCGTTCCTCGGCATCTGTCTCGGCCTGCAGGCGGCGATCATCGAGTTCGCACGCGACGTGGTGAAGCTCCCCGATACGAACTCGAGCGAGTTCGCGCCCGCGTGCGAGAATCCGGTGATCGCGTTGATGCACTCCCAGGAAGGCATCCAGGAGATGGGCGGCACGATGCGGCTGGGCGCGTATCCGTGCAAGCTGCGTCCGGGCTCCCGAGTCGCCCAGGTCTACGGAGCGCTCGAGGTGAGCGAGCGGCATCGCCACCGCTACGAAGTGTCGAACGCCTACCGCGACGTGCTCGCCGAATACGGGATGCGCTGCGCCGGGCTCTCGCCTGACGGCTCGCTGGTCGAGATGATCGAGCTGCCCGATCACCCCTGGTTCATCGGCTGCCAGTTCCACCCCGAGCTCAAGTCCCGACCCACCCGGCCGCACCCCCTGTTCGCCGGGTTCGTGGGCGCGGCGCGGCAGCACACCCGCGCGCGGGGCGCGGCGCCCCCCGCCCATGCGGAGCGGTCGTCGCAGCTCGCCGGCCACCGCGACTGACATGGCGCAGCACTTCGGGGGCGGAGCGTCCCCGTTCCTCATCGCGGGGCCATGCGTCGTCGAGTCCGACGACGTGAACCTGCGGGTCGGCGAAGCGCTCGCCGAGCTCGGCGGGAAGCTCGGCATGCACGTCATCTACAAGGCGTCGTACGACAAGGCGAACCGATCGCGGCTGCAAGGCGCGCGGGGGCCGGGCTCCGAGCGCGGGCTCGCCGCGCTCGCGAAGGTGCGGGCCGCAACCGGCCTGCCGATTCTCACCGATGTGCACGAAACCACTCAGGTGGCGGCCGCCGCGCAAGTCGCCGACGTGCTGCAGATCCCCGCATTCCTTTGCCGGCAGACCGACCTGCTCGTCGCGGCCGGTCGCGCCGGCCGCGCCGTGAACGTCAAGAAGGGGCAGTGGATGGCGCCCGCGGGAATGGCGGGGGCCGTGGAGAAGGTCCGCGCGGGCGGAGCACCCGAGATCGCCGTGACCGAGCGGGGCACCTTCTTCGGCTACGGCGACCTCGTGGTCGACATGCGCAACTTCGTGCGGCTCCGGACGACGTGCGGGACGCCGGTGGTGTACGACGGAACGCACGCCGTGCAGCAGCCGGGGCAAGGCCCTGAGGGCTCGAGCGGGGGCCTGCGCGACTTCATCCCGCCGCTGCTCTACGCCGCGGCCGCCGCGGGCGCCGACGGCTTCTTCCTCGAGACGCACCCCGATCCGGACCAGGCGCCGTCCGACGGGCCCAACATGATCCCGCTCGACGACCTGGCGGGGATCGTGACGGTGGCGTTGGACGTGTGGCATTCGGCGCGGGCGGGGGGCACGGCGGCAGCGAGGTCCCAGGGGGGTGGCAGGGCGGTTGTCGAGGACCGAGCGAGAGCCGTGCCCCCTGCCCGCGCCCGGAAGTGACGATGCTCGACGCTGCCGTGGCCCGCCGCTTGAAGCTCGTCGGCCTGGATGTCGACGGCGTGCTCACCGACAACGGGATCTACCTCGGGATGGTCGGCGATCACCCGGTTGAATTCAAGCGGTTTCACATCCAGGACGGCCTCGGCGTCCGGATGCTCCGCACCGCCGGGCTCCTCGTCGTCTGGCTCTCCGGACGGGAATCGGCCGCCACCGCGCTGCGCGCGCGCGAGCTCGAGGTGGACGAGGTGATTCAAGATCCGACCGCGCGCAAGCTCCCCGCCTTCGAGGCGCTGCTGGAGCGGCGCGGGCTGACCTGGGAGGATTGCGCCTTCGTCGGCGACGACCTTGCGGACCTTCCCCTCCTCGACCGCGTGGGGCTGCCGATCAGCGTGGCGAACGGCGTGGCGGAAGTGAAGGCCGCTGCCCGGCTGGTGACGACGGTCCCCGGGGGCGAGGGCGCGGTGCGGGAAGTGGCGGAGCTGATCCTCAAGGCCCGGGGCGAATGGCAGGGCCTGCTTACGAAATATTTCCTGGAGCGTGGCGATGTCCCGCACGGAGCCCGGCGATCTCGCTGAGCGCGGACGCCGCGTGCTGGCACTCGAAGCCGAGGCGATCCGCCGGGCCGGGGAGCGTCTGGGCCCGGCGTTCGCTCGCGCCGTGCGCCTGCTCACGGACGCCAAGGGACGCCTCATCGTCTCGGGACTCGGCAAGTCCGGGTTGATCGCGCGCAAGATCGCCGCCACGTTCACGTCGACCGGCACGCCCGCGTCGTTTCTCCACCCCGTCGACTCGCTGCACGGCGATCTCGGCATCGTCGGGCGGCACGACGTGGCGCTCCTGCTCTCGAAGAGCGGTGCCTCCGACGAGCTCTTCGGGCTCGTCAACCAGCTGAAGCGGCTCGGCGTGCCCATTATTGCGCTGACGGGGGACCCCGACTCGGTGCTCGCGCGCCAGGCGGACGTGGTGCTGGACGGGAGCGTCACCGAAGAGGCGTGTCCCGAGACGCTCGCGCCCACGGCGAGCACGACGGCCGCGCTCGCGCTCGGAGACGCGCTCGCGGTCGCGGTGCTGGAGGAGAAGGGCTTCGGGCGCGGGGACTTCGCCGCGTTGCACCCCGCCGGAGCCTTGGGCAAGAACCTGCTGCTCCGCGTCGCGGACGTGATGCTCGCCGGCGACGTGCCGACCCTCGGGCCCGACCGCCCGATGCGCGAGTGCGTGGTCCTGCTCGCGGAAAAGCGGGGCACGGTCGCGGTGGTGGATGCCGCCGGCAGCCTCGTCGGCGTCGTCACGGCGGGCGACCTGACGCGGCTCATGGAGCGGACCGACCAATTTCTCGACATCCCGGTGCGCGAGATCATGACCCGGACCCCGAAGACCACCACGCCCGACGCGCTGGCGGGAGCGGCGGTGCGGCTCATGGAGCAGCACGGCATCATGGCCCTCCCCGTGCTCGACGGCGGGCGCAGACTCGTCGGCATGGTGCACCTGCATGACCTGATGAAAGCGGGCGCGGCGTGACAGGAAAAAAGACGTCACGCAGGAACGTCACGCAAAGGCGTCGCGCAGAATCGTCACGTCTTTGCGAGACGCCTTCGTGCTACGTCGTTCTGTGCTACGTATTGATGGGTGGGGTTGTGGCAGGGGCCTGCGAAACCGGCATAAAGCCTACGGCGACCATTGCCGCCCCGGATTCGGCCGACCAGGTACTATTTGGCATGTCGCACTACGTCACGAACGCCGGCATTCAGCGCGCCCACGTGCGGGCCGATACGGCATATTTGTATTCCCCGGCGCAGACGTCGGAGCTCCGCAACGTCCACATCACGTTCTACGACCCCCGGGGGGCCGAGACGTCGACGCTCACGTCGCGGGAAGGGACGTACCATTGGCGCGGCGGGGACATGGAGGCCCGAGGCAACGTAGTCGTGGTGCGAACTGACGGCGCGACGCTGCGGACCGAAGTGATACGCTACAGCCAGGCACGGAATCAAGTGAGCTCGGACAAGCCGTTCGTCTTCGACGAGCCGACGCGACACATCAAGGGGCAAGGCTTCACCGCCGACCCGGCCTTCAAGATCGTGACGGCGAACCGGGTGACCGGCGAGGGCGGCAAGTTCACTCTCCCGAACCAATGATGGCCACCGTGCTCCTCTTCGCTCTCGCCCAACAGCAACCTGCGTCGCGTGCCGACACGTCGGGGCGGCCGTGCAAGGTCATCATCGACTCGGTGGGGCGGCAGACCCAGCAGGTGGAGGTCCGCGCCGGAGAGACCAACGTGTTCGCCGGCGGCGGCGTCCTGGCTCATTGTGACGGTACGAGCAGCACGCTCGCTTCGGACAGCGTGGCCTGGTTCGCCGGCGTCGGCCGGTTCGACATGATCGGCCAGCGAAATCCCGTGCACATCCGCGACACCGCGATCACGCTGGACGCCACGACGGCGGCCTATTTTCTCCGGCAGGAGCGGCTCGAGGCCCATAAGAACGTCGTGGCGGTGAATCGCAATTCCGGATCGGTGCTGCGCGGGCCCAACCTGACGTACTACCGCGCGGTGAAGGGCGTGCGCGACACGCTCGAGATGTACGCATCGAGTCGCCCGACCATCGAGTACCGCGCGAGCACGGACTCCGGGGCAGGGGAGCCCTACGTCATTGTCGCCGATCGGGTGCGCTTCAAGGGCAACGACCGCATGTGGGGGGGCGGCCAGGTGACCATCGACCGCAGCGATTTCGCGGCACGCGGCGACTCGATGCAGCTCGACCAGGCCGCCGGATTCGCCGTGCTCGTGGGCAAGCCCCGCGTGGAAGGGAAGAGCGCTCGGCCCTACACCCTCACCGGCATCCGCATCGAGCTCGGGTTGCGGGGCAGGGACATCCGCCTCGTGAAGGCGCTCGGCGACGGCGTGGCCACCGGAGCCGATTGGCGCCTGACGGCGGATACGATCCACCTGCATGTCGACCACAAGAAGCTGCAGCAGGCGTTCGCCTGGGGTCCCAAGGACTCGGTCCGCGCGCACGCGGTGTCCACGCTCAACACGATCCGGGCCGACTCCCTGGCGCTCGACGTCCCGGAGGAGGTGCTCACCGAGGCCCGGGCGTTCGGCCACGCCTACTCGACTTCGAAGAAGGAGCCCGCGAGGAAGGAATCAACGAGGAAGGAGTCTACCAAGAAGGACTCGACCGCGACCTCCGAGGTGAACTGGTTCGCGGGGGATTCCCTCACGGCGCGCTGGACGCAGGTCCCCGACTCGGCCGGGACGCCCCGGAGCAAGCTCGATCGGCTCATCGCTCGGGGCTCGGCCCGCTCGTTCACGTACCTGGCGAGCCAGCACGATACGACCGGCCCGTCGCTCAACTACTCCCGCGGCAAGGTCATCGATTGCGGCCTGAAGGGAGGCACGGTGGACCGGTGCACCGTCACCGGACGGGCCGACGGCGTGCAGCTCGAGCCGCGGCCGCCCGCCCCGGACACGACGAAAAAGGCGGACACGACCGCAACGACGGCCACCACGAAGAAGAAGCCCGGCCCATGACCGCGCCCATCACCTCCCGCCACCTCGCCGATCTGATCGCGGCACGGGATTCGTCGCTCCCGCTCGCCGCAGCCGCGCTGGCCCGCGTGGCGGACGAGCGGGGCCGCGCCGCGTTCAGCGAGCTGGCCATCGCGTACCGCGAGGAGTTCCTCACGCTCCGGGCCCACTCTCGCGAGGCGGGCCTGCCGGAGCTGGGCGGGCTGTCGGTGGAGGAATTTCGGACCAGCTTACGCACGTCGGTGCTGCCCCGGCTCGCCCTCATGAAGGTCGTGACGTACGGGTCGGGCGCTCTCGGGGACGCCGCGCCCATCGCGTTCACGGTCGAGGCGTGGGGCGAAATCGCCGCCGACCGCGCCGCGAGCGCGGACCGCCTGCTCGACGCCGCCGAGCGCGCGCTCGCCCGGGCCGAACCGGCGGGCGGGGATGCCGCCGCGGTCAGTGGCGGCAGCCGTCTCACCGCGACCGGGTTGCTCAAGGTCTACAAGGGGCGCCCCGTGGTGAACGACGTGAATGTGCAGCTCGAGCAGGGCGAGATCGTCGGCCTGCTCGGGCCCAACGGGGCAGGCAAGACCACGACCTTCTACATGATCACCGGCCTGATCCGGCCCGACGGCGGGCACATCGGGCTCGACGGACGGGACATCACCGCGGAGCCGATGTACCGCCGGGCGCGGATGGGGATCGGCTACCTGGCCCAGGAGCCGTCGGTGTTCCGCAAGCTCACCGTCGAGGACAACGTGCGCGCGATCCTCGAGACCTTGCCGCTGGGGGACGCCGAGCGTCGGGAGCGGCTGGAGCGGCTGCTCGACGAGCTGGCGATCAAGCACCTGCGGCGGCAGAAGGGGTTCCAGCTGTCGGGGGGCGAGCGACGCCGCCTCGAGATCACGCGCGCCCTCGTCACCGAGCCGAAGTTCATGTTGCTCGACGAGCCGTTCGCGGGCGTGGACCCGATCGCGGTGCACGACATCCAGACCATTGTGGCCGGATTGCGCCACCGGGGCATCGGCGTCCTGATCACCGATCATAACGTGGAGCAGACGCTCGATATCGTGGACCGCGCCTACATCATGTTCGAAGGCAAGGTGCAGGTGGCGGGCACGGTCCGCGAGCTGGTGTTCGACGACCGCGTGGCGAACCTGTATCTCGGGCCCACCCTCACCGCGCGCCTGCGCGCGCGTCTCACCCAGGCGGCATGAAGACCGGCCTGCAGCAGCACGCGGCGCTGTCGCAGCAGCTGCGGATCAATCCGCGGCTGTACCAGGCGATGGACCTGCTGTACATGCCGCTGCTCGACCTGCAGCAGCATTTGAAGCAGGAGCTGCTCGGCAATCCGTTCCTCGAGCTGGTCGAGCCGGAGGAAGAAACGGAAGTGCCGTTGGCGGAGGAGACCAAGGAGGACAAGAAGGAGGCCGAGAAGAACGACGAGCCCAACTGGGAAGAGATCCTGTTGGACGATGGGGGCGACCAGGGGGCCCCACCGCGGGACATGAGCGAAGCCCGTGAGTACGTCGAGCCGGTGCCGGTCGAGACCAAGGACCTGTCCGATCACCTGCGCGAGCAGATGCGGCTGCTCGACCTCACCCCCCGCCAGCAGCTCCTCGCCGAAGAGTTCATCGGGAACATCGCGGAAGACGGCTACCTCGGCGCCACCCTCGAGGAGATCGTGAACGGCGTGAACCAGGTACTCCAGGCCCACGCCGATGCGGCGGAGCGCGACGTCGCTCCCCAGCTGTATACGCCGGCGGAAGCCGAGGAGATGCTGCGCGTCATCCAGAAGCTCGACCCCCCGGGGGTCGGCGCCCGGGACCTGCGCGAGTGCCTCCTGCTGCAGCTCGAGTCCCGAGGCGAAACCGACACGCTCGCATACCGGCTCGTCCGGGATGCCTTCGACGATCTCAAGGCGCATCGCTGGAGCGATCTCGGCAAGCGCTTCGGCCTCGACGCCGCCGAGGTGCAGAAGGTCGCCGACGAGCTGGCCAAGCTCGACCCCAAGCCCGGCCTGCAGCACTCCTCGGCCAACGACGCGTACATCATCCCCGACCTGGTCGTCGAGAAGATCGACGGGGAATACAAGGTGTTCCTGAACGACTCGGGGCTGCCGCGGCTGCGGATCTCGAAGACCTATCAGGACATCGCGCGCGATAAGAAGAAGTTCCAGGGCGAGAACAAGGACTTCATCAACCAGCGCATGAACAGCGCGCATTGGATGATCCAGGCAATCGAGCAGCGTCGGCAAACGATGCTCAAGGTCATGAACTTCATCGTCGATCGGCAGCGCGAGTTCTTCGAGAAGGGCGTCGAGTACCTGAGGCCGCTCACCCTGCGCGAGGTCGCCGACGTCATCAACATGCACGAGAGCACCGTGAGTCGCGTGACGAACGAGAAGTACGTGCAGACGCCCCGGGGCCTCCTGCCGCTCAAGTTCTTCTTCTCGAGCGGCCTCTCGACCACCACCGGGGAGGACGCCAGCGCCCGCGCCATCCGCGCGCAAATCCAGAAGATGGTGGCCGACGAGGACCCCAGGAACCCGCTCACCGACCAGCAAATCGTGGAGATGTTCGCGCAAAAGGGCGTCAAGATCGCGCGGCGAACGGTCGCGAAGTACCGCGACCAGCTGAGCATCCTCCCGGCCCGCATGCGCAAGCGGCTGTGAGCCTCGCCACCGGCGCGGCCCTCCCGGACGTGAGCGTCTTGGTCCCGGCGAAGGACGAGGCCGAGAATCTGCCGGAGTTCGTGCGGCAGGCGCGTGAGGCCCTCCTCCCGCTCCCGTATCCGTGCGAGATCGTCGTCATCGACGACGGCAGCCGAGACGGCACCGCGGACGCGCTGCGGGACCTCGCGGCCCAGCACCCGTTCCTGCGGATCGTGACCCACCGCAGTCAGCGCGGCATCGCCGACGCCCTCGCGTCCGGCGCCGACGCCGCCCGCGGCCGGGTGCTCGTCTTCTATCCCGCCGACCTGCAGTATCGCCCGAGCGACATTCCCGACCTCGTGCAGCCCATCCTCGACGACGCGGCCGACGTGGTCACCGGCACGAAGCAGGGCCACTACGAGAAACGGTTCGTCTCGTGGGTGTACAACGGGCTGTGCCGCTGGCTGTTCGGCGTCCGGGTCACCGATCTGAACTCGGTCAAGGCGTATCGGCGGGAAGTGATGGACGGCCTCACCACCCGGCCCGACTGGCATCGCTTCATGGTGGTGATCGCCGCGGCCCAGGGCTTCCGCCTCGCCGAGCGGCCAGTGCCGCTCTTGCCGCGCCGGGCGGGGAAGTCGAAGTTCGGGATCGGTCGCATTCCCGTCGGGGTATTGGACCTTCTCTCCGTGTGGTTCCAGCTCCGCTTCGGGCGCAAGCCGATGCTGTTCTTCGGCGTGCCCGGGGCCGTGCTGATCTTCCTCGGCTTCCTGGTCGCCGTCTACGCGCTGATCGAGCGTTTCGTGTTCCAGCAAGGCAACCGGGCGTTTCTCTATCTGGTGTTGTTGCTCGCTCTCGCCGGGCTGATGCTCCTGATGTTCGGGTTCATGGGCGAGATGCTCGCGGGGCTGCGCGAGGAGGTCCGCGCGCTGCGGCGCCCGCCCGACCGACGGGACGGTGGGGACGGAGGCCCTCGAGACACCTAGCGCCGGCGCGCGGCCGCGGCGGCGCCTAACGGGCCCGAGGCACGAGCCCCGCATAGAGATTCAGCCATCGCTGCACGATCGCCTGCCAGCTGAACTGCTCGCGCAACCGTCGCCGGCCGGCTTCCCCCAACCGTCGCGCCAGGGCGGGGTCGTCACGCACCCGCCGCACCGCCGCCGCCAGCGCGTCCGCGTCTCCCGGCGGAACCAACAGCCCCGACACGCCGTCCTCCACGATGTCCGGAATGCCGCCGATCCGGCTCGCGATCACCGGCGTCCCGTGGTTCATCGCTTCCAGCAGCACGACGCCGAGTCCTTCCGTGTCCCCACGAGTGTCGAGCACCGATGGCAGCACGCACACCGCGGCGCGCGCGTAGGTCGCCTGAAGCTCGTCCGGCGGGATCTTTCCGCGGAACACGACACGCTGCGCGACGTCGAGTCGCCGGGCCAGGGCCTCCAACCCGGGACGCTCGGGCCCATCGCCGACGATTTCGAGCCGCGGCGCGGCCTCACCGCCGCCCAGCCGCGCGATCGCTTCGATGAGATGCGCCACTCCCTTCCGCTCCACCAGCCGGCCCACGAACAACACCGGACCGGTGCCGTCCCGGGCCTCCGGCGGGCGGGCCGCTGGCTCGGGAAGCGACGTGGTGTACGGGATGACTTCGATGGGCACGTCGGCGAGCGCCCGCAGCTCGCCGGCCGTATACTGGGAGATCGCGATCACGCGGTCCGAGCGTCGCGCGGCCCACGCGAGAAAGCCCTTGAAGAAGGGCAGGGCGCCCTTCACCCACCGCAACTCCACGCCGTAGAACGTCGTCACCAGGCGCGCGGGGCGCGCGCGCTGCGCCGCCCACCCGAACAGCGCCAGGGGGAGGGGCCAGTGCACGTGAATGACGTCGTACCGCGTCCGGCGGCACAGCCGCCAGATCGCGACGATCCCGGCGACCACGAAGCACGCCGGCATGAGCCGGTAGAGCAGAGACCGCTTCATCCGGTCCGGCGCGGCTTCCTCGTGCGTCAGGTTCTCCCAGCGGCGCGGAAAGTAGCGGAACCGATGCACGGGGATCCCCGCGAACACCTCATCGGGCGCGCCCCGGTACGACGAGGTGAACACTTCCACCTCGTGCCCCGCCGCTCGCAGCCGCTTCAACAGCTCCACCAGCCACGGCACGATCACGTCGTCCGGCGTACGCGGGAAAGCGGTGACCACATGGAGGATGCGCATGACTGCTTCACAAAGCTACGACTTTCCTGGTGTTTCCGGGCATGGTATTTTTCGACCTCATGAACACTCCGATCGCGCCGTCGTCACCCGAGCTCACCGATTTCTATCGTGAGCGCTACAACTGGCGGAACGCCGGCGAGGAACGGATGCGCTTCCGCAAGGCGACGAAGCTCGCCCAGGTTCGTCCGGGGAGCGCCGTGCTCGATATCGGATCTCGCAATGGCGACCTGCGGAAGTATCTCCCGAGCGACGTGAAGTATCAGGGACTCGACATCGCGCCGGAGTTCGCCGCACCCCAGATCCTGATCCACGACATCACCTCCGGCCTGCCGTTCCCCGACGCGTCCTTCGATTACGTCTTCATGATCGAAGTGCTGGAGCATACTCCCACCGCCTATAACACCGCCGGCGAGATCCACCGGGTACTGCGGCCCGGCGGGGTCTGGGTCGTCTCGGTCCCCAATCCCTACCACGTGAAGGAGATCATCTGGAATCTCCTCCGCGTGCCGGACCGGCAGGGGCACATCTACAGCTGGACCCGACAGACCATCACGCGTCTCGGAGAAATGAACGGCTTTCGGCTCGTGGACTGGGGCGGCACCTACTTCTACCCTCCGATCCCCGCGCCGTGGCTCCTCGCGCGGTCGGTCGCCTACAAGTTCGTGAAGACTTGATCGCCCGACGCTGGCTCTGGGCAGTCCAGGGCCTCGTCACACTGGCGGTCGTGGTCTTCGTGAGCCGGTCGATCGCCCATAACTGGTCGGAGTTTCGCTCGCTCCACGTCACGCTCGCGTTCGCCCCGGGGTGGATCGCGGGGTCCGTCGTGATGGTGTTTCTGACCTACGCGATGCAGATCGAGTCCTGGCGCCGCATCCTGGCAGGCTGGAGTCAGCGACTCCCGTTCGGCCCGGCGGCCCGCACCTGGAGCGTCGCCAACCTCGGCCGCTACGTCCCCGGGAAGGTCTGGAGCGTGGCCGGCCTGGTCGTGCTCGCCCAGCAGGCCGGCGTCGCGCCGGGCCCGGCCGCGGCATCCGCGTTCGTGATCCAGGCCGTGTCGCTCGGCAGCGGGGCGGCGGTGGTGGCGGCCGTGACCCCGCACAGCGCGCCGCCGCTGCGTCTCGCCCTCGCCGGCCTCGCGGCCGTCGCCACCATCCTCGTGCTCGTCTGGCGCCCAACCGCCCGCTGGCTGGGTCGCCTGGTGAACGCCATTGCCCCCTTGGAGCCGCTCGCTCCCTCGGCCGTCCTTACCGGGACCATCCTCACCGTGCTCAGCTGGGGCACGTACGGAGCGGCGCTGTGGATGCTCGCTCGAGGGCTCGTCCCCGACGCCCCCATCCCCCTCCCCCTCGCCACCGCTATCGGTGCGTTCGCGCTGGGCTACATTCTCGGCCTGCTGGCCCTGTTCGCGCCCGGCGGCGTAGGGGTCCGCGAGCTTGTGCTCGTCGGGCTGCTCGCGCCCTTCCTCGGGAGCGGTGGCGCGGTCGTCGTGAGTGTCGCCTCGCGCGTGCTTCTCACACTGATGGAGGCTGCGGCCGCCTTGCTGACGCTCCCGCTCCGGCACCGTCCACAGGAGTCCGCCCGGTGAGTTATCCTGCGCCCGCGGCCCCCGTGGGACCGCCTCCCTACGAGCCGAGTCGCCCCACCCTGCTCGCGACGGCCGCATTCACGCTGTGGCCCGTGCTGCTGTCGCTGCCCATGTTCGCAGGGATGTGGCTCGCGAGCCAGTGGAGCGATCAGTACACCGCCGGCCTCCCGTTCCACGCGTGGAGCGCCGAGTGGGTCAAGCGTACCGGCCACCTGCCGCTCTGGAACCCCGAGATTTTCGGCGGGATGCCGTTCGTCGCGGCCGGGAGCGGGGACGTCTTCTATCCGACCTGGCTGCTGCGGTTCGTCGTGCCGGTCACGACGGCGGGCAACCTGAGCTTCTTTCTCCACTACATCCTCGCCGGCCTGTTCACGTACCTGCTGTTGCGACGCCTCGCGGTCGGATGGACGGGATCGGTGATCGGGGGGCTGGCGTACGAGCTGTCCGGACTCATCGCGTCGTATCCTTCGCCGGGGCACGACGGGAAGCTGTTCGCGTCCGCCATGCTGCCGCTGATGCTGCTCGCGCTCGTGCTGGCGCTGCGCGACCGACGCTGGGAAGGCTACCCGATGGTGGGAGTCGCGACCGCGCTCACGCTGCTGGGCCACTTCCAGCTCGCCTACTATTCGCTCATCGCCGCCGGACTGTTCGCGCTCTACCTCACGTTCGAAGCGGCCGGTGACAGCGGGGCAGGGGAGCGCGTGCTGCGGCTCGGCCTGGCGCTCGTCGCCGTGCTGATCGGCTTCGGGATCGCCGCGATTCAGATCCTGCCGTTCTTCGAGTACATCCCGTTCTCGCCGCGCGCCCAGGGCTATCACGGGTTCGAGGGCTCCACCTCATTCGCCATCCCGTGGAACCACGTCCCCGAGTTCTTCCTCAAGAACTTCGTGGGGCGTTCTTGGGACACGTACTGGGGCTCGAACGCGCTCAAGTTTCATTCGGAGTACCTCGGCCTGCCCGTGGTGGTCCTGGCCGCGCTGGGTATTGCCGCGCCCGAACGCCGCCGGCAAGTCCTCTGGCTCGGCGGCATCGGCCTGCTGTTTCTGCTGATCAGCCTCGGCGCCGGCACGCCGTTCTACAAGGCGTGGTGGGCACTCATGCCGCTGGTCAAGAAGACTCGCGCCCCGGGCATGGCGTTCTACGTGGTCGCGCTCGTCACGGCGATGTTCGCGGGTTTGGGCGTCGAGCGCGCACTCAAGGGCGCGGGCAGGCGGGTCATGACGCTCGCGCTGATCATCGGCGGGATCGTGGCCCTGCTCGGGGTGACCGGGGTGTTCGGCCATATCGCTGAGGCGCTCGCCGCCGAGAAGGCAGCCGCCGCGCGCGTCGATGCGGCCGCGATCCTGTGGGGGGCGGTGACGAGCGGACTCGCGCTTGCGGCCGTGGCGGCCGTGCTTGGCCCAGCGCAGGGCCGCCTGACCCCCCGGCTGGGCGCGCTGGCGCTCATCCTCGTCGCCGGGACGGACCTCTGGCTCAACGCGCGCCAGTTCTGGAGCTACACTAAGCCGTACGGGCGGGACCCCGTGATCGACCGCGTGGCCGCGACGCGTTTGCCGTACCGCGTGGTCCAGCCACCGGGCTCGGGGGCCGCCTATCCGGGGTCGATCTTGATGGCGTTCGACATCCCTGAGCTGTTCGGCTACCACGGCAACGAACTGCGGTACTACGACGACTTGTGGGGGGGGAAGAATGAATGGAGGAACCTGGGCGTCCTGCCGCTCTGGGACCTGTGGGCGGTGCGCTACGCGATCCTGCCGGCCGGCGCCCGGACGCTCGAGTCGATCCCCGGCTTCCACCGCGTGCTCGACTCGGTGACGACCTTCGACGGGACGCGCGTCAACCTGTTCGAGCGCACGGCCCCGGCGCCGTACGCCCGCGTCGTCGCGGGCGCCATCAAGACCGATTCGGCGACGATCATCCCGACCCTCGTCGATCCTCGCATGGACTTCTCCAGGATCGTCCTCTTCACCAACGATCAGCCGGTTACGCCCGAGCCGTTGAAGCAGATGCCCCCGCCCAGCCCGTCGCGCGCCGCTGTGACCGCGTGGCAGCCCGGACGCATGACCGTGACGCTCGACCCCGTGCCCCCTCAGCCGAGCTACCTGCTGATCGCCGAGAACTGGTATCCTGACTGGCAAGCCACTGCCGATGGCCGGCCTGCCCAGGTGCTGCGCGGCGACTACAGCCTGATCACCGTCGCGCTGCCGGCAGGGGCCAAGCTCGTGGAGCTCGCGTTCCGCTCGAAGCTCTATGAGACCGGCCGGACACTGAGCCTCGGGTGCCTCGCCGCGCTCCTCGTTGCCCTGCTCGCCGCCGTTATCCTCCCCCGGCGCGCCCGGCATGGGTGAACGAGCGCTGGTCGTCATCCCCACCTACAACGAGGCCGGGAACGTCCCGAGCCTCGTCCCGCAGGTCCTCGCGCAGGACCCACGGCTCGAGGTCCTCGTGGTGGACGACCAGTCCCCGGACGGCACCGGACAGATCGCCGACGTGCTGGCCGCGAAGGAGCCCCGCCTCCACGTGCTGCACCGGGAAGCAAAGCTCGGCCTTGGAACGGCTTACATCACCGGCTTCAAGTGGGCTCTCGGGCGAGGCTATGACTACGTGTTCGAGATGGACGCCGACTTCTCGCACGATCCCGCGCACTTAAAGGAGTTTCTCAAGGCGGTCGCCCAGGCGGACCTGGTGCTCGGGTCGCGTTACCTAAACGGGAGGGTGACGATCGTCAACTGGCCGATGGGGCGCTTGTTGCTATCATATTGTGCGAACATATACGCCCGCTGGATCACCGGCCTGCGGATCTGGGATTTGACGGGGGGGTTCAAGTGCTTTCGCAGGCGGGTGCTGGAGGCGGTCGACCTGTCACGGGTCCGTTCCAATGGGTACGCGTTTCAGATCGAAATGAGCGTGAGGGCATGGCGCAAAGGGTTCACCCTGAAGGAAATCCCGATCGTGTTCGTCGACCGAGCCGAGGGGCAAAGCAAGATGAATCGGGCGATCGTGCGGGAGGCCGTGTGGATGGTCCCGCGGCTCAGGCTGATGGCCTGGTTCGGCCGCATCTAGTCGGCACCACGATCTACAAGATGACGGGGTCGGGCAACGACTTCGTCATGGTCGACGGCCGCCACACGACGCCCGCCGAATGGTCCGTCGATGATATCCGAGCCGTGTGCGCGCGTGGGACCGGCGTCGGGGCCGACGGGCTGGTGTTTGTCGGGCCCGGGTCGGGACCGGAGGGCTCGGGAGGACCCGACATCGTTCGCATGGTCTACTTCAACTCGGATGGTTCGCGCGCAGCGATGTGCGGGAACGCCGCGCTCTGCAGCACACGGCTCGCCGCCCGATTGGGCTTGGCCAGCCCCCAGCGCATGATTCTCGAGACGGACGCCGCCACCTACGAGAGCCGCTGCATGTCCGACGGCGAGCGGGCCGAGCTGCATCTGGCGCCGGTTCGCTCGCCGGCACCCGTGCCGGGCCTCGCGATCGCGCCCGGCGAAGGGCAGGCGGTGCTGGGCACGGTGGGCGTGCCGCACCTCGTGGTCCTCGTGGATGACGTAGAGCGGGTGGACGTGGTGGCGCGCGGCAGACTACTTCGGGCCGACCCGGCCCTGGGGCCCGCCGGGGCGAACGTGAACTTCATCTCCCCGGCCGGCCGCGCGTCGGAATGGCGTATGCGGACCTACGAGCGCGGCGTGGAAGACGAGACATTGGCGTGCGGGACGGGTGCCGTAGCCGCGGCGTGTGCGCTGGCCGACTGGAGCCTGGCCAAGCTCCCCGTCACGTTCTGGACCAGGAGCGCCAGGCGGCTCGAGATCCGGGCGCGCAAGACGGCAGACGGAGCGTATGACGACGTGTGGCTGGGAGGGGAGGCGAGGCTCGTGGTGCGGGGTGTGATTAACTGAGGGGCTTCTCCACATTCAGTCTCGTCCCAACTTAACATAACATATCTTATACGAAGTAACCGTGCGTGAAAGATTACGGATGACCGCTTCCCTTGGTCAACTCGCCGAGCCGGACCTTGGCCTCTCCAGCCGCGCTCGTGGAGTCCAGCTTCGCCACAATCGTCCGGTAGACCGCGAGCGCTTTCGCAGTGTCACCCGCCGCGATCCAGGCTCGCCCCGCGTCGGCGAGAAACTGCGCCCGCAGGAACGGATACAGGGCCGCGGCGGCGGCGGACTCGTAAGCTGTCGCGGCGTCCTTGGGCCGGAGCGCGTTCTCGAACGCCCCACCAAGCAGCCCATACGTCTGGGCTCGGAAGTACTTGTCGGCCTTGGGAGCCGAGCGCTGGAGTACGTCGATCGCCTGCTGCGTCTGGCCCTGCGCGAGCCTGGCTTGGGCGAGCAGGATGCTGGCCTCCTGGGCGGCGTGGGTCCCGGAGAAGTTCTCCACCACTTGGGACAACACGCTGGCGGCGAGCGGGTAGTTCTTCGAATCGAGCGCGAGGCGCCCCTGCGCGATTTGGCGGCCGGCACTGCGCTCCGCTGTCTTTGCCGACAGGAAGTTCCACGCGAACAGCCCCAAAGCAACGACGAGCCCCACTGCAAGGTAGGCCGTTAGCTGCTTGTGGCTCCTGATCCAGGAATTGAGCCACGTCAGCGCGTGGGACTCCCCAACTGCCGCGCGTCCCGCCGTCGTTACCGTCGTCGCCATAAAAGACCGTTGTGGAGGTTGGTGGAGGTTACGGAGGTTGGGGAGGTTGGGGAAGGCTGTGGAGGGCGCAACGGCTGCACCTCCACAACCTCTCCAACCTTCAGAACCTCCCCCAACCTGCTGTTGAGCGTGCCCCTGGGGTGACTCGAACACCCGGCCAACGGTTTAGGAAACCGCTGCTCTATCCACCTGAGCTACAGGGGCTAAACGGTGAAATCTAGAGAGGTTACGCATAGTGCAGCAAGGCCTCGACGCGCTCGCTCCGCAGCCGCTCCCGCCCTTTGAGAAAATCGAGCTCGATCAGGAACGTGAAGCCCACCACGTGCCCGCCGTGTGCCCGCACCAGTTTGGCGGCCGCCTCGGCAGTACCGCCCGTCGCCAGCACGTCATCGACGATCAACACCCGGTCACCCGGACCCACTGCGTCGCGGTGCATCTCGAGTGCGTCGGTGCCGTACTCCAAGGCGTACTCCACCCGACCCCGCGCCGCCGGGAGCTTCCCCGGCTTCCGGATAGGCACCAGTCCCGCGTCGAGCAGCAACGCGATCGGTGCGCCCAGCAGGAAGCCGCGCGATTCGATCGAAACGACGCGCCGCACTTCGGCCCCGCGGAACGGCGCCGCCATCAGCTCGACCGCCCGCCGGAACCGGCCCGGATCGAGCAGCAGCGGTGTGATGTCCTTGAACATGATCCCCGGCTTGGGAAAGTCGGGGACGTCGCGAATCGCCTGATAGATATCCTGGACTGCGGTCGTCGAGGTCACGCTCGACTCCCGCAACTACTTGATATCAAAACCATTGGGGATCGTGACCTCATGTGGAACCTGGGATTTTTCCACACGCTCCACCAGTGCCGCGGGCGGGCCCTGTGCCAGCACCCGCTCGAGGTCCGCCAACCCCGAGTCCGGACCTTCCGCGATCACCTCCACTGACCCGTCGCGCAGGTTGCGGGCCGACCCGCGGAGTCCCATGCGCGTCGCCTGTCGCCACACCCACCAGCGGAACCCCACACCTTGCACGCGACCGTGGACGAGGAAGCGGATGGCGGCCACGGGGCCCTACCCTTGCCGATCCTGCGCGGCCCGCCGGCGATACCACCAAACGTAGACCGCGGCGATACCCGCCAGCACGGGCAAGGCGACGAGTACGGCGCGCCCGGCGTAGCGCTTCGCCTCCTGGTTGAGCACCTCGAGGATCACGTCTTCCCGGCTACCGATGAACCACCCAATCCAGGTTAAAATCGTGCACCAGACGAGCGCACCCAGTCCGGTGAACACCACGAACCGTCCCAGGTGCATGCGCGCGATTCCGGCGGGAATCGAGATGAGGTGGCGTACGACGGGCAGCATTCGACCCAGGAACGTGCTGATCTCGCCGTGGGCCGCGAAATACCGCTCCGACCGATCGAGCGCTCTCTCGGTAATGAGCACATACTTGCCCAGCCGCAGGAAGAAGGCGCGTCCGAGCCAATGGGCGAGGCCGTAGTTTGCGAGCGAGCCGAGGATACTGCCCAGCACGCCGCAGGCGACCGCCACGACGAAGCTCATTTCCCCTTTGGCCGCGAGATAGCCCGCGGGCGGCATCACCAGCTCGCTCGGGAGGGGCAAGATCGACGACTCGACGGCCATCAGCACCACGATGCCGGGGTAGCCCATCCCCCGGAACAGGTTCAGCAACCACTGGATAAACGCCTCAAGCATCGAAGCCGTGTTCTCCCAGCAAGGGGACGAACCGTGCCGCACCGAGGGGCGTGCTGCGGACCTCGGAGCCGGGCCCCTGCCCCACCCGCTCGATCAGGGTGAGCGTTTGGGCGCCGCGCTCGCCCAGCGGAATCAGCAGGCGGCCGCCCGGCGCGAGCTGCTCCACGAGCGGCGGTGGGACTTCCGGGCCGCCGGCGGCGACCAGAATCGCGTCGTAGGGGGCGTACGCGCTCCACCCGAGCGTCCCGTCGCCCAGCAGCACCGAGACGTTCGCGCTCCCGGCGTCGTCCAGCGCCCGCCGGGCCGCGACCGCGAGCGGCTCGACGCGCTCGACCGAGAAGACCGTGCCCGCGAGGGCCCCGAGCAGTGCCGTCTGATATCCCGAGCCGGTCCCGATTTCGAGGACGCGCTCCCTGCCCATGAGCCGGAGCGCCTCGAGATAGCGCGCCTGTGTGAACGGCTGCGAGATCGTCTGGCCGTTGCCGATCGGCAGCGCCGTGTCCTCATAGGCGCGGTGTCGCACCGCCGGCGGCACGAACAGGTGCCGCGGTGTCTCGGCGAACGCCTTGAGGACGGCGAGATCGCGGATCCCCCTGGCACGCAACGTCTCGACCAACCGCGCGCGATATCCCGCGTAGGTATCCGCCGCCCCGGTCAGTCGCCGGGGAGCCACTTCCGCACCACCTCGATCAAGCCGTAGTTGGTCATGTCCATGTGGAGCGGCGTCACGGAGACATAGCCGTCGCTGGTGGCGCGGAAATCGGAATCCGCATCGCCGCTCCAGGTGATGCGACCGCCCCCGATCCAATAGATCTCCTTGCCCCACGGGTCCTTCATGAGGGCGATTTCCTCACTGAAGACTCGGCTCCCGAGATGCGTCACCTTCACACCCTTCACCTGATCCCCGGGAAGCGCGGGAAGGTTGATATTGAGCAGCGTCTCCGTCGGGAAATCCTTGACTTCCACGATGCGCTGGAGCAGCGACCGCAGCCCGTCTTTGTGCGTTTCGAGCATGTCCAGGTCCGCCCCCGCATACGACACCGCGATACTGGGGATGCCGGCCACGAGGCCCTCCATCGCGGCGGCCACCGTGCCCGAGTAGAACACGTCCTCTCCCATATTCTGGCCGTGGTTGATCCCGGAGATCACGAAGTCCGGCTTCTGCGGCATCAGCATGCCGATGGCGAGGAGCACGCAGTCGGTGGGAGTGCCGTCCACCTGGAAGGCACCGTCCGGCCGTCGCGTCGCGTGCAGCGGGCGATGCAGCGTGAGCGAGTGCGAGGTCCCGCTCTGCTCGCGATCGGGAGCGACCACGGTCACCTGGCCCAGCGCGGCGCACACCTCGCCCAGCACTGCCAGGCCGCGGGCGAGGATGCCGTCGTCGTTCGAGATGAGGATGTTCATCGTGCCCCGAAAATGATCGCCCGCGCGTAGCGCGTGAAGACGCGGGCCTGCCGCCACGTGTCCGCCCAGTGCCGGAAGTGGCTGGGCCGCCCGTGGTACACGGTCGACACCGCCACAAACTGGACCCGCAGACCCCGGGTGAGCGCGGCGAGCAGGAACGCCGTCTCGAAATCGTAGCCCAGCTCCTGCGGGCGGACCGCCTGGGCCGCGCGCCGCGTCAGGGCCCGAAAGCCGGTCTGGGCGTCCGGGACCGCCACGCCTCCGATCCGCGACGCGAGCGCCGCCGATACCCAGTTGGTGCAGCGGCGTCCCCACGGCATCGCGCCGCTCCGGGCCCGGGCGCCCAAAGCCAGGTCCGCCGCGTCACCCAGGACCGGCGCCGCCAGGCGGGGAATCTCCTCCGGCGCGTGTTGCCCGTCGGCGTCCAGGGTGACGATGACCCCCGCCCCGCCGTCGAGGGCCGCCGAGATACCCGTCGCGAGCGCGGCACCTTTACCCCGATTGCGCGGATGGATGAGCACGGTCGCCCCCGCCCCCCGGCCCTCGCCGCCCGTCCCGTCGGTCGATCCATCGTCCACAACGTACACGGTTGCGCCCGGAACGGCACGGGACGTTCGGGCAACGACTCCGGCGATGGTGGCGGCGGCCTGATAGGCGGGGATGACGACCGCGACCGGGCGGTCAGCGCGCCCCGGCATTGGCGGAGGCGTTCCCCTCGAGCAGGGCGAGGATCGACTTGAGCTCGACGCGCAGGTCCTTGACCGTCTGGGTCGCCAGCGCGCGACGCGCCTCCGGCTTGAGCTCCCCGCTGCGCCGATACTGCTCGATCTTCTGGCGCGCGCCCTCGATCGTGTATTTCTCCGTATAGAGCAGGTGCTTCACCAACATGATCAGCTCGATCTCGCGCCGCTGGTACACGCGGTTGCCGGACCGGTTCTTGGCGGGGTTCAAGAAGCGGAACTGGCTCTCCCAGTACCGCAGCACGTGCGGCTTCAGGTCGGTGAGCTGACACACTTCGCCGATCGAAAAGAACTCCTGCACGGGATGGGGCGCGCTCATCGCCAGTGCTCCGGCTTGAGCTCCCGTTCCATCAAGTCGGCGACTGCCTGGCTGGGCGACTTCCGGTGGAAGAGCACCTCGGCCACCTCCCGCGCGATCGGCAGCTCGACACCGTGGCGCTCCGCGAGGGTCACCGCCGAGCGGGCCGTGTTCACCCCTTCGACGACCGCGGCGCGCCCCGCCAGCGCCTCCTCGAGGCGCCTCCCCTCCCCGAGCTCGACCCCCAGCTGGTGGTTGCGCGACAGGGGACCGGTGGCGGTGAGAATAAGGTCGCCCATCCCGGCGAGGCCGGCGAACGTGGCCGGCTCGGCGCCAAGCGCGACGCCCAACCGCGTGATCTCGGCGAGCCCGCGCGTGATCAGCGCGGCGCGCGTGTTGTGGCCCAGCCCGAGGCCTTCCAGGATGCCGGCCGCCAGCGCAATGACGTTCTTGAGCGCTCCCGCGAGCTCGACCCCGAGCACGTCCGTGGCGGAATACACCCGGAAGAACCCCGTCGAGAAGACCTGCTGCACCTGCTGGGCGACCGCGTGCTCCCGCGCCGCCGCCACGACGGCGGTCGGCTGGCGCGCGTACACCTCCCGGGCGAACGACGGGCCCGACAGCACGGCGATCGGGGCCTCCTTCGGAAGCACGTCGGCCAACACACACGACGGCGTGGCGAGTCGCTCCGGGTCGAGGCCCTTGGACACGCTCACCACCAACGCGCCGCGACCGATCTGGCCCCGCGCCCGGGTCATGACCTCGCGCACCGCATGGGATGGGGCTGCCGACACGACGACCTCGGCCCCACGCACCGCGGCCGTGAGGTCACCGTCGGCGGTAAGGCCGGGAGCGAGTGCCGCGCCAGGCAGGAACATGTGGTTCAGGTGCTCCCGATTCACGCTCTCCACCACTTCGGGTTCACGGGCCCAAAGCGAGACGGTGGCGAAGTCCCCCTTACGGGCGAGCAGGTCGGCGAGCGCGGTGCCCCACGCCCCTCCGCCCACCACGGCGATCTTCACCCTGCCCTCCCACCCGACCCAATTTCTCTCACGCAGCCAGGCCCTTTCTCGTGCGAAACCGATTCTCCGTCCCCCCCCGCAAGCGCGCGATGTTGTGCCGATGCGTGTAGACGATCAGCAGCGCCAGGACCACGCCCGCCCAGAACGTATAGGGCTGTTCGGGGGCCGTGACCCGGACCCACAGCGGGAACAGCACGGCCACCGTGATAGAGGCGACCGACACGTAGCCGGAGAGCCACAGGATGACCGCCCACAGGGCGACCGAAATCCCAATCGCGAGTGGGGCGAGGGCGAGGAACACGCCTGCGGCCGTGGCGACCCCCTTGCCGCCCCGGAAGCGCACATACGGCGAGAACATGTGGCCGAGCACCGCCGCCAGTCCCAGGGCCACCGTGAACCACGCAGGCCCGTTGGACCAGGGTCCGAGGATCACCACGGGGGCTGCGCCCTTGACCATATCGATCACGCCGACGGGGATCGCGTACTTCCAGCCGAGCACGCGGTACACGTTGGTTGCCCCGAGATTGTTCGAGCCGTGCTCGCGCAAGTCGATGCCTTTTCCGAGCTTGCCGGCGATGTAGCTCGTCGGCGTGGCGCCGATCAGATAGGCGAGGACCAGCATGACGGCCAGCCCGAAGTCGTTCATCCGCGGGCGGTCTCCCGTCTGCGGCGGAGCTTCAGATTGAGCGGGGAGCCGGTGAACCGCCACGCCTCCCGGAAGCCGTTCACGAGGTAACGCGTGTACGCCTCGGGGATCGCCTCCGGGCGATTGGACACGATGGCGAACCGGGGCGGCGCGGTGCCGATCTGCGACGCGTACAAGAGCCGTACCGACTCTCCCACGGGCTGGGGCGGCTGCTGCCGGTCCACCAGGGCCTCGAGTACCCGGTTGACCTCCGACGTGGGCACCCGCTTGGCGCGCTCGTCCGCGACCTCCAGGATCAGCTCGAGGAGCTTGGGCACCCGCTGGCCGGTCTTGGCGGACAGGTACAGGAATGGGATGAACTGCAGGAACGGCGCTCGCGCCTCGAGCTCGCGCTGGCCCCGCGCCGCCGTGTTCGTCTCCTTCTCCTCGATCAGATCCCACTTGTTCACGGCGACGATGATCGCCGCGCCCCGCTCCCACGCATCGTTGGCGATCTTCAGGTCCTGCACGTGCATCCCATCCTTCGCATCCACCACCAGGACGCACACGTCGGCGCGCTCGATGGCCCGGGCCGTCCGAAGGGTCGAGTAGAACTCGATGTCGTCCTCGACCTTGCTGCGCTTGCGGAGTCCCGCCGTGTCGATGAACACGAGCGTGTGCCCCTGATAGCTGAGCGGGGTATCGATCGCGTCCCGGGTGGTGCCGGGCTCATCCGCCACGACCAGCCGCTCCTCGCCAAGCAACCGGTTCACCAGGCTCGACTTCCCCACGTTGGGCCGGCCGACCACCGCCACCTGGACCTCCCCGGGCTCGCTCCCGGGGTCAGGACGCAAGTCCGGGGTGCTGAGAGCCTCCACGACGCGGTCCAGCAGGTCCCCCGAGCTCTTGCCGACCGCGGCGGACACGGGGAACGGATCTCCCAGGCCGAGCTCGTAGAACGCGAGGTGCCGCGTGTCGTTGGGCAGCTGGTCGGCCTTGTTGGCGACCAGGATCACCGGGCGGCGGGCTTTCCGCAGGTACCGGGCGATCTCCAAATCCGCGGGCTGCACCCCCGCCTCGACGTCTACGAGGAACAGCACCACATCGCACTCGGCCACCGCCGCCTCGACCTGGGTCCGGATCGCGCGGTTCAGCGCGTCGGGCGCGTCCGGCACCATGCCTCCCGTATCCACCAGCCAAAACCGTCGTCCGTTCCACTCGGTGGCGCCGAAGTGCCGATCGCGCGTGACGCCCGGACGGGCGTCCACGATCGCCTCCCGGCCTCCGATGAGCCGATTGAACAGCGTCGACTTGCCGACGTTGGGGCGGCCGATGATGGCAACGGTGGGAGCGCCGCCCTTCATCCCTGCCCCGCCCCGGACGCGCGGAACGCGGAACCGTGTTCATCTGTTCCGACTTCCGCGTTCCGACTTCCGAGTTCGCTCAACACGTCCGCAAAGTCATATGACAGGCGCACGGGCATCGGTACGCGGCCCGCCAGCTCGTCGGCGCTCAGGTCGTCCACGAACACTAGGTCGTCGTTCACCGCCTCCGCCGGCAGCAGCACGAAGTCCAGGTCCCCTCGATCCCTGAGCGCCCGCTCGACGGCCGCTCCGGGAAGGAGTCCCGCCGTCGTGACCGAAGGCCCGAACAGGGTGTTCTCGACCACGACCAGCTCGAAGCGGCCGCCCGTCGTCGCTGCAACGTCAGCCAGGACTTGTGGCATCAACGGACCCATGGCCCTGCCGGTCACGACCCCGATGCGCCTCCCCCCGAGGTCGGGAAGCCGATCGACGGCCGCCGCGATCCTGGTCTGCAGAAACCGCACCGAGCCGACCCCGTTTTCGCGTTGCTCGAAATCCCCGTACCACGCGGGCTCCGGCAGCCGCTCTCCCGCCTGGAGGTAGAGATCGTCGGCTCCAAAGCACCACGGCGACCCCCGTTGGACGAGCGCTCGGGTCGCCATCCGATCGACCGCCGCGAGCGCAGCCCGACATTCATCCTGCGTCGGCTCGCGCACTAGGCCATGTTTCGAGAACTCAGTGAGGGCGACGGGGACGACCGAAACGGAGAGCACGGCGGCACCGAGGCCGTACAGGTCGGCGAGCGTGCGCTCGAGCTCGCCTCCGTCGTTCACCCCGGGAACGAGGACGACCTGCGTGTGGAACGCGATCCCCCGCTCGGCAAACCAAGCGAGCTGCGGGATGATGTCCGGCGCCTCGGGGTTGCGGAGCAGCCAGCGGCGGATCGTTGGGTCCGTGGCATGCACCGAGACGTACAGAGGTGACAGCCGATACTCGACGATTCGCTCCAGGTCCCACGGCTTCAGGTTCGTGAGCGTCGCGAAGTTGCCGTAGCGGAACGACAGCCGGTAGTCGTCGTCGCGGATGTACAGGGGCGTGCGCAACCCATCCGGGTTCCCGTCGACGAAGCAGAAGTCGCAGTGGTTCCCGCAGCGCCGGATCCGCGGCGGCTCGAGCGTCACGCCCATCGGGAGCCCCTCAGGGCGCTCGACGTCGTACTCGACCTCCTCGCCCGTCGGGAGGCGCGCGACCAGTAGGAAGCGCTCGTCCGCCGTGAGGAACTCCCAGTCGAGGAAGTCCTCCAGCGCACGGCCGTTGACGGACACGAGCTCGGTTCCCGGGACGAGCCCCAGCTCGCCGCCGAGGGAGTCGGACGCCACCGCTTGCACGCGAATCACTGACCCAATCTGCTCCTTCAAGGACTTTGTGAAGCCTGACGTCGCAACCCCAATGTAGGCCGCTACTTCCGTAAGCTTCGCAATATGGCTTCTGAAGCGCGTTAGCGCCAGCCGTAACCCGGCTGCCGTTCACCTTGAAGTCGAGACGGCCCTCCCCCATGCGGCTTCTCGTAGACACGCACATAGTCCACCCGCATCGTCTGCGGAAAGACCGTCGTGGAATCAGGAGCGCCGGGCCAGTACCCCCCGACCGCAACGTTGAGAATGATGAAGAAGGGATGATCGTACACCCACCGCCCGGGCAGGTCCTGCGGGGTGACAGTCTTGTATACCGTGTCGTCCAGGTACCATCGAATCGCATCCGCCTCCCACTCGATGCCATACACGTGAAAGCTGTCGGCGAAGGCCCCCGTGCGCAGCTCTAATGTGCTGGTGACGCCCTGTGCACCCGAATAGCCGGGGCCATGCACCGTGCCATGCACGCGACGGGGCTCCCTGCCGATATTCTCCATGATGTCGATCTCGCCGCACGCGGGCCAGCCGACGTTCTCGCAGTTGCCGCCCAGCATCCAGAAGGCGGGCCACAAGCCTTGCCCCCGCGGGATTTGAATGCGTGCCTCCGTGCGGCCGTACCGCCACGCGCTCAAACCTTGGGTCTTTAATCGGGCAGACGTGTACTCACGGTTGCCGAACTTCTCCCGGCGGGCCTCGATGATCAGGTTGCCACCTTCGATGCGCGCGTTCTCAGCGCGGTCGGTGTAGAACTCGAGCTCGCCGTTCCCCCAGCCGCCGCCCCCGGTCTGCCGGACCCATTTGCCGCCATCGAGGGCCGTGTTGTCGAACTCGTCATGCCACACGAGCTGCCAACCGGGGAGCGAGGGTGCGGGAGTCCCGGCGACAAGGGAGGACACAGCGACGAAGAGCGCAAACAGGACGGCGTACTTACCTAGGAAGGCAGAGCGGGCGACGGGATTCGAACCCGTGACGTCCAGCTTGGGAAGCTGGCATTCTACCCCTGAATTACGCCCGCGCACGTCTACTTGGGCAGGAAGTGTGCCAAAATCCTGCCACTTTATCAACCTCGCCTTAGGAACGCTTGTAACGCCAGGCTACGATGCCCGGCTGATCAGCCTTCAATTTGAACGACTTGTTCCCTCCTGCACCGACCTCGGGCACGTCCTGTGGCAAAGTTGCTACAACATTACCCTTCCCGTCCAGGAACTCGAACATGAGTTTGAGCGGCCGGGAAGGCTTGGAGTGGAAGTTACTAAACAGGCCCTCGACGCCGGCGCCCTGCTCGGTCGTCGTGAAGCTGCCCACGGTGACTTCGACGGGGAGCGAGTCCGCGAGCGTCAGGTAGTAGAGCACGGAGTCCTTTTTCCCGAGAAGCTGCCACCCCCCCGCGATCTTGGCGAGCGAGGTGCGGTTCAACGGATCCACGGCATACAGCCGCTGGGCGAGTGGCAGCACCTTGCTCGAGTCACCGATCAAGTAAGAGATGCCCGCGAGGTTGTACAGCGCATCCCGAAAGTAGGGGTTCTTCGCGAGGCCTGCCTCGTAGGTCTGGGCGACGAGCCGGTATTGCGGGTCGGCCAGCGCGTGGTACTTGCGCATCGTGTCGACCACCGCGGGCTGACAGCGCGCCGACACCTGTCGCGCCGTCAGTGCGGGGTTTTTCTTCTTTTGCGCCTTGCCGCAGGCGGCCTCCAGATCCGCCGTGTCCGGTGACGACGGAATTCCGCTCAGCACCGCCTGTGCCGCGCCAAACAGCTCCTCCGAGCTCGCCGAATCCGCGTGCCCGACGATGGCAGCGTACAGCGCCATGGCCGAATCCCGCTTGTCGGCAAGCAGGTAGAGTCCCGCGAGACTCGCCATGGCCTGCACGTCGTTGGGGTAAGCGCCGATGTACTCCCTGTACGCCGCCGCCGCTTCGGCGTTGCGCTTCACCGAGTGATACACCCGCGCGACGTTGAAGAACGCATCCCGTCGGTCCTTGGCATACTTCGGATCGGACGCCGCCGGAATCGCCAGGCGGAAATACTTTGCCGCCGAGTCAATGCGGGTCGCGTAGACCAGCGAGTCCGCGTGATACTTGGCGGCATCGGTCTTCCTGCCGGCCGAATCGGGCTCCTCCCGGCTGACGAACAGGTTGGCGATATACACAAATCCGAGCGGCTCGGCCTGGTAGATCTGGTTGGCGCGCCGGAAGCTCGCAATCGCGGAATCGGTGTTCCCGGCCTGCCACGCCTGCACGCCGGCGTTGAAGACCGGCACCCACGCCTGCCGCCGGTACAGCGCGATGTCGTCCTTGCAGGCGGATGCGAGGGCCTGGGCCTTCGTCAAGGCGGAGTCCGCGCCTCCGAGCTCGCCCGCCATCAAATAGTAGCGCCCCAGGTAGTACCAGGCAGCAGGGTTCTTGTCCTGGTTCCCCGTAGTCACCGCCTGTGTAAGGACGCGCTCGGCGTCCTTCAGATCCTTGGCGCGCTGATCCGCGAACTTGGTGCTGGACGCGCTCTTGAGCGACTGCATGCCGCTGTTCACGCGCTGGTCGCCCGGCTTGATGTCGCACGCGGCGGGAAGCCAGATCTGCTGCGCGTGCGCCGCGGCGGGGGCCAGAGCGGCGACCAGGATACACGCCGCAATGCCGAGGGTCTGCTTGACGGTCATGCTCACTCCTTGGATTTGGCAACCAGCGCCTCGGCGTCGCGCTGCGCGACCCGGGCGACCTCAAGCGGCGGCCGGCCAAGTACACGAGCCGCCGCGACAACGTCATCGTACTCCGGCTTGACGCGTACACCTTCCGCACCCGGCTGCTCCAGCACCTTCACTCGCACGGTGACCTCGGGCGCGAGCTCGATGGTCACCTGGCGGCGGGCCAGCGTCGCCCGCTCCGCCAGCCAGCGACGAACCCCGCCCGTCGTGCTGTGCCGGAACAGCGCGGCGGTTACGGGCTCCGCCAATTCCTCGGGCGCCATGACCTCCACGCGGAACCCCGAACGTCCCTTCTTCATTTGCACCGGCCACGTTTGCACGTCCAGCGCTCCGGCGGCGACGAGCGCCTGCCGCAGCGGCTCCACGTACTCCGGGCTCATGTCATCCACGTCGGTCGCGAGCAGCGTGACGCGGCCGGCCTGCGCTGCCTGCTCGGCGAGAAAGATCCGCAACGCGTTGGGATAGTGCTTGGGGTTCCGCTGCCCCGCGCCCCACCCACCCCTCACCAGGCGCCACTGCGCGGGTGGCGGACCCGCAGCGAGCACGCGCACCAGCGCCGCCCCGGTCGGGGTCGTCGCTTCCCCTTCCACCGGGCCTCCCGTCGCCAGCTCGACCCCTTCAAGCAGGATCGCCGTGGCCGGCGCCGGGATCGGGAGCCGGCCGTGCGCCGCCTCCACCCAGCCGCCCCCTACGGCGACGGGCCAGGTGTACACCGCTTCGACTCCGAGCTGCTCGAACCCCTCGATGGCACCCACGATGTCGAGCACGGCATCCACTGCCCCGACTTCGTGGAGATGCACCTGCTCGGGCGCGACGCCGTGCACCCGGCCCTCGGCCTCGCCCACGAGCTGGAACGCGCGTACGGCGCGCTCTCTCACCCAATCGGATACCGGTGCGCGCTCGACGAGGCGCACCAGCTCTCCCACGTGGCGTCCGTGCGGCTGCTCCGGAATCGTGAACTCGACCTGCGTGCACCCCACCCCGCACCGCACGGCGTTCCGAACCGTGACTCCCACTCCGCCGAGCCCCAGCCGGCCCGGCAGTGCCTTGAGCCAGTCCTCCGGCACGCCGAGGGCAAGGAGCGCCCCCAGGGTCATGTCGCCCGAGATGCCGGCTGCCGGGTCGAAGATCGCGATGCGCATAGGTTCCAAGCGACGGAATATAAACAGGTTAAGCCCGGTAGAGCCACCCGGCGCCGGTGTTGAAGATCACCACCCGTTCGTCGGGGTGCAGCTTCCCCCGCGCCTTGAGCTCGACCGCTCCGGCGAGCGCGGCCCCGCCCTCCGGCGACGCGTCGATGCCCTCGAGCGTCTGGAGGTCGCGGGCCGCCGCGGCGAGGAGCGCGTCCGTCACCGCCACCGCGCCACCGCCGCTCTCCCGCAGCGCGCGGAGCATCAAGCGATCTCCGAGTGGCGCCGGGACCCGCAACCCCACGGCGATCGTCCGTGGGTCGGGCCAAGGGGCGCAAGCGTCGGTCCCGGCCTCGAAGGCCCTGACGACCGGTGCGCACCCCGCGGCCTGGACGCTGTACAGGCGCGGCGGTTTGCCTTCGAGCCAGCCGGCGCGCGTGAGTTCGGCGAACGCTTTCCACATGCCGATCAGTCCGGTGCCGCCCCCCGTGGAGTACACGATCGCATCGGGCAGACTCCAGCCGAGCTGCTCCGCGAGCTCGAGGCCCAGCGTCTTCTTGCCCTCGATGCGGTAGGGCTCGCGTAACGTGGACACGTCGACGGCCCCAGTTTCGGCCGCGTACGCGCGGGCCGCTTTTCCGCAGTCGCCGATGTGACCGTCCACCAGCGCCAGGTCCCCGCCGAAGCTGCGGATCTGGCCGAGGATCGCGGGCGGGGTGGTGGCCGGCGCGTACACGCGCGCCGCCAGGCCGGCGCGCGCGGCGTAGGCGGCGAGTGCGACGCCGGCGTTTCCTGCCGTGGGCACGACCAGGCGCTGCGCCCCCGCGAGCGCGGCACGGGTCACGGCGGCGGCGAGTCCGCGAGCCTTGAACGAGCCGGTGGGGTTGGCTCCTTCTTCCTTCACACGCAGCTCGCGAAAGCCGTGCTTCGCGGCGACCCGCGGCACCGCGAGCAGCGGCGTGCCGCCCTCGCCCAGGGTGACCGGCGCCTCCCCGTCGGCGAGCGGCAGCCACTCCCGGTAGCGCCACATGGTCCAACGCCGCTCCGCGAGTCGCGCTCGGGCCTCGGGCGCCGGTGTCGCTCGGTAGCGGACGAGGTACGGCTGGCCGCAGACGCACACGCCGGGCAATCCGTCCGCGCCACGGGTGGCTCCGCAACCGGAGCATTCGAGCGACCACGGGAGGGGCGTCACGTGGGGTGCCCTTGTAGGGGCGCAGCATGCTGCGCCCCTACGTCACGACCGCTTTGAGCCGCGCACTCACACTCGGGCATGCAACCGATCCAAGATCCGCTCGGCCAGCTTGGTCGAGAACCCGGGCAGCGACGCGATTTCCGCGGGCGTGGCCGTCTTCACGCCCGCGAGCGACCCGAACCGCTCGAGCAGCGCGCGCCGTCGGCCCGGCCCGATGCCCGGTATCGCGAGCAGCTCCGAGGTGATGGTGCGCCGGGCGCGGCGCTGGCGGCTGTAGCTGACCGCGAAGCGGTGCGCCTCGTCGCGGGCGCGCTGCAGCAGCTTGAGCGACGGGCTGCGTCGCGACAGCAGGAGCGCCTCGGCCCGGCCCGGCAGGTAGATCTCTTCCTCCCGCTTCGCCAGGCTCACGATCGGGAGCTGCTCCCGCCCCGCGGCGCGCGCCGCGTCGAGCGCGGCGCCGAGCTGGCCCTTCCCTCCGTCGATCACCATGAGGTCGGGAAGCGGCTGGTCTTCGGCGATCCGCCGCGTGAGGTAGCGCGTCACGACCTCGTGCACCGCCGCGAAATCGTCCTGGGGTGCGCCCTTGATCTTGAACCGCCGGTACTCCGCCTTCTTGGGGCGCCCACCCTCGAACCAGACCAGCGAGCCCACCGTGTCGCGCCCCTGGTTGGTCGAGATGTCGATGCACACGAACGCGCGCGGCACGACCGTGAGCCCGAGGTCGCGCCCCAGCGCGAACACCGGGTCGGCCGCCCGCTCGTCGATGTCGAAGCTCTCGATCTTCAAACTGTCCAGCAGGTGTCGCGCGTTTTGGTCCGCGAGTTGGGCGAGCTTCGCGTTGGTGCCGCGCTGTGGCACGTGCCAATCCACCGCCGGAGCCAGCTGGGTGAGCGAGGCGAGGTCCTCCGGGAGGGGCGCGAACGGCAGCAGCACCGTGCGAGCCCGTACCTCGAGCGGCAGGTAGCACCGGACGAGAAACGTCGAGAGAATGGCTCCTTCGGTCTCGTGCTCCGCGTTCTCGAGGAACCAGTGGTCGCGCGCGATCAGCTTGCCGTCGCGCACTCGCAAGACCACGCCACACACGTCATCGCCATCCCGCGCGAGGCCGACCGCGTCGGCGTCTCCCCCGCCCACGAGCTCGACCGCCTGGGGCTGCTCCAGCTGGTCGAGCCACTTCAGGGCGTCACGCACCTGCGCGGCCCGCTCGAAGTCGAGCTGGCGCGACGCCTGCAGCATCCGTTCGCGGAGCCCGATGCGCACGTCCACGGTCTTGCCTTCGAGGAATACGACCACGTCGTCGATCATCCGCCGATAGTCCGCCGCGCTCTGCAGGGCGACGCACGGCGCCCGGCAGCGCTCGATGTGATAGTCGAGACAGGGCCGGTCCGGGGCCTCGCGCGGCAGATCCCAGTGGCACGAGCGCACCGTGAAGATGCGGCGGATGATCTTCAGGGTCTGCCGCAGCGTGGCGACGTCGGTGTACGGTCCGAAGTAGCGGGCGCCGGGGATGGTGACCCGCCGCGTGACCAGGACGCGCGGAAACGGCTCCCCCAGCGTCACCGCGATCCGGGGATAGCTCTTGTCGTCCGTGAGCCGGATGTTGAAGCGGGGGCGGTGCTCCTTGATGAGGTTGTTCTCGAGCAGCAGCGCCTGCGCCTCGTTCGGGACGACGATCGTCTCGAGATCGGCGATCTGGCACACCAGCGCCGCACGCTCGGGGGTCTCGCCGCCGTCCGGGCCGACGTAGCTCGGGACCCGGGCGCGGAGGCTCTTCGCCTTCCCCACATAGAGGATCTCGCCGGCGGCGTTCTTCCAGAGATAGACGCCGGGCTTGTCGGGAAGGGCCTCTAGTTGGCGCGAAAGGCGGTCAGGGATTGCCATGTCCGGACGGCATCGGGGTGCTTGAGGGCGAGCGTCAGCGCGGCGTAGACGATTCCAAAGATACCCAGGACGGCCCCTCCTCGCGGGACCGGGGCGAGCCCGCCGGCGACGCGCGCCACGCCCACCGCTGCCGCGCCGGCCAGCAACGCCGCGACCAGCGCGATCCCGAACGCCCGCCAATCCGCGCCCAGGAGCACGCTGCCGATGCGACGACTCAGGTCGCGCAAGTGGAGCGTGGTGTTCACGAACGCGCCGATCGACGACCCGAGCGCGATGCCGGGCGTGCCCAGCCAGCGCATGAGCAGCCACGCGAGGCCCGTCGAGACCACGAGTGAAAACGCCGCGATCTTCACCGGCGTGCGGGTGTCGCGCATCGCGTAAAAGCCCGAGGCGAAGAGCTTCACCGTCGCCTGCCCGACGAGCCCAATCCCGTACGCGGCGAGGACGCTGCCGACGAGGGCCGTGTCATCGACCGTGAACCGGCCGGTCTGGTACAGCGCGGCCACGATCTCGCGGCTGAGCGCGATGCACGCAACGGACGACGGCACGACGAAAAACACGATCCGCCGGAATCCGAGGGCGATCCGCGCACGGAGCTGCTCGTTGGGCGCCGCGCCCGGCGCGACCGCATCGCGCGACAGCTCGGGGAGCGCGACCGCGGTGACCGACGCGCCGAACAAGCTGATCGGCAGGACCTGGATGAGCTGCGCGTAGCCGAGTGCTGAGACGCCACCCGGCCCCGTGAAGGAGCCCAGCAAAGTGTCGATGAGCCCCGAGAGCTGGGTGACCCCCGCCCCCAGCACCAGGGGCACCCAGGCGAGCAGGACATTCCGTACTCCCTCGACGCTCAGGGACAGCCGCAGCGTGATGCCGTGGAGCAATCTCCAACACGCGGGAAGCTGCACGGCGATCTGCAACACGCTTCCCGCCACTGTGCCCCAGGCGAGGGCCAGCGCCACCCGATGGAGCTGCTCAGCGAGCGGGAGCGCCCGGTTCGCGAGCCAGGTCCCTGCGGCGAGCATGGCGACGATCCCCGCGATGTTCCACAGCGCGGGCGCCGCGTACGGCAGGAAGAAGCGCCGGTGCGTGTTGAGAATGCCCAGGCACCAGGCTGAAATCACCATCAGTCCCGCCATGGGAAACAGGATGCGCACCAGCGTGATGGTGAGCAGGCGGCGCGGCTCGTCGAAGCCCTGCGCGATCACCGTGGTGATCGCGGGGGCCAGGGCGATCCCGAGCAGGGCCAGCACGCCGGAGGCCAGCACCAGCAACCCGAGAATCGCACCCGCCAGGGCCCGCGCCCCCGCCTTGTCCGACCGCTCGTTGAGGGCCGCGTATACGGGAATGAACGACCCGGCGAGTGTGCCCTCGCTGAGCAGATTGCGGATGGTGTTCGGGATTCGGAGGGCGGCGCGGAAGGCATCCGCAGGGACGCTGTCATTGCCGAAGTAATGCGCGAACACCCGCTCGCGCACATACCCGAGGACCCGCGTCACCAGAATGCCCCCGGCGACCTGCGCCGCGTGACGCCCCCCCCCTCCCCCGCCCGCCCCTCGGCCCTCGCTCAGGAGGGACGCTTCTTCTTGCCGGGGTCTTCCAGCAGGCGCTGGACGAACTGCAGCTCTTCGCGCATGCCAGCGATGGAGCGGCTCAGGTCCTCGAGGTCGGTTTCCAATGCGTCCACCCGCTGCTCCAGCTGCCGCATGCCGGCCCCACTCCCCGACCCCCCTCCGTCACCCTGACCCTCCAGCCGCCGCGCAACCGAGCGCCCGAGCGGCGATTCGAGCAGAATCGCGGTGATGGGAATCATCAGAGCCACGAGCAGCACGACGACGAAGACCCACATGGCAGGATTCTACGAAGCGCCCGTCCAGCGCGCCACCTCCTGCTCCAGCGCGTCGACGAGGCCGGGCCCGTAGCGAATGAGGAACGACGGCAGGGTGAGCACGCGCTCCTGCGGCTGTCCCGTTGGATAGACCGCCGCGCGGGCGCGGGCGATCTGGCGCACCAACGTCTCCCCCTCAAGACGCTTGAGACTGGCCACGAGCTTCTTCTCGATCGTCTGCGCGCCCGCGAGGGCCGCGTTGCGTGCGGACTCGACCGTCCGCTCGAGCGTCGGGTCGATCCTCACGACCGACTGAAGCAGGCGGCCGTACTGCTCCTCGAGACCGCTGCGCAACGCGGCGAGCGTCGCCACGGTCTCCGGCGGCAGCTCGTGTCGAACGAGGCGCGCCTCGAGCTCGCCCGGCCTGCCATCGAACGCCGCGAGATCGATGCCGTGGCGCTCCATCACCTTCTCTACCCGACCCTCCACGATCACTCCCGACCAGCGCGGCACCGCAGGCTGGCGCGTCACGCCCAGCGCCCCGTACAGCGGCGCAGCGTCCTGGAGATACTTCAGCTCCGCCGGGCCCGCCGCGTATGCCGTGGTGGGGAGCAGCGCCGCCTCCACGACGGGTCGGAGCAGCACGTTGGGCGAGAGGCGCTCCGGGGCCTCGACGGCGACGCGCTCAAGCTGCGCGCGGGTGAAGCGCTCCCCGCTCCGGCGGGTCACGAAGGCCTCGCCGTCCCGCTGCAGCCGGTCACGGCCCTGGCGGCCCTCCACGAACACCGGCGTGTAGCCGTCCGAGAGGGTTAAGTCGAGCCCCTTGAGCACCCAGGGGGCGGCCGCCCGCTTGGCGCCCGCGTCGTACGCGCGCAGCACCACGAGCCCGCGGGGCCCGAGCAACGCGTCCAACGCCCCGGCAAACGCGTCCGCGAGCGTGGCCTCGGGGCGGTACCATCGCTCGAGCCATTCGATGACGCCGGGCTTGAATTCCGTCTCGGGCGTGCCGTCCCGGAGCTGGGCCAGCGCCGCGGCGATCTCCGGACCACAGGGCTCGCGCGCGACCGGGACGAGCGGCGCATCCGCCGGACGCTCGCGCAGCACGATCTGCACGAGGTCACCGCCGGCGTTCAGGAACCAGGTGTGGTTCGCCTCGGCGAAGTCGTGGTCGTCCCCCGCCACCCAGAACACCGGTACGACGGGCACCCGCCGCTCCCGCTCGAGGCGGCGCGCCAGCGCGATGGCCGACAGCGCCTTATAGACGGTGTAGAGTGGCCCGGTGAAGAGCCCCGGTTGCTGGCCGGTCGTGACGACCAGCACCTCGCCCGCCGCGAGCCGATCGCGCGCCGCCCCCCCGCCGGGGAGCGTGGCGGCGACCACGTCCGGCGCCACCCGCCGCGGCGCGAGCCGCGACGCGGGGAGCGCGAGCGGTGCGATCGGCGTTGTCACTATCCGCGGAATCACCCTTCCCCTTTCCCGCTTCCCGCTTCCCGGCCTTCTCCGAACACGTCCGCTTGAAACGTGAAGACCTCGGTGGCCGGTTCCCGCCAGGCGTCCGGCGGCAGCCCCGCCTTGTGGCAGGTCGCGGCGAGAAACGCTTCCGGCCCCCAATGATACTCGCGGGCCACCTGCGGGAGGAGCAGCGCCACCAGCTGCTCGCGGCGCACGACCAATCCGTCCCGACCGACCACCACGCGCTCCGCATCCACGGGCGCGGGAATCAGCACAGGCTCGGACAGCACGGAGATCTCGAGCGCCAGGGACGACAGCTCCTCGCGGGTGACGGGAGCGAAGCGCGGATCATCCCGCGCCGCGGCGATCACCATCTCCCGCACCACGGCGCCGAGCTCGCGGTCGGCCGCGATGTGGCCGATGCAGCCACGCAACGCCCCGCGCTCGGTGAGGGTCACGAAGGCCCCGCGCTTCAGCGCCGCCCCGGGCACCTCGCACAGGGGCGGCAGCGGCTGCCCCTCGAGGTGCGCTTGCAGGGTCGCCCGCGCGAGTCCCAGCAGTGCGGCCCGGTCCGCCGCCGTCAGCTCAGGATCCGCGATGGTAGGGTTCCCCACGGCGGATGGTGTACGCGCGGTACAACTGCTCGTACACGATCACGCGGGCCAGCTCGTGCGGGAATGTCAGGCGGGACAGGCTCCAGGTCCGCTCGGCGGACCCCAACACGGCGACGGGGAGCGCGTCCGCGCCGCCGATCGCGAACGCGACATCCCGTCCGTCCAGCTCCCAGCGCGCCGTCCAGTCGGCCAGTTGCTCGGACGTCCACTGCTCTCCCGCTTCCGACAGCGCGACGAGGCGCGAGCCCTCGATCACGCCCTCGAGGAGTCGCGCCTCGTCCTTCACTTCCCGTTCCTCGACCCGAGCGTACCGGCGCAGTCGCTCGAGGTACCCGTCACAGGCCGCGCGGAGCGCCGCGTCCCGCACGCGGCCCACCGCCACGACGCGGTAGCGCATCAGGCATACATCCCACGCAGCCGATGCATCGCCGCCACGCGATCGACGGCGACGATGTAGGAGGCGATGCGGGTGTTCACCTTGTACTTCTCCGTCGTGGCCGCGACCTCGTTGAAGGCGCGCACCATGATGCTCTCGAGGCGCCGGTTCACGGTCTCTTCGTCCCAGAAGTAGCCGCCGCGGTCCTGCACCCATTCGAAGTAGCTCACCGTCACGCCGCCGGCGTTCGCAAGGATGTCGGGAATGACGAAGACGCCCTTCTTCTCGAGGATCTCGTCGGCGGCGGCGGTGGTGGGACCGTTCGCACCTTCGCAAATGATCTTGGCCTTGATGTGCGGGGCGTTCTTGCGCGTGATGACGTTTTCGGTGGCGGCGGGGACCAGGACGTCGCAGTCCACCGTGAGGAGCTGCTCCTTGCTGAACGCCTCGGCTTTGGGATACCCCGCGAGCTGGCGGTGCTCCTTGACCCACTTGATCAGCTCCGCGATGTCGAGCCCCTCGGGGTTGTGCAGCGCGCCGGATTTGTCCGACACCGCGACGATCCTCGCGCCCTCCTTGGCCATGAGGTCTGCGGCCACCGAGCCCACGTTCCCGAACCCCTGCACCGCCACGCGCGCGCCCTTGAGACCCATGCCCAGCTTGGCGAGCGCCTCCCGAGTCACGAACATGCACCCCCGCCCGGTCGCTTCGCGCCGCCCCAACGAGCCTCCCATTGCCACCGGCTTCCCCGTTACCACCGCAGTCACCGTATGTCGGTGGTGCATCGAGTAGGTGTCCATGATC